>OIWT01000043.1_pt1 | contig 163561 bp, 148 predicted proteins | sample 1587701 | NCBI WGS metagenome assembly OIWT01 (sample SAMEA3888904, study PRJEB22519) | human gut metagenome | biome: human gut; feature: human-associated habitat; material: faeces | place: Denmark | collected 2009
ACTGCTGCCTCCCGTAGGAGTCTGGGCCGTGTCTCAGTCCCAATGTGGCCGTTCAACCTCTCAGTCCGGCTACCGATCGTCGGCTTGGTGAGCCGTTACCTCACCAACTACCTAATCGGACGCGAGTCCATCTTTCACCGATAAAATCTTTGACAGCTGAGCCATGCGACTCTGCTGTGTTATGCGGTATTAGCGTTCGTTTCCAAACGTTATCCCCCTGTGAAAGGCAGGTTACTCACGCGTTACTCACCCGTCCGCCACTAAACTTTAATTTCACTTGACCGAAGTCTTGTTCCGTTAAAGTTCCGTTCGACTTGCATGTGTTAGGCACGCCGCCAGCGTTCATCCTGAGCCAGGATCAAACTCTCTAAAAATTTTATCTAAACGCGTCTTTCGACGCATTCAAATCATTTTCAGAGCTTAATCGCTCAATCAGTTTTCACTGACTTTTTTTCTCGTTTTTCACAAGAATTACTGTACTTGAAAGTACTCTCAAATTAATCTTCAAGGGTTTATTTGATCGTTGTTTAATTTTCAAGGTGCTGCACCCGCTCTCGCTGAGTGCTCGACTATCTTACCAAATCTCGCCCCCTTTGTCAATCCCTTTTTTAAACTTTTTTCTCCCCTCTTCTCAACCTCGCCGTGTGTTTCCTGCTGTTTCATTATATATAGTTGTTGCGGTGCGAGATCACACAATATATGCAAACGTTGATTTTAAGGCATGATCAAAATTTGCAAAAAGACATTGAAACAAAAAAGCCCGCCGACAAACGGCGGACGAAAAGATTTCTTTTCGGTGTTTTTTATATTATCACATTTTGAGCAAAAAATCAAGTCTTGTTATCATTTTGGAAATATGGTATTAGGTATACAGGGCTTTTACAAGCCTCCCAAAACGAACGACAGGAGGAAATAAAATGGATAAGAATGAAAACATGACGGCGCTGATGAGTGCGTTTGCGCGAGCATATCACACGGAGCACAACGAGATAACTATGTACTCCGACCCGCTGGCACACAGAATTCTCGTCGAAGAGGATTACACGGCAATAGCCCGAAACATTGTCGGCGGCATCAAATTCTTTGAGCCGAATTTCAGCGGCACAGATGACGAGGCACTCCGTGCGGCAGTCGAAAAACGCCTTGCCCCCGGAGTGACCGCGAGGAGCTTCTTTGCGGAGCGCGCGCTCAGGACGGAGGTATCTTTGAGAACAAAACAATACATTATACTCGGCGCGGGGCTTGATTCCTTCGCCTATCGCCGACCCGAATGGGCAAAAGATCTTGAAATATTCGAGGTCGACATGCCGAAAATGATCGACTCAAAGCTCAAGCGGCTGAAACAAGCAGGGCTTTCGGACGAAAAAACGCATTATATTGCAGCCGACCTTGCGGAGAAGGATTGGATATCTCACCTGCTCTGTGAGCCGTCATTCTCGGCGGAGAAGGTCAGCTTCGTCAGCGCATTGGGACTGAGTTTTTACTTTGATAAGGAGGATTTCTTTGCCCTGATATCGACTCTTGCGGAGCATTTGCCGCACGGCAGCGCACTTGTCTTTGACTACGCAGCGGCCGACAGCGAATATCACATCGAAAAAGCCGCCCTCGCCGCGGCAGCGGGAGAGCGGATGAGCAGAGCCTATACAATTGAAGAATTGGAGCTGGGCGTGCCGCAAAGGGGCTTTAGAATCTATGAAAACATCGGGGCATATGAGATAAACACCGAATGTTTCAAGGAATTCAAGAGCCTCCACGGCTTCGCCGCACCCGAGGGTATCGGGTATTGCCTTTGCGTCAGGAAGTGAAGCTCACTCTATCGAATGAAAGTGTAAAGATTCGGTCAAAATTCAAAAAACCGACGGAGATCCGCCGGTCAGAATTATCAATCAACATAGTATCCGCAGATAAATCTGCCGAAATCCATGTAATCGTCTATACTATTATATATAACGGGTTCGGTCTTTTTGTTGGAGCGGTTATACACCTTGAGACCCTCGGGCGTATTCTCGACGCAGACAGTGTGAAGCCCTTTGAATACAGTGGTATCGTTCCAAAAAGAGAGTATGCCGTATCTCTTGCCCGCAAAAACTTTGCGGAACATATAATAATCCTTAATCATATGTACGGGCAGCCCGTTTGAGTTGAAGTAGCGCTTCAACGCATACGGGTGAGTGCCGAAAACACCGAAAACAAGGCAGCCGTAGGGATATATCTCCCTTGCAATATCGCAAAGCGGCCTCGGCGTGCCGAGCAGCAGGCGCAGATTATAAACGGCGATTATCTCGCAGCCGTTATATGACATTGGGAAAAGCCCGTAGCGGCACACGCTCACGCTGCCCGTCCCCTGCCCATTTATCGGCTCGCTGCCGAGGTCGATATCACGGTTTGATCTGTAGTTGAATCTCTCTATCATGCTGTCAGCTCCTGAATTTTTCTTTTATACTCTCTATCACTTCAACTATTTTGAAGCGTATCTCATATTTTGAGCCGCCCTCGATAAGCTCCGCGCCGTCCCTGCCGAGCACGGCGTCTATATCGGTCTTTTCGCTTGCGGCGGGCAGGCAGAGCGGCGGGAACATCACGCACCACCAATTATGGCCCTTTCCGCTGCCGAGCACCACCTTGACGGCGGTGTAACGCCCCGCAGGCAGAGTGAAGCCCTCGTATGACCTTGTTGTGAAATATTCGTTGACAAGGCGGATATCCGCCCCGTAGTCAAAGCCATTGTCACGCAGGACCTTCTCGGCGACCGCCTTTAATTTGTCGGCGTTTGCGTTCAGGCAATCTGCCGCGCCCCGTGCCGTGACCTCGCCCGAGAAAAGCTCGTTGCCGCTGCCGAGCAGTGCGTCTCGCACGAGCAATTTGACCGCCTGATCGGCTTCGCTGTCGGAATTTGCGAGCACATGCAGGCGCACGACCTCGCCGCGAACCTTTTCGCATTCCCTGCCGAAACCGACAGCGGATATTGCAAAGGCGAAAACGAGCGCAAGGGCGACCGAAATCTCAATCATACTGCGTTTTTTCATAAAACAAACCGTCCTTTTCATCTGATAAGAGCATTTTGGGACGGTTTTGTCTGTTTTATTCCGTTTGCATGGCTTCAAGGCCGCCGATCTCGTCTCTGGCCTTAAAAACATAGCCGTTTTGGCTGAGAATATCAATGTGCGAGAGCGCTTCGCCGGTGCCGAGGGCGACGCAATTGAGAGGGTCCTTGGCTACGAACGTCTTGACGCCTGTTTTCTCCTGAAGCATTTTATCTATCCCGTGCAGCAGCGCGCCGCCGCCTGTGAGGTAAATGCCCGAATCGGCAATATCCGCCGAAAGCTCGGGCGGGGTAAGCTCCAGCACCGAACGCACCGTTTCGCTGATGCTCTCAAGCTGAGGGCGCATGGCGAGATAGACTTCGGTGGAGCTGACATCTATGCTCACGGGCATACTCGTGATGAAATGCTTGCCCTTGACCGTCAGACCCAGCTCGGCGCTCCTGAGATATGAGCAGCCTATCTGCTTTTTAATGAATTCCGCCGTTCTTTCGCCGATTATCACGTCACGCTCGCGGCGTATCTGGCGCATTATCGCTTCGTCAAAGGCGTTGCCCGCGACCTTGACGGAGTCCGACACTGAGATACAGCCCATGGTGATGACCGCCACATCCGTTGTGCCGCCGCCGATATCGACGACCATTGCCCCCTTCGGGCGGTCGCTCTTTAGCCCCGCTCCGAGCGCTGCGGCAAGCGGCTCCTCGATAAGGCAAGCCTTGGCAGCGCCCGCCGCCGTTATGAGGTCAAGAATAGTGCGTTTCTCGAGATTTGTGACCATTGACGGCACACAGACGACGACATTCGGCTTAAATATCATGTTCTTACATATCTTTGAAAGGAAAAATCTCAGAATATGCTTCGTCGCGGTGAAGTCGGAGACAACGCCGTGGCGCATGGGCTTGACGATGCGGATATTATCGGGGGTCCGTCCTATCATTTCGTAGGCTTTTTTTCCTACGGCTATCAGATGGCCGCTGTTGGTATCGTAAGCGGCGACCGACGGCTCGGAGAGGACTATCCCCTTGCCTTCGATATATATGACTATCGAGGTAGTTCCGAGGTCAATTCCGATATTTGTACCGAGCACGTTATCACCGCCTTTCATTTATTTTTTCTTCTTTTTATTCATCTTCGGCAACGCGAGGGCGATGCAGCGGATCTCTCTTGCGCCGCAGAGCCACAGCATCTTGGCGCATTCGTTCATCGTCTCTCCCGAGGTAGATATATCGTCGCAAAGCAGGACGCATTTATCCTTGATGAGCTGCGGCTGAGGGATATCAAAGACGCCCGTCAGGTTACCTTTTCTGAGGTAATAGCTCAGCCCGTGCTGCTTCTCCGTCTCATATATTTTAACTATCGCGCCGGGTTTATACGGCACGCCCGTTTCGTCGGCGAGCCTTTGGGCAAGTAAGGCGCATTGATCGTAGCCCCTGTCGCGCAGGCTTCTTTTTGTCATCGGCACGCTGACGATCATATCAAAGTCGACCGCCGGGTATCTCTCGACAACCGAGTGCGCCATCTCCGAGCCGAAAGCCTCGGCTCTGCGGGGATCGCGCCTGAACTTGAAAGCGTGCAGCCCACAGCGAACGCAGCCCTCGTAATAAAACGGGGCGATAAGGCTGTCATAGTATGCGGCCGAGCCTCGGCAGGCGCAGTATTCGCTCCCCCGTCCGCAGCGCAGGCAGACATCGCCTTTTATCCTCGGCAGCTCCGCTTCGCATTTGCGGCAGGAGCCGCGTTCGGGCGCAACGGGCTTGCCGCAATAGGCGCACCTCCTCGGGAAAAGGGCGAGCAGCGGGCGTTCAAACAGCTTCATCGAGCGTCATCACCCAACATTATAAAATCTTTCAGCGCCGAATAGCGCTTGGCCTTGCTGTTATTATCGACCATACGCTCTATGCTCTGCCGTGTGCCGACGAGTATCATCAGCCGCCTTGCCCTTGTCACGGCGGTATAGAGCAGATTTCGGTATGAAAGCTGACCGACCACGGAGGTAACGGGCATTATCACGGCGGGGAATTCGTTGCCCTGGCTCTTATGAACCGTTATCGCATAGGCGTGCTCCAGCTCGGCGGCGCTCTCAAACGGATACTCCGCCGTGCGGTCGTCAAAGCGGACATAGAGCAGGTGCGAGCTTTCGTCTATCTTCTCAAGCATGCCAATATCTCCGTTAAAAACTCCCATGCCCTCTTTTTCGGAGCTTGTCCACAATATATTATAATTGTTTTTAGTCTGCATCAGCTTATCGCCGACTCTCAAAGTGCGCTGACCGAAGGCGTGCTCTTTCTTATGCCGTGCGGGCGGGTTGATGCTCGCCTGGAGGAGCTTGTTGAGATTCACCGTGCCCTCTTCGCCCTTCTTTGAGGGGCAGAGCACCTGGATATCCTCGGTCGGCGAATATTTATATGCTTTCGGGAGCCTTGCGGCGCAAAGCTCAACAACGGTCTTTGCCGTCGCCGCCTGCGTTCGCCGCTCCATGAAGAAAAAGTCCTTGTCGGTGCGCCCGAGCTCGGGCATCTCGCCGTCAACAATACGGTGGGCGTTGGTGATTATCAGGCTCTCCATCGCCTGACGGAAAACCTCTTTAAGCTCTATCACGGGCAGCGCCTTTGAATTTATCATATCCTGCAGCACGTTGCCTGCGCCGACAGGCGGGAGCTGATCGGAGTCGCCGACCATGACAAGTCGGCAGCCTATAGGCAAAGCATCCAGCAGGCTTGAGAACAGCGTGATATCCACCATCGAGAGCTCGTCGATTATGACCGCGCTCGCGCTGAGAGGATTGCGCCTGTTGCGCTGAAACATCGGCCTGTCGTTGCGATCCCACTCGACCTCGAGCAGGCGGTGGATGGTCTGAGCCTCACGGCCGGTAAGCTCGCTCATTCGCTTGGCGGCTCTGCCCGTCGGCGCAGCCAGCGCCACGTCAAGCCCCATGCCCTCAAAGACCTTGAGAATGCCTCTGAGAGTGGTGGTCTTGCCCGTACCGGGGCCGCCCGTGAGAATAAGTATTCCTTTCTCAACGGCGAGCTTTATCGCCTTTTTTTGCAATTCATTGTAGCAAACGCCGCTGATAAGCTCGGCATTTGTTATCTGCTCGTCTATCCTCGGGTCGCCGCCCGTCGCAAACCGCTTCATAAAGAGTATCATCTCCGCGGCGTTGCGCTCGGCCTTATACATCTCGGGCAGAAAAATAAATTCCCGACCGCCGACATTGTGCGACACAAGAAATTTGCCGTCAACGAGCTTATCTATCCTGATATCTATTTCGTCACGGGAGCACCCGAGCAGGTCGAGGCAGGGCGCAAAGAGCTTCTCCCTCGGCAGGCAGGTGTGGCCGTTCATGTTGCAGTTGTGGCGCACGACATAGATTATGCCCGCATCGATACGGTATTCGGGCGCGGGCGGGCTTGGCAGCTTTGAGGCTATCTCGCTCGCCTTCTCAAACGGCACGCCTATCTCGCTGCCACAGAGTGTGTATGGATTGCGCTCTATCGTCTCGACCGAACGGGCGCCGAATACCCTGTAGGCTTTAAGGCATTCCGAAGCGGTCATGCCGTATTTCTCAAGGGCTATAAGCGCCTCGCGCTCGGCGGCGTTCTTGACGAATTCGCGGGATATCTCCTTGGCTCTATCCTTGGATATGCCCTTTATCTCGGCAAGGCGGTCAGGGAAATGCTCGATAATATAGAAGGTCTCCTCGCCGAAGCGCTCGACTATCTTCTGAGCCGTTTTCTCCTTGACGCCCTTTATCATTCCCGACGAAAGATAAGAGAGCATCTCGCCCGCCGTCTCGGGGATCTCCCTGCGGCAGGATTCTATCTTGAACTGCTTGCCGAAAGTCGGGTGGACCATCCAGCGGCCGATGAGAGTCACCTTCTCGCCGCAATAGAGAGTGCCCGCGCCGCCGGCGGCAGTGTAAAGCTCACCGCCGCTTGATATCTCAAGGACGGTGTAGCCGTTCTCTTCATTCAGAAAAGTAATATATTCAACTACGCCGGTAAGTTCGGTAAGCTCATCCATAAATTCTTCCGTATTACATTAATAAAGAGCGTGCACGAGAGGATCTGTAAGCCGAGTTTTGTCATTTAAGGCAATCATCTGTCTACGCCGTACATTGCTGCACGGCTTTAGCCACCCGTCGGAGTATCGCTGAGCAAGCGCCGGGTCAAGGACCCTCCCCCTGTCGGTGTTGCTTCGGATAGGGTTTACATGGCCGTGCGGTCTCCCGCACGCCGGTGAGCTCTTACCTCGCCTTTCCACCCTTACTTGCAAAAGCAAGCGGTATATCTCTGTTGCACTGTCCCTAAGGTCACCCTCGGCGGCCGTTAGCCGTTATCCTGCTCGATGAAGCTCGGACTTTCCTCACGCGTCATAAGACGCCCGCGACTGCCCGATCCACTCGTACACGCTCCGTTTTATTTTAGACTATAGGGCGTAAAAAGTCAAATGTTTTGGATAAAAATATCGGGATTTAGCTACTGTAAGTTAAAATGTTTACATTTGCGGGGTTGAGAATTCGCCGCTGATGGTGTAGAATTGTATAAAATCAATCCATTCTGCATTCGGGAGTATAAAATGAAAGATATATATATTTCAAAGGACAAAAAAAGCTCCGACGACTTCGACGTGGTCTATCTTGACGACACCGCGCCGCTGCCGCCGCTTGAGGAGCCGCCGCAGGAGCCGCAATTCGAGCCTGAGCAGCCCGAGAGGCCACAAAAAGTAAAAAAGGCTAAAAAACATAGGAAGCATCGCTTCCTGCGCTTCGTTGCCGCGTTCATAGCGGTCATCATCGTGCTCACCTCGTCGTTTATCTATCTCTTTGCCGCAGTCTCGGGCTACAACAAAGAGGATCTTGAGGCAAATCAATATATTTCGTCCTCGGAGCTGACAAGCAGCTCAATGGTGACGAATATCCTGCTAATGGGCGTCGACGGCTCGTCAAAGACCTCGCAGCGCTCGGATTCAATGATACTCGTCTCGATCGACATGGCGCACCGCAAGATAAAGCTGACCTCGTTCCTGCGCGACAGCTGGGTGACAATACCGTCAAAGGACAAGATGGCAAAGCTCAACGCCGCCTACTCCTACGGCGGGGCGCAGCTTGCCGTGGACACGCTGGAATACAACTTCGGGGTCGACATCGACCACTTTGCCGCCGTTGACTTCGATATGTTCACTCAGATAATCGACAAGCTCGGCGGAGTGGACGTTGAAGTGACCGAGAAAGAGGCGAAATTCATCAACCGCACCACCAGATACACGGTCGAGAGCGGCGAAAGCGTTCATCTTGACGGCGCAAAGGCACTGGTCTACTGCCGAATCAGGAAGCTCGACACCGACTATATGCGTACTTACCGTCAGCGCAAGGTGATAACGGCGCTCATCAACAAGGCGAAGCGCACACCGCTGACAAAGCTGATAGCTATAATGCGCGACATTTTCCCGCTCATCACCACCGACCTCTCCCCGCTCGAAATAACGGGGCTTGCCTACAAGGGCGGCATGAGTATGCTGCTGTTTGACATCGAGCAGACCAGAGTGCCGCTCGAGGATCAGTGCGACGCGGGAATGCACAACGGCCAATGGACCGAGGTGTTGGATTTCGACGCGGTGCGCCGATATCTACACGATTTTATCTATACCGACAAAATAGACGTTTCAGACAAATAACCTTTTTTGCACAAAGCAAAAAATCAGCGGCCAATCCAAACTTTGCCCGCTGATTTTTTTGTTCATTTGATTTTAACAAAATTTTTTCAATCATTTGGTGAAAGGTAAGAAAAAATATTGACAAATCTGTTAACAGGGTGTAAAATTTCTAAAAAGGCGTTCTGATGTGAACGCCGAATTTATTCCTGAAAGGTGATTATATGGCAAGTGAACTCAAGAAAAAGTACGGCCTGCTGACCGCCATCTGCATGGTTGTCGGCATAGTCGTGGGCAGCGGAGTCTTCTTTAAAGCGGAAGCGATGCTCAACATCACAAGCGGCGACCTACCCGTCGCTCTTCTCTCATGGCTGCTCGGCGGCATCGTAATGGTTATCAGCGCATATACCTTCTCCGTCATGGGCACCATGTATGAAAAGATCAACGGCGTCGTTGACTACTCCGAAGCGCTCGTCGGCAGCAAGTATGCTTACTATGTCGGCTGGTTCATGGCAACTATCTATTACCCCGCAATGACCTCGGCGCTCGCATGGCTCTCCGCAAGATACACCATGGCTCTTTTCGGCTACGGTGCGGCGGACGCGGAGACAATGGTTCTCGCTTTCGTATTCCTTATCCTCAGCTTTGCTCTCAACACTCTTTCACCCAAGCTTGCCGGTCATTTCCAGGTCTCCACGACCATAATCAAGCTCATTCCCCTCGTGCTTCTTGCGATCGTCGGCACTATCTACGGCATCAAGAACGGCATTCTTGCGGACAACATGAACTCCGTCGTTGACATCTCCACCGCCGCCGACGGCACCGTCACCTACACTCAGGTGCCCAGAGTGGGAATCTCTTTCAATCTTATCCTCGCAGGCGTTTGCACCTCCGTCTTCGCTTATGAAGGCTGGGTCATCGCAACGGCGATAAACTCCGAGCTTAAGGACGCTAAGAAAAATCTGCCCAAGGCTCTCGTGCTCGGCACCATCATTGTTGTTGTCGTTTATATGCTCTATTACATAGGCATCTCCGGCAGCATCAAGACCGAGGAGCTTCTTCCCAACGGCGCAAGCCTTGCATTCAAGACCATCTTCGGCAACGTCGCAGGCACTATCCTGACGGTATTCATCGCTGTCTCCTGCCTCGGCACCCTGAACGGCCTTACCCTCGCCTGCGACCGCGGCTTCTATTCGCTCGCAGCCAGAAATCACGGCCCGAGACCCGACTTCCTCGGCAAGCTCGACCACGCCACTGAGATGCCCTCGAACGCATCCATCGTTGCGCTTATCTTCAACGCTCTGTGGCTCTTCTACTTCTATATGGCGAACCTCACCGATTTCGCGGCATACACCGGCAAAGGCTCGATCTTCCTCTTTGACTCGACCGAGCTCCCGCTCATCTGCGTTTACGCTTTCTATCTGCCCCTCTATGTAATGCTCATGGTCAAGGGCAAAGGTCTCAACGTATTCCGCCGCTTCATCATGCCGATCCTTTCGTTCGCAGGCTCCTGCCTCTTTATCTATGCGGCTATCGCAAAGCACGGCACAAAGAATATCGGCTTCGTCGTTATCGCACTTGCCATCATGGCCATCGGCGCTGTCTGCTATAACCCCAAAGGCGCTAAAAAGGCAAAGAAATAAATAGTATAGTTAAACTCCGTCGGTCGATAGCTCGATCGGCGGAGTTTTGTGTAGACCGGGGTATTATATTGTAATTGTTTGCGTGCGACTGAATTTGACTTTGCCGGATGCCGGACAATCCGCCTGCAGCACACCTCATCCGTCTCGCTTTGCTCGACACCCTCTCCTCAAGGAGAAGGCGAATGTAACTGTCGGCTATCAGTCAAGCCTGCTCGGCATACAGCCGCACACAAAAAACCTCCCTTGCGGGAGGTTCGGCATTTAATCGAGGAATCCTACTAATCTGACCATGATATACGACACCGCCGCGCCGACGATGAAGCCGCCGATTATCTCGGGGACGGTGTGACCCTCGACCTTCTTGACCGCAGGCTCGTCCGAGCCGCAGACTTTAGCCTGCAAGCGGTTAAAGGCGTCGGTCAATCTGCCGATGGGCAGGCGCACCTTGACGGCGTCAAACATTACTATAAAAGCAAAGACTCCGCAGGCGGCGTAAACATCCGAATCCCAGCCGCTGTGCATACCTACGCACCCGCTAAGGGCTATCACCGTGGCGGTGTGCGAGCTGGGCATCCCGCCGAGTTTAAAGAGCGTCTCAAGCGTGACCTTGCTGCGGTTTATTCCCTTGCGCTTGCCGACAAGATATTTGACATAGTTGATTATCACCTTGAGCACCTGGGCTATGAACCACGACATAAAACAAACAATAAAAATTTTCATTTTCTTCTCCCATTTTACAGACAATTCTATAGCATTGTATAATATTTGCCGCCTAAAAGCAAGAAAAATATGTAGAAAATCAGACAAATTCGCAATTTTATCGGTAGTATTAGTTCCCGCATTTTATTATAATACTTTTTGTATGTTGATTTATTGCATTTTTGAATTTTAGGGGGATATTATGAAAAAGCAGCACAAGAACGCCGCGGTCATCGACGTGCCCGATTACAAAACGCTCAAAGAGATAATCGTCCACGGCACCGAAATGGGCGGCGACAAAAAGATGCTCGTCTATCTTGATAAAAACAAGGCCGAGCACACCAAGACCTACAACGACGAATGGAAAGACATGAGCGAAATGGCGACCTGCTATTACCTCGACGGTCTTACCGGCAAAAAAAAGATTGCTATCATCAGCGAGAACTGCTATGAGTGGATATGCGGCTACTATGCTTCGCTCATCAGCGGCAATATCTCGGTACCGATGGACTGCAAGCTGCCGGCAGAGGATCTTGAGGATCAACTCATCCGCTGCGAATGCGACGCTCTTATTTATTCCGATAAATATGCGGCTATGGTCGAGAATTTCAAGCAGAACCCCGCAATGACCGTCAAGGTATATTATTGCACAAGCGACTTCGACGAATACCTCAAAAAGGGCAGGGACGAGCTTGCCAAGGGCAACACCGCCGCAGTTGACGCTGAGGTCAAGCCCGACGACCTCGCCTGCATCGTTTACACCTCAGGCACCACGGGCAAGAGCAAGGGCGTTATGCTCACTCACTACAATGTAGCCAGCAACTGCGCCTCCTCCTGCCGCATCATGTCCGGCAAGCACGCTATCGGCTTCCTGCCGCTCAACCATACATACGCATGGGTCAGCGCCCTTTTCTCAACCTATATCGTTACCGAGTGGGGCTATATGTGCGACAGCATCAAGGATATCCAGGGCGACCTCAAGAAATACAAGCCCTACAATTTCTCCGCCGTCCCCCTTGTTGTTGAAACGATATACGACCGCATTTGGAAGACCGCCCGCAAGATGGGCAGAGAGGATATCCTCAAGAAGGGTCTCAAGATAAGCAACACCCTGATGAAGATAGGCATCGACAAGAGGCGCAAGATTTTCAAGCAGATACTTGACAACCTCGGCGGCAACCTTGATATGATAATCTGCGGCGGCGCAAACCTCGACCCGAAATACGAGAAGGGTATGCACGACTTCGGCATCGACGTTTTCAACGGTTACGGCATCACCGAATGCTCCCCCGCCGTTACCTGCAACCGCCCCGGCAAATGCAAGCCCGGCTCGGTCGGCGTGCCGGTGGACTGCTGTCAGATAAAAATACACAACCCCGATGACGAGGGCGTCGGCGAGATATATGTCAAGGGCACCAACGTCATGCTCGGCTACTACAATGAGCCCGAGGCCACCGCAGCCGCATTCGACGGCGAGTGGTTCAAGACCGGTGACTACGGCTATATCGACTCCGAGGGCTTCCTCTTCATCAGAGGCAGGGAGAAGAACCTCATCATCCTCTCAAACGGCAAGAACGTCTCCCCCGAGGAGCTTGAGGACAAGCTCTCAAGGATAGAGTATGTCAAGGAAGTCCTTGTATACGAGGAGAACGGCTTCATCACCGCAGAAATGTTCCTTAACGAGGAGGATTTCCCCGACGCAAGGCAGAGGATCAAGGGCGATATCGACGAATTCAACCGCAAGATGCCGCTGTTTAAGAATATCGGCAAATACAAGATCCGCGACGATGAATTCCCCAAGACCACGACCCTCAAGATAGTCAGAAAGTATATGCAGAAATAATCATAAATAACGACCCGCTGCGGCGATGAACCGCGGCGGGTCGTTTTGCATTATCAGATTTATTCGTCTTTGATAAGCGTGCGGATATTCTTATCCATAAGCTCAAAGAAGTGCTCAACTATCTTCTTATCCTCATCGTTGCCGCGAACGCACATCGAGAGGGTAAGCTCCTTTCTGAGCGAGGTGACAGAGAGCAGCACATAGGGCTTATACTTGACCGCGCCGCTCATAAAGCCGTCGGTCGGCTCGTGACCCTCAAGCGCGAGCTTGTCGGCCTCGAGAATGCCGATATTGCTCATTGCGAGGCGGGGGTTTGAATAGCCTATCTTGATTATCTTCTCTGAGGCTGCGTGGGGCAATATCCTATAGCCGAAGCTCAGCAGCGGCAGCCCGTGCAGACCCATGAAGTGATCCTTTTTGAATTGATTGGACGACTGCACGCAGTAATCGAGGGTGGTGAATATATCCTTGCCGAGCTCGGGTATCTTGCACTGCATCCACGCGGTATGATTCGTCATGCCCCGGTCGCTGTTATCCTTGATGTGGCGGCGCAGGTCTATGGCGCAGGATATTGAAACGCTCTCTTTGCTGTCAAATCCCGCCAGCTCATAAAGGCTGTAGAAATATGCTGCGAGGATAACGTCATTGACGGTCGCGCCGTGCTTCTTGCCGACCGATCTTATCTTGGGGAAAAGCTCGGCGGGCAGCTTGTGCCTTGCGATGAACGAAACATCACGGATATTGTCGGGCGTTAGCGGGAAGCTGTGGTTATCCCTTGAATTCACGTTTCGGTAGAGGCGACCTGCCATCCTACGCTCGGCTTGGGAGAAATCCTCGTAGACCGACTGATAGGATCTTGTGCCCGTCCTCAGGTCAACGGGGCTTGTTCCGTTTTCAATATAATTATTGTAATCCCTGCAAAGCGTTTTTATAAAATATTTGAGGTCTCCGCCGTCCATGCACATATGATTTTCAACAAGGCAGAGCACGCTGCTGTCACCGTGGTTAAATACGGCGACCTTCATCTGAATAGGGCTTTCCGGCGGGATATACTGAGTGAGGAATGCGTCTATCTCGCCTGCAAGGGCGTCCTCGGTCATCTCCCTGACGGTGAGCACATCGTCGATAACATAGTCCTCGACAGTCCAATAGGGGTGAATTTTATTGTCGGCAAACGCCGAATGGAGCACCGGCGCTTTCTCAAAGAAGCATATCAGCACGGTCTTGAGCGCCTCGATATTTATGCGGTAATCGTAGTGCAGCTCGACGTGGACCATGCGGTCGTTGAAATCGCGGAAAAGATAGTGCATCTTATCCCAAAGCTCGGCATTCAGTCTTCGTCTTTCCATGCGTTCACGACCTCCCACTTCTCAACCGAATTCTTAACTATCGAGCTGACCGCAACGGCGACATCGACCACCAGCGAGAAGATGATGATGAGCCAGCCGTTATTCCAATTCACGGCTCCGACAGCAGCAAGGATTATGTAGACCATGGTGCCGATGATGGGAATATAGAGCAGATAGCTAAACATAACGAGCTTTTTATTAGTTACCGTGGCGTAAACTGCGTCCGCAATAAGAGCGACGGCGACGCCGCCGATGAATATCGACCAATAGCCCTCAAAGCGGAAAAATTCAAGGCTGCAGATAAACACGACGGTCGCAACGAGCATCACGCTGCCCGCAAGCATCAGCCTGGCGAAGATATGGAATATCTGCCTCATGCGGCTTATGCGTATGATGAAGAGTGAGAGCAGATACACGACCCACAGCAGTACTCCTCCGACCATAAACACCCAGGTCTTTTCCCAATTGTGCGTATGGAAGCTCATGCCGAGATAAGTACAGAGCAGGATGATAAGATAAAGCACCGATCCAATGCTGTTGGTGAGCCAGCGCCTTTTCGAGGTTTTCTTGCGTTTTGATTCGAGCGCAAATTTTTTGTAATCGGATTTAAGATCCGGGTGCTCGCTGATAATGAGATCGTCGATCACATTTTTGTCGCGCAGTCCCCTTGCCTCGACCTCGCTCGCGCGCCCGTTCATCTCGTCGAGCGTTTTACGCTTGAATTTATAGAGAAAAGGGCCGTCGGGAACGCCGCTCATCTGACTTTCGATGTAGTCAATAAACTTTTCCATATGACCTCCTTACATAACAGAAATATGTATTTCGGCGCTCCTCCGCCCGACCATGCCGATGCGGAGAACGCAGAGCAAATTATCGAGCATAAAATCCGCTATTATATATAATAGCATTAATCTATACAAAAATCCATACTTTCGGGGAAATTTTATATATTATATAAATTGACATCATCGCTCCCGGCGCATATAATTATAACTATCAAAATTTATCCTACGGTTAGGAGGATCATGACATGAAAAAACAGGCTATCGAAACTCTCTGCGTTCAGGGCGGCTACTGCCCCGGCAACGGTGAGCCGAGACAGGTGCCCATAATTCAGAGCACGACATTTAAATACGACACCAGCGAGGATATGGGCAAGCTCTTTGACCTTGAGGCCTCCGGCTACTTCTACAGCAGACTTCAAAACCCCACCTGCGACACCGTGGCCGCCAAGATATGCGCCCTTGAGGGCGGGTCGGCGGCGATGCTGACTTCATCGGGTCAGGCGGCGAATTTCTTCGCCGTATTCAACATCGCCTCCTGCGGCGACCATGTGATAGCCTCCTCCGCCATATACGGCGGCACATATAATCTCTTTGCTGTCACAATGAAAAAGATGGGCGTCGACTTCACCTTTGTCTCCCCCGACTGCACCGAGGAGGAGCTTCAGGCTGCGTTCAGGCCGAACACCAAGCTCGTATTCGGCGAGACTGTCGCAAACCCCGCCATTAAGGTGCTCGACATTGAGAAATTCGCAAAAGTCGCTCACCGCAACGGCGTGCCGCTCATCATAGACAACACCTTTGCGACGCCCGTCAACTGCCGCCCGTTTGAATGGGGCGCGGACATCGTGACGCACTCGACCACCAAGTATATGGACGGTCACGGTGCTACGGTCGGCGGCGCGATAATTGACTCCGGCAAATTCGACTGGACAAAGCATGCCGACAAATTCCCCGGTCTTTGCACCCCCGACGAGAGCTATCACGGTGTGACTTACACCGAGCGCTTCGGCATCGGCGGCGCATTCATCACCAAGGCTACGGCACAGCTCATGCGTGACTTCGGCTGCATTCAAAGCCCGCATGACGCATTCCTGCTCAACCTCGGGCTTGAGAGCCTGCATGTGCGTATGCAACGCCACTGCGAAACGGCTCTCAAGGTCGCCCGCTTTCTCGAGAGCAACGAACACATCTCGTGGATCAAATACCCCGATCTACCAAGCAGCGAGGACTATGAGCTTGCAAAGAAATATCTGCCGAACGGCAGCTGCGGCGTAGTATCCTTCGGCGTTAAAGGCGGCAGGAAGGCTGCCGAGACATTTATGAAGCATCTGAAGCTCGCCGCTATCGAAACTCACGTTGCCGACGCTCGCACCTGCTGCCTGCACCCGGCAAGCTCCACACACCGCCAGATGAACGACTCCGAGCTTGAGGCTGCGGGCGTATCGCCCGACCTTGTCCGCATGAGCTGCGGGCTTGAGAATGCCGACGAGCTGATAGCCGACATCGCTCAGGCACTGAACGAGGTAAAATAAAATGCCTATCAAAATACCAAACGACCTGCCGGCGACCAAAACGCTCACGGATGAAAACATCTTCGTGATGAACGAAAACAGGGCTCTGTCGCAGGATATAAGACCGCTGAAGATACTGCTGCTGAATCTTATGCCCACCAAGGTGGCGACCGAAACTCAGCTCTCAAGGCTTCTCGGCAACACTCCCCTGCAGGTTGAGCTTGAATTTCTCCACACCTCCTCCCACATATCCAAAAACACACCGCAGGAGCATCTTTTTACATTTTACAAGACCTTTGAGGATGTGAAGCACCGCAACTTCGACGGGCTTATCATTACGGGCGCTCCCGTCGAGCACCTGCCGTTTGAGGAGGTCGAATACTGGGATGAGCTTTGCGAAATAATGGAGTGGTCAAAGACTCACGTCCACAGCACATTTCATATCTGCTGGGGCGCTCAGGCGGCGTTGTATTATCACTTCAGCATACAGAAATACCCGCTTGAGGAGAAGCTCTTCGGCGTTTTTGAGCACAGGGTGGAGCGCAGAAGCTCGATACTGCTCAGGGGCTTCGACGATGTGTTCCTCGTGCCGCATTCACGCCACACCACAGTCAGGCGCGAGGATGTCGAGGCCGTGCCTGCACTGAAGATCCTCGCCGCATCGCCCGTTGCGGGGCTTTACGCCCTCTCGACCGAGAACGGCAAGCAGGTCTTTATCACGGGGCACAGCGAATACGACGCCGACACGCTCAAAAATGAATACCTGCGCGATAAGAATGCCGGTCTGCCGATAAAGCCGCCGAAGAATTACTTCCCGAACGACGACGACACGGCAAAGCCGATAGTCAAATGGCGCTCGCACGCAAACCTGCTCTACGCCAACTGGCTGAACTACATAGTCTATCAGAATACCCCGTATGAGATAGAGAAAATCAATAAGTAAGGAGAAAGCCATGATCTGCGATACGATTGATAATCTGAGGAAATATGCGGGCGTCGACCCCCGCTTTAACGCAATAGCCGATTTCGTTGAGAGGAACGACCTTGCAGCCATCGCCGACGGCAGCTACGAGGTCTGTGACGGGGTCAAGGCGAACATCTCGACATATGAGCCGGGCAGCGGCGGAGATTTTGAGGCACACCGCGAATATCACGACCTGCAATACGCAATAACGGGCGGCGAGACCATCGAGGTCATCCCCACCCGCTTCGGCGCAGAGTCAAAGGGCTACACGCCCGATATAGAATTCTTCCCCGTAAGGAAATGCGAATGCACCTCGATAGCCCTTGAGGCGGGGTATTTCGCGTTCCTCACCCCCGAGGACGCACACCGCCCGTGCATCAGGCTGCATGACGGAAAGATCAAAAAGGCAGTATTCAAAATCAAAATATAAGCCGCAGTCACCTGCCGCCGAGGAAGCGACAGGTGACGCTTTGTTTATAATACGGAATGACATACAGCGCCGGCAGTATCGCCACGCACAACAGCAACCACGGCAGAAAGCTGAGCTTAAATAGAAAAAGCTCCGTCAGCTCCTCACGGCAGCGCTTGACGCTCATGGATATCGCCTGCACGGGCGATATATCGCCGTAGGCGGCAAGATAGAATCCTGCCCTTGCATACCGCTGAACTGCTATGCCCCAAAACAAAAGCCCAGCCGCGGCGAGCGCCGCCGAGCCGATGAGCAGCGCAGCTGACGCCTTGAGGCTGACTGGCTGCCTCGCTATCCTAAGCGCAAACACCGTAAAAAATGCGGCGGGTATCGCTTCAAAGAGCAGCAGCCACAGCAGCTTGAGAGCAAAGAGCGCCGAATACATCACGCAGGCATTTAGCCCGTCGATGAAATTCAGCTCCCTCCCGTCTCGGCTGCCGAGAGCGAGGATAATGTGCTTTTGCTGCAATCGCAGGCGCAGCGGCGCTATAGTCAACAGCGCGGCCGGCATGGTCAGCAGCGCAGTCAGCGCCTGAGCGAGGGTCGCATCGCCCGGCAGCAGACCGACGGCGGCGGTACCGACGGAAAATACGATCGTCAGTACCATTATCAGCGCAAGCGTCGGCAGCACGGTGAGGGATTCGCCGAGCAGGGCCTGCCTTGCGGAGAGCTTCACTCTTGCATTCATATCATCATCTCTTTAAAAATAAAATCGGGAGGCACTATGCTTCCCGATTTATTATTATCTGCCTTTCGGCTTTTATTCAGTTGAGCCCGAGCCCGTCACGCACTTTATCCAGCACGCCGAAAACTTTATTCACAACGGGTGCGGCATAGCGCTCATAGCGGTCATGATAGGAGTGCCCCGCTTCAAGCTGCGGCGTCTCCTCGCCGGGGGCAAAGTTGCCGAGCGGTATCACGCGCAGATTCGGCTTGTCATTCTGCAAAAACTGCGTATAGAGCGGGTCGGAGAAAACATTCATGCTGTCATCGGAGAACATCAGGCGGTTATACATCTTCATGATGCCGTCGTGGCAGTTGGCATGGAGCATACCCTTGATGAACCATGTGTTCTCGGGCAATATGCAGGTGGAGGCGTCTATCCTGCCGTCGGGCGAGAGGTGGTTATGACCGCAATCAACCTTCTGCTTATATCCTTCACCGAGGGTCTCCCCTCTCAGAGCAACGGTCGCGCCGGCAGAGGCGTACATGGTGTCCACCGTGCCGTCGCTGTCGTTATCCATGGATTCGACAAGCGGAGTTCGCTGGATATCATAACCCGCAACTATCATCACACGCATGCCCGAATCCAAAGCGCCCTTGAGTATCTCATCGGCTCTGCACTGGATGCGGTAGTGATAGTAATCCGCCTTAGCGATAAGCCCCTTTTGCGTATTCTCATCAAGGTTTATCTTTTTCGCCTGCTCGTAGCTCGCATCGGGCACGAACGCCCAAAGCCCGAGCAGAGTGCCGAAAACAGGGGTCATAAGCTCGTCAAAGACCTTGGTCTGCAGCTCGTCGAGCAGCTTGTCGCCGAAAGCGAGCACGGCGTCAACGGTGCCGCTGTAATAGAGGAAATTAAAGAGAAAATAGAGCAGCGTGCTCTCAAAATCGACAGGCTGATAAGCTCCGGTACCGTAGTCAAGCAGCGCTCTTGAGTCAAGCTTCAGCTTGCGCGAGAGCAGGTCGCCCGCAACCGCCGTGCCGAGCAGCGGGCAGCACTGGAAAATGCAGGCGTTCACATCGGAATAGCCGTATTCGTTGAAGTAGGCAAGGGTCACAACGCCGCCCATCGAGGAAGCTCTGAAATTCACCTTGTCGTGGCGGGTCAGCTTCTTGACATGAGCGACAAAATCCTTGAGCTGAGCTGCTATCTCAACGGGGTCGAGCCGCCAATCGTAGTGGAAATAATAGCTCTTATTCATGCCGTGGTCGGTCTCGGTCGGCAGCTCGAGCTTGACGGAGACATTCGGTGCGGAGTTGCCGTCGCCGTCGAGGGCCATTGCGCCCATAGCCTCATAAACGGAGTCGATAAGTGCATCGCCGAAACGGTCATAGTCACGGGTCAGCGGCAGAGCCGCAAGCGACGGCAGAATATCCCTGACGATACCGAGGACGGTCTCGGTCTTTGGTCTGAAAAGCACCCTTTCACGGGGCATATCGGGGTATTCATAGATATCGGTGTTGCCGAGAGGACCGACATAAATCACAGGGTCTTCGCCGCAGGCACATTTATCGGTCGCGGCAAAGGCGGCGGGCGTAAGCAAGGAAACGAGGGTAAGCATTGCAAGGAGCAGAGCGATTACCTTTTTCATTTTCTTCATCCTTTCGGTTTTCTGTCTTAACTTTAACTTATAAAGACGCTTTTGTCAATAAAAATCGTCATTACGCATTGCAAATCGCCATGTGTTATGGTAGAATATAGTGACTTTAACGAATTGAGGCTTTATATGAAACTGAAGTTTAATGAAAACGGCAAATTCAGGATACTGCTCTTCGGCGATCTGCACGAGAAATACGATTACGCCGAAAGCCCGAATTTCAAGGATATGCAGAAGCTGATGAACGCCTCGCTCGACAGGTATTTGCCCGACCTCTGCGTGCTGCTCGGCGATGTTTGCAGCACACACGGCTGCGACGAGGAGCCCGAAAAATTCAAGGCTATGGCAACCGCCGTATGCAAGCCGATGTTTGACCGAAACATACCAGTGGCGGTCATATTCGGCAATCATGAGCACGACCCGGGCTGCGACGATGCCGTGGTAAAGGCATACAATGAAATCGGCTGCATCATGCGAAACGAATCCGACGGCCCTCACGGCAAGGCGGATTACAAGGAGCTTATCTACTCAAGCGACGGCAAAACGCCGAAATTCTGCCTTTGGTTCATCGATTCAAACAATCTCTACCCCGATCAGGCGGTGTCGGATTACGATATAGTCTACCCCGATCAGATAGAGTGGTTTGAGCGTGAGAGCGCAAAGCTCAGGGAACAAAACGGCGGCAATCCCATGCCCTCGTTCGTATTCCAGCACATTCCCGTGCCCGAGGAATACAGGCTGCTCCGCAAAGCCCGCATCTGGGAGCTGCCGTTTGCCGCGAAGGGCTTCAACACAAAGAGCGGCAACCGGTATATGCTTAAAAAAGGCTGCGAGGGCTACCTCGGCGAGGGTCCCTGCTCCCCCGATATCGACGACGGGCAATTTGACTCATGGAAAAAAGTCGGCGGAGTGCTCGGCGCGTTCTTCGGCCACGACCACCTCAACGATTTCAGCGGCTATGTTGACGGCATATATCTCGCCCAGCACAAAACTGCGGGTTTCCGCGCCTACACGGACGGCTGCCGCAGCTGCGTAAGGCTGCTGACCCTTGACGAAAACGACCTCGGCTCATTTGAGCAGGAGCTGCGCCACTTCAAGGAATTCGGTCTTGAATGCGAGTGCCTCGGTCCGATATTCAAGCGCATATCCGACAGACAAAGCACCAATATGCATATTGCGGCAAAGATCCTCGGCGCCGCGGCGGGTACGACGGCTCTTGCGGTCGGAGCAAAATACATAATCAAAGCAAAACTAGGCAAAAAAGGAGAAAAATAAAATGGAAAAAAGCGCAAAGCTCGGCAAGCTCACATTGCTGAACATTATACTTTTCGGCTTCATAGGGCAGGTTGCCTGGGCGGTGGAGAATAACTTCTTCAACACCTTCCTTTTCTCATTCGGCGGCACAACCAAGGATATCTCGACCATGGTCGCGGCAAGTGCAGTCGTGGCGGTCGTAACCACCTTTGTCATGGGCACTCTTAGCGATAAGCTCGGCAGGCGCAAGGTCTTTATCTGCGCCGGCTATGTCGCATGGGGTATAACGGTCATGGCGTTCGCATTTATTTCAAGAGAGAATCTCGGCAAGCTCATCGGCGCCGACCCATCCTCCGCTGCAGCTCTCTCGGCAACGGTCACGACGGTAATAGTCATGGACTGCATAATGACCTTCATGGGCTCGACCAGCAATGACTCCGCCTTTAACGCATGGATAACCGACGTCACCGTGCCCTCCAACAGAGCTAAGACCGAGGGTCTGCTCGCCATACTGCCCGTGCTTGCTCTTGTGATAGTCACAGGCGTATTCGGCTTCATCGCAGGCGACGACGCTCAAGCCTCGGACTACGCTACCTGCTTCCTCGGTCTCGGCATACTCGTCATAATCTGCGGCATAGTAGGCATATTCACCATTAAAGATACCGGCAGCGGTCAAAAGTCGGACGGCAACTTCTTCGCCGACCTCATCTACGGCTTCAGACCGAGCGTCATAAAGAGCCACAAGTGCCTCTATCTCTCGCTCGCCTGCATGGGCGTTTACTCCATTGCGAGCCAGGTATTCTTCCCCTACATATTCATCTATATCGAGCATCAGATAAACTTTGAGACAAAGATAACCGTGCCCGCCGTTATCATCGCGGCAATAGTTATCCTCGCTGTCATTGCGGGAGTGCTCGCCTCGATACTGCTCATGGATAAGGTCGGCAAGGCTCGCTTTGCCTTCCCGGCGGTCGTCCTCTTTATCGTCGGTCTGGCTTCTGTCTATTTTGCAGGCTCTCATCTTATCAAGTTTCTCGCCTGCGCCATGCTGGCAGTCGGCGGCTACGGTCTGCTTATGATACTGCTCAATGCAGCCATCAGGGACTTCACCCCCGAGGATAAAGCAGGTCAGTTCCAGGGCGTACGAATGATATTCGCCGTCATGCTGCCTATGATAATCGGCCCGAGGCTCGGCGCAGAGGTCACCGAGCGCTACTCCGACACCACTTATATCAGCGCCTACGGCGAGCCTGCGCTCGTCCCCTCCTCTCATATTTTCCTCGTCGCAGCAATAGTCGGCGCGGTCATCCTCATCCCGCTGTTTTTCCTTGAAAAAGAGTGGAAAAGGGCGGACAATAAGTAATTAAAAAAATCCTTGACTTTTAATCCCAACCTGTCTATAATACCGAATGATACTAGGCAACATACAGTTAATGATAAATGAAAGGCAGATACAAACGATATGTATATTATCATTGTCGGTCTCGGCAAGCTCGGCTTAACTCTGACAAAGCAGCTCTCGACCGAAGGGCATGACATCGTTGTGGTCGACCCAGACAACAGCGTAGTCTCCTCGACAGTGGACGCCTACGACGTTATGGGCATTTGCGGCAACGGCGCTACCTATGAAGTGCTCAAGGAAGCAGGCGCCGCAAAGGCAAAGCTCATTATCGCCGCCACCGGCTCGGACGAGCTGAACATCCTCTGCTGCCTGTTTGCGAAGCATATGGGCACCGAGAACACCATTGCCAGAGTCCGCAACCCGGATTACGCCGGTCAGTCACAGTTCCTGAGAAACGACCTCGGGATCAGCATGACGGTCAACCCCGAGTACGAGACCGCCAACGAAATATCAAGGATAATCCGTTTCCCCTCCGCCGCGAACCTCGATTCGTTCGCCGGCGGCAGAGTGGAGATCGCAAGGGTCAGAATCCACTCGGACAACCCCCTTTGCGACATGCCTATACATGAGATGCGTAAAAAGACTAAGGCAAAGGTCATCATCTGCGCCGTGCAGAGAAACGAAAGCGTATTCATCCCCTCCGGCGATTTTGTGCTGCACTGCGACGACGTTATCAGCATCACCGGCACAAGAGCCGAGCTGTCATCATTTATGAAGCAGACCGGCGTTTATAAGCAAAAGATAAAGAATGTTATGATAGTCGGCGGCGGCAGGATAGCCTATTACCTTGCGAAGCTGCTCTCCGACACCGGCAGAAATATCAAGCTCATCGAGCTCAACGACGAGCGATGCCGTCACATGTCCGATATGCTCGACGATGTGACCGTGATACACGGTGACGGCACCGACCAGGATATCCTCGAGGAGCAGTGCATTGACGGTCAGGACGCCCTCATAGCCCTCACCGGCATCGACGAGGAGAATATAATCGTCTCCATGTACGCCGAGTCAAAGGGTGTCAACAAGGTCATCACCAAGGTCAACCGCCACTCATACTCCATCCTCAACGATATAGGGCTTGAGACGGTCGTTTCGCCGCAGATTGTCGCAGGTAATCTTGTCACAAGATATGTCCGCGCGCTTCACAATTCGGCGGGCAATTCACAAATACAGACCCTGTATAAGCTCGTCGGCGGCAAGGTCGAAGCGGCCGAATTCATCGTCCCCGAGGACGCGGGCTACCTCAACATTCCCTTTAAGGAGCTCGAGCTGATGCCGAACTTGCTCATCGGCTGCATAATCCGCAACGGCAAGATCATCTTCCCCGGCGGCGACGATGTGATGAAAGCCAACGACAGCGTTATCGTCGTCACGGCGGGCAGGATCATCGAGGATCTGCACGATATCTTTATGTGATCGGCGGTGAGCGGTTAAATTATGAATTATAGAGCAATTTCATTCAATATCGGCAGGATACTTGCCGTTGAAGCGGCGCTGCTCATCTTCCCCGCCATCGGCTCGATAATCTACAGGGACGGAACGCTTCTCTCATTTGCGATCACCATTGCCGCCCTGACCGTATGCAGCCTTGCGGCGCTCTCGGCGAAACCCAAGAGCCGCACTCTGCACGCGCGCGACGGCTACGTTATAGTGGCGCTCTCATGGATACTGATGTCGCTTTTCGGCGCTCTGCCGTTCGTGCTGAGCGGCCATATGCCGAATCTTTTCGACGCCTTCTTTGAGACGGTCTCGGGCTTCACCACCACAGGCTCCACCTGCCTGCGTAATGTGGAGGTGCTGCCGAGGAGCCTGCTCTTCTGGCGCAGCTTCACCCACTGGATAGGCGGCATGGGCATCCTTGTCTTTGTCATCGCCATAATGCCCAAGACCGACAGCTCCTCGATGCACGTCATGCGCGCCGAGGTGCCCGGCCCGACGGTAGGCAAGCTGGTCTCAAAGCTCAGCGTCTCGGCAAGGATACTTTACGGCATCTATTGCGTGATGACTCTCATTGAGATAGTCATGCTCGCCCTCGGCGGAATGCCGCTGTTTGACAGCATAGTCAACTCCTTTGCGACGGCGGGCACAGGCGGCTTCGCGGTGCTCAACAACAGCATCGAGGGCTATAACAGCCTCTATGCCGAGATGGTCATAGCGGTGTTTATGATGCTCTTCGGCGTCAACTTCAATCTCTATTATTTTATCCTTATCAAACAAGGCAAGCAGGCGGTTAAAAATGAGGAGCTCAGATGGTATCTCGGCATTATCGGCGGCGCGACGCTGATAATCGCGGGCGACCTTATCCTCACCAAGCATTCCGTCGGCGAATCCTTCAGATACGCATTTTTCCAGGTCTCTTCGATAATCACAACAACGGGCTTCTCGACAACGAATTTCGACATGTGGCCCGTGCTGTCAAAGGCTATCATTGTGCTGCTGATGTTCTGCGGCGCCTGTGCCGGCTCGACCGGCGGCGGCCTCAAGGTATCGCGTATTATGATCCTCACCAAGGGAAGCGTGCGCGAGGTCAGAAAAGCCGTCAACCCCAGGAGAGTCGAATCGGTCAAGATCGATCACCACAGTGTGGACGAATCGGTGGTCAAGAGCGTTTTCGTCTACTTTGCGGCGGAGATGTTTCTTATCGCAGTCTCTACCTTGCTGCTCTGCTTTGAAGGCAGGGATCTCGTGACGTCCTTCACTGCCGTGCTCTCGTGCGTGAGCAATATCGGCCCCGGTCTTGAAGCGGTCGGCCCCTCAGGCAACTTTGCGGATTTCTCAGGGCTTGGCAAGCTGCTCCTCTCGTTTGATATGCTTGCCGGCAGACTTGAGCTTGTGCCGATGTTCATGCTCTTCTCCCCCCTCGCCTGGTCAAAGAAATATGCATAAAACAAAGCCCGATCGTTTTACGGTCGGGCTTGAATTATTATATGCGGTTATTCTCCGTCAGCGTTTTTTGCCGCCTTTTTCGCCTTGATATTCTTGACGAACTGCGGAGTTATTTTATCAAGGGTTTGATTCAGCTTTGCCCACTCGGCTTCGGCCTTTACGGAGTCCTCTTCAAGGCGCTTCTCCATATCGTAATACATTATATTGCAGCCGCACTCGGGGCAGTTCTGCTTGAGGTCGAATATTCCGAGCTTCCTGCCGCATTTCGGGCATTTATTCTCCATTTATATTTCTCCTTTCGGGCGTTGGCTTTTTTGATCAGTCGGAGGTCGAATTCTGCGACACGTCCCTTGACTTTTCCTCGCGGCGAGCCATCATCTCCTCCTGAATGGTGCGGAGCTTCTCGCCCTCGAGGTCATAGAATTTAAAAGGAATCAGTGAGAGCAGCGACACTACGGGCGGGATTATGGTTATCAGCGCCCAGAGCCAGAAGCGTGTATTGACGGTCGCGCTCTCGACAAGCTGAAGCGAATTATCCGCAAGCTCCACGGTGACAAGACCTATAACGGGCATAATACGCGTCGCAATGGCGGTGCACAGCGAGCCGGTCAGCTTGCTGATAAAAGTCAGCAGCGAGAACGCCATGCCCTCGTTTCTCTCGCCGGTTTTCCATTCCATGTAATCGACAGTGTCGCCGATCATCTTGGTGGGCACGACCATTTTAATACTTGAAATCGCACTGAAAACGAAGCCCTGGATCATCAGCAGCGGAACTATGACCATCGGCTTGCGGTAGAATTTCAAGCCGATAAGGAAAATCACCGTGGCGACCGCCGCCTTGAGCAGCGAGGTGCGGATAACTATCTGCTTTGAGGTCAGCCTGCGTTCAATCAGCGGCATAAGCGGGTAGGCTGCAAAGCCGGATACTGCGCCCGGAATGCCGACTATGGTGCCCCAGCTTGCCGCACCGAGCGAGAAAATATAGAAATACTGAGCAAAGGTATCGGTTATTCCCTCGATCGTTGAGAGAATGCTTGAGCCGACAATGAGCATGAGCGGCTTATTCTTAAACAGGAACCTGAAGCAGTCAAGCACCTTCGGTTCATCGGAATTCTGCACCACACGCTCGCGGCAGAATATGCCGGAAAGAGAGAACAGACCCATGCCGAGCGAGCCGGCGACTATACCCATAACGAGGAAGAGCTGACGCATATTCAGCCCTATGACGCCCTTGTTGCTCAGGTCGATAAAGAGCGAAATTATCGGGGTCACAAGGCCGCCGATGATGCTTGAGAGGAAGCGCGCGGAGGCAATGGCATTTGACCTGTCCACCGGGTTCGGGGATATTGCCGCCGACAAGCCCCAGAATGGTATATCACCTATCGTATAGAAGAATTCCCATATGAAATAGGTCAGGCACATATAGACTATCTTGACCGCATCGGACTGCACGCCCGAGAGGAATTCCGCGCCGCCGAAAAACACGACGGTGGCTATGCCGAGCGGGATCGGAACAAACAGCAGATACGGGCGCAGCTTGCCGAGCCTTGTGCGGGTGCGGTCAACCACGGTTCCCATGATTGGGTCATTGAAGGCATCCCAGAAGCCCATTACCATTATCATAGTGGCAACCGCTTCGCTCGGTATGCCGAAAACGGTGACAAGGAAGAAGGTCATCTGCATACGCACCATGTTGTAGCCTATGACCTGGCCGCCGTTCGCAACGCCGTAAAGCACCGTTTCTTTGACGCCGACGTATCGTTTCTCTTTCAGCATTTCGTTATTTGACATAAGTATCTCCTTCCTGCTTATGACGTCTGAATGATACGGTCATTCTCACACTCGGCAACGAATCTCTCGATCGCCGCTTCATAAGCCTTGGGGTCGGTATAATAGCTGCGGGCATGTACCGCGCCCGCAACGGTCAGCTTCTCCTTGCGGGTCGGGCAGGCGGCGTAAAGCTCATCCTGCATGAATTGCGGCACAAAGTCGTCCGCCGCGCCGTGAATGAAAAGCACCGGGAGCTTTGAATTGCTCACCGCCCTGAGCGGCGAGGCGTCCCTAAAGTCATATCCGCATATCAAGCGGCAGATAAGGTCGCAGGTATGCAACACGGGGAAATTAGGCAGGTGAAACGATGTTTTGAGCTGATATGAGAATTCATCCCATGCGCTCGTGTAGGAGCAGTCGGCGATAATGCCCTTGACTGCGGGGTCGCTCACCTTGTCGCTCATCATAAGCACGGTAGCGCCGCCCATTGAAACGCCGTGCAGATAGACATTAAGATTCGGGAAGCGCTTCCTTGCATAATCGAGCCAGAGCAGAGTATCCGCCGATTCATGTGTGCCGTAGCCGAGAAACTTGCCGTCGCTCTCGCCGCAGCCCCTGTGCTCCGGCATAAGGACTGTGTAGCCCTCACGGTAAAAATACGGCATATCGAAGCAGAATTCGCCGACACCGGAGCTGTGCGCTCCGTGGCAGGCGATAAGCAGTCGGCCGTTGCTCACGGGCGGTATTATGACGCTGCCCCTGAGCGTTTCGCCGTTCGAGGCGGTCAGCGACAGCTTCTCTATCGGGAAATCCGCAAACGCTTTCAGCGCGGCGTCCCTGTCCCTGTCGAAATCGCTCTGCGGGGCTTCGTTACCCGCGACGAGCTTGCCGATAAATTTCGGCAGCGGCATCTGTTTATGCCATATTATCTGGTTGAATATGAAGCCGCAGATCAAAAACAGCAGGATAATGAATACTCCGAGCACGGCTGCAAGGATTATCAAAGCCGTTTTCATTTTTCTCACTTCCCGTCCGTTATCCGCCCCGCATTTACGCATCATGCACAAGTTAAAACGAAGAGCAGGATAATTTTTATTGAAATTGCTCGATAAATACTCGTTTATTATAGACCATTCGGCGGCAAAAGGCAAGCAATTTAATGACAAAATAAGAGAAAAAACGCTATGTTACAAAAGCGCAATATTGTGCGGCATTTTTGGAACCACAAATGTGATTTTTGGCAATCGACTACGAAATTTCAGGCATAATCGTCAGATTTTTCATCATTACCGACAGCCGTATTTTCCTTGACACGGGCAAGGCGATATGTTATAATCCAAGTATAACAAGTATAGCTTTTCGGGACTGACGGATTAGTGGAGCACCACGTGGACCGAGAAGCCGAAGCTGCCGACCGTCTGGGCATATTTATCCTTCATCGGGATAAATGTGCCCTTTTTTATTTTCGGAAGGAGGACAACATGAAGAAAGTAGCAATAATCATGGGAAGCGACAGCGACCTGCCCGTTGTCAGGAAAGCTGCGGCTACGCTCAATGACTTCGGGGTGCCCTACGAGGCGCATGTCTTTTCGGCGCACCGCACACCCGAACAGGCAAAGGAATTCAGCGCCGACGCGCGCCGTAACGGCTTCGGCGCAATAATTGCGGCAGCCGGCATGGCGGCTCACCTTGCGGGGGCTATAGCTGCAAACACCACCCTGCCGGTTATCGGTATACCCATAAAGTCAGGAGATTTAGGCGGTATTGACGCACTGCTCTCGACCGTACAAATGCCATCGGGAATTCCCGTAGCGACGGTCGCCATAGACGGTGCAGTCAATGCCGCTTTATTATGCGTTGAAATTCTCAGCCTCTCGGATGACGGGCTTGCCGCAAAGCTCGAAGCCAAGAGGAAAGCGGACGCCCGGAAGGTCCTCGATAAGGACTCGGATATAGAAAAAAGAATCAATTCATTATAAATCAACCACGGAGGTAATCAAAATGGAAAAAACCGTTCAGCTCTATGAAGGCAAGGCAAAGAAAGTATTCGCCACCGACGACCCCGACCTTGTTATCGTCTCCTACAAGGACGACGCCACGGCTCTCGACGGCCTCAAAAAGGGCACCATCGCGGGCAAAGGCGTTATCAACAACAGGATGTCAAATTACCTCTGCCGTCTGCTGGAGCGGCACGGAGTGCCCACCCACTATGTGGAGGAATTGAACGACCGTGAGACGGTAGTTAAGAAAGTCTCGATAGTTCCCCTCGAGGTCATAATCCGCAATATCTCCGCAGGTTCGTTCGCAAAGCGCTACGGCGTTGAGGAGGGCATAGTATTCAAAAAGCCCACGATAGAATTCTCATACAAAAACGATGAGCTTCACGACCCGCTCATCAATTCATATCACGCCCTCGCCCTCGGCCTCGCCACCGAGGAGGAGATCGAGACAATCAAAGCCCTCGCCTTCAAGGTCAACGACGTTCTCAAGGAATATTTCCTCTCGCTCAACGTGAAGCTCGTTGACTTCAAGCTCGAATTCGGCAGGCTGCCCGACGGCAAAATAGTGCTTGCGGACGAGATATCGCCCGACACCTGCCGCTTCTGGGACGCAACCACGGGTGAGAAGCTCGACAAGGATCGCTTCCGCCGCGACATGGGCGGAGTTGAGGACGCTTACAACGAGATGATGAAGAGAGTATTCGGCAACTGAATCGGAGGATATAATGAGCAATTTGAGAGAAGAATGCGGAGTTTTCGGCGTTTTTTCGGGTGAAACAAACGACGTTGCAAGCACCACCTATTACGGCCTCTTCGCCTTGCAGCACAGGGGTCAGGAATCCTGCGGAATAGTGGTCAACGACGACGGCGTTTTTACCAATTATAAAGACACGGGGCTTGTAAACGACGTTTTCACCCCAAATATAATCGACCGTCTCGGCGAGGGCAACATCGCCATAGGCCATGTTCGCTACGGCACCACAGGCTCAAGCGAACGCAGCAACGCTCAGCCGATAGTGGTGAACCACATCAAGGGCAAAATGGCGCTCGCCCACAACGGCAATCTGATAAATTCGGGCGAGCTGCGCCGTGAGCTGGAGCTTGAGGGCTCAATATTCCACACGACCAGCGACACCGAGGTCATTTCATACATTATTACCAAAGAGAGGCTCTCCGCGCCGTCGATAGAGCAGGCGGTGAATCACGCGGTGGACAGGATAAAAGGCGCATATTCGCTCGTCATCATGTCCCCGTCGAAGCTGATAGCCGTGCGCGATGAGAACGGCTTTCGCCCCCTGTGCTACGGCATCACCAAGGACGGCAGATACATCGTCGCCTCCGAGAGCTGCGCCCTTGACGCTGTGGGAGCAGAATTTATCCGCGACATTAAACCCGGCGAGATAGTGGTATTCGACAAAAACGGAGTTCGCTCCATTGAGGATCACTGCGGCAAAGCGCCCGGCGCACTCTGTGTGTTTGAATATATCTACTTTGCCCGCCCCGATTCGGTCATAGACGGCTGCTCTGTGCACTCCGCAAGGCTCAGAGCCGGCGCATTTCTCGCCCTCGAGCATCCCGTTCAAGCGGACGTCGTCATCGGCGTGCCGGATTCGGGTCTCGACGCAGCGCTCGGCTACTCCAAGCAGTCGGGCATTCCATATGAGATAGGCTTCATCAAGAATAAATATATCGGCCGCACCTTTATAGCCCCGGGTCAGAAGAGCCGTGAGGACAAGGTCAAAATCAAGCTCAACCCCATTGCCGAGGTCGTTAAGGGCAAAAGAGTTGTTATGATAGACGACTCGATAGTCAGGGGCACGACCAGCGCAAGGATAGTGAAGCTCCTGCGTGAAGCGGGCGCAAAGGAGATACACATGAGGGTATCCGCTCCCCCGTTCCTCAACCCCTGCTACTACGGCACGGATATCGACTCGAGGGAGAATCTCATCGCCTGCAAATATTCGGTGGACGAGATTGCAAAGAAGATAGGCGTTGATTCGCTCGGCTACCTGAGCATCGAGAGCGTCAAGCAGATAGCCAAGGGCATAAACGGCGGCGGCTATTGCTCCGCCTGCTTCGACGGGATGTACCCGACCGAGATACCGCAGGCACCGATGAAAAACCGCTTTGAAACCAAAATTTCCGAAAACAAGGAGTAAAGCATGAAGAATTCACAGTCGAAGTCCTACGCCGAGGCAGGCGTTGATATCACCGCGGGTTACAAGGCCGTTGAGCTTATGAAAAGCCACATTGCAAGAACTTTGACAAGCGGAGTTTGCTCCGATGTCGGCGGCTTCGGCGGGCTTTTTGAGCTTGACACAAACGGCATGGAGCGCCCGACCCTCGTGAGCGGCACGGACGGCGTCGGCACCAAGCTTAAGCTCGCATTCCTTATGGATAAGCATGACACGGTCGGCATCGACTGCGTCGCAATGTGCGTCAACGACATCATCTGCTGCGGCGCGAAGCCCCTTTTCTTCCTTGATTACATCGCCTGCGGCAAAAACGTGCCCGAGAGGATAGCTCAGATAGTTGCGGGCGTTGCCGAGGGCTGCGTTCAGAGCGGCGCCGCCCTGATAGGCGGCGAGACCGCCGAGATGCCGGGCTTCTACCCCGCCGACGAATATGACCTTGCGGGCTTCTCCGTAGGCATAGTCGATAAAACGAAGATACCCGATAACAAATCCATGTGCGAGGGTGACGCGGTTATCGCCCTGCCGTCAAGCGGCGTGCATTCAAACGGCTTTTCGCTCGTTCGCAAGGTATTCGACGTCGAGAATTGCGACCTCACCTCCCCTCTCGACGAGCTTTGCGGCAAGTCGCTCGGCGAAGCGCTGCTGACCCCGACAAAAATATATGTGAAGCCCATGCTGGCGCTCTTTGAAGCGGTAAAAGTCAAGGGCGTTTCGCATATCACGGGCGGCGGCTTCTATGAGAATATCCCCCGCAGCATTCCCGACGGCCTCGGAGCTGAGATAAAGAAAGCCGATGTCCGCACGCTGCCGATATTCGACCTTATCGCAAAGGCGGGCGACATCCCCGAACGCGATATGTATAATACATTCAATATGGGCGTCGGCATGAGCGCCGTAGTCGCCGCCGAGGACGCCGAAAAAGCGGTTGAAACGCTGAAGGCAAACGGCGTTGACGCTTATATCCTGGGCAAAATAATCAAATCGACCGACAAGGTGGTGCTCATATGAGCAGGGTCGCCATCGCCGTGCTCGTATCGGGCGGCGGCACGAATTTGCAGGCGCTCATTGACTATCAGCGCAGCGGAGCGCTTCACAGCGGCGAGATAAAGCTCGTCATATCGAGCAGCCCGAGCGCCTACGCCCTCAAGCGCGCCGAGGATGCAGGCATAGCGACCTGCGTTTGTGAGAAGCGCGGGCGCAGCCAGGAGGAATTTGAAGCCGATATACTCAAAGCCCTGAAAGAGAACGGCATAGAGCTTATAATCCTCGCGGGCTTCATGTGCATCCTCAGCGAGAACTTTGTGAAGCTCTACCCCGAGCGGATAATCAATGTGCACCCCTCGCTGATACCGTCGTTTTGCGGCAAGGGCTTCTACGGGCTTCGGGTGCATGAGGCAGCGCTGAATTACGGCGTAAAGGTCACGGGAGCCACCGTGCATTTTGTCAACGAAATACCCGACGGCGGCAAGATAATAATGCAGAAGGCCGTTTATATCGAAGAAAACGACACACCCGAAACGCTCCAAAGGCGGGTCATGGAGAACGCCGAATGGGAGCTGCTGCCGAAATCGGCTGAAATAGTATGCAAAAGTATTAAGGAGAACAGATGATGAACATATATAAAACAGATTCCGCTGCCGATCTGCTCAAGGGCAACGCCTACGCAGGCAGAGGCATAATCATCGGCACCTCGGCAAACGGCAGATACGCCGTGACCGCCTATTTCATAATGGGCAGAAGCCAAAACAGCCGCAACCGCATCTTTATTAAGGACGGCGCGACCGTCAGAACCGAGCCTTTTGACTCTTCCAAGGTCGAGGATCCCTCGCTGATAATCTATAACGCCGTGCGCGAGAACGGCGGCGACCTCGTAGTCACGAACGGCGACCAGACCGACACGGTCTGTGACCTGATGGCAGAGGGCAAGAGCTTCTCCGAGGCACTCGCTACCCGCTGCTTCGAGCCCGATTCACCGAATTTCACCCCGAGGATAAGCGGCATTCTTCATTTAGACGGCGGCTTCGACTACGAGATGAGCATCCTCAAAAGCATTGACCCCGACGGCTCGGACTGCTGCCGCTACACCTACGCTTACCCCTCAAAGGCGGGGCTCGGCCACTTCATCCACACCTATATCTGCGACGGCGACCCGCTGCCCACCTTCTGCGGCGAACCCGAACGCATAGCCATTCCCGACGATATCGACGGATTTGCCGCCGAGCTTTGGGACAGCCTCAATGAAGAGAACAAGATCTCGCTTTACGTCCGCTACACCGATATCGGCAGCGGCGAATACACCGACAAGCTGATAAATAAAAACCGCTGAGGAGGTCAAAAATGAAAGAATTCGAGCTGAAATACGGCTGCAACCCCAATCAAAAGCCCGCAAAAATATATATGGCAGACGGCTCCGAGCTGCCGATAAAAATACTTAACGGCAAGCCCGGCTATATCAATTTCCTTGACGCCTTCAACTCCTGGCAGCTTGTGAAGGAGCTGAAAGCCGCCCTCGGGCTGCCCGCAGTCACCTCGTTCAAACATGTCAGCCCCACGAGCGCCGCAGTGGGCATCCCGCTGAGCGACAAGCTCAAAAAAGCCTGCTTCGTCGACGATATCGAGGGTCTGGACGACTCCCCGCTCGCCTGCGCCTACGCAAGGGCAAGGGGCACCGACCGTATGTGTTCGTTCGGCGACTGGGTCGCTCTCTCGGACGTGTGCGACGTCAAGACCGCCGAGCTTATCAAGCGCGAGGTCTCCGACGGCATCATCGCCCCCGGCTACGAGCCCGAGGCTCTTGAGATACTCAAATCAAAGCGCAAGGGCAGCTATAATATAGTCGAGATCGACCCCGATTATATCCCCGAGAAGATCGAGCGCAAGCAGGTCTACGGCATCACCTTTGAGCAAGGCAGGAATAACTTCAAAATAGATGAGGCTCTGCTCTCAAATGTCGTCACCGAGAATAAGAATATCCCCGAGAGCGCAAAGCGTGACCTTATAATCTCGCTCATCACTCTTAAATATACACAGTCAAACTCCGTCTGCTACGCCTACGACGGTCAGGCTATCGGCGTCGGCGCGGGTCAGCAGTCCAGAGTTCACTGCACCCGCCTCGCAGGCTCAAAGGCGGATACATGGTTCCTGCGCCAGTGCGATAAGGTGCTCTCGCTCCCGTTCAGGGACGATATCAAGCGCCCCGACCGCGATAACATCATAGACGGCTACATCAACCGCAACGAGGAGGATGTCTGCGCCGACGGAGTCTGGCAGAAATACTTCACCGAGAGACCCGCTCCCCTCACCGACGAGGATATCCGCGAATATCTCTCAAGCATATCGGGCGTGTCGCTCGGCTCCGACGCATTTTTCCCGTTCAGCGACAATATCGAGCGCGCCCGCAAGAGCGGCGTCACCTACATTGCCGAGCCGGGCGGGTCGATCCGCGACGATCTCGTTATCGACTGCTGCAACAAATACGGCATGGCAATGGCATTCACCGGCATGAGACTTTTCCATCACTGATAGGGAGTTTTGCAAATGAAAGTAATGGTAATCGGCGGCGGAGGCCGCGAGCACGCCATAATCAAAAAGCTGCGTGAGAGCAGCGAAATAACCGAGCTTTACGCCCTGCCGGGCAACGGCGGCATTGCGAGCGACGCGGTCTGCATCGATATCGGCGCAAAGGATGTAGCCGCTCAGGTGAACTTCGCCGTTGAGAACAAAATAGACTACGCCGTTGTCGCCCCCGACGACCCCCTCTGCCTCGGCGCGGTAGATGAGCTGACCGCAGCGGGCATCCCCTGCTTCGGCCCCGACAAAAAGGCGGCGATAATCGAGGGCAGCAAGGTATTCTCAAAGAATCTGATGAAGAAATACGGCATTCCCACCGCCGCATACGAGGTATTTGACGATGAGTCGGCGGCGCTTGCCTATCTTGAGACTGCGCCCGTTCCGACGGTCATCAAGGCGGACGGACTTGCGCTCGGCAAGGGCGTTATAATAGCCGAGACCCGCGAAGATGCGAAAGCCGCCGTGCACTCGATGATGAGCGATAGGGTTTTCGGTGAGAGCGGCACAAGAGTCGTGATAGAAGAATTTTTGAGCGGCCCCGAGGTATCGGTGCTGTCGTTCACCGACGGAGAAACGCTGATACCGATGATATCCTCAATGGATCACAAGCGTGCGCTTGACGGCGACAAGGGGCTGAATACGGGCGGTATGGGCACGGTTGCCCCGAATCCGTATTACACAGCCGACATCGCCGAGAGATGCATGAAAGAGATATTTATCCCGACAATAAAGGCGATGAAAGCCGAGGGACGCACCTTCAAGGGCTGCCTTTATTTCGGGCTTATGCTGACCGAGAGCGGCCCCAAGGTCATTGAATACAACTGCCGCTTCGGCGACCCGGAGACCCAAGTGGTGCTGCCGCTGCTCGAGAGCGACCTTTTCACAGTGATGCGAGCCGTGACCGACGGCACTCTCAGCAAGACCGAGGTAAAATTCAAAAGCGCCTCTGCCGCCTGCGTTATTATGGCATCGAGCGGCTACCCGCAGAAATACGAGAGCGGGTTTGAGCTTGAAATTGACCCCGCCGTTGAAAGCAGCGTATACATTGCGGGCGCAAAGCTCAGCGGCGATAAACTCCTGACCGCAGGCGGGCGCGTGCTCGGCGTTACGGCGGTCGAGCCGACGCTTGAGGGCGCAATAGCCTCCGCATATGAAAAAGTTAAAAAGATCAGCTTCAAAAACGCATATTACCGCAAGGATATCGGAACGAGAGCGCTCAAAGCAAGGGAGGGCAAATAACATGGTCTATCGTATATTCACCGAGAAGAAAAAAGAGCTTGCCGCCGAGGCAAGGGCGCTGCTCTCGGATATCAACTCGCTTTTGCAGATAAAGAGCGTGACCGACGTGCGCGTTATCAACCGCTACGACGCTCAAAATATCACCGAGGAGCTGTTTGATTACTCGGTCGGCACGGTCTTCTCCGAGCCGCAGCTTGATATCACATATTCCGAGCTTGAGGACGACTCCGCAGCCTGTTTCGCCGTCGAATATCTTCCCGGTCAGTTTGACCAGCGAGCGGATTCCGCGGCGCAGTGCATCCAGCTCATCTCGCAGGGCGACCGCCCGCTCATACGCACGGCAAAGGTCTATATGCTCTACGGCAGCGTTGCCCCCGCCGAGCTTGAGGCGATAAAGAAATATGTCATCAACCCCGTTGAAGCCCGTGAAGCAAGCCTTGAGAAGCCCGATACATTGGAGATAAAGTATGATATCCCCTCCGGCGTTGCGACCCTTGACGGCTTCACCGCGCTTGACAGCAACGGCCTTGCGGATTTTGTGAGCCGCTACGGCCTCGCCATGGATACGGACGATATCAAATTCTGTCAGGATTATTTCAAATCGGAGCGCCGTGACCCTACTATGACCGAAATCAGGATGATAGACACCTATTGGTCGGATCACTGCCGCCACACCACGTTCCTCACCCATATCGACAGCGCGGTATTCGAGGATGAGCTGCTCCAAAGCGCCTATGACGAATACATGGCAGTCAGGCGTGAGCTCGGGCGCACAAAGCCCGTATGCCTTATGGATATCGCCACCGTGGCGGTGAAATATCTCAAGGCTCACGGCAAGCTCGACAAGCTCGACGAATCTGAGGAAATAAACGCTTGCACTGTTAAGATAAAGGTCAATGTTGACGGCAGTGACGAGGATTGGCTGCTGCTCTTTAAGAACGAAACCCACAACCACCCGACCGAGATCGAGCCCTTCGGCGGCGCGGCCACCTGCATCGGCGGCGCTATCCGCGACCCCCTCTCGGGGCGCTCTTATGTCTACGGCGCAATGCGTGTCACAGGCGCAGCGAACCCGCTCAAAAAGGTCTCCGAGACGCTGCCGGGCAAGCTGCCGCAGCGCAAGATAGTGACCACCGCTGCGGACGGCTATTCGTCCTACGGCAATCAGATAGGTCTCGCAACGGGCATTGTTGACGAAATATATCACGACGGCTACGCTGCAAAGCGCATGGAGATCGGCGCAGTCATAGCCGCCGCCCCAGCCGAGAATGTCCGCCGTGAGAGACCCGCCCCGGGCGATATCGTTATCCTCCTCGGCGGCAGCACGGGCAGAGACGGCTGCGGCGGAGCGACAGGCTCATCAAAATCACACACTCTCAAATCACTTGAGACCTGCGGCGCAGAGGTGCAGAAGGGCAATGCCCCCGAGGAGCGCAAGCTCCAGAGGCTCTTTAGAAACGGCGAGGCCTGCCGTATGATAAAGCGCTGCAACGACTTCGGCGCGGGCGGCGTTTCAGTCGCCATAGGCGAGCTTGCGGACGGGCTTGAGATAGACCTCAACGCAGTGCCCAAAAAATATGAAGGTCTTGACGGCACGGAGCTTGCAATAAGCGAATCTCAGGAGAGAATGGCGGTCGTTGTCGCCCCCGAGGATGTCGACAGATTCCTGACCCTTGCCGACAGCGAGAATTTACAGGCCGTGCCCGTAGCCGTCGTCAAAGCCGAACCGAGGCTCGTTATGAATTGGAACGGCAAGGCCATAGTTGATATCAGCCGTGAATTCTTAAACTCCAACGGTGCGGAGAAGCATATAACCGCCGCGCCCGAGAAGCCTCAGCCCTACGGCAGGCAGGTAAACGGCGGATTTGCGGAGAATTATACTGCCCTCGCCGACGACCTCAATATCTGCTCAAAGCGCGGACTCGCGGAGCAGTTTGACTCCACCATAGGCGCGGGCACGGTGCTCATGCCCTTCGGCGGCAGGAATCAGCTCACGCCCATTCAGGCAATGGTGCAAAAGATCTCTGTCGAGAAGCGCCACACCGACAACTGCTCGCTGATGGCGTGGGGCTACAACCCCTTTATCTCGGAGAAAAGCCCCTATCACGGCGCTTATCTCGCGGTTATCGAGTCGGTCTCAAAGCTCATTGCAACGGGCGCCGAATTCAGCGACGTTTACCTCACCTTCCAGGAGTATTTTGAGCGTCTCGGCAAGGATGAGAAACGCTGGGGCAAGCCCCTCGCCGCGCTTTTGGGCGCATTCAAGGCGCAGACCGACCTCGGCATAGCCGCGATAGGCGGTAAGGACTCGATGAGCGGCACATTTGAAAAGCTCGACGTGCCCCCCACCCTCGTTTCATTCGCCGTCACGACCGATAAGGTCAAAAACGTCACCGCTAATGAATTCAAAAAGGCGGGCGACAAGGTAGTGCTCATCGCCCCCGAATACAATAAAAACGACCTGCCCGACACCGCGTCGCTGCTCGCCGTATACGGCAAGGTCACCTCGCTGCTCAGGAGCGGCAAGGCGCTTGCCTGCTACACCCCGACCTACGGCGGCATTGCCGAGGCAGTAATGAAGATGTGCTTCGGCAATTCGCTCGGCTTCAAATTCAGCGACGGCATATCGTTTGACACTATATTCGGCTACCGCTACGGCAGCTTCCTGCTCGAGGTCACGGAGGGTATCGAGGGCGCTGTCGAGATAGGCAAGATAACAAACGACGGCAAAATTTCTTACCGCGGCGAGGAAATAAGCCTCAGCAGGCTGCTCGGCGCTTATGAAGATAAGCTCGAGAGCGTTTTCCGCTGCAACATCAGCTCCACACAGCCCGACCCCGAGAATTTCTCATACATCGCTCAAGACCGTGCAGCCCCCGCTGTCAGGAGCGCAAAGCCGAGAGTGCTTATCCCCGTATTTCCAGGCACAAACTGCGAATACGACAGCGCCAAGGCAATGCGTGACGCCGGCGCGGAGCCTGAGATATTCGTTATCAACAACCGCAGCGCCGACAAGGTCGCCGAGAGCGTTGAACGCTTCGCCGAGAGCATGAAAAAGGCTCAGATAGTCTTTATCCCCGGCGGCTTCTCGGGCGGCGACGAGCCTGACGGCAGCGGCAAATTCATCACCGCATTCTTCCGCAACGCGGCCGTAAAAGCCGAGGTAGCCGACCTGCTCGATAACAGAGGCGGTCTGATGTGCGGCATATGCAACGGCTTCCAGGCGCTTATCAAGCTCGGCCTTGTGCCCTACGGCAGGATAATCGACACTGACGAAAGCTGCCCGACCCTGACCTACAACACGATAGCCCGCCACCAGTCAAAGATAGTGCGTACCCGCATTGCCTCCAACAAATCCCCGTGGCTCGCCGAGACCGAAGTGGGCGATATCTACAGCGTACCCATATCTCACGGCGAGGGACGCTTCATCGCAAGCGACGAGCTGATACGGCAGCTTGCGGCGAACGGTCAGATAGCCACTCAGTATGTTGACCTTGACGGCAACGCCTCGTCGGATATCCGCTTCAACCCGAACGGCTCCTTCTGCGCCATTGAGGGCATCACTTCGCCCGACGGCAGAGTATTCGGCAAGATGGGTCACTCCGAAAGATACGCCTGCGGGCTTTATAAAAACGTCCCCGGCGACTATAATATAAAGATGTTTGAATCCGCCGTTAAATATTTTAAGTGAGAGGTGCTTCAATGGAATACTTAACCGATATCGAGATAGCTCAGCGCTGCGAAATGCAGCCGATAACCGAGATAGCCGCAAGAGCAGGCATCGACGACAAATACGTCGAGCAATACGGCAAATACAAGGCAAAGATAGACCTCTCTCTGATGAAAGAGAACAAGAACCCTGACGGCAAGCTGATACTCGTCACCGCCATAACCCCCACCCCCGCTGGCGAGGGCAAGACCACCACGACCATCGGCCTCGCCGACGGTATGCGCCGTATAGGCAAAAATGTGATGGTCGCCCTGCGTGAGCCTTCGCTCGGCCCGGTATTCGGCATCAAGGGCGGCGCTGCGGGCGGCGGCTACGCCCAGGTAGTGCCCATGGAGGATATCAACCTCCACTTCACAGGCGACTTCCACGCCATAGGCGCCGCAAACAACCTGCTCGCCGCAATGCTCGACAATCACATCAAGCAGGGCAACGAGCTGAATATCGACGTGCGCCGCATCACGTGGAAGCGCTGCGTTGACATGAACGACCGCCAGCTCCGCTTCATCACGGACGGTCTCGGCGGCGTTGCGAACGGCGTGCCCCGTGAGGACGGCTTTGACATCACCGTCGCAAGCGAGATAATGGCGGTGCTCTGCCTCTCTGAATCCATAACTGACCTCAAGGAGCGGCTCGCCCGCATAATCGTCGGCTACACCTTTGACGACAAACCCGTTACCTGCGCCGATCTCAAGGCTCAGGGCGCAATGGCGGCTCTGCTCAAGGACGCCCTCAAGCCGAACCTGGTGCAGACCCTCGAGGGCACACCTGCCCTTGTCCACGGCGGCCCGTTTGCGAATATCGCTCACGGCTGCAACTCCGTCACGGCGACCAAGCTTGCAATGAAGCTCGGCGACTACGCTGTCACCGAGGCGGGCTTCGGTGCCGACCTCGGCGCCGAGAAATTCCTCGATATCAAGTGCAGAGCGGCGGGGCTCACCCCGTCGGCGGTGGTGCTCGTGGCAACGGTCAGGGCGCTCAAGATGCACGGCGGCCTCGCCAAGACAGAGCTCGGCAAAGAGGATCTTACGGCTCTGGGCAACGGCTTGCCGAACCTGCTGCGCCATGTCTCCAACATCAAAAATGTCTACGGTCTGCCCTGCGTCGTGGCGGTCAACCGTTTTCCAACCGATACCGACGCCGAGATCGAATTCATCACCGATAAATGCCGTGAACTCGGCGTGAATACAGTGCTCTCCACCGTGTGGGCGGAGGGCGGCAAAGGCGGCGAAGCGCTCGCCCGCGAAGTAGTCAGGCTTTGCGAGGAGGAGAAGGGCGACTTCCGCTTCAGCTACCCGCTCGACTGCACAATTGAAGAGAAGATCGACGCGGTTGTCAGGAAGGTCTACGGCGGCAGCGGCATCAATATCCTGCCCGCCGCACGCAAGCAGATAGATAAACTCGCCTCGCTCGGCTTCGGCGGCCTGCCCGTCTGCATAGCCAAGACGCAGTACAGCTTCTCCGACGACCCGACCCTGCTCGGCGCACCCGAGGGCTTCACCGTGACGGTCAAAAATGTCAAGATTTCGGCAGGCGCAGGCTTCGTCGTAGTGCTCACCGGCGATATAATGACCATGCCCGGTCTTCCCCGCCGCCCCGCAGCCGAGAGGATAGACATCGACGAGAACGGCAAGATCACCGGCCTCTTCTGATAAACAACCAAATAAAAAATCAAGGCTTGATGCGTTTGCACCAAGCCTTTTTTGCTGTGATATTTTATTTCTTCAAAAAGTGTATTACCGCCGCCGCTGCACCGATCACCGCCGCACCGACAGCCGCTTTTTTGAGAGCAGGCATCACCGATTCAACGCTCGGCGGAGCATAAGAATAGATGAGATACTTCACTTTATTGTGTATATCCTTTGCGCTTTTGACATCCTTATACATCCTGGTGTAGGTCGTGAATTTGCCGAGATCGCGCTCATCAAGGTCGATTATCCTCACTCCACGTTCGAGCCTCGGGCCGTAGACATTGAAGCCGCAGCCCTGGGTATAGCCCATGATGAAGTCTTTGTATTTGCCGACGAAGCTGTTGTTGTGGTCGTGCCCGCAGAACGCGGCGATGACGTCGCCTTTCTCGCGCAGAGCGTCAAATTCGCCCGTATTCTCGCTCGGAGTGGCCGGGGTCTCATAGGTGAAGTCGCAGTTGCCTTTGATAAGGCGCTCTTCGTTTATCCAATAATACTTGCCGTAATGCTCCCTGAAACCTTGGGCGTGGGGCTTGCGGCTCTTCGGCACTTCGCTGAAAAGCTCCCACATCTCGCACATCGGGATATGCTGGAAAAGAATTGATTTTACATAATCGCCGTTTTTCGCTTTTAGCTCGTCACGCGTCTTTTGATACCACTCTATTTGACCCTTTGTGACCGCGGCGCATCTGCCGTCCGCCGTCGTGGATAGCGAATCTATCAGGTAAATATTGAAAATATCCCGCTCGCCCTTGCTGTCCTTGATGAGAATATTATGATTGGCAAGCCCCTCAAGGCCGCTGTCGCCCCTCTCGGCAAGGCAGCCGGGGAAGCTCTTATATATTTCAAACTGCTTTTCCTTTGAAATTCCGAAAGCCTGCGCGTCGTGATTGCCGAAGCAGAAGGTGAACGGAATGCCTCGGTCAACAACGGGCTTTAAAAAATTTGCAAAGGCTTTTTTGAAGTTCTCCTCTCTGTCGCCGAGCAGGAGGGTCACGCCGTAGCCCTTTATCTGATCGCCCGTAAAGACCGCCAGATCGGGCTTGTCTTTGTCGAGCGCCGCCGCTATGAATTCAACGGTGTCTCTTGAAGTTATCTGTGTATCCTGAATATCGGCTATCTGCATTATGCGGAATTTGCCGTCGGGGTTAAATCTAAGCTGCATAAACACACCTCTTTCCATAGATATTTTATCACAATTTTTGTGTTTTGCAACAGATATTGAATCGGGCGGCAAAAAACCTCCGCGGAATGTGCTTCCTCGGAGGATTTGCAATGATTATTGAATTATTCCCATACTTTTTTGAGCACTTCGGGATCCATGCGCTTATCGCGGAAGTAGAATTCGCGGTCATGCTCGCCGATCTCGCGCATCACTCGGCAAGGGTTGCCGACGGCAACGACGTTGGCGGGGATATCCTTTGTCACTACGCTGCCTGCGCCGATGACGGTATTATCCCCTATCGTGACTCCTGGCAGCACCACCGTGCCCGCGCCGAGCCAGCAATTTTTACCGATATGCACGGGGGCGTTATACTGGAACGCCTTCTCGCGCAGCTCAGGCATTATGGGATGCCCCGCCGTAGCGACGGTTACATTCGGGCCGAACATCGTATGATCGCCGACATATATATGCGTGTCGTCGACGAGGGTGAGGTTGAAATTCGCATACACCGCATTGCCGAAATGGACGTGGTGACCGCCCCAATTCGAGTGGAACGGCGGCTCGATATAGCAATTCTCCCCTATCTCGGCAAACATCTCCTTGAGCATGGCTTCACGCTTGTCAAGCTCGGTCGGGCGGGTCATATTGAAGTCATAGAGGCGGTCGAGGTAACCAAGCTGCTCACTCATCACATCGCCGTCATTAGGGTCATAGACTTCGCCGGTGTGCAGTTTATTTCTCTCTGCCATTGATTATCCTCATTTTTTCTGCGGGCCGTTGTAGCCGTTCGCCTCCTGGAATGCGGCAATCCTCTCGATAACGCCGAGGATGACCTCAAAGCCGTCGCCGACGGTTTCCTCATCGAAGCGGTCTGCGGTATCGCGCCAAGTGTGATAATAGTAAGTAAGGGTGGGATTCTGAGCCGCAAAGGTGACGGATTTGACGCCCGCCCTGGTCATCGGGGTGCTGTCGCAGCCACCGACGGGGTTATGAATGCAATAATTCGTCTTGCTCTCAACGCCGACTTCTTTGAATGCTTCCTTAAACATCCTCTCAAGGTCGGTATCAAAGCGGGTGAACTGCCAGTCGTCCTTGATAACGACTTCGAAATAATCCTTATCGGCAACGGAGTCGATATTGATATTCCATGCGTTCTGAAGGATCTCCTCGCCCTTATGAGCCCTTGTGAATGCGAGCGAGCCTCTGAGACCCGCCTCCTCGGAGCCGCAGTTGAAGTCGATGATACGGCAATTCTTGGGCATCTTATCGGGATTCTCTTTGAAATACTTGGTGACGGCGTAGCTCAGAGCGCAGCCGGTGGCGTTATCCATTGCGCCTCTTGAAGCATTCTCGTGATCGGGATCCGCCCATTTGATGACGAATACGCTGCCGACAGCCGTAACAGCGGGGATAAAGAGCAGGGCATATTTGAATGTCTGGAAGCTCGCCGCGTAGTTGACGGTGTAGAGCGCCCACTGAGCGCCCGCCATTGCGGCGCCGTAGATGACCGCCATTGCAACGGAGGTGCCGATAAGGAAGAACACGCATATTGCGCCGAAGCCCACCTTGCCGAAGGTGGAGATAAGACCGAGAGCGGGGCTGTTTCTGAACTTATGCGAATGCTCGGAATGATACCAGTTCCAGCTCGTGTCGGTGTGACCCGAGAGGATTATGGTGTAGTCGTATTCGCCGTCCTCGGGCAGCAGCTCGCCGTATGTATTCTGCGATATCTTCTGCTTAAAAAATATGTCGAACCATGTTTTATAAAGGAACACGCTGAGGACGAGCCAAAGAGTTATCGCAATGCCCGAGAGAGCCATGCCGAACCAAAGAGTCGGTATCGAGATGGCGAGGTAGACAAGACCGCTCATTATGAGACCGTACCAGCCTGCATAGGGAATACCGCCTATAGACGCACGGGGCGACACCGCAAACTCCTCCTGAGTAGGCTCGATACCTATCTCGCGGAGCTTGTCGCCCATGTAGTCGGCGTATTTCTTCTCATTCGCGGAGCCCGGCAGCCTCGCGCCGATCTTTTGCGAAGCGTGCTTGACGATGTCAAACGCTTCTTTTGCATACTTTTTATTTTCTTCTTTCACCTTGATAAACCTCCATGCAGAATTTATTATGATTATTTACCGTTAAAATTATTTTACCGCTTTGAAATGCTTCTTGAAGCTGTCGCCGTCCCATTCACCGTTGAAGTCGAGGCAAATGCCCGCATTCATCAGCAGAGCGCCTGAATATATCTCGCCGTCGTCCTCGTCAATATAGTATTTGGCGGGGTCAAGTCCTTTAAGACGCAGGGTGAAGCCCCTGTCCTCCGGGCGCTTGATAACAACGCTTGTGACGAGCGCTTCGTCCTTATCCTGTGAGACGAACATCCACGCCGCTCTGAATTCGTTCTCAAATGGGCTGATGAGCCTGTAAAGCTCGCCGTAATGAATGACGTCGTAGTATTTATGATATTCCGCGACCTGAGCCTTTATAAGCTCGGATTCCTCCTCGGTGAAGCGGTTGGGGTCAAGCTCATAGCCGAAGGTGCCCCAAAGAGCGACATTCGCCTTTGTGTCATAACCCGCACGCTTTGAGGCGGAGACATGAGCGCCCATGGTCGAGGCGGGGTAGCACATCGAAGTGCCGAACTGAATGCTGAGCCTCTCGAGCGGGTCGGTGTTGTCGCTCGTCCAGATCTGCGGCGAATAATAGAGCATACCCGGGTCGAAGCGTCCGCCGCCGCCCGAGCAATTCTCAAGCAGCATATCGGGGAACGCCTTGGTCAGGCGATCCATGACCTCATATGTGCCGAGCACGAAGCGGTGAGCGACCTCCTTCTGCCTCTCGGGGGGCAGCGCCGCCGAGCCTATCTCGCTGAGATTACGGTTGAAATCCCACTTGAGGTAATCGACCTTGTTGACCGAGAGCACCTTATACATCTCGTTGAAGATATAGTCACGGACATCCTTGCGGCTGAAGTCAAGGACGTACTGATGCCTTGCGATGGATTTCTCTCTGCCGGGCACATGGATGCACCAGTCGGGATGCGCCCTGTAAAGGTCGCTGTCGCGTGAGATCATCTCAGGCTCATACCAGATGCCGAATTTCATACCGAGGGCGTTGATACGCTCAATAAGATAAGCGAGCGAGCCGCCGAGCTTCTCCTCGTTGACCTGCCAGTCGCCGAGGGAGCTTGTGTCGTCGTCCCTGTGGCCGAACCAGCCGTCGTCCATGACGAGCATCTCGATACCCAGCTCCTTTGCCTTCTTTGCGAAGGAAACTATGGTGTCGCCGTCAAACTCCATGCCGGTGGCTTCCCAGTTATTGATAAGCAGCGGTCTCTTGATATCCTTCCACCTGCCGTTGAAGAGATGCTTTGTGTAAAGGCGGTGGAATATGCGGCTCATCTCGCCGATACCCTCGTCGGTATAGACGGTGACCGCCTCGGGAGCCTCAAAGTGCTCGCCCGGGTCGAGGTGCCAGCCGAAGCCGTCGGGGTTGATGCCCATTATTACTCTTGTGCCCGAGAAGCCGTCGACCTCCGCCTCAAAGAGGAAGTTACTGCTGTAGATGAGGTTGAAACCGTAGGCTTCGCCCTTATCCTCGTCGGCGGTCCTGCCGACTATTGCGCCGAACGGATTCTGATGATGACCCGACGAGCCTCTCTTGCTCGAAACAAGCTGCCTGCCGTGCTCAAGCGGCCTGCGGGCAAGGCTTCTCTCCTTGCCCCACTTGCCGTAGAGGGTGAGCATATCGTAATTGTGGTTGGTGAAGTCAACGCAGCAGCTCATCACGCGCTCGACCTCAACGGGCTTGTCGGAGGCGTTGATTATTCTGACGTGCCTTGCCATTGCGCCGAGCTTCTCAAACACGGTGTAATAGAGCACCGCCTGCACGCCCGTGACGCTGTCCTCGGTAAGTATCTCAAGGGTCGCCGCGTCGTCGTCGTTATCGACATGGAGCGAGGGCATACCCTCGAGGGCGGGCTTGCCGCCGTATATCTTATGCGATTTATAGCGCATATCGGTGACCGCGTTGCCGTCGGCGTTACGCACGGCGACTGCGGAGGATCTGAAATCGCCAGCGCCCTCGCCGGGGTACTCCATGGGATTCACGTCGGGCGAGAATCGGCAGTCGTCAATATTGATATTCTGCGGGCTGAACGAAGCAAAAGAGCCGTTGTATTTAAGCATTGATACGTTCATATCGGGGATCTTTGCGCCGTAATAGAGATGGACAAGGTAATTCTCCTTGAATATCTCGATTATGTAGCTCGAGGTGGCGGTATCGAGCTTAAACATACGCTTTTCGCTGTCAAAAATAATGGGCATATCATTTCTCCTTGATCATTTGGTTTATCTTTTCTCTCGTTTCAAGCAGCCAGTCATTCTCATGCGGGTATTCCCTGAAAGTGAGGGGCTTGAAGAGATCTTTGTCTATGAATTCGAGCACTTTTTCTCTGCCTAACTTGCTCTCAAGCAGTCTGAGAGCGGCTGCGTCCTGAAAAGCGTCGTAAAACACCTTGAGCCTGAGGCTCGGCACGGCTTCGCCGCCCTTGCCGGGGTAAACAACGAACGAGTCGCCCGATGGGAAAGCTCCGCCCGCGTCAGTAACCTTGTAGGGGTCGATATTCTTGATAGAATACTGCGTGTTGTAGAAGTTGTAGCCCCATTGCAGGAAGCCCTTGACGTCGTATTTATACATGATGATGCCGAGCACTCTGTTTCTGAGCGAGGGCATTGACATGAAGCGGTTCGGCATATACTCGCTGCCCTGACCGCAGCAATAATATGTCCAAAGCTCGGGCACCTTGCCGAAGAACTTGTCGGCTTCATTCTCACAGGGTATCGGCTGCTTCACCGCACCAGTCTCATAGAATTCGAGATTCGATAGAGCGTCGATAACGGTAAACCCCGGGAATATCTCGCTTATGAGCTTTGCACGCTGCTTATATATCTTGAGATGCGCGAGCGACGGCTCGTCGGAGATATGGAAGAAGCAGCGCTCACGGATGCCGTTATCGTCGATGAATCTGACAAGAGCCGAGCCGAACTGCCTGAGGAAATCGTCATACGCCTTGCTTGAGGTACGGGTCGACCAGCCGAATATCTTCTTCTCCCTGCCCTTGCGGTCGATAGCGACTATCTTGGGGGCGTGCTTTGCGCCCCACTGGGTGAAAAAGTGGCTCATCTCAAAATAGCGGATGCCGCATCTTTGGGCAAGATCTATCCACTTTTTAAGATTGGTGAAATCAAAGTAGTATTTGCCGCCTGCCCTACGCACCTTGACGAGCTGCACGGTGCGCCTCTCGCCGCCGACCTTGGTATCGAGCGGAGGGGTGAAAAGCGGGGTTAGGATGCAATTCATGCCGTGCGTGGCGGCTGTACGCATATAATTCTCATTTATGCGCCAATATTCATCGCTGAACGGCTCAATGCCGTAATAATTGCAGATACAGTCCGAGTGATACCACTCGGTGCATATGATAGACTGCTCGGGCAGCTCGGCGTCAATGACCTCGACCGTTACGCGAGCCTCGCCGCTCTCCTCGCCGCACTCAACTCCGACGGTAAGCTCCGAGGAGCCGATATATCCGCCGTTCGGTGAGACCTCGACCCAGACGGAGTACCAATTGCCGCCCTCGGCCTTGAATCCGCCGTCGGCGCTCTCAAGCACGTCGGGGTAGTCGCCCGGAGTTTTGCGCAGATACAGGTCGTCGGCATTCTCAAAGCAGGGCAGCCCGACGGGCACCTCACGCACGATATACGCCTTCGTCGCCGCTGCAAGATCGCCGCCGAGCGTGACGGTCACCTTGCCGCCGCCCTCTGGGCAGAAAGCCGCCTGAAACGAGCTGCGCTCATTTTTTAGCATTGAGAAGCTCTTATATTCGGGCGCGGAGGGCGCTTCGTCGTGAAAGACCTTCTCAAGCGAGCTTAAAGCGATTATTTTCATTTTGTTTCTCCTTAAAGATTATTGCGCCGCCATTCTTCTGTCCTTTTCGACGGTTTCTTCAACGGCGGTGATAACTGACGCCTCGAAGCCCGTCTTTTTGAGGCTGCACAGCCCCTCGACGGTCGTGCCCGCGGGCGAGCAGACATTCTTGATAAGCTCGTCGGCGGAGAGCGGACTTTCAAGCAGCATTTTGGCGCTGCCGTAAAGCATTTGAGCCGCAGTCTCCCTCGCCTCGGCGGCGGTCATACCGTATTTTATGCCCGCCACGGCAAGAGCATCCGCAAATAGATAGGCGAATGCGGGTGCAGAGCCTGCAACGGCGGTAAACACCGAGAAATACTTCTCGTCGAGCATTATCGCTCTGCCGAAGCAGCCGCAAAGCCCAAGCACGAAATCCGCCTGCTCCTTTGTGACAAATTCGTCGGGGCAGACTGCCGTCATTGCCTCGCCGACGGCGGCATTGATATTGGGCATTATCCTGACCGCACGGACGTCGTAGCCGAAAAGCTCCTTGAGCCTTGAGAGCTGAGTGCCTGCGGCGGTCGAGATGAATACGGGGTCATGCTCCCTGCCCTCGGCGGCAATGCTGCCGATAAGCGACGGGATATCCTTTGGCTTCACGGCGACAAACACATATTCAGCCGAGGAAGCGACCTCGGCAGCGGACGAGCCCGCCTTAACTCCGAGCTCCGCCGTGAGTGAATCAACGACAGCGGAATTGATATCATATATGATGATATCGCCGCTCCCGACCTTGCCCGAGGTGCAGACACCCCTGAGTATGGCGGAGGCGAGCTTGCCCGTGCCGATAAATCCGAGTTTCATATTATCACACTCCATAGTGAGAATTTGTATATTTATGCCTCCGCGAGGGCAACGCCGATCTCACGGCGCACCTGCTCAAAGAGCGCATGGTCAGAGGTATATTCGGTCGGCGAGGTGACGACCTTTGCTATCTTTTCATTGACCCATTCTTTGCCGAATTTTGCCTCGGCAAGGGCGAAATAGTCATAGTCCTCCATACCGTCGGCGATATTCATAAGCCTGAGTGAAGCGATCGGGCCGTCAAAGCCTATGTAACCGCCGGGATAGATGAGCATACCGTCGCCGGCGCTATTATAATCATCCCATGTCTTTGTGCTCTCCCACGGATTTGCCTTCTCGCAATAGGTTGTCGACCAATAAAGCAGACCTGAAATGTCAAGCGACCTCTGCTGCCACATAAGGAGCCGGTGCTTTATGCCGTCGAGAAATTCAAAGAAGTTGCAATAGTCTCCGCCCGGAGCGCAGCATACATACCACCATGCGCGGCTGCCGTTTTTAACTTCATTTTGCATTTCTTCAAGAGTCGTTCCCCTGTTCAAGACCTCGCTGAGGCCGCAGAGGATGGAGCTTTTGCCCGCCTGGAGCTGAACTGAGGACATCTCCTTGCCGTCGATGGTGACCTTATCGGTGTTGAACGGCGTGACCATATTGTAACCGGGGCAAAGGCGGCTGAGGCGGTCGGTTATCTCGGTATACTTTGCATAAGCCTCGGCATTGCCCGGCTCGTCGATGGGGTAAAAGTAGCCTTTCTTTGCCCAATCGGGGTTTGACGTAACCTTGGTGTAGTATTCGACCAGCAGATCGTCGTCCTCGGAATAGGGAATGACAAAGGACGTCACTCTCGGGTCGCTCATATAAGCGTCGGCGCGCTCATCGAGAATATCGTAGGGCAGATTATAAGGAGAAAGTCGATTCTCGAGAAGCATATTATAAACTTGCAGCCTGAGCTTCTCGGCGGCTTCATCGTCGCCGTCCCTGACCCCGCTGAGGGTATAGAAGGTACCGCCGCCGTTGCCGAACGCGCTCTCGTTTGCGGGAGCGTCGGGCAGTGTAAAATTCCAAACGGTGGCTTTTATTTCTTTTTCAAGTATAACCTCGTCCTTCTCGTTAACGGCCGTGACGGTCGCTGTATATTCGCCCGCCGAGGAATCCTTCTCGGCTCTTGTTCTGATAAAGAACGCCTGTTGAAGCCCTTTTTGAAGCTCGGCGGCGCCGCCCCTGTCGCCCGTGTGGGTCACGGGGATAAGAGCGTCGGGGTATTCGCAGTTATAGACGTCGCCCAAGCCCTTGACCTCAAGATAATGCTCTTTGAAAGCCTCGGTCTTGAGTGCGTCGCCGTTTGCGTTTTTGAAGTCGCTCACCGAAACATTGACATTTTTGCCGCTTGCGGCGGTGGCAAAGACGACCCGGAAGCCCTCCCACTCGTTTTTGGCAAGAGCTATGTCGATGGTTTCATCCTTACCGAGGGCTGTGTCACGCACGTCCTTCTCGGTAGCATAGGCGAAATCGTAAACGATATCGGCGTCCTTTGTCGGGACTCCGCCGATATCGCTCGAGGCCTTTGATATCTCATAGAAAGGCTTGAGGAACGAGTAATCGCCTATCGCACGGTAAGTAACAGTGAGACCGGAGCATATGAGCGAAAGGGCGCAGACCGCCGCGGTCAGCTTGGATACGACCTTGTGCCCCCTGCTTGAAAGCCCGTTAAAAAATATCGCAAGCGCAACGCCGAACGCTATGCAGGCGTAGCCCGCCGCCACTCCTCCGCCAACGCCGGGCGAAACAGCCTTCTGCACGCCGAAGCCTATTGCGGGGTAAGCCGCCGCATTGAACAGTAATGCGGCGATCGGCACTATAACTTTATTTGCGGTCGAGTGGCTGCGCTTTTTATCGGTCAGTGTATAGAGCAGCATTATCGCCCCGTTGCACAGGGCAAGCAGCGCCGTATAGAGGATTATCTCGCCGACGTTGCCTCTCTTGAATATCCAATAAGCGGAATAGAGCGAATAGATATACAGCGCAATGGTAATGAATGCGGTGACTGCGAGGGTCGCAATTTTGCTTTTTTTCATTTCGTTACCCCTTTCTTGATTTACAAAGAAGGATGTGCGTTGCGTATATTTAACGCCTTTTAGGCGCTCCTGCCCGTGTTTAATTAGCAAAATGAGCGCAAATCACCCCGCGGCGTTTGCGCTCCGATTTTTATTCCTCAAGCGAAGATGTGCAGTGCGGGCACTTCGTAGCCTCGATGTCGATCTCGCTCATGCAGTAGGGGCACTTCTTGGTGGTGGGAGCCGCCGGCTCCTCCGCCTTCTTCGTCTTCTCGGCAAGGGTATTGATAGCCTTGACAAAGAGGAAGATGATGAATGCCATGATGATGAAATTGATGACGGCGCTGATGAAGTTGCCGTAGCTGATGACAGCCGCTCCCGCCTCCTGAGCCTGAGCCAGCGTGCCGTATTTGTTGCCGTCAAGGGCGATGAACCAATTCGAGAAGTCGATGCCCTTGGTGGCGAGCGAGATTATCGGCATAAAGATGTCGTCGACCAGCGACTTGACTATCGACTGAAACGCTCCGCCGATGATAACGCCGACCGCAAGGTCAATGACGTTGCCACGCATGATGAACTTCTTGAATTCCGCAATAAAACCTTTTCCTTTTGCCATACCATTAACCTCCGACAAAATATCATAAATATTGATACATATAATTTAACAGAAAAAGCCTCAAAGGTCAACACCCTGAAGCCCGAAATCCGGAATAAATATTTCCTCCGCCGCGTCCTTGCCCTGAAAATAGCAGTTCTCAAATCCGAGGGCGAGTATCCGCTGCTTCGCAATGGCGTATTCCCTCGAGGTCAGCCGTCTGTCGATCGGCGGCATCTCCTTCGCCTTGCCGTAGGGCACATACTGCCGCATAAGGCTGATATATGTATCGGGCGGCAGATTTTCGCTGACCCATGTGAATATCTTTATCGCCTGCGAGACGTTGCCCGGCATCACGAGGTGGCGGATGATAAGCCCCCGCTTTGCGACGCCGTCCTCACCGAGGGTGAGCGTACCGACCTGCCTTTGCATCTCGAGCACCGCCTTTGAAGCGCAGTTAAAATAATCCTCGGCGCCCGAATATTTCTTCGCCGGGGCGGGGTCAAAATACTTGATATCGGGCAGATAGATATCAATCAGCCCGTCGAGCATTTTAAGCGTTTCGACGCTCTCATAGCCCGAGGAATTATAAACTATCGGCACGGGCGAGCGATATTTCTCAAGGGTTTTCTCCAGCATAGGCGCATAGTGGGTCGGTGTGACGAGGTTGATATTATTGACCCCCTGCTCAACGAGCGAGTCAAAGATACGCATCAGCTGCTCCTCGCTCACCTGCCTGCCGCAAGCGGCTCGGCTGACCTCATAATTCTGGCAAAAAACGCAGCGCAGATTACAGCCGGAGAAGAACACAGTCCCCGAGCCTTTCTCGCCGCTGATACACGGCTCCTCCCAAAAATGCGGTGCCGCTCTCGCAACGACATATTCATTGCCTACCCCGCAGAAGCCGACTCCGCTTCCTCTGTCCGCCGAGCAGTTTCTGGGGCAAATGTTACATTTCACGCTGTTCCGTCTCTCCTTTGCCGACACCCGAAAATTCATAAATATATTATACAACTATAATTTACAAAAGCAAGAGAATTTTAACGGCTTTTATAATTGCTTTTTGGGCGAAGATAGAGTATAATGAAAGTAATTATTTTCGGGCTTGCCCCAAAGCGAAGGATGATAAAATGTTTTTGGCAATAGATATCGGCAACACAAATATAACCCTCGGCGCATATGACGGCGACGAGCTTATCTTTGTCTCACGCATTGCAACCGACAGATCAAAGACACCCGACGAATACGCAATTGAATTCAAGCAGATATTCTGCCTCTATGAAGCACCGCTCGGGGGCTTCAACGGGGCGGCGATAAGCAGCGTGGTGCCCGAGCTTTCCTCGGCGATGAGCGCTGCGGTCGGGCGTGTGACCGGCTGCAAGCCGATGATGCTCGGCCCGGGGATAAAAACCGGCATGAATATACTGATAGACAACCCTGCTCAGCTCGGCGCAGACCTGCTTGCGGGCGGCGTAGGCGCGGCGGCGCTCTATCCCCTGCCCTGCCTTGTCATAGACCTCGGCACGGCGAGCAAGATAAGCGTTATTGACGGCAACGGCTCTTTCTGCGGCTGCGTTATCGCCCCGGGCATCGGCATCTCGCTCGACGCTCTCTCAGCCAAAACCTCGCAGCTGCCGAACATCAGCCTCAAGACCCCTGCAAGGGCGATAGGCAAAAATTCTATAGACTCTATGCAGTCCGGCACGGTATTCGGCTTCGCGTCGATGATAGACGGGCTTTGCGAGAAGCTCGAGGAGGAGCTGGGCGAAAAGGTGATGACCACCGTTGCGACGGGCGGCCTCGCCAAGGATCTTGTAAAAAGTTGCAAGAGAGACATCATCTATAACGGCGAGCTGATCCTCTACGGCCTCAAGGTGCTCTACGATAAGAATAACAAATAAGGAAGTTAAAACCTATGAAAGGCCAAAAAGCAAGCCCCCGTTTTTTGGGTGGAGCCGCCGTGGCTGCTGCATATGCCGCTTGGGGCACGCTGACGATATTTTGGAATCTGCTTGCGGACGTCAATCCCGTATATATCCTCGCTCAGCGCCTTATTTGGTCGATGGTATTCATGGGAATATACATGGCGGTCACAGGCAAGTTAAAAGACATAGCTCCCGCGTTCAAGGATAAGCGCACCTTCCTGCTCTGCCTTGCCTGCGGCGCTCTCGTGACGGTCAACTGGGGCGTTTATATCTACGCCGTCAACAGCTCCCATGTGCTCGACGCCAGCCTCGGCTACTTCATCGAGCCTGTTATAGTCGCACTCATCGGAATGACGGCGTTCAAAGAGAAGCCCAGCAAATACGAAAAGATCACATTCATCCTCGCAGCCGCAGGGCTGATATACATGGTGGCGGCAAGCCGCACATTCCCGACCCTTGCGCTGCTTATCGCCGGCTCCTTTGCGGTATACGGCGCTGTCAAAAAGAATCTCACCCTGACCCCGCACGCCTCGCTCTTCGCCGAGACGCTGCTGATGACGCCGCTTGCTATCGGCTTCGTCATTTACGCCACGGTGCGTATGCCGGGCTGCACAGGCTCACTCAGCGGGGCGCAATTCCTGCTGCTGCCCGCCTGCGGCATAGTGACGAGCATGCCGCTGCTTTTATTTAACATCGGCGTGCAGAAAATACCCTACTATTTCTCGGGCATACTTATGTATATAAACCCCACGCTGCAATTCCTGATGGGGCTGTTTTACTTCCGTGAGGAGCTTGACCGCAACCGCCTTATCGCATTCATACTTATCTGGATAGGAGTGCTCTTCACCGTATACGATAAAGTCAGAATGATAAAAAGCGACCGCAGGCGCGGCAATAATGTATGCGCCTGAGGTCGTAAACAAGCCTTATATTTGCCAAATATGCGCTGCACCTCACCGAAAATTTTCAGAGGGCAGCAGCAAGGAGGAATATATATGTCAAACAAGTCAACCGTGGGAGCAAATCTCACAATCGCCCAGCTCGCTCTTTTGAGCGCGCTGATCATCGCCATGACCTTCGTGCCGTATATCGGATACATCAGCTACGGAGCGCTGAGTATCACACTGCTGCACCTGCCGGTCATTATCGGAGCCTGCGTGCTCGGAGCCAAGGGAGGCGCAATACTCGGCGGAGTATGGGGCGTCACCTGCATTATTAAGGCTCTGCTCGCCCCTCCGACCCCTCTTGAAGGCATAATCTTCAGAAATCCGCTCGTGTCGCTGATACCCAGAGTGCTTGCGGGTCTTGCCGCGGGCGCGGTATTCTCGCTCATCTCAAAGCACAGCGGCAAAAAGAATCTCGCCGCGGCTCTTGCCGCCGTCAGCTGCTGCCTTGTCAACACCGTTCTCGTAATGGGCGGCATCTATCTTTTCTATAGCAGCGAAGTCGGCGCGGGCTCAGTCAGCTTCGGCGGGCTTACCAAGTACATTCTCGCCGCATTCGGCATCAACGCCCTCGTTGAGATAGCCGTCGGCGTAGTCATCGGTGTGCCCGTGAGCAACGCCCTGAGAAAAGTCAAAACAAAAGCATAATCGAGCTTCAATGCAGCCGCAGCCATACCCAGAGGCACAGCAGCGCAGCCTGGAGAGCTATCTCGAGCGGCAGACCGACCATGAATTTCATGTGCTTTGTCTTGTGGCGTATCACTTTCATCGTCACGAGCATTGCGGTCGCCCCGCCGAAGAGGCCTACAAGCATCAAGGTAGCCTCCGGGACCCGCCATTTTCCCTTGGCTGCGGCTCGCTTATCCTTGACGGTTATCACGACCGCCGCAAGCGAGATAACGGCGAAATAAATCAGTATCGGTTTGATATAAAGAGGCATTTTTACCCGTCCTTTGCAGTATACTTTTAATTCAGAGGATAACGACATGAAGAAAAAGATCATTTTACTGACAATTATTATATGCACTCTGCTCTGCGGATGTCAACCCAAAAATCCGAACGCCGCCATGGCGACGGTGACGGGGAGCGAGCCGCAGGGAAGCGTTACAGATGAATATGTCTCCCCCGCCGACGAGGAGCCGCCGCCGTATGACATTCCCATGACGGACGGTACCGAGGCATCGTCAATTTTCGCCGTCCCGACCACAGGCGCCGCCGCAACGGTCACAGTCACCGCAGGCTCACGGGTCACTTCACCCGCGACCAAGCCGCATACCACGGCGGTGAAGCCCACCTCCCCCGCGCCGAAGCCCACCGAGCAGCCGCAAACGGCCTCGGGCAAAAAAATATACGGCGTTTGGATATCCTGCTACGACCATCCGAGCGCGGCGGGCAAGACCGTCGAGGAATACCGCGCGGCTACGGACGCAATGTTCAAAAAGATAAGCGATTTCGGGCTGAACACCTCCTTCGTCCACATGGTCGCATTCTCCGACGCATTTTATAAATCCGATATCTACCCCTATTCATCATACATAGCGGGCAAAGAGGGCGCCTCGCTCAGCTTCGACCCCTTCGCCGTGCTGCTCTCAAGCGCAAAGAAATACGGCGTTGAGGTCCACGGATGGATAAATCCCTTCCGCGTTTCGCACAAGAACGACCCCTCGCTGCTCAGCGCAAAGAACCCTGCAAAGCTCATCCTTGACTCCGGCAACGCCGACGGTGACGTCTGCATCCTGCCGAACGGGATATACTATAACCCCGCAAGCCCCGCAGTCCACGCCCGCATAATATCGGGCGTCAAGGAGATCCTCGGCAAATACGACATTGCGGGCATACATATCGACGATTACTTTTACCCCTCGACCGACAAATCGGTGGACGAGAAGCAATACTCCGCATACACCGCAAAGGGCGGCAAGCTGAGCCTCAAGGATTGGCGCATATCGAGCGTCAACGCCTTTGTCTCCTCGCTCTACTCCGCCGTCAAGGCGGTCGACCCCTCGCTGACGGTGAGCATCAGCCCCGCGGCGCAGAGGGATAAGAATAAAAACACCCTTTACGCCGACTGCGACCTGTGGCTCTCGACAAGCGGCTACGCCGACATCATCATACCTCAGATCTATTTCGGCTTCAGACACGAGAAATGCGACTTCAACTCCATGCTCGCTCAGTGGGGCGGCCTTAAACGCCACTCAGGTATGCGCCTGCTGTGCGGCATAGCCGCCTACAAATGCGGCAAGGAGGATAAATACGCCGGCAGCGGCTCAAAAGAATGGCTTGAGAGCAGCGACATAATGCTGCGACAGGCTCAGAGCATTGCGGCGAACAAGAATTACGACGGATTTGTCGTCTACTCTTACTCCGACCTCAGCCGCAAGAGCTGCTCGGAGGAGATGAAACGGCTTCGGGAATATATTAAAAACAACGGGAATTAAACGGGGACTGAAAGATGAAGAAAAACAAGGTTTTGGCAGTTGTAATAGCCTGCGTGGCGGTGATAATCACGGCTCTCGTGATAACCATGGCCGCAACGGGCAAATTTGCATCGCTCAAAAAGCATTTTTCCGACGAAACGACCACGAGCGCACCCGCCGATGAGACGACCGCCGTTCAGGCGAACGCAAGACCCAAGACGGTGAAGCCTGCTCAGCTTGTGGCGGCGCTGATAGAGGACTGCGGCGAGGAAGCGTCGCAGAGCCTCTCAAAGCTCGGCGGCTACGGCTTCAACACGGCGATATTCGACCTCAAAGGCGATAATTCCGCCGCCGTCAAGGCGCTTATCTCCGAGGCACAGGCCGCGGGCATCTATTCCGGCGTGCGCGCTGACATTTCGGGCGGCGACACGGTGACGGCCTTCCTCGAGGAGGTCAACGCCGACTTCGTGATACTCTCGGGCGCAGATGAAACTCTCGGCGATTACGTTTCAAAGGTTACCGCTGTGTGCGAAAAAATTACGGCAATCGACTCCGCCGCAGAGATAGGCGTTGAGCCGGTCTACTGCTCCAACATCTCCGCAGGTCTGGACGAGCTTATATCGGGCGGCAGCATAGATTTTGTTTTTGTTGTGCAGAGCGGCAACGACGACTCGGCATTCTCGATATTTGAAAACGCTCAGACCATATGGAACGAAAAGGCGATATCCGTATGGATGTGCCATTGCCTCAAGGGGCTGGATTCATTCTCGACGGAAAAAGCCAAAAAGACCGTTTCCTCCGTCTCCCGCTCGGCGGATATGTCAATGTGCGGCGCTTTGGCTTTCTATCCCCTCTCGAATATCGAATCCGCAAAGAGCACAGCCGCCGAGGTAGTGCTGAACTACATAAAGAAGCGCGACACCTACCTGCTCGACAAGGAATTCAGCGTATCGAATCACAGCAAGACTTCGTTCACCACCGAGCAATCCACGGTCACATTCAGGGGCACGAGCAGCCCCGCATACGACCTCAAATGCAACGGTGAGAAGCTGACCGTCGCAAAGACGGGCGATTTCTCAGTCGACTGCCCTTTGAAAGTCGGCAAAAACACTATAAAATTTGAACATAAGGGCAAGACCTACACATACACCGTGACCTACAAAATAAAGCTGCTTAAGAGCGTTTCGCCCTCGGACGATATCACCGTGCCGGGCGGTATGCTCGTCGAGGTCTCGGCGATTGCCCACAAGAGCGCCTCGCTGAGCGTTGAATTCGGCGGCAAGAGCTACACGATGAAAGCTGTGCAGACCGAGTCGGAGGAGGATTCCGCACCCGATGCAGATTCCGATTTCACCTCCTTTACGGCTTCGCTCAAAACGCCGGAGGGCACTTCCTCGGTGCAGAAGCTCGGCAAATACAAGGTGACGGCAAAGTATCAAGGGCTGACCGAATCCCTCAGCGGCGCAAACGTCATCGTCAGCGCAAATGTTATCGAAGTGCCGCCCGAGACCGACCCACCCACTCAAGAGCCGACCTCCGCGGGCACAACTCACGCGGGCGAAACCTCATCCCCCGCCGATGAGCCCGGCAGCTCAAGCACACCCGCCGCTTCATCGAACACGCCGCAGGGCGACTCACTCGAAAGATACAGCTACAAAAATAACTACGGCCTCGGCACGGCTAAGATCTGCGAGATAATCGACGACTATGTTGAGGTATACCCGGGCAACACCACGGCGACCTATTCCGTGCCGGACTGTTCACCCCTGCTCAAGGGCACGGCGGACTATGTCAAAAACAGCGCCAAATACGACAACGACACATATTATATCCTTGCCTCGGGCGTCAAGGTGCCGCTGCTGCGTGAGGAGCGGCTTGCTTCCGGCATAAACGGCAAGATAACCCATGTTAAGATAGTTGACGGCTATGTGATGCCGAAGAATAATATCAAGGTCGTCAGCGCAAAGGCATATGACTCAAAGACCGTCATTGAGCTTGATATGAACCGCAGCGTTGTATTCAACATCAAGTTGACCGGGCAGACCTACGGCTTATATAACGACAGGCGCGTTACCGTATCCTCGCTCAACTGCTCAGGCGTTGAGATCACATTCAGCGACACAGCCTCGGCGGGCGAAAACATGGCGTTCGTCAACTCCGTTATCAAGGGCGGCAAGTGGAGCGTCAACAAGAGCGCCTCCACCGTCACGCTCTCGCTTGAGCTTGCCCAAAAGGGTAAATTCTACGGCTTCCACTGCGAATACAACGAAAAGGGCAACCTTGTGCTCTCATTTAAGCATAAGCCCTCGTCCTCGCTCAGTGGCTACACTATCATGCTCGACCCGGGCCACGGCGGCATTGACGGCGGCGCGGGCTGCGCCGTTTCCTCAACCGATTTCGGCCAGGAGAAGAATATCAATCTCTCCATCGCCACCAAGGTCAAGGCTCTGCTTGAAGCGGAGGGCGCAAAGGTCGTTATGACCCGCACGAGCGACAAATGGGTCTGCTACGCCGACAGAAATGCGGCGGTCAGGAAGCAAGACCCCGATATGTTCATCGCCATTCACTGCGACTCAAGCTCCACGGCGTCGGCAATGGGCACCTCGGCTTATTATTACAGGGCATATTCACAGCCGCTTGCAAAGGCTCTGCATCAGAGCATCGTTGCGGCGTACAAGAGCGATATCTACGCCGATAAGCCCGATTCATTCAAGAATAAGGTCAGCAGGGGCGCAAACTTCTACGCTTTCAGAGTGACAAGAGTTGAGGAATGCCCCGCCGTGCTGATAGAATACGGCTTTGTCTCCAACACGGACGAGTGCCAGGTGCTCCAAAACGCCAAAAACAGAGACACCCTCGCCAAGGCTACGGTCGAGGGCATCAAAAAATACATCAGCGCGAGCTGAGCCGCTTCTCAACGGCGGTGCAGAGCATAAATCCCGGCAGACTGAGGGCAAGCCACCCGAGCGTAAAGAGTGGGCAGATCTGACCCATTATATTAAACGGCTTCTCCGAGTAATCCCACACATCCCAGCCGAGCCCGAGGTTGACCACCGCCCCGACGGCGAATTCAAGGCTCGTGATAACAAGCGCCCCGAGCAGGCAGCGCAGGAGGATATTGACATCCCTGCTACGGTTTATCAGCATGAAGAGCGCCATTACCGCGCCGCCCGTGAGCGCCATTGTCCAATGGGTGTAGCCCCGCACTATCACCTCGATAGCGCCGTAGATAAACGCCCCCAGCCCGAAAATTATAATGTATTTCCCTACCCCTGTTTTCATCATCCATCACCCGATTTAGGTTTGACAAAAGAGGTGCTTTTATGCGGCAACTGACCGCTCTGGTAAAACCTGCTTCATCAGCGTGCAATCTGAAATGCGGCTACTGCTTCTACTGCGACGAGGCAAGCGCCCGCAGCGGCTGCAGCAAGGGCTTCATGAGCATTGACACGGCAAGAAATCTGATAAAAAAAGTATTTGACTTCTGCGGCAGCGGCTCCGTGATATCATTTATGTTTCAGGGCGGCGAACCTCTGCTTGCGGGGCTTCGCTTCTTTGAGGATTTCGTTGCGGCGGCACAGGATTTGAAGACCGACGGCAGCACCCTTCGCTTCTCGCTCCAGACCAACGGCACGCTGATAGACGATGGATTCTGCGAATTCTTCAAGCGAAACGGCTTCCTTATCGGCGTTTCGATAGACGGCAAAAAGCCGCTGCATGACTCCCACCGCTGCGGCTCGTTCGACAAGGCGATGAACGGCGTCTCACTGCTGAGAAAGCACGGGGTGGACTTCAACATTCTCTCCGTCATCACTGCGGGCACGGACGCAAATGAGCTGTTTGACTTCTATATCGAGAATAATTTCAGAGACGTGCAGCCGATATACTGCCTTGACCCGCTCAGCGGCGAAAAGACGGAATACAGCCTCGGCGCGAGGGAGCTTGCCCGCTTCCAAAAGCGGCTGTTTAACCGCTGGTTTGCCGAGGTAAGCAGCGGCGGCAGGATGTATATCCGCGACTTTGACAATATCCTCTCGCTGCTCACAACAGGCAGAGCCGAGCAATGCGGCGCAAGCGGGCGCTGCAACGCCCAGCTCGTGGTCGAAGCTGACGGCACCTGTTACCCTTGCGATTTCTATTGCCTTGACGAATTTGAATGCCTGAACATTAATGAAGCTACCGTTGACGATATTCTGAGATGCGACGGTCTGCGCCGCTTCTTTGAGCACACCGAGCCGGAGAACAAGCTCTGCCTCTCCTGCCCCGTGCGCTCGGTATGCGGCGGGGGCTGCAAGAGATACAGGAGCCTTTATAATCAGCTTGACGGCTACTGCCCGAGGGCGGAGGCGCTGCTCCACATAATCGACAAGCTCCGCAGTTCATTCAGCGACAACATATAGGAGGCGTGCATATGAAACGACCAAACATTATATTCTATTTCTCAGATCAGCAGCGGGCGGATACCGCAGGCTGCTACGGCCAAAGGCTGCCCGTTACGCCTAATCTCGACGCCGTAGCCGAGGAAGGCACGGTGTTTGAGAATGCCTTCACCTGCCAGCCCGTCTGCGGGCCGATGCGCGCCTGCCTGCAAAGCGGCGTATACGCAACGCAGACAGGCTGCTACCGCAACGATATTGCCCTGCCGACAGACCGCAAAACGCTCGCAAATTATCTGAGCGAGGCGGGCTATGACACGGCGTATATCGGCAAATGGCACCTTGCCTCCGACAAGGAGCACGACCTTAAAACCAAGGCGACCCCAAAGGAGCGCAGGGGCGGCTATGACTATTGGAGAGCCTCGGATGTGCTGGAATTCACCTCTCACGGCTACAACGGCTATATATTTGACGGCGACGGCAAACGCCTTGACTTCAAGGGCTACCGAGCCGACGCGATAAACGATTACGCCGTCGAATACATCGAGAAACAGCCGCACGACAAGCCGTTCTTTATGTTTGTCTCTCAGCTTGAGCCGCATCATCAGAATGACCGTCTGAGATTTGAAGCGCCCAAGGGCGCCAAAAAAGCATTCAAGGATTACGACGTGCCCGGCGATCTTGAGGGCACTCTCGGCGACTGGCGGCTTCAAATGCCCGCCTACCTCGCCTGCTGCAACCGTGTCGACTACAACTTCGGCAGACTGATTAAATCCCTCAAGGATAACGGATTATACGACAACACCGTTATCATCTACACCTCCGACCACGGCTGCCACTTCCGCACGAGGAACGCAGAATACAAGCGCTCCTGCCATGAGGCGAGCATCAAGGTGCCTCTGGTCATAACCGGCGGCGGCTTCACGGGCGGCGGCAGAGTAAGCGACCTTGTATCGCTGATAGACCTGCCCGCCACGGTACTTGACATTGCGGGCGTAAAAGTGCCCGAGAGCTATGCCGGCAAGAGCCTCACCGACCTCAAGGGGCACGACAGCGTATTCATGCAGATCTCCGAAAGCCAGATAGGCAGAGCGGTCAGAACGAAGAAATGGAAATACAGCGTGACCGCCAAAAACAAGGACTGCGCCTACGCCGAGAGCTACACCGAGGACTTCCTCTATGACCTTGAGAGCGACCCATATGAGAAGAATAACCTTGTCAGCGACCCCGCATACGCCGACGTGAGGGCAGATTTGCGCGAGCTGCTGACGGAATATATGAAAAAGGCGGGCGAGCCTTACCTTGAAATCAAAATAAAGGGAGAATAAGCATGAATCATAAGTGCGAAACCAAAAAAAAGCTGCTCAGGCCCGACGGCTACGTCGACGAGCCTGGTTGGGCAAGCAGCCTTGTCTATGAATACAGCCCGTTTGACGTAAAGGCCAACAAGCTCCGCATAAAGGAGTGGGATTACTATATAATCGTTGACGACAACGGCTACGCATTCTGCACCGTCATCGCCGACAACCGCTATATGGGGCTTGCGAATTCGTCCTTCTACGACTTCAACGAGGGCAAGAAATACGACTTCATCACTCCCCTTGTGATGCCGATGGGCTCGCTGCATATGCCGACCGACAGCTCAAAGGGCGATATCTACTTCCGCTCTGCCAACTGCGAGCTTGCCTATATCCACATCGACGGCGGCAGGCGGCTGACGGGCAGATATAAAAAATGCCTGCTTCACGACGAGCTTGAATTCGACCTTTTCCTGAAGGAATTCAAGGACGACGACACCATGGTCATCGCCACACCGTGGCAGCAGGATAAAAAAGCATTCTATTATAACCAAAAGATTAACTGTATGCCCGCCTCGGGCTATGTGCGCTTCGGCGGCAAGAGCTACGAATTCACACCCGAGCGCAACTACGGCACCCTCGACTGGGGCAGAGGCGTATGGACATACGACAACACCTGGTATTGGGGCTCGGGCAACGGCACGGTGAACGGCAAGCGCTTCGGCTACAATATCGGCTACGGCTTCGGCGACACGACCGCCGCAAGTGAAAACATGATATTCTATGACGGCAAATGCCACAAGCTCGATCGGATCCGCTTCGAGATACCCGAGGATATCATGCAGCCGTGGAAGTACATAAGCTCCGACGGCAGGTTTGACATGGATTTCAAGCCCCTCTATGATAACCGCACCAACCTCAACGCCCTGGTCATAGCCCAGGACGCCCACCAGGTATTCGGCAAACTCAGCGGCAAGGCCGTCCTCGACGACGGCACGGCGCTCGAGATAAAAGACCTCACCGTCTTTGCTGAGCGGGTCAGAAACAGATATTAAGTTGAAAAGCAAACAACAGTTTAATGCTGAATTGCAATTATTTTTCGGGACGTCGAGGACGCCGTCCCCTACGGTATGCGCTGAAAGAATGCACTTGCCCTCGCTTCCCTCATGTAAAGAGAGACTTTGATACGCTTAGCTCAAATATTTCGTGAGTATAAAATAAAATAGCCGCCGTGGCCTTGAAAACGACGGCGGCTATTCTATAACTATGCCTTACATATATATTATAATCGCAAACAGTTTGGGGCTGCGACGGATCGCAGCCCCTTTTGTTTATTTCTTCAGAAGTCTGTCGGGCACATAGCCATAGAGCAGCGTGCCGTCCTCATACTCGAAGCGGACGTAGCTGCCGCTGTAGGTGAGCGGGTAATTCATCCTCACCGCCCCGAGATATTGGTCTATGACCGCTTTATCGGTCACGGTTTTTGCGTCGGCGGGGAGTTTAAGCACCGCTCCGCTTTCGATGTCTTCGTTCGTGTTCTGTGCTTGCGCGAGCACACCCGTAAACATCTGCATACTGCTGTCGTCGAAGTAAAATGTTTCCGAGCAATTGTAGGCGGTGAAGCGGCAGACAGTCATTCTGACAGGCTCTTTTGCGCTCTCAAACGCGTCGGTAAGCGAGGTCTCCTCCAGCACAGCAAGAGTGCTCGTCATATTTGCATAAACGGGTATCGCCGTGAACTCGCCGTTAAGCAGCGAGCCCTCCTCGCTTGTTTTCTTATCAACCATTTCATATCCGACAGCGCCGTCGGGATCCATACTGAATACGATATAGCCGAGCAGTTTTTCTGTGCTTGAGAGATCGAGCGGCAGGCGGTCATTGCGTATATCGTCGGCAACGGCGGCGAAGAGCACTCGTCTCTGCTCCGTATCGGTGTAATCCTCCGCACGGGTCATCGAGGTGAGATCGGGTGAAGCTATCGCTATTTCCCTGCCCTCAAAATAGTAGTCGTTCGTAACATTTCCGTCCTCAGAGACGATTTCATTGCCGTCAAACAGAGATGCAACATATTCTTTATAGGTATCGCCGTGTGTTATCTCCGCAAGCGTTTTGAGCGCCTCGTCGCTTGCGACAAAATACTGTCTGTCAAGCTCCTTACCGTTTTTCAGCTTATAGCTTATCCTGATATTGGCGGGCAGCAGTCTTTCGCCGTCGTCGGCGTGCATTGACTGCTTGGTCACCGTTTGACCCTTGCAGCCTATGAGCAGCCGATGCGCCTTGATCACATTCTCTATATCTGCGGAGTCGGTAATACCCGTGAACATGGGGTTCACGGAGCCGTAGTAGCTGCCGAGATTATAGAGCAGAGCGCTGTCGATAAGGCGATCCTCATAGGAAACGAAGGCGTCAGCCCTGCCGCCAATGGGTCTTGCGATGATATCGCCCGTTCCCGTGGTGACGGAGACCGAGGCTATCTCGTCCGCCGCGGGGAGCCTCGACGAATAGCCGAAGAGACCGCCCGTGAATACAAGCGCCACCAGAGCCATGATACCAAGCTGCACCCCGAGCTGCCAGAGCTTTTGAAGCAGTCGCTTGAAGCTCCTGAGGATAAAAAGCTCAACGATGAGGAATACGGGCACGGTCACAATAACAAAAATGAGATAACTTTTGAGAGCTGCGCCTGCTTCATAATGCATACCGCCTGCAAGCGAGGAAATAAAGCTCGCCGCAAAAATCGAAACGCTGAATACAGCAAGGTTGGTCATAAACTGATTTGCGCCGAGGAAGCCTGCCTTCTCCGCCTTACGCCTCTTATAGAGCAGCGCCGCAACGCCCGCAAGGGCAGCGCTCACGGCAAGGAAGATCAGCACATAGCGGAATACGGGAGTGTATCTTTCTTCGTTGGAAGCATATGAGACCTGACTGATATCGGAATATATCGAGGGCAGCAGATACTTCTCAAAGCTGCCGAGCGGAAGCTCTATCGACTTATTGACGGAGCCGCCCGGGCCGAAGCCCGACCAGGTATTGACCGAGCCGAGCAGCACATTCGTATACGGCGAGCCGTAGAGCATGGTGCAGATCATGGCCTCAATGGTGTTTTTGAGAGCTATCGGCAGTATCATAAAGGCCGCGCTGTAGGCGATCGTCTCCGCAACCGAGCCGACAGAGCAGCAAACGGCGGCGGTGACGGTGAACGCAAATATCATCGCCGCAAAAAGGCGGAGCGAGATATAGAACGCTGCCGTCCATAGCCCGTGATGGCTGCCGAAGTAAATCAAATTGATAAGTCCGCAAATAAAAATCGGCAAAAAGGTCGCGGCGGCTGTCAGGCACACGCCCGCGAGGTACTTTGCGAGGAACATCTGCCCCCTTGTCTGCGGTGCGCTGAAGAAAACATTGGTCGAAGCCTTGCCGAGCATATATTTATAGATCAGCAGCGCCGTCGCTACGCCGCCTATAAGCAGCGACACATCAAGCAGTAATATCAGCAGGGATTCGCTGTCAAGCTGGAAATTCCAAAATACCGTTACGCTGCCCTTGCCGCCGCTCGGCGCATCCGCAAGCAGGCTGCCCGCGGTGCAGATAAAGAGTATCACAAAATTGATTAGTGCCACGGGCAGAGCCGCCATAAATGAAAGTGAAAATGTGTGTCTGAAGGTATCAGCCGAATATTTCTTTGAAGTCATAATCAGTATCCTCCATTTCTTCAAGGAATATCTCTTCAAGCGTGAGCGGGTATTTCTCAACCAGCAGCGGCGACATGGCGTTCAGCTTCTTTTCGTTCTCCTCCGGGTCGCCGCCGAGCGAGAGCGTCACTATCTTGCCGTCTTTGTCAAATCGCTTGATGTCGAAGTCGGCGAAGTCCTCGCGGCTCTTTTCATCGGCGAATACCACCCTGAATTTGCAGCGGCTGGCGCTGATATCGTCAACCGAGCAGTCGAGGACTATCCTCTTGCCGTTGATAAGGGCGATATGGTCGCAGATGTCGGTCAGCTCATGCAGATTGTGCGAGGAGACGATAATGCTGCATTCCCTGTCCGCCGCATACTCAATGAGCATATTATTCATAAGGCTTCTCTTGGCGGGGTCGAGGCCGTCGAAGCTCTCGTCAAGCAGCAGTATCTCGGGCAGCGTGGACATACCGAGTATCATCGCCGCCTGGCGCTGCATTCCCTTTGAGAACGAATTGATCCTTGCGGTCTTGTCGAGCTTGAATACCCCGCAGAGCTTGTCGAGGGTCTCAAAGCTGAATTTGGGGTAATACCCCGCATAGAATTTCGCCATCTTCTCGATCGAAGAATTATAGTTAAAATACAGGTCGTCGGGGACATAAAACATCCTGCGCTTGACATCGGCGGAGTCAAAGACGTCAACGCCGTCGACGGTGACCGAGCCGCCGTCCGCGCGATAGATGCCCGCCACGGTCTTGAGCAGAGTGGTCTTGCCGGCCCCGTTATATCCCACAAGGCCGTAGACCGAGCCTTTATCCACCGTCATCGAGAGTTTATCAACGGCGGTGAATTTGCCGTATTTTTTGGTCACTTCTCTAATCTCTATCATCAGATATCCTCCTTATAGACCGAGCTCGCAAGCTCGATAACATCGGAATCCGTCACTCCGACGGATCTTGCCACGGCGAGCGCCTCCTTCAGCTCCCGCAGCGCCTTGGCGGTCACGCTGCTGCTCTCCAAAGCGTTCTCGCTCACGAAGCTGCCTGTGCCGGGCACGGTATAGATAACTCCGCTCAGCTCCAGCTCCGCAAACGCCTTCTTGACCGTATTGACGTTTGTTGCCGTCTCCGCGGATATTGCCCTTATCGACGGCAGCTTTGAATGAGCTGGGTAAACACCTATGCGGATAAAGGTGATTATTTGATTCTTTATTTGCTCATAGACGGGCACCCTGCTCTGCTTATCAATTATTATCAAGGACATTCCCCCTTTACGGCTGTATATGTGTGCTATCTGTGATATCACACTTGCATTATAGCATGAGCAAGCCGCTTTGTCAACAGCGCAGGCAAATATTTTTTCGTCAAAAACTACAGGATATTTTTGTTTTAGCTGTTGTTTTTTTTGGCGATATGTGATATATTTTAGAAGTAAGCAATCAGCACTATTTTAACGGAGGGTTTTTCATGGATAACAAGGATCTGTTTCGCAGAGAAGAGAACGGCTACAACACCGCCGATGTCGAGAAATACATAAACACGCTCAAGACCGAATACAGGCGTGTATTTGAATATGCCAAAAAGAATGAGACAGATAACGAGAAGCTCAAGAGGATCTGCCGCAAGATGAGCGAGGAGAATAAGGCTCTCAAGGCAAGCGGAGCGACCGTCGCTGCCGCAGCGCCCGCCGACAACTCGGCGGCTATGGAGAGCGTTGAGAAGATCGCAAGGCTCTGCGCCGCTCTGAGCGCCGAGAATGCGGCTCTCAAGGCGAAATTATCCGAATAATCATCGAAAGGCAGACTGATTTTATGGAACAGTTTAAACTTAAAAGCATAGATGAGCTTGACCTTGACTTCGTGCAGCAGAGAGACGGCAAGCCCGAGCAGCCGAGCGCTCCCGCGCCGCAGCAGAGCAGCCTTATCCCCGAGATAAGCAAGGACAAGCCCGCCGCAGTCGACGAAAGACCGCACAGATATTTCAAAAAGACCGCCGATCAGTTTGATGATACGACGATTTATAAGCCCTTCAGTCAGAGCGAGAACACCTCCCGCCCCACCGACACCTCCTATGCTCCCATAGGAGCAGTCGACGAGACCGCCCAGCCCACCGTGCCCGATTTCGGTGCGGACGACTACGGCAAGGTCAAGGTCGAGAAGCCCGCAAAGGCTAAAAAGGGCAAGAGCGGCAAAGGCATCCTCGCGGGCCGCATAATTTCGATAGTCCTGCTTTGCGCCACGGTGCTCACCTTTGTTTTCGGCTGCGTGATATCAATATTCATCAACAATAGCGGTACCAACCTCGCAGGCTATTGCTTCAACTCGATGTATCAGACCGTCGACGATCTCGGCGTGTCAAAGGGCGACCTTATCATCTCAAAGAAGCTCAGCGCAAGCGAATATCAGACCAATACGCCCGTAGCCGTCCCCGCCCCAGACGGTCAGACAGGCTGCGATATCCAGTATATCTCCGCCGTCACCCCGATGGGCAGCAACGACTGCGACCTCACCACGGCGGGCATCTCCGGCGGCTATCAGGTCACGAACACCTACAGCTCGGCGACCTGCTACGGCACGGTCAAATTCTTCGTCCCCTTCTTCGGCGGACTTATCACCTTCGCAATGGATAACGCGATCCTTGTATGCGCCCTCTTCATACTGCTCTCGGCATTCTGGTGCCTGATGCTCATAATGCTTGAGAAAAGCGGAAACAAGGCAAAGAAATCAAAGAAATAATCATTAAACAAATGAGCCTGTCGAAATGACAGGCTCATTTTCATAATCAGAATCGAATGCTATAGAAGTTATTCTGTTTTAATAAACCGTGACAGGGAACTCCAGAGAAATGCTTTCCTCGCCGTCGTCGGTATCCCAGCGGAAGGTCGCACTACCCATATATGAGCCCGAGTCAAACATGGTTATCTCCGCTCGGCTCAGCCCCACGCTCCCGTCCGATGTCCACCCCGGCAGGAAAGTTATATTCTGCTCAAAAGATTCCTTTGGCTTGAGCGTTCCGCCGCTTGCCACATCCATTAAAGGCTTTCCTACGGTATCGCAGTCTATGAATCTTTTGCCGCCGCTGCCTATTATCACTGTTTCTATTTCCAAATGCATATTCTCGCCTGTAGCCGAACGGGTGTAGGTTATGCTATTATCGGAATCATTGGTGATTCTTGCGACGACGGGGAATTCTTCGCCGTGAGCGACTCTTTCGGGCACATATACCGACAAAGTAAGTCCCTTATGACTTTTAGTGTGCTCAACGGCATTATCGGTCGCGGTTTCGGAACCCACCGTCGCATCATCGACTTCGGCTTTTCCGCAGGAGCAGAGCATTGTTACGGCGCACAGCAGAATACATAGAATGCGTAAAGCCCTTTTATTCATTGTTTTACCACCTAAATACTGCCGTCCTATCGGTCGGATAATTCAAAACCGACAGTCTTTCGGAACTGCCGGTTTATTTAATATGTTATTTTCTGAACTTCCCGACTGCTTTTATCGCCGAGGCGGTGAGCGCCGCTGCGCCTGCCGCCGCACCAGCAATAAGAGCGGCTTTCTCTTTGCCTGAGCCGTCGGCGTCCCAGATATATCTGAGCTTTGAGCCGATGCCTCTGCCGCAGAGATCGCTGTAAGTCAGGGAATATGTGAGATAATCGGAGGGGTCGGCCTCGTTTATCTCAAAGACGCGAACGCCTCTCAGCTCATTGCCGTAGCAGCGGAACGAAGCGCAGGCGGTCTGCACAAAATCAATGCCTTTATAGCTGCCCTCGAAGCAATTCACATGGTCGTGACCCGTGACGATGGCTTTAACGCCGCCGCATTCAAGCGCCGCGTCAAACAGACCCGCGCCGTCCTCGAGCACGGCGGGCAATTCGCCGAGGCTGCCGCTGCCGCAGCCGGGCTTGAAGCGATAATAGCTGCCGTCATGCGACTTAAACACCGCTCCCTCCCCTGTCGGGCACTTCTCAAATAGCTCGAGAGTCTCGGGCAGAGGAATATGCAGGAACATCAGCGACGGTATCGGGCTGCCGCCGTTCTCGGCGGTAAGAGCAGACGAGGTGCGCCTAAACCATTCGACCGTCTCGGGCTTGATTCGCTCGTAGCATTTATCCTGCGCCTTGTCATACCAGGCGCAGTCCAGCATCCAGATATTGAATATCTGCTTTTTGCCCTCGCTGTCGAGCACGGGGATATTATAGGTGTCGCAATCCACCGTGGGGTCGTCGGTATTCATCGGCAAGCAGCAGGAGTAGCTCCTGAAAATATCCGCCTGCTCATCCTTGCTGACAAGGTTGCGGTCATCGTGATTGCCGTATATCATGGCAAAGGGGATCCCCCTGCGCTGAAGCGGAGCGGCGATATTGTCTATCGACTCGCGCATCACCTTGAGGGTTGCCTCCTTACCCGAGGCTATCTGACGGTTGCCGATTCGGGCGTCGAGCAGATGATTGCCGAGGATATTGTCGCCCGTGAAGAGCACAAGGTCGGGCTTCACCGCATCGTAGGCGTTGTTGAGCATCTTGACCATGGCGGGGCGGACATATTTCATATCCTGCGGGTCGCTGACCTGCATTATAATGAGTTTGCCCGACGGATTGAATTTGATCTGATTAGCGTTTTTCATTAAAATCTCACTTTATAATTCTGTATTTGCCGATTAGAGGCAGCTCCTTGGCCTCACCCTTGAGTGAATTCACTATGCCGATGATGCGGAAGATGAGCACCAATGCGCCGCCGACTGCGCTGATGATCCAGCCGACAACGGGTATCATTGCGACTATTGCAATGATGATGTCGAAGAGGAAGAGCAGCAAGCCCTGATTGGCGTGGAACTTGGCATAGGGCGAATTCGGCGCTGCGATGAGTGGAACTATGAAAAGTATCCACAGGTATGACAGGAACGACATGACCTTGTTATTGCTGATATCTTCGGGTGAATATTCCGAGGTGGTGTTAGGGGTGTTGGTGAACTGATTTACGGCGTCGTCGAGCTTGCTTTGGAAACCGCCGTCGCCCGCAACGGGCGGAGCTTGTGTCTGAGCGGGCTCGACCTTTTGGCCGCATACCGAGCAGAATTTGGCGCCGTCTTCAAGCTGAGCGCCGCAGCCCGTACAAAATCTCATGTATAAGTCTCCTTATTTAATTTCGCCGGCGGCTAAACGCCTCTCTCTATCCTTGAGGAACGGCGAACCGGCGGGCACTACGAATACAATGCCCTTCTCAACTATTTCAAATGAAGTATCGGTAACATACTTCGTCTCGCCGTCAACATTGACGGCCGCGGGGTGGTCGCTGTGGATAACGAGCTTCTTGCCTCTTTGGAAATTGGTGATATCCCAGTCGAGATGCTCGCCGCGCTTGTATTTATTGAGCAGAGTCGCCAGCTTCAGGCGGCTGAGCTTACTCTCAACGATGATGAAATCGAGCAGACCGTCGTCGGGGTAAGCCTTGGGTCCCGCCATGAATCCGCCGCCGTACCAGCGTGAATTGCCCGCGAAGCAGAAGAGGCAGTCCTGAGTTATCTTCTCGCCGTCGTCTATCTGCACGGTAAAGTGGTTGCGGAATTTCTTGAGCAGCGCATAGAGGCAGCCGATGTAGTAAGCGCCCTCGCCCGTGACGAGCGGCAGCTTCTTTATCTTGCCCTGCATAGCGCAAACCTCGGCGTCCATACCCATGGAGCACTGATTGATGGCAATCTCATTGCCGCACCGGATCACGTCAAATTCAACGGGCACGCCGTTAATGACGTTCTCGAGCTTGAGAAAATCCTCCTTACTGCCGAAAAGACGGATGAAATCGTTGCCGGAGCCGAGAGGGATAACGGCGACCTGAGCGTTCTTGTAGCCGAATGCTCCGTTGACCACCTCATAGAGGGTGCCGTCTCCGCCGCAGGCATAGAAGCGCAGCTCCTCACCGCTCTTTGCACGGTGCTCAACGAATTCGATGCCGTCGTTCTTCTTCTCGGTTACATAAATTTCGTAATCGAGAGCGTGCTTCTTACAGATCTCATCAATTTGGGGCTTTATAATACCAAGCGCCTTTCCCTTGCCCGCTGCCGGATTGATAACGAATACGTGCTTCATTTCAAAACAAACCTTTCGTAGCTGATTATTTATTTAAAGTACATAAATAACTGGCACTTGATCATGCCGTTATAAAGCTTCCTGCGTTTATCGGCCTTCCTGCCGAAGGCGGTCTCGAACTCCTCGTCGGGGCTGATGATGCTGTATGACCAGCCGTGCCTGCGCTCAAAGACCTTGCCCATTGCCCTGTATATCTTCTCGCATTCACTCATATCGAGCAGGCGCTCGCCGTAGGGCGGGTTGCATATCAGCGTGCCTCGCTCCGTCTGCGGCTTGAAATCCGCAACGTCGGCGGTGGAGAAGCGTATCATCGAGCCGACCCCTGCCCTCTCGGCATTGACAGCGGCTATCTCGGCGCTCTTTGGGTCGATATCCGAGCCGAAGGCCTCAAAGTCGGGGCATTCACGGACGAGACTACGCGCCCTCTCCCGCTCCTCCTCCCACACATTGCGGGGAATAACGCCGAATCTCTCGGCAGAGAAGCTGCGGTTGACGCCGGGGGCGATATTCGCCGCCATGAGCGCACCCTCGATGAGGATAGTGCCCGAGCCGCACATCGGGTCGTAGAATTTATGATAAGGTCTGAGGTGAGACAGGCTGCAAAGCGCCGCCGCCAAGGTCTCCTTAATAGGCGCGTCGTTGGCGTCGAGCCTGTAGCCGCGCTTATGCAGGCCGTAGCCCGAGGTGTCAATAAGCAGCGAGACCTTATCCTTCATGATCGAGAACTGTATCTGATGGACGGGGCCGCTCTCCTCAAACCACTCGATATGATACTTGCTCTTGAGCCGCTCGACGACCGCCTTTTTGATTATCGCCTGGCAGTCACGAGTGCTGAAAAGCGCCGAATTTATCGAATAGCCCTTGACGGGGAAAGCGTCGGTCGAGCCTATCCACTTCTCCCATTCGAGGGAACGGGTGCCCTGAAACAGCTCCTCGAAGCTCCGTGCCTCAAAGGTGCCGACGAGTATCTGCACTCTCTCGGCGAAGCGGGAGCATATATTCACTCTCGCCAGCATATTTTCGTCGCCGCTGAAGAGCACGCGGCCGTTCTCGGCGGCAACCTCATCCGCACCGAAATCGCGCAACTCCGCCGCAATGAGCGACTCCATGCCGAGCAGGCACGGGATTACAAAATCAATTTTCATTTAAAAACTCCGTAATTTTATAGGATTAGAGATCCGCCGGGCAAAGTAAGGCGGGAACCGGAAATTTCGGTTCCCGCCGATGACAGATCTGACTTTATAGCAAGGCGGGCATTACTCGACTTCGGGAGTTATAAGCCCGTAGCCGCCGTCGTTGCGCCTGTAAACTACGCTGATATCGCCGTGCTCCTCATTGAGGAACATATAGAATTGGTGACCCACAAGATTCATCTGAAGAATTGCTTCATCGACCGACTCGGGTTTAAGGATAACGGTCTTGCTCCTGACGAGCTCGTAATCCTTCTCCTCGGTAACGCTCTCCGCCTCGTCGGCGAAAGCGTCGAAGCTGCCGGTCTTGAGCTTCTTCTCGATTCTTGTCTTATTTTTGCGGATCTGCCTGATCAACGTGTCAACGCATTTGTCGAGAGCTTCGTTCATATTCTCCGCTCTCTCCTGCGCCCTGAAGACCATGCCGTTATTATTAACGGTGATCTCGACCGACTGCGATGACTTCTCAACAGTTACCGTTACCTTGGCCTCAACATCAGGTCCGAAGAATCGCTCTATCTTGGCTAATTTCTTCTCGGCGTGTTCCCTGAAGGAGTCTCTCGGTGAGCACTTGCGCCCTGTAATTGTGATTTTCATTTAGTCATCCCCTTTATTGCTATTGAAACATCTCTGTTTCATCTGCATTATAGCATATATAAACAAAAAAATAAAGGGTTTTTCAAAAAAATTCTTATAAATAGCATAAACTATTTACAAATCACAGCTCCAGCTCCGCATGGCGGGTGACATGGCAGCCGACATTGACCGCCACGGGCAGCCCGGCTATGTGAGTCGGTCTCGCTTCAATGGCTACGCTGAGCGCCGTAGTCCTGCCGCCGAAGCCCTGGGGGCCGATGCCGAGTGAGTTGACCCTTTCGAGCATTTCACTCTCCATAGCGGCGTAAAATTCATCGGGATTGCTGACGGCGACATTCCTGCAAAGAGCCTGCTTCGCAAGCAGAGCGCACTGCTCAAAATCGCCGCCTATGCCGACGCCGAGCACCATCGGCGGGCACGGATTGCTGCCCGCGACCCTCGCCGTTTCAACGACGAAGCCGATTATATCCTCTCTCGTCGCCGAGGGGGTGAACATCTTGATGCGGCTCATATTTTCGCTGCCGAAGCCCTTGGGCGCAACGGTGAGCTTCACCCGATTGCCGCGGACGATGCGTGTATGCAGCACGGCGGGGGTATTGTCGCCGGTATTCACACGCCTGAGCGGGTCGGCAACGACCGAGCAGCGAAGATATCCCTCGGTGTAGCCCTTGGCAACGCCCGCATTGACCGCTTCCTCAAAGCTGCCGCCGATAAAGTGCACTTCCTGCCCCACCTCGGCAAAGACGACCGCCATGCCGGTATCCTGACAAATAGGGATATCCAGCTCCTTGGCGGCGGCGATATTATCCTCGATAGTCTGCATTATGCTGCCGGGCAGGCCGCATTCCTCGCACGCGGCGCACTCGGCTATCCTGCTCTCAAGCTCCTGCGGCAGGCACTTATTGGCGCTGATACAAAGCTCTGCGACCGCCTGCTCGACGAGCGAAACATTGATCTCTCTCATATAATCACCCGATAAACCGTTTGTATTATTACAAAAAGAAAACGGAGGCAATTAGCCCCCGTGCTCATTATTTCTGACCTCTGCGGGAGTAGCCTACGCTGCCCCTCTTTGAATCGGTTCTCTTAAGATCCGTCATCTTTTCGTCGCTGACCTGCTTAAAGCGAGCCATCATATCCTCAAACGACTGCTTCTCGCCCGTGGGTGCGGATGACTTCTGACCGTTCCAGACCTGGGGTGCGGAGCGCTTTTCGCTCCTCTGCCTCTGCTGCGGTCTGCGCTCTCTCTGCTGCTCTTTGGGCTGATCGTTGAGCTTCTTGATGGAGAGGCTGATCTTGCCCTGCGGGGTGATGGAGATGACCTTTGACGTGACCTCCTGCCCGACAGAGAGATGCTCCCTGATATCCTTGACATAGTTCGGCGCGACCTCCGAGATATGAATCATACCCGTCTTGCCGCCCTCTAATTCTACGAATGCTCCAAAATCGGTAAGCCCCGTAACCTTGCCGCTGACAACTGCTCCTTCTTCGATTTGCATAAACTAAGCTGATCCTTCCGTGTGTTTTGAATATATGAAACTGATAAAATCAGTTTATGACACCGCGGAGTCGTAATAGACTCTTTCCTCGGGTTTAGCATAGCCATACTGCTCTCTGGCGATGCGCTCGATGTAATCGGCTTCGTCGCCGCTCTCGATATAAGCCTCGAGGTCGGCATTCTCATCAAGCTGCTGATTATATTGTGACACAAGCTCGGCGTTGATCTTCTTCTGCGCCGAGACCTTGAAGCAAAGGCTCAAAAGCGTAGCCACGAAAAAACATACGAGTGCAAATACAAAGGTGCAGACTATCACGCTGTGTTTCCTGGTGCGGGTTTTAACAGCTGCCATAGTATCTTAATCCTTTCGATCTTTGAAAAGAAAACAATTTTTGTAATAACCTAATACATTATACACTATGCTCTTATGCTTTTGCAAGAGAAATTTTGCATTTTTATCGTTTTTTATCGAAGTTTTTCGCAAAAAAGCGGCATTTTTTTCATGTTTACGCCGAATTTTAGCTCCGAGCCGCCTGAACGGCTTAAAAATCACCGCCGCCGCGCGGTGAACCGCCCTCACGGCAAGTGAAGTGACCCTGACGGCGATCGCGCCGAACGAGATGTAATATATCATCCAGCCGAACGCCTCTCCTAGGGCGATAAAAGCCCTCACCCTGCCGCCGTCGAGCGCCATGACAAAGCAAAAATTGGAGAAGGCGCACACGCAGAAATACAGGATATCCATTGCCAGCACGAAGCCCGCCGAATTCGATATCATCAGCCGCACGGTGCGGAAAACATCATACAGTATCCCGAGCAGGAAGCCGAAGCCGACCGAGAACAGAAACAGCCTCGCCTGCTCGGTCATCCCCTGAATATATACCATTTATCTGAATACCCTACTGAAAAATCCGCCGCTCTTGGCAGCTTCCTCGGAATAGATAAGGGCGGAGATGCTGCCCTCCACGGTCAGCTCGCCGACCTCAACGCTCAGGCGATTGATATGCAGATCCTTGCCTCGCACCGTCAGCTCACCGAGGTCGGTAAACACGATCACGGTCTCCTCGTCGAAGCTGTCGACATCCGACACGCCGGAGACGGTGAGAAGCCGCCTGTCCTCAAGCACAAGATTGTGGGGCATCGAGGGCATATTCTTTTCTTCAGGCATAAAATAAACCTCCCGTTAAATACTTTCATTTTTGTTAAATGATATGCCTCGGGAGGCTCGTTTATTCTTAATTAAAGCTGGCGGAACATGAGAGCGGCGCTCTCCTTGGTGGCGTGCTCCGTGACGCTGAGCACCTCGAAACGGCTGGTGCTGGAGCCGAAGGTCAGCTCGATCACGTCGCCGACCTTCACGTCATACGAAGCCCTTGCGGGCTTGCCGTTGACGCTCACATGCTTTGCGTCGCACGCCTCGTTGGCGACGGTGCGCCTTTTGATAATCCTTGATACTTTCAGATATTTGTCGAGTCTCATCGTACCCTCCGTAAAACATAAGGGGCTGCCGAAAGCAGCCCCCTGTAAATCAATAATTATTTAGCAACCTTAGCCTTGAGAGCGGAGCCTGCCTTGAAAGCGGGAACCTTGGTTGCGGGAACGGCGATAACTTCACCGGTTCTGGGGTTACGAGCCTGCTTCTCAGCGCGCTCACGGACCTCAAAAGTGCCGAAACCTACGAGCTGAACCTTCTCACCTGCTGCAAGAGCGTCAGCAACTGCTGCAAAAACAGCGTTAACTGCCTTCTCGGCGCACTTCTTCTCAATACCTTCGTTCTTTGCGATTGCGTTTACAAGATCTGACTTATTCATTTGTTTTACTCCAATCTTTTAAATTCTATTTATGAAATACACGAGGTATTCATATTTACTTTTGCAATTTTGCCTCGTCCCAGAGGCGGTCAAGAGTTTCGATACCGGCGGTCTTCATATCAATGCCTCTCTCGGCAGCCATACGCTCGACCTCGGTGAATCTCAAGAGGAATTTATCGCTCGCTGCGGTAAGGGCTTCCTCGGCGTCGACCTTGACAAACCTCGACACATTCACCGCTGAGAAGAGCAGGTCGCCCAGCTCCTCGGCGATATTCTCTTTATCTTGATTTGTGACTGCGGCTCTGAGCTCCGCAGCCTCCTCGTCCACCTTGTCGAGCGCGCCGGAGACATCGCTCCAGTCGAAGCCGACATCCGCCGCTTTCTTTTGCAGCTTGGTCGCCCTCATAAGAGCGGGCAGCTCGCGGGGCACGCTGAGCATGGACTCGGTCGTGGTCTTTTGACCCTTTGATTTGCGCTTGATGGCATCCCAATTTGTGAGCACGTCACCAACGCCGCTGACGCTGACTTCGCCGAACACATGGGGGTGACGCTCGATGAGCTTCTTGCAAACGCCGTCCGCCACATCGTCAAAATCAAACACGCCGCTCTCCTGCTCCATAAGAGCGTGGAACACGACCTGCATGAGCAGATCCCCCAGCTCCTCACACATGAGAGCCTTGTCGTCCTTATTTATAGCCTCGATGACCTCGTAGGTCTCCTCTATGAGATTTTTCTTGATGCTTTGGTGGGTCTGCTCGGCATCCCACGGGCATCCGCCGGGTGCGCGGAGAAGCTGCATGATCTTCACAAGGTCATAAGCGTCATATTTATCCTTAAACTGAAAATCCTGCATTTTTTACCTCCGAGAAACGACTAATTAGTATTTTAACCTAAAAGTCCGTATTTTTCAAGCACTTTTGCAATTTTTTCTCCCTTGGGAATGACAGAAATGTCTTCTTTTGCTATTCCTTTTATCAAAAGAAGGGAAATCAGGTAGACAATAGCAGCCAGAGCGATGGCTATGAGCGCCGAAATCGTGCCCATATTGAGAATGCTCTTGGAGGTGTCGGCGGGGAAAATGCGGTTAAGCAGGCCGTTCGTCGCGTATGCGGTCACGCCGCAAAGGGCGGCGCAGATAAAGGGCTTGAGGAATACCGACGACCAGCGCACATGCACCTTGGATATCCTGAGCAGCAACGCCATGTTGCAGGTGACGATTATGACGTAGAAGAGTATCGTGCCGACGACAGCGCCGTAGATATTGAGCTTGGGATTACCAACAAGGATGAAATTGCAAAGAATCTTACAGACAGAAGCAACAACGACGGATTTGACGGGGATATCCGCCCTGCCGATAGCCTGGAGCATATTGGTGGTCGGGGTAGATATGGCGATTATGCCTGTGGCAAAGCCGTAAGCCGCCATTATCGGGGCGATAACCGAGATAGCGTCTGAGCTGGAGCCTCTGCCGTAGAGGATAGTCAGAATGGGGGTCGCAAGCGACGCCATACCGATGCCTGCGGGCAGAGCGATGAGCATACCGACTCTCAGGACTGTCTCAATGGTAGAGCGGGTAGCCTTTTTATTCTTAACGACCCATGCGGCGGCGAGGGCGGGCAATGCGCTCACGCCGAGCTGGATGGTTATGGTGGGCACGAGATTCTTGAAGTCAAGAGCCGAGCCGTAAGCGCCCCAGAAATATTTGACGACCTCGCCGACATCGGAGAGGTCGAGCCTTGAGAGCCTGACCGCTTCGTTTATCGCATCGGAGTGCATCTGAATGACAGTGTTGAAATCCTTATCAAGCGCAGTTCTAAGCCTCGCCTGAATGGTGACGGTATCTATAAGATTGGTTATATTAAGTATAAGAGCGCTGATAACCATGGGGATGGCTATCTTTATCATTTCCTTTGCGATGACCTCGCCCTTGGGGGGCTTCGGCGAATTGACAAGCTGCACTCTCTCGAAGCCGTCGCCCTTTATCTTATGGCACACCATAAGGAAAAGCAGGCTGGCTATCGAGCCGACGGTAACGCCGAGCACCGCGCCCGCGGCAGCCCACGGGACTATCACGCTGTTTGCCTCGGTGAGGCTCGTGACCTGATTGCCGAATACGGTGGCGCTGACATTGCCCGAGGCAGCCATACCCTTGGCGTACTGGCTTGCGCCGACGGACATAACTGTCTTGGCAAGCAGCAGGCCGACCACGAGCTTGCCCAGAGCCTCAATGACCTGGGATATCGCGGTGGGGGTCATATTCCTGAGGCCCTCATAGTAGCCTCTGTAAGCCGACATATAGCAGCAGAAAAGCACCGACGGGGCAACGCAGAGGATAGCGGGGATGCTCTTGAGACCCGCTACAAAGTAGGCGTAGGGGTAGGCGACGATGAAGATTATCAGCGTGCCGACCGTGCCGACGATGAGGAAGATTCGCTTTGATACGTTGAAAACCGCTCGCGCGTCACGGTATTTGCTCAGCGCCACATTCTCCGCGACCATTCGGGAGACTGCGACGGGCAGACCCGCCATTGAGATTGCGAATATCGGGGTATATATCTCGTATGCCGACTGGAAATAACCTCTGCCGACCGTGCCGAGCATATCCGTCAGCGGCATTTTAAACAATGCGCCGATGACCTTGACGGAGACGACGGCGACCATGAGTATCACCGCTCCGTTAAGGACCGACTGCTTTTTCTGGGAAGCCAATAGGCTCACTCTCCTTCATCCTGTAAATTCCCGCAGGAGCGAATCCGACGGGAGCAAAGAAGTATCTATATTCTTAAACAGCTTCAGCTTATTGATAAGCAATGCCGCTTTCTCACGAAATTCGGGCGCCTGCGCCGCCGAGAAAAGCTCGCAGGCCGTCTGAGCCATAAGGCACGGCTCGCAGGGGTGAAAGGAATCTATCCTCACATCCGCCAGCTCCTCAAACGGGAAGAGGAATCTGTCCTCCCCTCTTTTGACACCGCTCCATATGCCGAAAGTGCGCTCGACGGGCATTGAGCGGAAGAGATGATCTCTCACCGTGCGGCGGATAAACCGCAGCTCACGCTTCGAGAGCAGCACACTGCCGTCATCCTCATAGACCCTTGACGACACGCTGACATATATCTTATATAAGCTGTCCTCGGGCAGCTCGTCTGTAATTATCGGATTGAGCGCATGCAGCCCCTCGATAACGATTATGTCGTTATCGTCAAGGGCTATATGCTTCGCACCGTCGCGCTTGACCCCGCTTGCGAAATCAAACACGGGCAGATCGCTCTCGCTCTGAGTCGCCAGCTCGCCGAGGCAGCGCCGCAGCAGCGGGATATCCAACGCCTCGACGCTCTCATAATCCGGCTCGCCCTTGTCATTGAGCGGGTACGGCTCGTCATGGGAGCGATAGAAATCATCGAGCGAGACGGAATAAGCCCTGCCGCCCATACGTTCTATCTGAGCCGATATGAGCGAGGCTGTGGTGGTCTTGCCCGAGGACGACGGCCCTGCAAGCATAACTATCTTTTTGTCTATGTCATTAAAAACAATCTCCGCCGCCTCTTTCACACGGCTGCGGTAACGCTCCGCGCAGGAATCAACGAACTCCTGCGGCGCAAGCGCCATATTGTTGATATCGGAATAGGTCCACTTTGAATTCATGCTTTCATCACCCTCATAAAACTTAGTATGACAGATAAAAGCTCTTTATTCCGTTTTTTCGCTCCGTTATTTTATCGAAGCCCGATATATATTCATAAGGATATTTATAATTAAATATACGCTCGACCCTGGTGCCGCCCGGCTCGCAGAGCTTGGTAACTCCGCCCGCCCCCGCGGCAAGCACGGTGTGGCACTCCTCCATCATAAAGACATTGTAAAGCCCCTCGGTGCCGCTCCTGCACCAACCGACATTCTCAAGATTGCCGACGCACTTGCTCTGTCTATACATATAATAGGGGGAATATCCACTGCAGTCAAGCTGTTTCCGCGCATATTCGAGCATTTTTTTTGCTTCGTTGCCGTCCGAAACTCCCGCGCCGGAGGCATTAAGCTCCGACGAGCGCTTGAGAGCAAGGGTATGCACCGTAATATTCTCGGGCGAGAGCGCCACGGCGGTGTCAACGCTCGCGGTGAAATCCTCATAGCTTTCGCCGGGCAGACCCGCTATCAAATCCATATTCACGCAGTCGAAATCATAGGATTTGGCGAGCTGATAAGCCTTCACCGCCTGCTCGACGGTGTGATTTCTGCCGATAAGCTCCAGTGTTTTTTGGTTGAAGGTCTGCGGGTTAATGCTTATCCTGCCGACGTTATGTATTCTGAGCGCTCTGAGCTTCTCGGGGGTGACGGTGTCGGGCCGCCCTATCTCGACGGTGTATTCCCTGAGCGTTGAGAGGTCGAAGCTGCTCTCGACCGAGCAAAGCAGCCGGTCAAGCTGCGGCGCTTCGAGCACACCTGGGGTGCCTCCACCGAAATAAACGCTCTCAAGCCTCAAGCCAAGCTCGCGCGCGATGCCGCCGAGCTCACCCAGCTCGTCGGAGAGCTTCTCGAGATACTCCGGCAGCAGCTTGCGGGCATTTGAATTGGTTATCGAGTGCGACACAAAGGAGCAATAGCTGCACCTTGTGGGGCAAAACGGGATTGAGACATAGAGGCTGAAGGAATTCGGCCTTGATGAGGCGACTATCTGCTCCTCCGCCTTCGCCACCGTGGCGGCAAGGCGAGCCTTCTCGGGGCTGACAAGCAGCCCTTTGGTGAAATAATCCATAGCACCCTGCTCGCCGAGCTGAGCGGTCAGGCGCAGCATGAGCTTTGAGGGGCGGACTCCCGTGAGCACTCCCCACGGCGGCGTATAGCCCGTCTCGGCGGACAGCAGCTCAAACATGAGCTGAGCTATACGCAGCTCGCATTTGTCACGCAGCTCATCCTCGGGCGCCGTGACTTTGTCGCCCGCCGAGCGCACGCTGCCGTTTATCGAGGTTATCACCTCGACCCTCGCTCCCCCGTCCTCGGGGAAAAGGCGCGTCTCAACGGTCAGAGGGTCGTCGCCGCTGCCGTCGTATTTTATTTCTATCTTCTCATTCGGGTAATAGACCCTGCAGAGGTTCTCGCATTCATAATGAAAATCGTGACCGAAGATCCTGAGTATCAATTCTTATTCATCCTTCGTATCCAGTGATTGCTGACCCTTTCGGAGTCGAGCGTGGTCTCACGGTTATGACCGGGATAGACCCTGTAATCGCCGTCAAGGGCGATGATTCGGCGTATTGAGGACTGCATATCCTCCGCGCTGCCGCCGAGCAGATCCGTCCTGCCGACCGTCCTGCAAAACAGCGTGTCGCCGCTGAACATTACACGGTCGTTCACAAAGAGGTAGCAGACGCTGCCGGGCGTATGACCGGGGGTGTGCATCACTCTGATGACGTCATCGCCGAGCCTCAGCTCATCGCCGTCCTTCAGCAGCACATCGGCATGGACGGGCTGCTGCGCCATGGGCATTGCGCCCCTTGCAAGGCTGCGCTCGTCATTATAAAGGCATTCGGCGTCCTTCTCGTGGATGCAGACCTCGGCGCCCGTCGCCTCCTTGAGGCCGTAAACGCCCATGATATGGTCAAAATGCCCGTGGGTGAGCAGAATATATTTGACCTTGATGCCCTCGTGCTCTTTAAGAGCGGCGGGCAGGCACTCGGCATAGAAGCCCGGGTCGATGACCGCGGCTTCGCCGCTCAGCTCGTCGATAACAAGGTAGCAATTCGCAAAAATCTCATGCTCCAGCTTTATCTTTTCTATCTTCATGCGTTATCCTCTTTTCTCCCATATATCGGTATCCATGACTATCGTAACGGGGCCGTCATTATCAATGGAGACAAGCATATCGGCCGCAAAAACCCCTGTCTCCACCTTTTTGACCCCCGCTTCTCTCAGATGCTCGCAGAATGCGAGATAGAGCCTGTCCGCCTCCTCGGGCGGGGCGGAGTCGGTAAACGACGGGCGGTTGCCCTTCTTGATATCGGCGCAAAGTGTGAACTGCGAGATGACGAGTATCTCGCCCCCGATATCGAGGACGCTTTTATTCATCTTGCCGTTCTCATCCTCAAACACGCGCAGCTTCGATATCTTAGCCGCAAGGAGCTGCGCCTCGGCGTCGGTATCGCCCTGCATAACGCCAATCAGCACGTTGAAGCCCTGACCTGCGCTGCCTTTAAGCTCGCCGCCGACGATAACGCTCGTGCGCTTAACTCTCTGAACTACCGCTCTCATCGCTTTTACCTCCGTTTATCAGACACCCGTTCTCTCAACGCTGAGCACGCCAGAGATCTTGGAGAGCTTCGCCGTCAGAGAATTCAGATGCTCAACGCCGTTGACCGAGACGGTCAGCATTATTGAAGTCCTGCCGTCCTTGGTGTTGCGGGTGCTGATATCGTTAATCATAATGTGCATATTCGCAAGCAGGCTCGACACATCGGCGAGCAAGCCTATGCGGTTAAGACAGGATATCTGTAGGGTACACTTGAAATCCTCCCTGATATTGGTATCCCAATAAGCGACGACCCATCTGTCCGGCTCGCCCGCCTTGGAGATATCCGCGGGCACATTCGGGCAGTTTCTTGTGTGGATCGACACGCCGTGACCCCTCGTGATGAAGCCGATTATATTATCGCCCGGCAGAGGGTTGCAGCAGCGGGAGAATTTGATAAGGCAGTTATCTATCCCCTCGACCACGACGCCCTCGGTGCTCTTGGTGCGTTTCTTGACGGGCGCTATGTTGATGACAGGCTCCTCAGCCTTTGTCATCTTGACATAGTCCTCTTTTATCTTAGGCATCATGTGCATGAGCGAAATGCCGCCGTAACCTATCGCGGCGTAGAAATCCTCGATGCTCTTGCAATGCTGCCTTTCGGCTATCTTCTTAATGAATTCGGTATACTCAGGCTCGGCAAGGCGGATGAAATTGTGCTTGAATTCCTTCTCGACCTCGGCTTTACCCTCTGCGATATTCTCATCCCTGCGCTCTTTTTTATACCACTGCCTTATCTTCGCCCTCGCCTGACTGGTCTTGACAATATTGAGCCAATCCCTGCTGGGGCCTTTACCCGGCTGAGACGAGGTAAGCACCTCGACTATCTCGCCCGTTTTGACCTGATAATCGAGCGGCACTATCCTGCCGTCCACCTTCGCGCCTATCATCTTGTTGCCGACGGCGGAGTGAATGGCATATGCAAAGTCGATGACCGTCGCGCCCATGGGCAGGTTGAACACGTCGCCTTTTGGCGTGAACACAAATACTTCCTCGGGCACAAGGTCGCTCTTGATGGTCGAGACAAGATCCTCGACATCCTCGCTGTCGCTCTGATTCTCAAGCAGCTGCCTTATCCACGCAAGGCGCTCCTCGAATTTGACCGTGCCGTTGATGCCGAGCTTATATTTCCAGTGCGCCGCGATACCGTATTCCGCCGTGTGGTGCATCTCCCAAGTCCTTATCTGCACCTCAAAGGGGATGCCCTCCTTGCCGAGGACTGTGGTGTGGAGCGACTGATACATATTCGGCTTCGGGGTGGATATATAATCCTTGAATCTGCCCGGAATGGGCTTAAACATATCGTGGATAACGCCGAGGCAGTTATAGCAGTCGATAACGGAATCGACTATTATCCTGACGGCATAAATATCGTAGATCTCATCAAAATTCTTATTTTGCATATACATCTTTCTGTATATGCCGTGGACGGATTTGATCCTTCCGCTGACCTGAGCGCCGGAGACAACGGTCTTGATGCGCTCCTCTATCCTCGCCTTGATATCGGCGAGGAATTCGTTTCTCGACTTACTCTGCTGCTCGAGCGCCTTGCCTATATCGTTGTAGGCGACGGGGTCAAGGTAGCTTATCGAGAGATCCTCCAGTTCCTCCTTGATGGGTCTGATACCGAGGCGATGAGCTATCGGGGCATAAATTTCGATAGTCTCGAGCGCTATATCGCGCCTGCGCTGCTCGGGCTTATACATGAGGGTACGCATATTGTGGAGCCTGTCGGCGAGCTTGATGATGATGACCCTGATATCGCGCGACATGGCTATGAGCATCTTGCGGATATTCTCCGCCTGCTGCTCCTCCTTGGTCTGGAGCGGCACCCTGCCTATCTTGGTAACGCCGTCGACAAGCTCGGCGACCGTATCGCCGAATTCCTTCTTTATCTCGTCGTTGGTAAGATCCGTATCCTCGACCGTGTCGTGCAGCATAGCCGCGATTATCGAAGCGTCGTCCATGCCGAGGCGCGCGAGTATAAGTGCAACGCTCAGCGGGTGCATTATATAAGGCTCGCCGGAGAGCCGCTTCTGCCCCTCATGGACTTTGGCGGCCAATTCGTAAGCCTTTTTGACGTTTGCTATCTCCTCCTCGGTGTAGCTCTTGCCGATTATCTCGGTCAGCTTCGCCAAGCCCTCCTCCGGTGTGGAGAAAACATCCGCTTTTTCTTTACTGTAGTCTTTCATATTGCCTCCGTGTCAAATAAAGCTCCTTATCCGCCTAAGGATCGCGGAATCCTCGAGGTTGACCTTTTGCGAGACCTGCGGAACGCTTACGGTATTGTATTCGTCCGCCGTCAGCACGCCCATCTCGAGCATGATATCGACCGTCGCCGATATTGCGGCGAGCCTCTCGCCGTCGTCGCCCAGCCGAGAGCACAGCGCCTCGCAATATTTATCTCTGAGCGGCTTTGCTTTTATACTCCTGAACACCTCGACCTCAAGCGCGCGGTCTGGCAGCAGGCGCTTTGCCTCCTCGCTGCCGATATGTTCGCCTCTTGAGAACCGCTCAAAGAGCGATATTGCCGAGAGCACTTTATCTTCATCCGTCGCCGAGGGTCTGATACCCCTGACAATGACGGAAACTCTTGTTTCTCCGTTATAAACATTCCTGTCGAGGTTGACCGCCAGATCGACGGTGTCGCCCTTGTCGAACGGGAAGTGCTTATCCTGCATTCCGAAATATACGACCCCCGTACGGGCGCCGTTCTTTGAGACGCTTATTCTGATATGCTTGCCGTCGGAGACGGAAGCTATATCGTCTATCCTGACGCCGAAAAGCCCGAAGCACGGCTGCGGGTTGCCCGCGCCGAACGGCTCAAGCAGGCTCAGCGACGAAAGCATATCAAGGCTTATGGAAGCCGGCTGAATTCGGCAGTCGATGCGCTGCACTGCAAACGGCATCTCTTTGTCGGCGGCGTATTCGTTGATGCGCCGTCTGAATTCGTCTATATTCTCCGAGCGAAGCCCCACACCCGCCGCGAGGGTATGCCCGCCGAAATGCTCAAGGCAGTCCGAGACGCTCTCTATCGCGTCGTAGATCGAGAAGCCCTCTATGCTGCGGCACGAGCCCTTGGCGTTCTCGCCGTCCCGCGAGATAACGACCGAAGGTCTGCCGTAGCGCTCGGTTATCCTCGCCGCAACTATGCCGACAACGCCCTGATGCCAGCCCTCGCCGTCAACGACGATTATCTTGCCGTCCCTTACGGCGGGGTTGCTCTCGATAGCTGCGGCGGCCTGGGCGAATATCTCCGTCTCTGTCCTCTGGCGCTGAATATTGAGCTGATTTATCTCCTCGGCAAGCAGCTGCGCCGAATCATCATCGTCGCAAAGGAGCAGGTCGAGCGCCTTGTGCGCCGTGCCCATCCTGCCGGCGGCGTTTATCCTCGGGCATATTGTAAAAGCGGCTGAGGAAGCGGTAAAGGGCTTGTCTGCGCAGCCCGCAGCCTCCGCAAGGGCGGATATGCCGGGTCTCGGCTCCTCATTCATCATTCTGAGCCCGCGGCGCACCATTATGCGGTTCTCGCCCGTGAGGGTCACGACATCGCCGATAGTGCCGAGAGCGACAAGATCGCCGTACTCCGCAAGCAGCATATCCTCCTCCGCACCCTCAAGGGCGCAAACGAGCTTGAACGCCACGCCGACGCCCGCCATTTCTTTGAAGCCGCTCGGGCAGTCGGGGCGGTGAGGGTCAACGACGGCATCAGCCTCGGGCAGCTCATCGCCGACCTTGTGGTGGTCGGTAATGACGAGCGAAACGCCGAGCTCCTTTGCTCTGGCGGCCTCCTTAACGGCAGAAACGCCGTTATCGACCGTAACTATCAGCTTGACTCCGCTCTCGGCAAGCTGCTCGACGGCGGCGATATTCAGCCCGTAGCCCTCGGTGAGCCTGTCGGGCACATATCTTATCACATTCGCTCCCCTCGCCTCGAGATATGAGTAGAGAAGAGCTGTTGCGGTAACGCCGTCCGCGTCGTAATCGCCGAAAACGCAGATAAGCTCAAAATCGTCTATCGCCCGATTTATCCTCTCGGCGGCAAGATCCATATCCTTTATCGAAAACGGGTCGAGCGACAAGGGGGCGTCGGGGTCAAAGAATTCATCTATCGAATTTATATCGTCAAAGCCTCTGGAGGTAACGAGAAGGGCGGCAAGGGGGTCTATGCTAAGCTCCTGTGCCGTTGAAGCGGCGAGATCCTTGTTGGTTTTCGCCACCACCCACTTCTTTCTTCTCATCAGCAATCATTCCTTTCAACTGAACGATTATAGCACTATTTATTTGATTTTTCAAGAATTTTATATATTTTAACCCTATTATTGCATATTTGCTGCGATACGCGGTGCAAAATACGGTTATGAAAGGAGGGCGGCACTATGCTTTACATCATATCCGCTGCGCTTGCCGCATATCTCATCGGAAGCGTCAGCTCGGCGGTGATAATCTCAAAAGCCGTCTACGGTGAGGATATTAGGGAGCACGGCAGCGGCAACGCCGGGGCGACCAACATGATGCGTATCCACGGCAAAAAGGCGGGCGCGGCAGTGCTGCTGTGCGACTTCTCAAAGGGGCTTATATGCGTTGCGGCGGCAAAGCTGCTCACGGTTTACGGCGGTGCGCCGTGGGCGACCGTATTCGTTGCGGGATTTTTTGCCCAATTAGGGCATGCTTTCCCTGTTTTCTTCGGCTTCCGAGGCGGCAAAGGGGTCGCGACAGCGGCGGGGGCGGCCTTTGCGATAATGCCGCTGACGGCTCTGCTGCTCTGCGCGCTGTTTGCCGTTATCGTCGGCGCATTTCGCTTTGTTTCGCTCGCTTCCGGAGTCTGTGCGACGCTTTACCCGCTGCTCGCCTATTTCCTGAACGGCAAGGAATACTTTGTATTCGCTGCCTGCTGCTCCGCGCTAATGGCATTAAAGCACATTCCGAATTTCATCCGCCTGCTTGACGGCAGGGAGAGCAAAATATCAAATTGAATACGGCTTTATCGCAGTCGCTTTTCCCGAACGGGCGGCAGCTGCAATTTTTTACTGTAATTTACTGTAATTGTGCATATGTTTTTCGCCTGCAAGGCAACCTGAGAATGTACTTTCATATAATTGAACAAACGGCAGGCTCAAAACCGCCCCGCTTTTGCGAAAAATCGAGAATTTGAGAATTCGGGCGAAAATGAGCGAAAAACTGTTGTTTTATCTTTGACCCTGTGATATAATAGCAAACGGTAAATTATTAAACACGGAGGTTTTATCAATGAACTACGATGTTGCCGTTGTAGGTGCAGGCGTTATCGGCTCGCTTATTGCAAGAGATCTCAGCCGCTACAACATCAAAATTGCCCTTATCGAGAAATGCAACGATATGGCAATGGGCACTTCAAAAGCCAACAGCGCTATCGTTCACGCCGGTTTCGATGCGAAGCCCGGCACCCTCAAAGCACGCTTCAACGTAAGAGGCACCGAGATGATGCCCGAGCTGTGCAAGACTCTCAGCGTACCGTTCAAGCCCATCGGCTCGCTCGTCGTCGCCTTCTCAGACGATGAGATGGAGACTCTGCACGAGCTGCTCGAGAGAGGCAGGGCAAACGGCGTACCCGGCCTTGAGATCTATGACGCAGCGAAGCTCCGCGAGGAGGAGCCTCACATCAGTGAAGAGGCCAAGGGCGCTCTCTGGGCACCCACGGCAGGCATCGTCTGTCCCTACGAGCTGACCATCGCCGCAGCCGAGAATGCAGTGGTCAACGGCGCGGATTTCGTGCGCAACTTTGCCGTCTCCAAAATCGACTACGACGGCAGCGTATTCACCCTCTCAAACGGTGAAAAGGAGCTGACCGCAAAGTATGTCATCAACGCCGCCGGCGTATTCTGCGACGAGATAGCGGCGCTCATCGGCGACAATTCGATACATACCACCCCCAGAAAGGGCGAATATATGCTCTGCGACAAGTCGATAGGCTCGCTTACGAATCACACGATATTCCAGTGCCCCACCGATATGGGCAAGGGTGTCCTCGTCACACCGACGGTCGACGGCAACCTGCTCATCGGCCCGAGCGCGCTTGACATCGAGGATAAGACCGACGTTTCCACCACCTCGAGCGCACTTGCCGGGATCCTTGCTGCTGCCAAGAAGTCCGTCCCCTGCCTCACCACGAGAGAGGTCATCACCTCCTTCGCCGGCCTCAGAGCGCACTGCGACAGAGACGATTTCATCATTGAGCCGAGCGAGAAGAACGATAAATTCATCAACGTCGCCGGCATCGAATCCCCCGGCCTCTCCTCCGCGCCCGCAATAGCCGAGTATGTCGCCGATATGCTTGCAAAGGCTATGAGCGCCGAGAAGAAGGACGGCTTCAAGCCCGACAGAGCGGAGCCCGTCCGTTTTAGACACATGAGCAACGACGAGCGCAAGGCTCTTATTGAGAAGAACCCCGCTTACGGCAGGATAATCTGCCGCTGCGAGACGATAACCGAGGGCGAGATCCTCGACGCCATCCACGCACCCGCCGGCGCAAGAGACGTTGACGGCGTTAAGCGCAGGACGAGAGCAGGCATGGGTCGCTGCCAGGGCGGCTTCTGCGGCTCCAAGGTCGTTGAGCTGCTTGCAAGAGAGCTGGGCGTTGAGATCAACGAGATAACCAAATTCGGCGGCGGCTCAAAAATCCTTTATGACAGAACAAAGTGAGGCGGAAAATATGCTTAATTATGATATAGTTGTAATCGGCGGAGGCCCCGCAGGCATGGCTGCCGCACTCAAGGCAAAGGAATGCGGCGTTGACAGCATACTCATCCTCGAAAGAGCCGAGACCCTCGGCGGCATCCTCGAGCAGTGCATACATACCGGCTTCGGCCTTCATTACTTCGGCGAGGAGCTCTCCGGCCCCGAATACGCCGACAGATTCATTCAGCTCGTCAACGAGCAGGGCATTGAATACAAGACTGACACAATGGCTCTCCAGATAACCGAGGATAACATAGTCTACGCCTGCAACAAGACCGACGGTCTGCTTGAGATTCAGGCTAAGGCTATCATCCTCGCAATGGGCTGCCGCGAGCGCCCCAGAGGAGCGCTTAACATCGCGGGCACCAGGGCCTCGGGCGTTATGAGCGCCGGCACGGCTCAGAAATATGTCAACATCGACGGCTATATGCCCGGCAAAAAGGTCGTCATACTCGGCTCGGGCGATATCGGCCTTATCATGGCTCGCCGCATGACCCTTGAGGGCGCGGAAGTCAAGGTAGTCTGCGAGCTTATGCCCTATTCCAGCGGCCTGACGAGAAACATCGTCCAGTGTCTCAACGATTTCGATATCCCCCTGCGTCTGAGCTGCACCGTTATCGAGGTTCACGGCAAGGACAGAGTCGAGGGCGTTACCATCGCCGATGTCGACGAGAACCGCAGACCCATCAAGGGCACGGAGCAGTATATCGAATGCGACACTCTCATGCTTTCGGTCGGTCTTATCCCCGAGAACGAGCTTACCAGAGCTGTCGGCATCCAGCTTGACCCCGTCACCAACGGCGCCGTGGTCGACGAATTCAGAGAGACCTCCCACAAGGGCGTTTTCGCCTGCGGCAACGTGCTGCACGTCCACGACCTTGTCGACTATGTTACCCTCGAGAGCCAGACGGCCGGCGAGGGCGCGGCAAGATATGTGCTCGGCAAGACCGGCGAGCATGAATACGTCAAGACCAAGGGCGTGAACGGCGTGCGCTACATAGTGCCTCAGAAGGTCGATATCAAGAATGACGACGATGTGAAGCTCTACTTCAGAGTCGGTCAGACTTATAAGAACGCCAAGGTCGTCGTTAAATATAACGGCGAAGAGATCCTCAGCCGCAAGAGACCCAGACTCGCCCCCGGCGAAATGGAAAACGTCGTTATCAAGAACGACGTGCTCAAGGGCTTTGCAGCCGACGGCGTTATAGAAATTTCGGTGGAGGGTTGATTTATGCAGAAGAATATTATTTGCGTGGCCTGCCCCATGGGCTGCGGCATAACCGTTGAACTCAGCGACAGCGGCGAGATACTTTCCGTCACGGGCAACACCTGTAAGAGAGGCGACGCCTATGCAAGAAGCGAATGCACCAATCCCGTCAGGAGCCTTGCGACTACCGTTAAGGTCGACGGCGGCATTCACAATGTGGTCCCCTGCAAATCGGCGGGTCCCCTGCCCAAGGGCATGATCATGGACTGCATGAAGGCGGTCAACGCCGCGGAAGTCAAAGCGCCCGTCAAGCTCGGCGATATCCTCATTGAGAATATCTGCGGCACTGGAGTCAACATCGTGGCTACCAACCACTGCCCCTGCAAGTAAGGCTTTTTAAGTCTTTCGGCACGCCGAAAATCAGCTTTTTCGGCGTGCCTGTTTTGCGCCCTTTTGAGCGGCGGATTTAATCGTATGTCACGGGGTCAAATAGTAACAAAATTTGTTACTGAATTTTAACAGTTTTTTAATTGAATATGAGAATTGTTTAAGGTAAAATTAGTTCACAAAACAGTGTGGGGATGTATATATTATGCAGAAGAGTTCTATAGTCAAAATAATTTTGTCAATTCTCGCCGCAGCGGCAATCATTTTCGGAGTTGTCGTCGGCATTAAACATATATCGGATAATAAAAAAGAGGATACAAGTGGCACTTCGACCTCACAGAGCGGCGAATCCTCCTCAGATGAATCGGGCACCGCCGATCAGGCTCAGGCCTCAACGGCGGGCGAGACCGAGACCGAGACCGAAACCACGGCGGCCGCAACCACAAAGGCGGATAAAACGACCACAGGCAAACACACAAAGCCGCCTAAGACGCCGAAGACCACCAAGACGCCGAAGACCGAAAAGACCACCAAGCGCAGCGGCTCATCAGGCGGCAAAGAGACCATGACCTATCACGACATGGATTACTCCTGCTTCGATGACTGCGCCTTTATCGGTAATTCGCGAGTGCTCGACCTCAAGAATTACGGCCTTGCCGAGAATGTCTATGCGAGCGTCGGTTTGACGGTCGACACGGTATTCACCGAGAAAGCCTCAGGCAGCAGCGTCGTTATAATCGACGAGCTCAAGGGCAAGCATTTCAAGAAGGTTTTCCTGATGTTCGGCGATAACGAATGCGGCTGGCCGAATACAAGCGTTTTCATCAAGAGATACGCCAAGGTAATAGCGGCGGTCAGGGAGAGAGTGCCCGAAGCGGAGATCTATCTGCAATCCGTGCTGCCCATCAGCAGAGCCGCCGATGCAAAGAACGAATACGGCTGCAACAATGCGGCGATAAAAAAAGTCAACGAAGCGATAAAGCAGCTCGCCAAGGATGAAGGCGTGCGTTACATAAACCCTGCCGCCTCAATGACCGATTCCCAGGGCTTCCTGCCCGACGAAGCGGCGAGCGACGGAGTGCATCTGAGAAAGAAATACTGCCGCATCTGGCTCAACTACTTAGCTGATAATATGTGATATGGGGGAAGATATGATGAAGAAATTTATGGCGCTTATACTCGCTGCGATCATTGCGGCTCTGCTTTGCAGCTGCTCCGGCGGCAAGACCCTGCCCGATGCCCCGACTCTGGCGGCGGCTCTCGCAAGCGGACTTGATTTTGACGAAGAGCTTGAGGACAGCGGCGCAGATATCGCCTACTCCTTCTATGGCGTCGACGAGGCTCAGTGCAAGAGCGCGGCTCTCTATAAAGGCAGCAGCGCGTCGGTCGACGAGGTCGCCGTATTTGAATGCGTTGACGCCGACGCAGCGAATGCTGTCGCAGCCCTTGCGAGCGAGAGGCAGCAGTATCTGCACGACGGCTACAGCAACTACGGCCCCGAGCAGGTGCCGAAGATTGATTCGGGCGTTATCAAGGCAGTCGGCAACACAGTTATATTCTGCATCAGCAACTCACCCGAGAAGATAGATTCGATCATAGACGCGTCCCGCAAATAATCACGGAGAAGTAATTTATGGTTTTTTCTGATTCTGTTTTTCTCTTCATGTTTTTGCCGCTGACGCTTGCCGTCTATTATGCGGTTCCGTTCGCTTTCAAAAATACAGTTTTGTTTCTTACCGGCTTGCTCTTTTACGCATGGGGCGAGCCGGTTTATGTGCTTATAATGCTGCTCTCCACCGCCATTGACTACTGCGCCGGGCGGTTAATGGATCGCTTTGATTCAAACAAAAATATACGCAAGGCTACTTTGCTCGTTTCGGTGGTGATGAATCTCTCGCTGCTCGGTATATTCAAATACGGCAGCTTCTTCATCGGCAGCGTGAACGGCATATTCGGCTCGGCTATCCCCGACCCCGGCCTGCCGCTCCCGATAGGCATCAGCTTCTTCACCTTCCAGTCGATGTCATACACCATCGACCTCTATCGCAGGAATATCAAGGTGCAGAAGAATTTCATCGACTTTGCCGCCTTTGTCACCATGTTCCCGCAGATAGTGGCGGGGCCGATAGTCCGCTATGAGGATGTCTCGGCTCAGCTCGCCTGCCGCAGGATCGACCTCAGTAGCATGAGCGACGGCATAACCAGATTCGTCTGCGGCATGTGCAAAAAGGTGCTCATTGCGAACTCGATAGGCGCGCTTTGGACTGACGTCAAGGCGCAGGACTACGTCTCCATGCCCGCAGCCACGGCTTGGCTCGGCATTGCGGCGTTCACCTTGCAGATATACTTTGATTTCTCGGGCTACAGCGATATGGCGATAGGCCTCGGCAAGATGCTGGGCTTCGACTTCCCCGAGAATTTCCGCTATCCTTACAATTCAAAGAGCATCGCCGAATTTTGGCGCAGGTGGCATATCACGCTCGGCGACTGGTTCAAGAGCTATGTCTATTTCCCGCTCGGCGGCAGCAGAGGCAGCACGGCGGCGACAATACGCAACACCCTCATCGTGTGGCTGCTCACCGGTCTTTGGCACGGCGCAAGCTGGAATTTCATCCTCTGGGGTCTTTATTACGGCGTGCTTATAATACTTGAAAAATTCGTATTCAGGCGCCTGCTCGAACGCACTCCGTCCGCCCTACGGCACATTCTCACGATGCTTGCCGTCGTATTCGGCTGGGTTATATTCGAGATAACCTCCCCTGCCTCGGAACTTGAATTCGTCAAGGCGATGCTCGGCTTCGGCGGCTCGTTTGCAAATTCGTTCACGCTCAATGCGCTGCACAATTACGCTGTCACATTCATCGCGGCAATCGCAATCTCCACGGGCATCCCGCTGAAAATGTGCAAGAAGCTGCCCAAGAAGCGCGCGGACACTCTCTCGCTCGTAGGCGAAGCTGCGGGCATGACCGCCTGCATAGCCTGCCTTGTTGACTCGGGCTACAACCCGTTCTTATACTTCAATTTCTAAGGGGGTGCAGGTATGAAAACAAAGTTTCTCAGAATTATACTATTTTTCCTCGTGATCCTCATCATCCCTGCTTTCACCCTTTTCGGCAAAAAAGAGAGCGTCAGCTACAACGAGAATAAAACGCTTGCCGAGATGCCGAAGCTCAGCTTTGAGAGCTGGAAAAACCGCACCTTTATGGACGGGTTGAGCGACTTTTTCTCCGACCATTTCGTCTGCCGCGAGGGCTTCATCAGGCTCAAAAACACCGCCGACAAGCTGATAGGCAAGGATGAGATAAAGGGCGTTTATGAATTTAACGGCTCGCTCATACAGCTTTTCCGCAACGGAACGCCAAATATAACCGACCGAAACCTGCGCACGATCAATTCATTTGCCGAGAAAGCGGGCGAAGCTCCCGTGTATTTCGTTCCGGTCGTGACGGCGCAGGAGAAATTCAAGGCGGAGCTGCCGAAATATCTTGACCTTGACGACGAGGGCGAATACGTCGCCTACTGCAAGAGCAAGCTCAAGGGCGTTGAAACTCTCGATATCAGCGAAGCGGTGCTCGGCGAGGATTACGCCTATTACCGCACCGACCACCATTGGACATCTAACGCGGCATACGCCGCTTATCTTGCGCTCGGTAAGCCTCTGAGCTACGAGCCGAGGGAGCTTGAGCCTCAGGTGATGAGCGACAGCTTTAAGGGCACTCTTTACTCCAAAACGCTGAACGAAAGCATCAAAGCGGATGAGATCATCCGTTACGGCGGCGAAAGTCGGGCGACCCTCACCGTCGGCGGCAAGAGCAGCCCGCTTTATTGCCCTGAACGCCTTGACGAGAAGGATAAGTATTTATACTTCCTCGGCGGCAATTACGGCATATGCACCGTGACGAACGAAAAAGTTCAAGGCGGCAAGCTGCTGATGATAAAGGACAGTTACGCTAACTGCCTTGTTCCCCTGCTGGCAGAGCATTTCTCCGAGATAACGCTGATCGACACGAGATATTGCAGCCAGGGCGACATCGCCTCGCTCGACCTCGCAGAGTATGACGAGATAGTGATACTTTTCAATGTCAGCGGCTTCTCACAGGAGCGCAGCCTTTCGCTGCTCGACATGATCAAATAATTAAATAAAGCTGCGGGCTGCTGCAAGTGACCGAAATCACAGGCAGCAGCCCGCATTTTATATCCTAAAGCCTAAAAATGCCCCGCTTCGAGGCGGGGCATCAGCTTATGTGTAATTGATAAATAGTGAGAAGTGCATTATCGCCACGGCGAGAAGCCCTTCGGCGAGGAACAGCTTCCAGGTGTATTTCAGCCATTTGCCGTAGGAGATATTGACAAGGCCTATGGCGATTATCATTATGCCGCTCGTGGGGTAAAGGATATTTGTGAAGCCGTCGCCCATGCAGAATGTTAGCACCACGGAATTGCCCGAGATGCCGACAAGCTGTGCAAGCGGGGCAACTATCGGCATTATGAGGAACGCCTTCGCCGTGCCCGAGCCGATGAAGAATTCGAGCACCACGACGAACGCAAAAAGCATCAGTATCGCCGCATAGGGCGAGACGCCTTGGATAAGCCCGTAAACATAATTGAGGATGGTATGGACTATCATACCCTCTTTGAGGATATAGGTTATCGCAAGGATAAAGAATATCAGCGGGATCGCGGGGGCAATGGTCTTAATGCCCTTGCCGAAGCTCTTAAAGAGCTGCTTGCCCCTAAGCCCCGAGAGGTAGCCCGCGATAAGACCGCCCGCCGTGAAGAGCACCGCCATGCCCGGCATTGAAATATAGCCGCTCATGTCGAGCAGGAAATCGACTATAATGCACACAAGCACGCCGCTCACGCACAGCACAAAGGCTTTGGTCGCCTTTTTAATATTCCCGTCGGCAAGTATCTCCAAGCCGTTATCGAGCTTATACTTCTCGCGCAGAGCCTTATCCGTCTCGTAGCAGATGGATTTCTCCGGGTGCTTCTCGATCTTCTTCGCATAGCTGATTATAAAAGTGATGAGCACGAGATAGACGAGGACGAATACGATTATCCTCAGCCACAGACCCGAGAAAACGGGAATGCCCGCGAGCTTCTGCACCGTAACGACGTTGAACGGATTAAAGGTCGCAGCTGTGAAGCCGAACGCCACGGCGATAAGGCTGATGCTCAGGCCGACGAGCGAATCCCAGCCGAGCGCCAGAGCAATCGCGGCGCAGATGGGCACAAGAGTGACGGATTCCTCAAGAATGCCCGCCGTTGAACTGAGAAGCATACACACAAAGACCATCATGCAGAGCAGGAAATATTTTTTCTTCTCAAACTTCTTGATGATGACAGCCATTATGTATTTGAGCACTCCCCGCTCGTCGAGGATGAGGAAAGTGCCGCCTATCAGGACGATAAAGAGTATTATGGCAAGACCCGTGGTGACATTCTCGTCGCCGAAAAGGAGCACAAGCGATAGCGCTATCTTCCATATTGGCATTTTATAATTAATTTTATGATATGTGCCGTCGATAACCATGCCGCTGACATCGGTCGCCGTGTCATCATCGACGGATTTCACGGGCTTGATATTGACCCCCGCCGAGTCGAGCAGGGCGAGATATTCGCCGAAGCCGAGCGATTTCTCCTTATCGACCTCATATTTCGCCTCGGCATCGGGGATGGCTACTATCGTGCCGTCGGTGAGCTTATAGGTGTTCTCGGGGTAAACATAGTATTCGCCCCTCGGCATCACCTGAGTGAGCACGCCCGCAAAAGCCATTATAGCGACAAGCAGGATGCATATGCCGATTATTGATTTCTTGTTGAGCTGCAAGCCCGAGGAGGAGTCGCCCTCGGTCTGCTTCTTTTGCTTAACGGCCTCAGCCATTTGCCTCGCCTCCGTCTATCAGATTGCGTTTGGTATTCACGATAAAATCCTGTATATTGGTCACAACGCCCGTGGCGCTGAGACTGCCCCTGTCCTTTAGCTTGTTGACGGCGAATTCGGAGATATCCACCACATAGAAATAGACGGGGCGCACCTTGCCGCCGACCACCTGATATGACGGGGTCATGTTGCCCGTGGCTATCGTGTGGAGCTGAGTCGCAAGGGCGATCACCGTGGTCGCTTCGCAGGTGTGCGCTCTCATGGCGTCCTGCGCCTCATAGACATTCGGTATCACATCGGGCAGAGGGCCGTCGTCCCTGATAGAGCCTGCGAGCACAAAGGGCACATTGTTGCGTACAAGAGCGCTCATAATGCCCGTGCTGATATTATTCTGCTCGATGAAATTCTTGACCGAGCCCGCCTTACGCACCAGATTTATGACATGAAGGTGATTATAGTGACCGTTGTAGGTGACTTCCTTTGTGTATATATCCTGCCCGAGGCCGGTGTGGAAAACATCGCCCTCCATATCGTGAGTGGCAAGGGCGTTGCCCGCAAAAAGGGCGTGGCAGTAGCCGTTGTCGATAAGTGCTGCCATCGCGTCCCTTGAGTCGTGGTCAAAGGCGCAGGCGGGGCCGAGCACCCAGACTATCTTGCCGTTATCCCTGTCGTGGCGCAGGATATCATAGAGCCTGTCGTAATCCCTCGAATATGAGGTCTCCCTCGACTGCCCCGTTCTGAAAGCAAAGCTCTGATTATTCTCCTCGGCGGCGGTGAAGCCGTCCGTGTGGACAAATACTCCGCAGCTGCCGTCGTCCGTGCGGCCGACAACGACTTCATCGCCCTCACGGATATTGCGCATTTCAACAGCGTGCGGCTCGCCGTCCTTAATAACGACTGAGCAATCCATTCGGCTGCCCTTAATGAGCTTCCATTCGCCGTTTATCTTGAAATACTCGGGGTAAATGGTCGTTGCGTAGAAATTCTCGGGGATATATCCCCTGCCCGCCCGCTCGGTCGTAACATCGGGGCAGGATATGAACCTCTCGGCGCTGAAATCCGGCGCCGTGTATTCAGGAAGCTTAAACATATAAATTCCTCACAAAATCAGATTCTCGTGTCAAGGATATCAACATATTTCTCACGGAATTCGCCGAAAGTGTCGTTATCAATGCTGTCACGGATGCGCTGCATAAGAGTATTATAGAAATAAAGATTATGGATAACGCAAAGCCGCATTGCGAGCACCTCTTTCGCCTTGAAAAGGTGGCGGATATACGCCTTGGAGAAGCGGCGGCAGGTAGGGCAGTCGCACTCCGGGTCGATGGGCAGCGGATCGCGCTCATATTTGCGGTTGTTGAGGTTGATTATCCCCTTTTGGGTGAAAAGATGACCGTGGCGGGCATTGCGGCTGGGCATAACGCAGTCAAAGAGGTCAACGCCCCTGTAGACCGCCTCGATTATGTTGCCGGGGGTACCGACGCCCATCAGGTAGCGTATCTTATCGGCGGGCGCATAAGGCTCGACGGCCGAGATGATGCGATACATATCCTCCTTCGGCTCGCCGACGGCAAGGCCGCCTATGGCATAGCCGTCAAGGTCGAGCGCCGCTATCTGCTTCATATTCTCAATACGCAGCTCGTCAAAGGTGCAGCCCTGATTGATGCCGAAAAGGAGCTGGTGTGGGTTCACCGTGCCGGGCAGAGAATTGAGCCGCTGCATCTCCGCCTTACAGCGTTCGAGCCAGCGAACCGTTCTCTCGCACGATTTTTTTGCATATTCATATTTGGCGGGGTTCTCGACGCATTCGTCAAAGGCCATCGCAATGGTGGAGCCGAGATTGGACTGGATCCTCATGCTCTCCTCGGGGCCCATGAAGATATGCCTGCCGTCCACATGGGACTGGAAGTAAACGCCCTCCTCCTTGATCTTCCTGAGCGAGGCGAGCGAAAAGACCTGAAATCCGCCGCTGTCGGTCAATATCGGGCCGCTCCAGCCGGAGAATTTGTGAAGCCCGCCCATCTCCCTGACCAGCTCGTCGCCGGGGCGCACATGGAGGTGGTAGGTGTTTGAGAGCATTACCTGGCAGCCTATCTGCTCAAGGTCAACGGCGGAAAGCCCGCCCTTTATTGCGGCGCAGGTGGCGACATTCATAAACGCCGGTGTCTGCACCGTGCCGTGGACGGTGTGAAACTCGCCCCGCCTTGCATTTCCTTCTTTTTTTATCAGCTTATACATATGATAACTCCGAAAATTATACTATCAGCATGGCGTCGCCGAAGGAGAAGAACCTGTATTTTTCTTTCACGGCGACTTCGTATGCGTGCATGGTGTGGTCGTAGCCCGCAAAGGCGCTTACGAGCATTATAAGAGTGCTCTCGGGCAGGTGGAAGTTGGTGATAAGGCAGTCGATGCACTTAAACTCATATCCGGGGTAGATGAAGATATCCGTCCAGCCGTCGTCCTCGCATATACAGCCTCGGAAAGTCGCCACGGATTCAAGGGTGCGGCAGCAGGTGGTGCCGACGGCGAATACCCTGCCTCCGCCCGCTTTTGTCTCGTTGATTATCGCAGCGGTCTCGGCGGGCAGATGATAATGCTCCGAGTGCATATGATGCTCCTCGATGTTATCCGCCTTGACGGGGCGGAAGGTGCCGAGGCCGACATGGAGCGTGACAAAGCCAATCCTGACGCCCTTTTCTTTGATCTTTTCAAGCAGTTCAGGGGTGAAATGCAGACCCGCCGTGGGCGCTGCGGCGCTGCCCTGCTCCTTGGCGTAGACGGTCTGATATCTGTCCTTATCCTTGAGTCTCTCGGTGATATAATGCGGCAGGGGCATCTCGCCTATCTTATCAATGACCTCAAAGAAATTGCCCTCAAAGCCGAATTTCGCCACTCTGTTGCCGTCGGGCAGCACTTCGATTATCTCGGCGGTCAACGAGCCGTCGCCGAATGTGAATCGGTGACCCTCTTTCGCCTTTTTGCCGGGGCCGGTTATGACCTCCCATGTGTCGGCGGAGCGCTGAGTTAGCAGCAGGAACTCCACCACCGCGCCGGTGTCGACCCTCGTGCCGTACATCCTTGCGGGCAACACCTTGGTGTTGTTGAGTATCAGGCAGTCGCCGGGCTTCAGGTAATCCGTCACGTCGCGGAATATCTTATGCTCCAGCTCGCCCGTCGCCTTGTGCATGACCAGCATACGGGAGCTGTCCCTCGGCTCAATAGGCGTCTGAGCGATAAGCTCCTTGGGCAGATTGTAAAAAAATTCGCTTCTTTTCATTAGAAAACCTCGAAAATATTAAGAATATATTTGACTAATAAATCAATGTGTGATATCATCATAATATTATCACAAAGTTTTGTCAAGGCAATATTGCCAAATAATTATAGGCACTTCTGAAAGGGGTCAAGAATTATGAAAAAGTACAGAGTCGGCATAGTCGGAGCGACGGGAATGGTCGGTCAGCGCTTCGCCACCCTGCTTGAGAATCACCCGTGGTTTGAGGTAGTCGCCCTTGCGGCAAGCCCCCGCTCGGCCGGCAAGACATATAAAGAATCAGTCGGCGCAAAATGGTGCATGGCTGCGCCCATCCCCGCGAACATGGCTGACATCGTTGTAATGGATGCCGCAAAGGACATCGACAAAATGGCGGCGGCAGTCGACTTCGTTTTCTGCGCCGTTGATATGAAGAAGGATGAGATAAAGGCTCTCGAGGAGGCATATGCCAAGGCGGAGTGCCCCGTTATCTCCAACAACAGCGCCAACCGCCACACCCCCGACGTGCCGATGATAGTGCCCGAGCTGAACCCCGAGCATTCCGCTGTCATAGCCGCTCAGAGGAAGCGTCTCGGCACAAAGAGAGGCTTCATCGCCGTCAAATCCAACTGCTCGCTTCAGAGCTATGTACCCGCTCTTTTCCCGCTGGATAAGGCAGGCTACAAGGTCAAGGACGTGCTCGTATGCACCTATCAGGCGATCTCCGGCGCAGGCAAGACCTTTGAGACCTGGCCCGAGATGGTCGACAACGTGATCCCCTACATCGGCGGCGAGGAGGAGAAATCCGAAATTGAGCCGCTCAAAATTTGGGGCAAAGTCGAAGGCGACAGGATCGTTGAAGCGACCAGCCCGAATTTCACCGCTCAGTGCCTCAGAGTCGCAGCCTCCGACGGTCACATGGCGGCGGTATTCGTAAGATTTGAGAATAAGCCCACAATAGATGAAATGAAAAAGATCTGGAAGGAATTCAAGGGCTACCCGCAGCAGGTGGGTCTCCCCTCGGCTCCCAAGCAGTTCCTAAACTACTTTGAGGAGGATAACCTCCCCCAGACGAAGCTCCAGAGAAACCTTGAGAACGGCATGGCCGTCTCGATCGGCAGGCTCAGAGAGGATACTCAGTATGACTACAAATTCGTCTGCCTCTCTCACAACACCCTCAGGGGCGCTGCGGGCGGCGCCGTCCTTATGGCGGAGCAGCTCTGCGAGCAGGGTTACATTGAGTCAAAATTCTGATAAATCATATCGAAAGGATAATGCAGCATGAAACCCGTACTTTTTACCGGCGCAGGCGTCGCCATCATCACACCGTTTAACGAGGATCAGAGCGTTAACTACGACCGTTTCGCTCAGCTTGTCGAGGATCAGGTCAAAAAAAGCACGGACGCCATCGTGGTCTGCGGGACTACGGGCGAGGCAAAGACCCTCTCCACCGAGGAGCATATCAACGTCATCAAGCTCTGCGTTGAAGTCGCAAACCACCGTGTGCCCGTCATTGCGGGCGCCGGCAGCAACGACACCCATTACGCGGTAAAGCTCTCTAACGAAGCGGAGAAATGCGGCGTTGACGCCCTGCTCTCGGTCACTCCGTATTATAACAAGACCTCTCAGAGGGGCCTCATAGCTCATTACAATTATATCGCCGACAGGGTCAGCGCGCCTATGATACTCTATAACGTGCCGTCAAGGACGGGCGTTAACATCAAACCCGAAACCTATGCCGAGCTTGCAAAGCACCCGAGGATAATCGCCACCAAAGAGGCGAACGGAAATATCTCCGAGATAGCTCAGACCGCCGCCCTCTGCGGCGACGAGCTGACCATTTACTCCGGAAACGACGACCAGGCGACCGCAATCATGTCCCTCGGCGGCAAGGGCGTTATCTCCGTGCTCTCAAACGTAGTGCCCGGCGTAGCGCACGACATCGTTCAGAAATATCTCGACGGCGACTACATCGGCAGCCGTGAGCTTCAGCTCAAGTATCTTGACCTTTGCAACGCCCTCTTCATGGATGTCAACCCCATCCCCGTCAAAGAGGCCATGAACCTCATGGGTATGGACGTCGGCGAATGCAGGCTTCCGCTTGTCGGCCTAACCGACGAAGCGAGAGAGAAGCTCAAGGCTACCCTCAAGAAGCACGGTCTCGTCTGATCACACAACAACCGAGGTAATCTAAAATGACAGGAATTTTACTGAGCGGCTGCAACGGCAAGATGGGCAAGGTCATCACCGCGGCGGCTGCGAACACCGACGACATTGAGATAGTCGGCGGCATAGACCTCAACACCGAGGCAGGCGCAGGCTACCCGGTATTCGCCTCCCCTACCGAGGTCACACCCGAGGTGCTTGCCCGCACCGATGTGATAATTGATTTCTCCAATCCCTCGGCATTCGCCGGTCTAATTGAATTTGCGGTCAAGGAGGCAAAGCCCGCAGTCTTTGCGACCACGGGTCTGAATGAAGCTCAGCTCACGCTGCTTCACCACGCCGCCGACAAGATACCCGTATTCTTTGCGGCGAATATGTCGCTCGGCGTCAGCCTGATAAGCGAGCTTGCCCAAAAGGCCGCCAAGGTGCTCGGCGACGACTTCGATATCGAGATAGTCGAGATGCACCACAATCAGAAGGTGGACGCCCCCAGCGGCACTGCGCTGATGCTTGCCGACTCTATCAAAGAGGCTCTCGGCGAGGATATGCGCTATGAATACGACCGCCATGCCAAGCGCGAGAAACGCGGTAAAAACGAGATAGGCATCCACTCCGTCAGGGGCGGCACGATAACCGGCGAGCACGAGATAATCTTCGCAGGTCACGACGAAATAATCAAAATATCCCACAGCGCCCGCAGCAAGGAGCTGTTTGCGACCGGTGCAATAAACGCCGCACGCTTCCTTTGCGGCAAGCCTGCGGGGCTTTACGGGATGAAAGAACTTATCGGTTGAGTTGTTAAAGCAGGAGGTATTGCAATGGGTCTTGTTGAAAATATTTATGTCACGGAGGACGTAACACTCTTCTCGCTCTGCGACGCTCCGGCGGATGTCGCCCACATGGCGGAGGTATTCGCAATGATAGCAAAATCGGGGATCGACGTCGATATGATATCACAGCTCCCAATAAGCGGCAGCTGCTCGGGATTCTCATTCACCGTCAGCGACGACGACTTCATCTCGGTGCTTTCGATAGCCTCCGAGCTTCGCAGCAGAAACCCCAAGACCAAGATAAGCGTCAGCAGCGGCAACTGCAAGCTGACCGTCAGCGGCGAGGCGATGAGGGGCACCCCCGGCGTCTCTGCCCGTGTATTCAAGGCGGCGGCAAGCGTCGGAGCGGACGTGCGTATGATAACGACCTCAGAGATCGAGATCGCACTGCTCGTTGTCAAATCCGACGTTGACACCGTTATCGACGCAATCAACAAAGAATTTGTCGAATGATCATATAAAGCAACTCCCCCCCGGCTTCGTCCGAGGGAGAGTTTTTGTTTGTGGTATCTTTTAATCTGCTTTCTCATTAAAAAGGCTGTAACGCTGCCTAATCACGCATTTGCAATTCTTTTGCGGGATGCCGAGGACGTCGTCCCCTACAATGTGAGATAAAAATTTGTGCCTGCCCTTGCCTCCCTCTGACGGGGGAGCCGACATAACTGCAAGACGGATCGTGAGTTTTCCGAGCCCTTCTCACCCTCTTTTTCTCGTCAGGCAAGCGCCGACAAGCGAAGCGACAAAGACAAACGGAGCGAGTCTCACAAAGGCAAATTCAAACGCATGGAAAGCCGCGCCGAAAACCGCGGTTTCGGGGTCGGCATAATTCCAGCCGAGATACGGGCTTTTGAGCGCAGCCAACGCCGCAAAGCCGACAACAGTAACGACAGATAATATCAGAAAAAACAGGTGAAGCGCTTTCCTGTGTGCGAGCTTCCTGCGGGCAAGCTGCAAATTGATAACCTCCAGCTTCTCCGAGACTGCATTAAGGTCGTCGGGCTTCGCTTCGGGCGCATTCTCGCCGAGCAGAGTGCTCACGGGCGTTTCAAGCGCCTCAGATATCGAGATGAGCATATCGGCGTCGGGCACCGACAGCCCCTGCTCCCACTTTGAGATCGTTTGCCGCACCACATTCAGCTTGACGGCAAGCTCCTCTTGAGAAAGACCCTTTGATTTGCGGATCGTTTTGATGTTTTCACTTAACATTCGGGCAACCTCCTTTTTGGGTGACCGTCGATGATCGCGGTCACTCAGCCGTACCGATATTATACGGTCGGCAGTCCGTTGCCGCAAGCAACGCATATTAACATTTGCAATTGTATCACAAAACGCCCGAAAAATCAGCGGATCTTTCGAGCGTTTTAATATTATTCGGCTATGTGGGAGAAGAAGAAGTCCTTCTTATCCTCCTTGATCACTCGCAGAGGCTTTATCTGATTAAGGTTGGCGCCTCTCTTCTTGAGAGCCTCTCGCTGCTCCTCATAAGTTCCCTGGCGCAGGAAGTGCATCTCGGTGTCGCCGAGAGTGCCGGTATTCTTTGCGTCGGAGATAAAGAGGTTGGAGTCGCTCAGATACTTATCAAACGCCTTTGCCATCGCCTCGCACTTGTCGCTTGAGACAGGCTCGCCCGGCTCGACAAAGAGCACATAGTGACCGGGGCTGGTGGAGAGATCGGCGTAGATGCTGTGACCCGTCACATTGATGCCGAATTCCTCCGCCATCTTGGCGACCGACCAGTCAAGCATCTGCTGGCTCGTCTTTTCGCCTGCGATATTGACCACCTGGTTGAGGCGGTACATAAATGTGACCGTCGGGCTTTCATAATAATATCCGGTGCAGCGCACGACATCCTCAATGCGGTATCTGTAAAGGCCGCTGAGGTTGGTGACTATCACTTCATAGTCCTTGCCCGGCTCAAGCTGATTCATCGTCAGCGGGCGGGTACCCTCGGGGGCATCAACGGGCAGGAATTCAAAGAAGCCGTTTTGCGGGAGCATCACGCAGTCGTCGGTGTCGAGCGAAAGCGGGACTGCCATGAGCGCTTCGGACGCGCCGTAGCCGAGATTATGCATCGGCAGGTCGCCCGTGTAGCGGCGCAGCCTCTTTGAATAAATCGAGAGCGAGCTTGCGCCCATGCCGAACGCCCAGCCGAGCTTCGGCCAAATTCTCGGAGCTATCGGGGTGTCAAAGCCCTTCTCGAACTCCCTGCGAAGCTCTGCGGCTCTCTTGGGGTTGGGCTTCATGCGCTTCTCAAGCTTCGCACGCAGCTCGGGAGGCAGCTCGATGCTCGGGTCGATCTTCCCCTTCTCGATATCGTCGACGAACATCTCCCAATTCTCCTCAAGATAGCGGAACATCGTCTCGAGCACGGTAACGATTATCGTGCTAAGGTAGCTGACGTTCCTGTTCTCAAGGCCGTAGCGCATCTTGAGATAATGCATATTCATCTTTGATGGGTCTTTGGGGAAGAGTACCTCTTTCGGCGAGGTCGAGATATAGGGCACGATGGGCTTAAGATACATCAGCGGAATGCCCGAGAGACAGCTGACAGTCTTGCCGCAGGGGAGCTTGTGGCTCGTTATCTCGATAGTGAGCAGTCCCTTCTGCGGCGGGAGCTTTTTGCCCTTTGAGCGGAAATATTTGACGGCGCAGCCGACGGGCGCGCTGAAGCTGAAGCACTGGCAATTCCAGAGCTGACGGGCGGACTGCGGGATATATTTCGGCTTGCCCACGCTGCCCGAGGACTCGGCGTATCTGCCGATATGCCAGGTGGTTATCAAATTCTTCTCACCCTGAACCATGCGGTCGATATAATCCGCATAGTCGTCATAGGTCGAGAGCGGGACTATATCCTGATAGTCCTTGACGCTTTTGACATCCTTGAAGTTGCACTTCTTGCCGTATTCGGTGTTTTTGTTGGTACGCATGAGCTTCTTGAGATTATGCTCCTGCGTTTTAACGCCGTGCTTTGCATAGATCTCCAGCTTCTTATGCTCGATCAAGCCGAGCATACCTCCGAAGCCCGAAACCATGCTGCGAAAGAAATCTGCCATTAGTCATCCCTCCGTTGTTTTACGTTTTTGTCTGTATGTCCAAAATTTGTTGATAAAGAAATTCAGCGGTGTCGTGATGCAGAGATTGATAACGGGAGCGACATACTCCGCGAGCTTGCGGGCGCTTATCTCGAGGCCCGACTGAGCGAGTGCCGCGCTCGCAGGCTCCATGCCCTTGGGCAGCCCCGCAATATCGAGCCAGAACTTCAGCAGCAGACTGGTGAGCAGCAGGCCGGTGAAAAAATTCGTGGCGAACACCTTAAACAGCACCCTCCACCACACTCGCTTCTCCTTGGAGCCGTCCTCCTTAAAGACGAGCCTGCCGTTGAGCAGGAACGAGCTGATAACGCTCAGCACGAAGCCCACGGCGTTGGAGAAGATGTAGTGAACTCCAAGCCAGACGAGCAGCGAATAGCTGAGGTAATAGACGAGGGCGTTCAGGTAGCCTATTCCGAGGAATTTAAGGAATTGCTTTGCGCCGTCGCTCTTGTTATTCATTATCTTGCTTCACCCTTATCCAATATGAATGCCGAAATAGGCAAGAATGCCTGCGATGCTGTCTTTGATGTGGAAATAATATCTGACATTATCCTTGCGGTCGTAGCAGCCGGTGGCGTACTTGACCTGGATGTCGTAAAGCTCCTGCATTATCTTGAAGCTGTTCTCGGTGCGGAGAGCCTCGCCCCACTTGCGCTCTATCTCCTCGACGGAGTCGTTGTCGATATCAACTCTGAGGTCGGTATCGCTGCCGGCGGTGTTGACTATGAACCAGTCGGTCGCCCATGAGGCGTAGCCCTTGTAGCTCCAAGTGGTCCAGCCGTAGTTAAGGCGGTTGTATTCGCCGAGCACGAAGCTCCACGGCGCTCTGCTGCCGGGCTTGAATTCGCCCATGAAGAACGGCACATTATAATGCAGCGTGTTGATCATGCTGAATTCGGCAAGGTAGACAAGCGGGCTGTCTATATAGTTATGGAGCGAATATGCGACGTTATCCCAGCCGTAGTAGTTGGGGTTCGGCACGCAGCCGGGGGTCCATGTGCAGCACATGATGATGGAGTGGTCAAGGTCAACTCGGCGCACAGCGTCATAAAGCTCGTCATATGCCTGCCAGAGCTTCAGGTGCTTTGCGGGCACCCAGTCGCACATCGGCTCATTCATAAGGTCATAGGCCGCCACGACGGGATTGTGTCTGAAATGCTTTGCGACCTCTACCCAGAGATTGCAGGTTAGGTAGCGGTATCTGTCGCCCTCGGGCGTATCGTCGAAGTAATGGCCGTCGCCGCTGAGACCGCTGTGATCCTTATTGCTCTGTCTGCCGACGGCGCCGTGAAGGTCGATTATGACATAGATGCCTCTCTTGCCCGCCTGCTCGACTATCCAGTCAAGGCGCGAGAAATCGAGCTGACCGTCGGCGGTGCGCTTCCATGTGCCGTTATCGTCGGACTGCAAATTCCTGTACCAGAAAGGAACTCTGATGCAGTTGAAGCCCATATTTGCGATTATATCCATATCGTATTCGGTGAACCAGTTATCCTCATAGAGGGAGATAAGCCTCTCGGCCTCCTCGGCGCCGAAACGGTTGGTGAGGGTCGTGAGGATGTCATACTGCCCGTCGGAGTTGCGGGTGGGGCAGATCCATTCCTCCTGGATCAGCCAGCCGCCGACATTGGTGCCTCTGAAAACGACCTCTTCGCCGCGCTGATTAAAGAATTTCTCACCCTTGATGGTGATGAAATCCTCATCGGTTATCGGGGCTCTGGGGTACACCGTCGAATCGCCGTTTGTAACGGCAGCGTCAGACGAAGCAGCGCCGTTATCCGCAAAAACATTGAAAATGCCGCAGGATACGATTATGGCTGCGATGAGGGAAAGGGAAACGATAGCGGAAAGGATTTTCTTATTCATGACTTCCTCCGTATTTTGATGTTTAGACATATTATTTTATCACAAAAGTAAGACACATTTCAATAGATATATACGGTAATCTGTCGGAATTTGCACAATATCGCAGCCGTAAACAGCACCTCTGCAATAAAAACACAAAGAAAAAAGCAGCCCCTGAAGGCTGCCTTTGGTGATCCATCGGAGATTCGAACTCCGGACACCTTGATTAAAAGTCAAGTGCTCTACCGACTGAGCTAATGGATCAAATATCAACTGTGCTTTTTCAATGCTCAAATATAATATATTATTTGACCGAGATTGTCAAGTGTTTTGAGTAAAAAAGTTTAAATATCGCATTTGGGCGAGGTCGGCATAATCGCAGCTGTCGGTTGCAGCGGTGGGTATCGGTTGGATTATAGAATTACTCCCTCAGCCGCTCCGCACCGGCTCCCTCTTGAGGAAGGCGACTTGACTGTGGATTGACAAAAAAGCATTTCATTAAGAAAGGCTGCCGCCGTCTGGATCAATACGTTCATACACAGAATTGACAAAGTCAATTATTCCCTGCATCCAATCGTGGCCATACCTGATTCGCAATATCACCAGTGCCGCACCGACCAGCATCAAAGCAGCAAATGCGACCTTCGATTTTGCAGACTTCAGCCTGCTCACGTCGGCAACACACACCGCGAGTATCGGCATGGCAAACGGCCCAAAGGTCCAAAAATCAGTAATGTAGCAAAACAAGCATATAAATGCAGTCGAGATGAAGTCATCCTCGAGAATCATGGTCACACTCGGCACAAAAGACAGTATTTCGAGCACGGCGCACAATACGGCGGAAAGCAGGAGCCGCCGCCCATTCAGTCGCTTTTTTCGAATGAGCAAAATAAATACTATAGGAATTATAAAAACGGTATATATGCTGATATGCCATAAAGCCCCGACAGAATTCCCGATAATCATAAAAGCACCTCTCATGGCAATCGCCGCTTTGGCCTGCCATTGTAAATTTAGAATATTTCTCTTTCAAATCGGCTTATCAAGTCCTTTTTTCTAATGTGTTTTCTATTCGCTGCTGAATAAGCAAAAAGATTCTGCGGGGCAAACACGGAATTAATCGCCACATTGACTTCTTCGGCAGTCAGCGTTTCCTTGCGGAGCACCGACTCCTCGATTGAGAACGGAATGCCGCATATAAAATCAAAATAACCGTATTGCCGGGCCAAGCCGCAGGTATCGTCTCTGTATTTCACGGCGTTGACGGTTGAAAAGCCGACGGACGACAGATATTCGCGAGCCGTTATCCCCCGCTTAAATGCCCTGAGCTGCTCAAAAAATATTTCAAGGCTGTCAAAAAGGCGTTTATCTTGAACGCTCCAGCCGACAAAAAGTCTGCCGTAGCTACCGTAAACTTCAAGGCACGAATCCATATCATAGATAAGACCACACGTATCTCTGAGCATAAGCGAGAGCTTTGAGCCGTTGCCGCAGCAAAAAGCGTCGTAGGCGACCCGCACGGCGACAAGGTCATTCTCCGCAAGGTCGATATCAAACACCATGCTCACGTCGGCCGTATCACCGTCTATACTCGGCAGCCATCTGTCCGTCTCGATTCGACGGCTAAAGGCGTTTTTAGGGCGGAATTGCTTTCTTGTCGGCACTCGCTCCGCCGTCGGTTTAACGGCAGTCAAGCTATCCTTGATCATATGCTCGACAGATTCGTCAAAATTGCCGACTGCCACGAAGCAGGCATTATCGCAGGAGAAGAATCGCCGTTTCCATGCGTTCACCTCTTGCAGTGTAAGCGCCGTTACCGTCTCGATCGTTCCCTTTATCGGCCTTGAAAGAGCAGCCGAGCCGCTTTGGAGACGATCCAAATAATCAATACCGCTCCCGCGCTGCTCTATCTCACGGCAAACTACCCTTTTTTCCGCTTCAAGCTCATCAAAAGTCCAGTAAAAGTCGGCAAAAATCTCTTTCATCAGCTCGAATGCTTCGGCAGCATAATCGGAAATGACCGTTAACTCGAGCCGTGTATATTGCGTTGATGTCGTGCCGCCGACGGTGCCCGCCAGGCTCTCAGTTCGAAAATAGAATTCCTCTTGGCTCAAATGATTCAGCCGCCGAAAAAACATATGCTCGACCAGATGAGAAATGCCCTGATTTCTCTCCGATTCATAGATCGAGCCGACCGCAAAATATATCGCGTATGTGACGGTCGACACCCGTTCATTTCTGTCAATTGTCAGTGACAGCCCGTTTTTAAGATTCAATCTCTTTTTCATGTGACCTCAATCAATACTGCACGCCCAGATAGGTCGGCGCTTCGTCCTTACGGCTCAATTCAAAGCGTTCATACTGCTTTTGTGAGAAGCCGTGCGTTATGAAGAATTCAAAAACATTGCCGAACGACAGGATCTTGCCCGTCTGCTCTGAAATATCAATGTAGCACTTTATCATATTCGCCGCAAAAACCGCCGAATAATGCGGATCATCCGGGTCGTTAGCCAGCACATTGGTAATAAGACGGCATATCTCGCCCTCTGTATGCCGCAGCAGAAACGTCAGGTCATCCCCCGCATATTTCTCACCGCTTCTCAGTGCCGTGAATTCGGCATACAGCTTTTCGCCGTCGGGATTCCAGTCGCAGAAAAACCCTTTGACATCGCTGTACGGCAGCTCCTCTCCCATCAGCTCGGAGACTGTGATATAGCTCTCGATAAGCCGCCCGATATATCCCGACGAATAAGCCCCTGCCGCGTCGGAATTGCCGAGAGCATTTTCTATCAAGCCCCATATTTCGTTATCTCGATCGGCAAACAGCAAGGAAAGACATTCCCTGTTTGCCGAGTAAAATGTGTTGTTCATATTATTCCATTCTTTCAATAACGAGTTTAATTTTTCGTCTGCTGTCCTTTAAGCCATTCTTCGGTTCTTCTGTCAATGAGGAGATTCGGATCAACCGCTCTGCAATTATCGCAAACCATCTTCTACAACTTCGGATAATCCGCGTAATCGTCATTGATAATTGCGGGCTTGTCTCCGTCAAGCGACAGGCAAAGACATTTTGAAAACGGCTTCAGCGGCACACGCTTTATCTCGATTTTTGACACTATATCGTAGCTTATCACTGCGTCGGCGGGGTGCCCGTTAATTATAAAAATTCTTGCATTCGATAGCCTTTTTGCCGACCGTGACCGTCTGATTTATCTCACATATGGCAAACCTGAGGAATATCAAAAAAAGCGCGAAAACAATTAGCTCCGCAATTATCAGCATATATAGCGAAGTGCGAAAAAGAAATGCAACTGCCGCCGCAATCAGCAAGTATACAGCCGCATATTATGCAATAATTTTGGGCTTTTTCTTAACAAATTTCATTATTTTTCCCCGTATTCAACTATCGTCGGCAGCTCCCGTATTCTTTTTTTCGCGGAAACGTCGCTCAATTGAACTCCAAAGCTTTCATTTCATTCAAACTGTTTTTGTTTATTGTAACAGGAAATAAAAATTTTGTCAATATAACGCATATGTGCCGTTACGGCATCGAAATTTCTAAGTTGTTAGTCATTCATGCGATCTGCATTGAATCCAAAAGTCTGTTATGACATTCAATAAGGAGAATTTACAAAGCGAGCCTTTTAGTACGTGACTTATGGTACTTATATGTAGTTGGTGACTTGCTTTAATTTCGCAGGAATCAATCCTTTGTCATGGAGTGACTGAGGATTGTCAAGGCGGACAGAATAATGTCTGAATACCGTAAATGACTTTAAAACCCCGCTGCCTCACAGCAGCGGGGTTTTGATCAATATCTATTGAAATGTGTATTCAGCCAGGCTATGCAGATATCGAGCCAGCCTTTGATGCGGGCATTATACTCGGCGTCCTCGGGCTTTGAATAGACGGTGCCGTCGGCGACGGAAAAGCCGTGATATCCCCTCTCGTAAATATGCATCTCAAACGGCACGCCCGCTTTATCGAGGGCGGCGGCATAGGCGAGAGAATTCTCTATCGGCACACAGCCGTCCTCCCTTGCGGCGACGATAAAGGTCGGCGGAGTATTCGCGTCCACCTTTTCGTCGAGCGACGGGACAGGCTCGGCAAGTATCCTGCCTATCGACGAGAGAATGCAGGGGTAACCAAGCACGCAGGCGGCGGGTCTGACCCTGCCCATGGTGCCCAAAGCGGCGCAGAGATGGCCGCCCGCCGAGAAGCCGATAGCGGCGATATGCTCCGGCTCAACGCCCCATTCCGCAGCGTTGGAAATGATAAGCTCCATTGCCTCCTCGGCGTCATTCAGCGGCCTCGGGAACTTTGCGGAGCCCTTACCGACCGAGTAACGCAGCACAAAGGCGGCGTAGCCCTTGGCGAGGAAGGAGAGCGCAATCGGCTCCGCCTCCCTGTCCGAGCACATCATATATGCGCCCCCCGGAATCACAAGGATAGCCGGGCGGGTCTTATAATTCGGCATTTCATCCGAGGCGGCGGGGAGATATGCGGTCAGCGTAACGCCGGGGTTCGTCAATTTCTTAACAAAAGTCCGCATATTCTCACCTCAATAAATGACCTTGAGGGTCTTTATCTCAAAGGGCTTGAAGGTCAGCTCATTGCCGCTGAATTCGTCCTTGACCTCTTCAAGCATATTGGTTATCTCGACCTTCTTTGCGCCGCCGAAGAATTCAACGGGGCAGACGGTGTAAGTGCCCTCGGCCTCATAGAGCCTGGCGATGAACGCCTTTTCGTTATCCTCGCAGGGCTTGATGACCTCGACAATGACGTTATCCGCCTTGGGAAGGACGAGCGCCGACGAGCTGAAGCCGCCCTTGCCGACAACGGCGGGCACGTTAAGCTCATAAGCGGGCTTGATAACTTCGTTTGCGCCGAAGCCGCCGACATGAGGCAGGAACGAATAAACAGTCCTGTGCAGGCCGTGGTCGCCGACATAGTCGGGCCTTGTGCCGCCCTTGTGGAGCGACAGGCGCATATTGCCGCCCTCAACGCTGATGGCATACTTGCCGTCGTTGAGCACTGCCGCGCCGCAGCGGGTCTCGGAAAGGTCGGTGTATTTATGGTTGACGACCTCAAACTTTGCTTTCTCAATGGTATTGTTGCGGGTGGTGGGTCTGAGGACGTTGCCGTACTGTATCTCAAATCTGGCGTAATCGCTGTGGAGAGAGGTGTCGAAGGCGGCCTTCATGAAGCGGTGGTCATCCTGCCAATCCATGAGAGTGTCGAATCTGACCTCGGCGGTGTCGGCGAAGTAGAAAGCGTCCTGCGTAACGGTCGACTTCTTTGAGACGGAGTATTTGCTCCTGATGACCACGGCGGCTGCGCCCGCGGAGACGACTTCGCGGCTGAGCAGCTCGGAATGATCGGCAAATTTGCACTCAAGGTCGGCGTCGACATCCCAGTTATCCCATGCGGTGGGGACATCCTCGGCGACAAGCAGTGTATTGAACGCATAGCCGTCGCCCCTGAGCTGGCGCTTCATCCTCTTGTCATAGAATGACGAAATATAGCCCTTACCGTCAAATTCTATCTCGGCGAAGGGGGTGGAAACACCCTTATCTGTGAGCTTGACGCTGCCGTCGGTATTTGCCTCTCCTTTGACGAGCTTAAACGAAATGCTTGAGAATGCGGGCACGGTGACACCGCTTATGATGAGCATCTCTCTGCCGTCAAGGTCGGTGTAATGCTGCTGCTTGCAGTCGATATCGGCGATATAGCCGGCGGGGCACTCGATGAATATCGGGTCATTTCTGTCGAACGAAAGAGTATTGGTGACGCTTACGCCGTCGCCCTCGCCCGAAGCATAATCGGCTGAGAGCCTGCGTGCGGCGGCGATGACCTCGCCCGTCTCCTTGAGAGACTGAACGTGAGCGGGGTGGATGCAGGTGCCGGGCAGGATATCGTGGAACTGATTCATCAGCAGCTTCTCATAGAGCGGATGGATATGCTCGTCGGAGGCAACCTCGCCGCCCTTGACCGCCTTGCCGACAGTGAGTATCTCAAGGTCGCGCAGCGCAAGCTCAGCTTTCCTGTTATTGCGTTTTATATTATGCTGGTTGGTGAGCGTGCCTCTGTGAAGCTCAAGATAAAGCTCGCCCGCATAGGTCGAGGGATTCTTCACTCTCTGCTCAAGGTCGGTCATAAAGTCGCCGACGGTGGTGTAATAGGTCTTGCAGCAGCCGTTGAGGTCGGCAACACGCCTTGATTCCTCGATCATCTCAAACTGCGGTCCTCCGCCGCCGTCACCGTAGCCAAAGGAGATAAGGCGCCTGTCTGTAACCGATCTCTCCTTAATGGAGGAGCCGTTTTTGCCCTTGCCGTAGACATGCTTGCTCAGATCGTCGGGGGCGGGCCAGCAATGGGTGCGGTTGAAGTGGGTAAAGACCTTGGTGCCGTCGATGCCCTGCCAATAGAAGGTATCATAGGGGAAGATGTTGGTATCGTTCCAGTCCATCTTGGTGGTGAGGAAGTAGTCAACGTCGCAGCCCTTCATTATCTGAGGGATCGCGGCGCTGTAGCCGAAGGTATCGGGCAGCCAGAAGCAGTTGGAGGTGTAGCCGAAATACTTCCTTGTGAAGCGTTGACCCCAAAGAAACTGGCGCACCATGGACTCACCCGAGGTGATGTTGCAGTCGCATTCGACCCAAACGCCGCCGTTCGGCTCGTATCTGCCTTCGGCGACCTTCTCTTTGATACGCTCAAAAAGCTCGGGGTAATTCCTGCGGATCATGTCGGAGTGGCAGGAGGAGCTTTGGATGAATTTATACTCGGGGTACTGCTCCATAAGGGAGAGCTGATTTGAATAAGTCCTGGCGCATTTCTTCTCGGTCTCGGGGACAGTCCAGAGCCATGCGGTATCCATATGCGAATGGCCGATGATGCCCGCGGTGGGGGCTTCGGGACCGTTCTTGACCGCAAGAGCCTCTTTCATAAAGGGCTTTGCCGCGCGCAGAGCCTCTCTGAAGGTCTCGTCGTCGGTATCCTCGTATGAATAGTACACTCTCTTATGCACCTCATAGAGGGTGTTGACGAGCTGACCTCTTCTGAACGAAGTCTCGGGCAGAGCGGCGGTAAGCTCGTTGAGCACGCGCAGGTCAAAGTAGAACTCCTGCATCTCATAATCCTTAACGCAGATGTCAATGCCGCCAAAATGATAGTTATAATCGAGCAGCTTATGCTCCTCAAAGGGCATGGTGCCCCTGTATGCGTGGCCAGCATAGACCTCGAGGGCGATCTCTATCTTCTCCCCCGCCTTGGCCTTTGACTTGAGCAGGTCGCAGTAGTGATTGCCGTGACCGGTGAAAACTATCTTGGTGGCAAAGGTGCCGAACGGCATACCGTTGACCCAAAGCAGGGTCTCGTAGCCCTCGGTATGGGGCTTTATAAAGATATCCTTGCCGTCAAGCTCGGCGGGCACGGTAAACTCGGTCTTGAACCAGCAGTATGAGCCCTCGCCGCCCCAGCCGAAGCCCTTGTCAACGGGCTTAAAGAGGGAATCGTCGGGTATCTTATGGAGCCTTTCGGTCGTCTCGTAGGCTCTTGCGCCCACCTCGGCGACCTTGCTGAATATCCTCGGCTCAAGCATGGCTTCAAATCTCTCGAGCTTGCCGAGCATACGCTCAATTTGTTTCTCTGTGAACATACTTCACTTTCCTTTCAGTCCAACTTATTGATAGGGCATACCCTCATGCAGATGCCGCAGACCGCGCCTCTGCCGATATGCTTAAATTTATCTTTCATATAGCGGCTGCACGCCTCGGGGTCGAATATCTCGCTGCGCTCCGTCCCCGGCGACCAGTCGCCGCCCTTTATCGCGTGGGCGGGGCAGGCGTTGACGCAGATATCGCAGCCGTTACAGGCATTCTCCGCCGGCTCGCTCGGGCACTCAAACGGGCAGTCGGTGAATACCGTGCCCAGGCGCACAAGGCTGCCGAATTCGGAATGCATAAAGAGCGAATTGCGCCCTACACTGCCGAGGCCCGCAAGGCAGGCGGCTTTTTTATGGGAATATCTGCCCTGATAATTCCAGCCGTCCTTATTGATGCTCTGAGACGCCGCAACGGTGATGTAGCGGTATCCCCTGCGCTGCAAAAACAGCCCCGTCTGAAGCAGCATCGAGTCTATAAATGCGTTTACGCTCCTGTAGTGATTAAAATACGTATGGGTCGGCTCATCGTCTATCTCCCGAATTATCGCCTCGGAGAGACGCACGACTATGCTCACTCCGTAAGGCAGCGGCGCAGCTTCGTCGGCAAAGAAGCCGACATCCGAAACGCCCTTCTCAAGGAGAAATTCCCGCAGCTCGCTCTGAACGCTCATCATTTCACCCTTGCCTCAAAGCAGAGCCAGCCGCCGCTCTCGTGCCGCTCAACGACCTCAATACCGTTCTCGGCAAAAGCCGCAAGCACATCCTGCTCCCTCGGCTCGATTATGCCCGAGGTGATGAATACGCCGCCGTCGTTGAGATATTTCTTAACGTCACGGCAGAGCACGATGATGATATCCGCCACGATATTTGCGACGATTATATCGAATTTGCCCGTGACCTTATCGGTCAGCGAGCCTTTGAGAACGGTGAATTTCGGCTCGTCGAAGCCGTTTGTCCTGCCGTTCTCCTGAGCGGTCTTGACGGCGAGAGCGTCGATATCGACGCCGACGGCGCTGTCAGCTCCGAGAAGCAGACCCGCGATGGAGAGTATCCCGCTGCCGCAGCCGACGTCAAGAATGCTCTTGCCCTCGTGAGCGTATTTCTCAAGGCTCTCAAGGCAAAGGCGGGTGGTGTCGTGAGTGCCCGAGCCGAAAGCAAGACCCGGCTCAAGGTGAAGCACGGCGCGGTCGCCCGCGTCATACTCCTGCTCCCAGATGGGGCGGATGAGCAGGCGCTCGCCGACGGGCATGGGCTTGAAATACTTCTTCCAATTATTCTCCCAGTCGGCGTTCTTGCAGACGTTCTCGTCTATCTCGTGAGCTATCCCCTCGGCGGTCAGCCTCTCGGTGAGGAAAGACACCGCCTCGTTGGGATTCTCTTCGGGTGAAATATAAATATGCACTATACCCTTTGACCTGTCTTTGGCAAGCAGATCCTCGTCTATGAGGTCGATACGGGCTATCTCCCACGCCTCCTGCTCGAGGGTGCGGTAATCCTCGATATAGATGCCGTAGGGCACGACCATCTGGGCGATATCGCCCGCGCGGTCGACATTGTCGGCGTCGACCGTGATCTTTATCTCAGTCCAGTCCATTTGTTACTCCGTAATCAATATTTATTGTGAACATCCTCGGCGAAGCAGAGCATATCCTTGACCTCGATGACCGTGCCGTCGTCGAGGATAGCCTTGCCGTTCATCCTGCCGAACACCTGATGCTGATCGGTGACGATGAGCTTCACGTCTATCTTTGCGGCTCTGTCGATGATGGGGGTGAACTCCATCTCAAATCTGCCGTCGCTCGAGGTGAAGGTCCACGGGTCGGTGTAGCCGCTCGCGGGGATATTGAATTTAACGTCGTCGAGCTTGTGGCACTTGCCGTCGTAGAAGAGTATGTTTTCGCTCGCCGCGTTGGTGTCGCCGAAGCCGTAGCCGATATTGAAGCCGAAGGCGTGACCGTCGATATCCATGTTGCCCGAGCCCCAATACCAGGTGTTGTCATAAGTCCAGACGCCTCTGCCCCAGTCGAGGGTGCCGAAATCGGTGGCGGGGTCAAATATGTATTCCTTGCCGTCGAAGGTCGCCTTGCCGCTCGCTCTCATGCAGTTGATCTTCTGATTATAATAGAAAGCGGTGGCCTTCTCCTTCCACGGGGTGGCGATGACCATGGTATCCATCTCGGGCTGCTCAAGGGTTATATCGCAGGAGAAGGTCTTGCCCTCGTGGAACTTCTTGAAGTTGCAGAGCAGGCGGCGCTTGCCCTCTGACACCCTGAACTCCATATCAAGGCGCTTGTCGTGATAGACGGTGTTGCCCCTCTCGCTGGTGGTCGGGAGCTTGAATTTGCCCATGGGGAAAGCATTGAGGATGGTCTCGGTATGCTCCCAGGGAATTGAGAAATCGAGCAGAGTAGCCGACTGGAGGCCGATATAGCCGTCATCCGAGAGGGTGAGAGCCACGCCGAAATTATTCTTTTCGGAGATTATGAGATAATAATCCCACTCCTTGATCCTGAATTTCGGAGCCTTGATGGCGTTCCTGTCGTATACCTGACAGAGCTTCCTTGACCAGCCCGGCTCTCTGAGAGTGCCGTCGGCGTTAAGTAAGGGCTGCACCTTGGTTACTTCATGGTTTCTCATAACATTTCCTCCTGTATGTTATTCATTAATAAGATTCACTTTATCCTCTCCGCCCCTGCCGTGGTTATAGAGATTCCTATTGTCGAGAGCCCACTGGCGAGGCGTGAACTGACCCGCTTCAACGGCGGAAACGGCGTGATTCATCTCATAGAGCCTTGCGTCAAGCAAGTCAAGCTCCGAGAGCAGCTCCGCTTCGATAAACATCGGCAGCTTTGCCGCGCCGAATTCCGGTGAGCCGTGGTGAGAGATGAGCATATGCTCAACGAGGGTCAGGGTCTTGTCGCTGATGCCGTTCGCCCTGCCGATGCGGTCGACTATGACCGTGCCCATTACGAGGTGGCCGAGCAGGTTGCCCTTGACGGTGTAATCGCTTGCGATGCCCGTCTCGGCGACATCAAGCTCCTCTATCTTGGCGATATCGTGCAGTATCGCGCCGGAGGCAAGCAAGTCGAAATTCACGAAGCCGTAGATGCCGCAGACTGCCTGAGCGAGCCTGAGGATCGACAGAGTATGCATGAGCAGACCGCCCCTGACGGCGTGATGCAGATTCTTGGCGGCGGGCCAATACAGCAGCCTGTCGCGGTATTCGCCTATGACGCTAAAAACGAGAGTCTGAAGCTCGCCATCCTCAAAATCGGCCACGATGCGCTCGATCTCGGCAAGCATATCCTCGCCCGAGAAGCAGGCGGAGGGCACATAGTCCTCGATCCTCGCGTTATCCTGCGGCAGCACCTTGCGTATGCGCTCCACGCGGAACTGGGTGGTGTCGTTAAACGGCACATAGCTGCCGCGCACCTTGACAAAATCAAATTTGGCAAAGGCGGTTGACGGCGTTTCTTTATAATCCCAGAGCTTTGCGCCTATCTCGCCGCCGTTATCGGCAAGCACGAGATCGAGGTAGGGTATGCCCTTGGCGGTCAGCTTCTTATCGACTGATTTTATCAGGCAGAAGCCCTCATAGGCTGCGCCCGTGCCTATCTGAACGAAATTCATGGAAACTCCCCTTTGAGGTTTTATCATTTATTAATTGTAACATATAAATGTTTAAAATACAAACTATAATTTCACATATCTCACACTTTTTTAGCTTGACAAATCGCACGGCGGGAGTATAATGATATTACAATATTATTCTCGGGGCGGGGTGAGAATCCCCACCGGTGGTAAAGTCCACGACTCGGGCACAAACGCCCGACTGATGCGGTGAAACTCCGCAACCGACGGTAACGCGCTTTTAGGCGTGAAGTCCGGATGAGAGAGAATGCCGAAAAAGCGTTTCGCCCCTCCGCGTTTGCGGGGGGGATTTTGTTTTTTCGCTCTCTAAGCAACCTCCGAATTAAGGAGAGATAATCATGCAAAACAAAAAAATCATACGCCTTGCAATAGCGGCGATGCTCACGGCGCTGTCCGTCGTCTCGCTCTACGCTATCCGCCTGCCTTTGATACCCTCTGCGCCGTTCCTCGAATACGACGCCGCGGATATCCCCGTGCTCATCGGCTCGATGCTGCTCGGCCCCGGCATGGGGCTGCTGATGCTGCTTGCCGTGTGCGCCATTCAGGCGTTCACCGTCAGCGCCGCAAGCGGCTGGATAGGCTTTGTGATGCACCTTGCGGCCTCGGGCGTGCTGGTGCTCATAGCGTCGATGATTTACAAGAAAAAACCGAGCTTCAAGCGGCTGATAGTCGGCCTTGTGCTCGGCTCGCTCGCCATGACGGCGGTCATGGTGCCTCTGAACATAGTATTCACGGGCATATTCCTCGGCCAGGGCGCAAAGGCGGTGGCGGAGCTGCTGATACCCGCAATAATCCCCTTTAACCTGCTAAAGGCCTGTATCAATTCCGCGGCAACGGTCGCGATATTCGCCCCGACGGCAAAGATACTCAAAAGATACACCGACGGGCTGTAATTATTCATCATCCCGACGCAAACGGCATAAACTTCTATTGTAAAGACAATGGAGGGATGTCAATGAACTGCTGCATAACCGAGCTGAGATGCAAGGAGGTTATCAACAAGGCGAACGGCTGCCGCATAGGGCTTGTGAGCGATATCGAGGTGGATTCCTGCTGCGGCCGCGTGGTGGCGATAATCGTCTACGGCAGACCGAGATATTTTGGTATCTGCGGCAGACGTGAACGCATAAGGATATGCTGGGAGGATATCGACGTTATCGGCGAGGATACCATCCTCGTGTGCAAGGTGCCGCCCTGTGACAAGCCGAGGAGAAAAAGAACATAGCAAAAGGCACGCTCATAAGGGCGGCTCATCTTTATCTGAGTCCGCCCAGCGGGCGTGCCTGTTTATTATTCTCTGTGATCATCCCTGACAAACGGCGGCGATATCTCGGTCGAGGTCAAGCTCGGCGACAAATATCCCCTCGCCCCCTTCCGCCTGCAAAATGCAGGTGTCTCTTGAGCTTTCAAGCTCCGGCAGATAAGCAACGCCGTCGAATACGCTTGAGCCGCCGTTGCTCCACATCTCGGGAAAAAGGGCGATATCCGCGCCCATCTCCTTTGCTTTGCGGCAGCATTCAAGCCCCTTGACAAGATTCGCCTCGGTGCCGCCGCAGGGCGATATCTGGAGCAGCGCTATTCTCAGAATACTCATAAATTCTCCCGAAAAAAAGCCGATCGTTTGCTTTGCAAGCGACCGGCTCTTAATGATGATATTAGATCTTATGCCTTGCCGGCGCAGCCGAGGACCTCAAGGATCTTATGCTCGACCATGCCTTCGATAGCTGCACGGGCGGGGGCAAGATACTGTCTGGGGTCGAAGTGCGACGGATTCTCAGCCATATACTTTCTGATAGCTGCGGTCATTGCAAGACGAAGGTCGGAGTCGATGTTGATCTTGCAGACTGCGTGCTCGGCTGCCTTGCGGAGCTCGCTCTCGGGGATACCGATAGCGTTATCCATCTTGCCGCCGTACTTGTTGATCTCCTCAACAAACTCGGGGATGACGGAGGAAGCGCCGTGAAGGACGATGGGGAATCCGGGGAGCTGCTTCTCGACTTCCTCAAGGATGTCGATGCGGAGCTTGGGATCCTGACCGGGCTTAAACTTATATGCGCCGTGGCTGGTGCCGATAGCGATAGCAAGGGAGTCAACGCCGGTGCGGCCGACGAAATCGCAGACTTCCTCGGGCTTGGTGTAGGAGGAATCCTCGTCGGAGACCTTAACGTCATCCTCGATGCCGGCAAGTCTGCCGAGCTCGCCCTCGACTACAACGCCGTGATCGTGAGCGTAGTCAACGACCTTCTTGGTGAGAGCGACGTTCTCTTCATAAGGAAGATGTGAGCCGTCGATCATAACGGAGGTGAAGCCGCCGTCGATGCAGGCCTTGCAGGTCTCGAAATCGGGGCCGTGGTCAAGGTGAAGGACGATGGGCAGGCCGGAAGTCTCAACAGCCGCCTCAACGAGCTTTACAAGGTAGGTGTGGTTCGCATAGGCTCTTGCGCCCTTGGAAACCTGAAGGATCAGGGGAGCGTTGAGCTTTGTGCCCGCCTGAACGATACCCTGGATTATCTCCATGTTGTTTACGTTGAAAGCGCCTACGGCGTAGCCGCCCTTATAGGCATCCTCAAACATCTTCTTGCTTGTAACTAATGGCATATTATCACTCCTAGTAGTGTATTTGATAATTTATCGTATATATTATACCAAATTTTCGGCGTTTGTCAATCACCGCAGCCTTATATCGACTGAATTTGATAGACAAGATTTTTGAAAAGGTTGACTATCGTCATATAAACCTTTGCGGCGGGCGTGCCTATCACGCTGTAGGGGGCGTCCTCCTGCTTAGTGATGCTGACGTTGCCGTGCTTGACCGAGCCGTTGTAGACATAAAGCTCGTTGCCGTAATTCTTTATATCATCCTCATGCAGAGTGATGACCCTGTAGCCGTAGGGGCCGTATTTGGCGAACTGGCAGCCGTAGGTGAAGCCCAGCTCAATGCCGTCGACAATGCCCGAATAGCCCTCGTTGTGCCAGTGGCCGAAGAAAGCGGCGATAACGTCACCCTGCTCCTTCCACGCGCTGAATTCGTCGCTCGTTTCACCGGGCTTGACCGCCCCGATATTGTAGCCGTGAGCAACATTTTGGTTGAGACGGTAGCATTCGCCGTCCTTTATTATCGCGCCCTCGTCATAGATATGGCATTTCTCAAAGAGATTGCCGATATCCGAGGTGTTGATGTGCTGGAACGCCATTGCGGGCACAGGATCGCCGCCGTTCGCGGCCGCGAGCTCGGCGCTCCTTGACTTATACCACGCTATCTGCTCCTCGTTGACGGAGTTCCTGCCCGAATCCATGAGCCAAAGGTTGAATGCGATCTTGCCGTCGCTGCCTTTTATCTCAAGATTATAGTCTATCCTGCCCGATTCGTCGGGGCTGTCGTCCCTCACAAGACAGTGCTCATATTGAGCGTAGATATCGAGCCAATCTTCGTTGGATATACCGGCCTTATAGTCGTTGTTGCCCTGTGTAACGGCATAGGGGATGCCCGCCTCCTCGATTATCGAAAAGATGTTGTCCGTTGCCGCCTTAACATTGTCCAGCGTTTTGTCATAAATCAGATTGCCCTTTAGATCCTCGACCCTGACGCCCTCCCTGCCGTTCTGACCGTCAACGCCGAAGTCGCCGAGCCGCCAATCCTCAACGATATCGCCCGTGATGACAATAAGGTCGGGGTCGGTATTCTCAATGGCGAGGCGAACGAAATTCAGCATATCGTAGGCGGGGTAGCGGTCGTCCTGCATATCGCTGATGTGCAGGATGGTGAAATCGCCGTCCGCCGAGAATTTAAGCTCGCCCGCCTCCCCTGCCGAGGCAAAGACGGCAAACGAAAGCAGCATTGCGGCAGCGAGGGTAACGCTTAAAATTTTCTTTATCATATTATTTCTCCGTTGATCATCAATATTTATCCATGCTCTCAACATCGAGCACAAATACTGTAGCGCCGCCGACGGTCACTTCCTCCTCAAGGCTGCCGTTCTGAAGCCCTCTGCCGAAGGAATCGGTGGTCATGGCGACCTTGCTCCTGGTCCTCGAATGCTCGTGGATTATCTCCTTGGCTCTGGCGACTCTGTCGTCCTCGGCGCCGATGAGCAGGGTGGTGTTGCCTATCATCAGGAAGCCGCCCGTGGTGGAGAGCTTGGTGACGCTGAATTTCTCTTTGGTCAGCGTTGCGGAGACTACTGCGCTGTCGTCGTTATTGACGATCGCAAGGATCAATTTCATATTATCAATTCCTTTCTGCAAATCACATATTCGGCAAAATGAGCTTTTGGCTGCGCTTGTCAAGGTCATAGATATTGGGTATCTCGTAGCGGTTATCGTTGCTGTCCTTGACAAGTATGCGCTTGTCATAAAACATCTTGAGCGAGCGGATATGGTTGACTATCTCGAAGGTGAATTCGCCTCGGTCGGTCTCCACAGTCCAGAGCCATATGCAATGCTTCTCGCTGAATGTTATGAGCCGCTTTATCTTGGGTATGCGGTAGTATTCCTCGAGGCAGCCTTGCAGCAGCTCACGCTGATGAGGCTCCATGTTGTCAAGGCGGCGCAGGATGAACTGCTCCTCGCCCTCGGAGTCGAGGAAAGTGATATAATCGTTTAGACCGCTGACGGGGAAAAGGCGCCTCGGCTCAAGGTCGCTGAACTTCTGCCCCGTGTAGAATTCCACATCGCAGAATATCTTATCCTTGACGGTCAGGCGTATCTCATTGCCGTCGATAAAATTCCTTGCCATTCAAGCGCCCCCCCTTATTCAAAATTCTCGGCGGCCCTCTCAGCCTCCGCACGCTCGCTCATCGACTGTATCTTGATGAGCTTATAATACTTGCCCTTGAGCGCCATCAGCTCGTCGGGCGAACCGAATTCGATGATGTTGCCCTTATCGACGACGATTATCTTATTAGCCTTACGCAATGTCGAGAGCCTGTGGGCTATCATAAGCGTCGTCCTGCCCCTGATAAGGCGGTCGATGGCATCCTGAATGAGCTTCTCGGTCTCGGAGTCCACCGCCGAGGTAGCTTCGTCGAATATAAGTATGCCGGGATTCTTAAGCACCGCGCGGGCGATCGAAAGCCTCTGTTTCTCGCCGCCCGAGAGACCAACTCCCCGCTCGCCGAGCATGGTATCGTATGCGTCGGGCAGGCGTGAGATGAAGCCGTGGGCGTTTGCGATGTCTGCGGCGTTGATTATCTGCTCGGGGTGCGCCCCGGGTACGGAATAGGCTATATTGTTGAATATCGTATCGTGGAACATCATCGGCTCCTGCTGGACATAGCCTATCTGCGAGCGGTAATACGCCATGTCTATGTCTCGGATATCCACGCCGTCCACGAGTATCTCGCCGTCATAATCGTCATAGAAGCGCATGAGCAGGTTGATGAGGGTCGATTTGCCCGAGCCCGTGGTGCCGACTATGCCGACCACGTCACCCGGCTCAATGACAAAGTTTATGTCGTTGAGCACCTTCTTTGAGCGGTCGAACGAGAAATTGACGTTTCTGAATTCAATGCGCCCGTCTATATTCTCAAGCTCCTTGCCCGCGCCGAAATCATGCTCCGGCTCGGCGTTGACTATCTCCATGACCTTCTCCGCAGAGGCAATGGCATTCTGATAGGAGTCGTTGAGGTTAGCGAAGAAATTGACGGGGTTATAGAACATGCTTGTGTATGAAATAAAGGATACGAGCACACCGAGCGAGAGCTTGTCGTGGGTCTTGATGACCATCTCGCCGCCGACGAGCCAAATAATGACCGACCCGCAGGTGATGAGGAAGGTTATCGCCGCGGGGAATATCGCCGAGACCTTGGCGGCGCGCTTATCCTCCTGCATCCAGTCGTCGATGTGCCTGCCGAATCTGTCTATCGTTTTCTTCTCGCGCGAGAAGGATTTGACTATCCTTATGCCCGGTATCGTATCGGAGAGAATGCTCGATATCGCAACTCCCCTGCGCCACAGTCGGCGGTACATCGGGCCTATCTTCTTGCCGAAAAATCGGCTGCAAAACACAACTACGGGCACGGGCACGAGCGAGAGCAGAGTCAGCTTCCAATTCATCGACATCATTATCACGATAATGCCGACCATCATAAAGAGCTGCACCACGGCCTCCTGAGTTATGCGGAGCATGAACTGCTGAAGCACCTGGGTATCGGAATTGACCCTGTTTATGACCGAGCCGGTGGAGGTCTTGTCATAGAACTTCATCGGCAGATACTGCGCCTTGGCGTATATATCCTTTTTGAGATCGGCAATAATGCCGTCGCCCGCCACTCGCAGCATATACGAGCGCACCGCGCCTATGGCGTATTGGGCGAAATAAACGCCGAGCAGCCCCGCAATGACGATAAAGAGCATCCTGATGTCGCCGTTCGGTATGACCTTGTCGACCATAAGGCTTGTGACATAAGGCGGCACGAGCGCCGCAGCGGTCGTGACTATCGAGAGGAAGATGCAGAATATCAGCTTGCCGAAATACGGGCGGATATAGTGCATCATCGACGACAGGAGCTTGCCCTTGCCGCTGCAATTGAGGCATTCCGCACCGGGATAGGCGAGCTTCCTGCCGCACCTCGGGCAAAACGAGCGCAGGTTGCGATAGACCGCTTCAACGGCGGCAAATCGGCTCTCGACGCTCTCGCCCGCTTTAACTTTTGTGACGAAATCAGCCGCAGCGTCGCAGATATCGGCGCAGGCAAAGGTAAAGCGCAGGATATCCATCGTCGAGCCGCCGACGGTCTTGACTTTAAGCACGGCGTTACCGTACATACGCTTAACGGTTATCTCGTCTATGCTTGCGAAGTCGAGGCTGATGCAATCGCCCGCAATACCGCCGCCGACGGCGACGATCTTATCCGCAGAGACATAGACTGCCCCCGACCCGTAATCGCTGTTGATATCGAGGTCGGAAACGACGGCAAAGAGCGGCTGAGAATCCTCAAATTGTTTCTCCGCAAGCGAAGATATCTCGGCCGGGGCGGGTCTGTTGATAAGCAGGTTATCGGGAAGCATATCGGCTCTCCCCCTTTTCACTCCGAATTTCGAGTGCATTATATCGGTAATGCGAAAATAAGTCAATACAAATCAGGAGATTTTTGCTTTTTGTGAAAATCGCCCTAATTTTTGAAAAATCTTAGGGCGAAATGACGAACAATTATTCTCCGTTTGCCGAGCGGATAACTCTCTCGGCGAGAGCCTCAAGCTGCTCCATGCTCTCGAGCGAGCCTATCTCACGGCGGAACGCTGCGGCGTTCCTCATGCCGCTGATATACCAGCCCGCGTGCTTGCGAGCCTCCCTCATGCCGATATAGCTGCCCTTGTATTCGCAGAGCCTGCCGATATGGCGCAGCATGACCGCCATGCGCTCCTCGATCGGCGGGTCGGGCAGTATTTTGCCGCTGCTGAGGTATTCGTTTATCTGTGAGAATACCCACGGCCTGCCGAGCGCCCCCCTGCCGACCATGACAAGATCGCAGCCCGTGACCTTATACATATTCTCGGCGGAAATGGCGTCCGTGACGTCGCCGTTGCCGACGACAGGGATATTCACCGCCTGCTTGACCTGTTTGATTATGTCGAGATTTACGGGCGGGGCATACATCTGCTTCCTCGTCCTGCCGTGGACTGTTATCGCCGCAGCGCCTGCATTCTCAAGCATTTTCGCCATTTCAACGGCGTTTATGCTATCCTCATCCCAGCCCGAGCGTATCTTGACCGTGACGGGCAGAGAGACCGTCTCTGCGCATTTCTCGGTTATCCTCGCGGCAAGCTCCGGGTCACGCATCAATGCGCTTCCGCCGCCGTTGCCCGCGACCTTAGGGGCGGGGCAGCCCATATTGATATCAACGGCTCGGCAGCCCGTCTCGGCAGCCTGTTTCGCCGCCTGCGCCATTGTGTCGGGGTCGCAGCCGAATATCTGCACGGCGGCGGGGCGTTCGCTCTCTCCAAGCTGCATGAGCAGACCCGATTTCTTATCGTGCATTGTAAGCCCCTTTGAGCTGACCATCTCGGTGACGACATACGCCGCGCCGAATTCAATGCATATCTCACGGAAGGCTCTGTCCGCAACGCCCGCCATGGGTGCGAGCGCAGCGCCGCCGTTTATCTCAAAATCTCCGATTCTCATCAATAACTCCTTTTGAACGAGCTGTTATATTATTATAATATCATTATCTATTTACGATTTCAACCGAATTTTTGCAGGCTTTTTTCAAAAAAACGGTGAAAAATCCGAAAAGTATGTTATACTGTATGATGAGGTGATATTATGAAGCTACTTGCTCTTGACGGCAACAGCATTCTGAACCGTGCTTTTTACGGCATCAAGCTGCTCACCACCAAGGACGGCACTAAATTCACTAACGGAATATACGGCTTTTTGAATATACTTATCAAGCTGCGTGAGGAGGTCTCCCCCGACGCGGTGGCGATAACCTTTGACGTTAAAGCGCCCACCTTCCGTCACGAGATGTATCAGGGCTACAAGGCGAACCGCAAGGGAATGCCGCCCGAGCTTGCTCAGCAGCTGCCCGCTCTCAAGGAGCTGCTCGGCGCTCTGGGCTACAAGCTGCTTGAGGCCCCCGGCTGGGAGGCGGACGACCTGCTCGGCACTCTCGCGGGCGCTTGCAAAGAGGGCGACTTCTGCTACATTGCGACAGGCGACAGGGATTCATTGCAGCTCGTGCGTGAGAATGTCAACGTGCTGCTCGCCTCCACTAAGATGGGCAGGCCGCAGAGTGTGCGCTACGATGAGACAAGGGTAGCCGAGGAATACCTCGTCCCCTCGCCGAAGCTGCTGATAGACGTCAAGGCGCTCATGGGCGACAGCTCCGACTGCATCCCCGGCGTATCGGGCATAGGTCAAAAGACGGCGCAGGAGCTTGTGAGCAAATTCGGCTCGATCGACAGCATTTACTCCTCGCTCGACACGCTCGATATAAAGAAGGGCGTCCATGACAAGCTCGCCGCCGACAGGGATATGGCATATCTCAGCCGCACCCTCGGCACCATACGCACCGACGCGCCTATAGACACGGACTATGCGGATTATATCCCGCACGAGCCCGACGCATTCAAGGTGACGGCGCTGCTCTCGGAGCTTGAAATGTTTAAGATGATAGAGCGCCTCGACCTCAAAAAAGTCCCCGCCGCACCCTCCGCCGAGGAGAATGCGCCCGAGGTCAGCACCGAAGTATACGCCCAGCAGGATCTCAGGCTGCTGCTGAACACGCTCAAAAAGGCGGGCGAAGCCTATTTTCTCTTTGAGGACGGTATATTCTCATTCAAGACCGACAACGGCGTTGCTCAGGTGCTGCCCGGCAGCGGCGATTATGTGGAATTCTGCACGGATTTCCTCTTTGACGGCACGATAAGCAAATTCACTTACAATGTAAAGCGGCTGTATTCGTTCTTTTACGACTACTCAGCGGATATAAAGATCAATAACATTGCGGGCGACGCAATGCTCTCCGCCTATGTGTTGAACCCCTCCTCCGACGCCTACGACCTGCGCCGCATAACCGCCGAATACGCGGGCGCGGATATTCCCGACGGCGACTCTGCGGTATTCGCGGCATATCTGCCCGCCGTATTCGCCAAAATGAACGCCGCCGTTGAGGAGAACGGTCAAAAGCGCCTGCTTGACGAGATCGAGCTGCCGCTTGCCGAGGTGCTTGCCTCGATGGAGCGCGAGGGCTTCCTGGTTGACGCAAAGGGTATTGAAGAATTCGGCAAAACTCTTCAGGAGCGCATCGAGAAGTTGGTTGCGGATATCTATGAGCTTGCGGGCTATGAATTCAACCTGAATTCCCCGAAGCAGCTCGGCGAAGCGCTGTTTGAGCGCATGGGTCTGCCCGCAAAGAAAAAGACAAAGAGCGGCTATTCCACCAACGCCGAGGTGCTCGAGGGTCTGGCTCAGGATTATCCCGTGGTGGCGATGATTCTCGAATACCGCACCCTTGCGAAGCTGAAATCCACCTATTGCGACGGCCTGCTCAAGGCAATTGCGCCCGATGGCAGGATACACTCGACCCTAAACCAGACCGAGACCCGCACGGGCAGGATATCCTCGACCGAGCCGAACCTGCAAAACATCCCCGTGCGCTCCGAGCTCGGCAAGGAGATGAGGAAATTCTTCATCGCCAAGGAGGGCAGCCTGCTTGTGGACGCGGACTACTCTCAGATAGAGCTGCGCGTGCTCGCCCATGTGGCAAACGACAAGAATATGCTCGACGCCTTCAACAACGGCGACGATATCCACGCCATAACCGCCTCCCAGGTATTCAACATGCCGCTGATGATGGTCACTCCGCTTATGAGGAGCAGAGCCAAGGCGGTGAATTTCGGCATAGTCTACGGCATAGGCGCCTTCTCGCTCGCAAAGGATATCGGCGTCACCCGCGCCGAGGCCGACAGCTATATCAAGGGCTATCTCGCCCACTTCAGCGGCGTTGACCGCTATATGAAAGATGTCATTGAGAAGGCAAAGGAAAACGGCTATGTCGAGACCGTATTCGCCCGCCGCAGATATCTGCCCGAGCTGCGCTCGTCAAACGGTATGATGCGTGCCTTCGGCGAGAGGGTCGCCCGCAATATGCCGATTCAGGGCACGGCGGCGGATATCATCAAAATAGCGATGATAAGGGTCTACCGCGAGCTAAAAAAGCAGTGCTTCGGCGCAAGACTGATAATGCAGGTGCACGATGAGCTGATAATTGAAGCCCCCGCCGAGGAAGCGGACAAGGTCGCAAGCATAGTCAAGCGTGAAATGGAGCACGCAGTCAAGATGCGCGTGAGTATGCAGGCGGATGTCGGCGTCGGAAAGAGCTGGTATGAGTCAAAGTAAAAAGCAAAACAAACGGATATAAAAAATCGCCCTCGGCAGCTCGGTTGAGCCGTCGGGGGCGATGAATTTTTATTATTTGTTGACGTTTGCCTTAAGAGTCTCAAGCTCTGCCTTAAGGGTTGCGGGCAGTCTGTCAAACTTCGAGTAGAATTCCTCGATACCTGCGACCTCGTCCTTCCAAAGGGCGGTATCAACACTGAGGATCTCCTTGAGCTGATCCTCGCTGACCTCGTCCTCGATGCCCTCAAGGTTGATATCCTCAGCCTTGGGAACGAAGCCGATCGGGGTCTCAACTGCGTCGACCTTGCCCTCGCAGCGGTCGATTATCCAATCGAGCACGCGGAGGTTGTCGCCGAAACCGGGCCACAGGAAGTTGCCCTCGTCGTCCTTACGGAACCAGTTGACGTTGAAGATCTTGGGAGCCTTATCAGCGTCAAGGCCTGCGCCGATGTCGATCCAATGCTGCCAATAATCAGCCATGTTGTAGCCGCAGAACGGAAGCATAGCCATCGGATCTCTTCTGACAACGCCGACTGCGCCTGAGGCGGCGGCGGTGGTCTCGGAAGCCATTATCGAGCCGACGAATACGCCGTGATCCCAGTCTCTTGACTGATAGACCAGCGGAGCGAGCTTAGCGCGTCTGCCGCCGAATACGAATGCCGAGATGGGCACGCCGTGAGGATTCTCAAACTCGGGGCTGATGCAGGGGCAGTTCTTTGCAGGTGCAGTGAAGCGGCTGTTGGGATGAGCGCCCTTCTCTGTGCTGGTCTTGCCGTTCCAGGGGTTGCCCTTCCAGTCTATGCCGTTCTCGGGGGGATTCTTGTCGAGGCCCTCCCACCAGACGGTATTGTTATCCGCATTGTAAGCGACGTTGGTGAATATAGTGCCCTTCTTGGTGGAAGCAAGAGCGTTGGGGTTGGATTTCTCGTTGGTGCCGGGTGCAACGCCGAAGAAGCCGTTCTCGGGGTTAATGGCATAGAGCCTGCCGTCCTCGCCCTTTCTGATCCAAGAAATATCGTCGCCGACGCACCATACGCGGTAGCCCTTCTTATAATATCCCTCGGGAGGAATAAGCATGGCAAGGTTGGTCTTGCCGCAGGCTGAGGGGAATGCGGCGCAGATGTATTTGATCTCGCCGTTGGGCTTCTGGAGACCGAGGATGAGCATATGCTCCGCCTGCCATCCTTCGTTTCTGCCCTGATAGGAAGCGATACGCAGAGCGAAGCACTTCTTGCCGAGCAGGACGTTTCCGCCGTAACCGGAGTTAACGGAGATGATGGTGTTATCCTGCGGGAACTGGCAGATATATCTCTTCTCTTCGTCGATGTCACACTTGCAGTGGAGGCCTCTTACCCAGTCGTCACTGTCGCCGAGAGCCTCCAGCACCTTCTTGCCGACTCTGGTCATTATAGCCATGTTGAGCACAACATAGATACTGTCGGTAAGCTCGATGCCTATCTTGGAGAACTTGGAGCCAACGGGGCCCATGGAGTAAGGAATAACATACATGGTTCTGCCCTTGTAGCTGTCCCTTGCGATATCATAGAGCATCTTATATGCCTCTGAGGGCTCCATCCAGTTATTGGTGGGGCCTGCCTCCTCCTTGGTGGGGGCGCAGATGAAAGTCCTGCCCTCAACTCTTGCAACGTCGTTGACGGCGGTGCGGTGGAGATAGCAATCGGGCAGAAGCTCCTGATTGAGCTTTATCATTTCGCCGGTCGAGCAAGCCTCTGCACGCAGAGCCTCGATCTGCTCGTCGCTGCCGTCTATCCAGACGACTTTGTCGGGCTTCACGAGATCAATTTTTTCATTGATCCATGAAAGAACGCTTTTATTGGCAGTCATATTTTCCATAATTTTTCTCCTTTCATCGTGGAAAACCAACTAAAAATATACAAATTCAGGTCGCGCCGAAGCGGCTTTTTTACGCTCTTTGACGAACGCATTTTATCTCCGCTCCATCTTTTCCCATCTTAATTATAGCATAAAATCCTCGAATGTCAAGATTTTGCAGCAAAAAGACACAAAAAATTCATAATTCGGGCGAATTTTAATATTCCGCCGCGTCAATCGGCATCGTGGCGAAGGCGTTAAGCTCCAATCCTGCAATATTGCCGCTTTTGAACTCATAAAAACCCTGCGCTCCGACCATAGCCGCATTGTCGCCGCAAAGTGAGAGCTGCGGCATATAAAGCTGCCAACCCTTCTCGCCGCAAAGGGTCTGCATCCTCGCCCTGAGGCGTGAATTCGCAGAAACACCGCCCGCAAGAGCGATCTTTGTGAAGCCGAATTCCTCGGCGGCCTTTACGGTGTTGCCCGCGAGGCAGTCAACGACGGTCTCGATGCAGCTCGCGCCGAGGTCGGGCACGCTTATCTCTATCCCCTTTTGCTTTGCGTTGTGGATGACGTTGACAACGGCGGTCTTTAGCCCCGAGAAGCTGAAGTCGTATTTGCCGCCGTCCACATGGGGGTGCGGCAGCTTATAGAGCGTGGGGTCGCCGTCCTTGCTGACTCGGTCGAGATTCAGCCCGCCGGGGTAATCAAGCCCCATGGCTCTCGCAGATTTATCCATGCATTCGCCCGCGGCGTCGTCGCGAGTCCTGCCGATAACCGTGAAATCCGTGTAACTGTTGACCGCCACGATATGGCTGTGACCGCCCGAGACGACAAGGCAGAGGAACGGCGGCTCAAGCTCGGGGTTTGTAATGTAATTCGCCGCAATGTGAGAGCGCAGATGATGCACCGGCACGAGCGGAATGCCCGTTGCGTATGAAAGCCCCTTTGCGAAATTCACGCCGACGAGCAGCGCCCCGATAAGGCCGGGCGCATAGGTCACTGCAATGGCGCCGATATCGCCGAAGCCGACGCCCGCGTCGCTCATCGCCTTGCTCACAACGCCGCTTATCGCCTGGGCGTGCATCCTTGAGGCTATCTCGGGCACCACGCCGCCATATATAATATGTTCACTGACCTGCGAAGCTATTACGCTTGACAGAACTTTCCTGCCGTCCTCGACCACGGCAGCCGCCGTTTCGTCGCAGGACGACTCGATTGCAAGTATCTTCATCATACTACCTCACATTAAAATACTTTGTATATATTACCCCGTCCTCCTGCGGGCGGGTGTAGAAATTCTTTCTGACCCCGACTGGCTTGAAGCCCTCGGACTCATAGAGCGCGCGGGCGGGCGAATTGCCGACCCTCACCTCAAGGGTTATGAATTCGCAATTCCTAAGCTCCGCGCCGCCGCAGGCAGCTCTGAGTAGCGCCCTGCCGACCCCGCAGCGCCTTGCCGCCGAAGTGACGGCAACATTCGTGATATACGCTTCGCCGCATATCTCCTGCACGCCGATATACCCGAGCAATTCGCCGTGTTCCTCCGAAACGGCGACCAGGAAATGCGAGAGCGGATTTGACAGCTCTTCGGCAAGCCCTTCATAGCTCCACGGACTTGAGAAGCATTCCTTTTCAAGCTCCGCAACGGCGGCGATATGCTCCCGACTCATGTCGGCAACGGTGAAATTCATCTCTCACCCTCCCCGACAAGGCTGTCAAACTGCTCGGCAAGCGCCGCTTTTATCGCATTGGCACAGATGATGTATGTCTCAAGATCCCCGCCGTAGGGGTCGGGCACTCCTCCGCCGAGGACGGTGACCTTCTCCGTCGGCACATAGAGCGACAGGCTCGCCGCCTGCTCACGGGTCATACAGACGAATTCATCGGTCTCATCGAGGATGTATGAAGTTATGCGCCTCGCACGGTGGGCGGAGATATCGACCCCGAAGCGCTCGGCGGCCTTAACGGCGTTGTCGCAGGCGGAATCGCCCGTCATGGCAAAAAGCCCCGCACTCGAGCATTCAACGCCATTAACCCCTCTGTCGGCAAGCATTTTTTTGAATATGCCCTCCGCCATAGGGCTGCGGCAGGTGTTGCCCGTGCAGACAAAAAGTATCCTCTTCATTCTCTCGCCCCCGTCGAATTCAAACTGATTTAATATTTTATCATAATTATCCGCCGTTTTCAATTGAAAATGCGAAAATATCCCGCGTGAAAAAATCTTTGCCGAATCACCTTAACTTTTGCGGCTGTTATACTATACTGAGGTCATCAAGCCGTACCCCCGGCGAAAGGAGACCGTCCATTAAGGATTTTATAAGACGGGCAGCTCTGCCTTCTTACGGAAGCAAAGTTCCATGCATTCATTCACTTCGGTCACAGCTCCTGCTCCTGTCCCGGATGAGGCACGGCGACCGAGGAGCCCTCGGGTTTTCACCCCGCCGCCCTTGACTGCGACGGCACGGACAATGTATTTGAAGTCACCACCGTCGGTAACAAGCGCGTCGTGCCCCTGAACGGTCTGACGACCGATATGCTCAGGCTACTCGTCACCTCGTCAAGAGACGCGCCCGAATCCGGCAAGATCTCCGTATATTAAGCAATAGCAAAAGCGGCAGAGGCTCTCCCCTGCTGCTTTTCGCTTGACTTTTGCCGCCGCATATGACAGAACGCAAAAAAGCAAAACCCCTTATCCGTCTACCACACATCTCCCGACGAATAAGCCGTTCTTGCACGCAGCCTCGTGAATGGTGCACAAATTTTTGGCTCCAATTTTGTGAACAAAAGCGGTCATTGAAATTTGTGCATAAATACTTTGATGTCAGAGAGTGCTTTTGCTATAATGAAATCAGGTAGCTTTGGGCATTGGTGAGGAGAGATAAAAAATGACAGGGATATATGATTGCTTTGGCTATGGTCCGGGATATGATGTTTCTTTTGAAGAAAGATACAAATTAATTAGAAACGCAGGATTTGATTGTGTAATGTTATGGTGGAGCGATCGGTTTGGCAGAGGAGACGGTTATCAAGAGGATGTAAAACTGGCCGGAAATGCAGGGCTATCTGTAGAAAATATCCATGCGCCTGTGCATGAACAGAATAATCTGTCACTGGATAATTTGAGCGGAGAAAGCGTATTTCAAAGTTATCTACAATGTGTAGAGGATTGTTGTATATACAATATATCAACCATAGTTATACATTTGCCGAATGATAATAATCCCTTGAATCAAACAGGAATCAGACGGCTGGCAGAACTTATAAACAAGGCGGAACAAAAGAATATTCAGATTGCTTTTGAAAATTTAAGTAACATTAAAAATTTGAAGATGGTGTTAAATAAATTTACTTCAAATAATGTAGGCTATTGTTATGATAGTTGTCACCATATAAATTATGCACCGGATGAAGATTTGTTAGGAATGTATGGAAATCGGCTGATGGCAATTCATTTACATGATAACGGCGGTAACCATAATCAACATCAATTGCCATTCGACGGCAATATTAACTGGAATACAGTTATGGCGAAAATTGCCCGAACAGGATACCGGGGAGCTACAACCTTAGAACCAATGAATTGGGATTATTCTCATTTAGATATTTGCCGGTTTTTGGAATCGGCTTATGAAAGGGCAAACAGACTTGATTGCCTGCGAAGATATTTGAGGCGATAAAAGGGCGAAAACAGACAAGGCAGTTTAAAATTTAAAGAATAGTATGCCGCTCATAAAATTGAATATTCGATTGGTATTGAGGCGCTTGAAAAAGATTAGCAGCATAAAGCTATCTGCTATAGCAGCTTCCTTGGAGAAGGAGGTGGAGATAGTTGTCGGCTTGTGTGTAAAATCCGTCTGCGGCACACCTCATCCGTCTCGCAAGCTCGGCACCTTCTCCTCAAGGAGAAGGCGAAAGCCATTTATGCCATACTACATCAGAAACAGAATTATCGCCAACAATTTCACACTTTTGCTTGATTTCAGAAAAAATCAATTGACAAACCGTCTTTTATCTGCTAAAATAATGGGGCTGAAAAACAGCGGCCCAATTTGGCTGCGTTTTCCGATACAATTTAATACGGAGAGTTGTCCGAGTGGTCGAAGGTGCAGCACTCGAAATTTTAGGGCTGCTTGGTCGTTTCGTCCGCCGGAAATCCTTGATTTTAAAGGGTTTTCAAAATAGAAAATCGAATATTTTTCAGTGTTCTCTCCTGCTTTTCTCTCCAAAAATTTTTTGAGTATAAAGCAGACAGAAATATACACGGAGGGTTATCGAAGTGGTCATAACGGGGCTGACTCGAAATCAGTTGTCCGGCTCATACCGGACCAAGGGTTCGAATCCCTTACCCTCCGCCACCGAAAAAGCCTGTAATCAAGCCGATTGCAGGCTTTTTTCTTATGCTTTTTTCTAAAAACAAGTGGTCGGAGCATACCGCATTTTTGCTCTCCTAAATTTGGGATTCGCCATCCTCCCATCGACTCCCGAAATCACCGCTTTCGGGCAAAGCAAGCCCTGTTTCCATTGCCTGTGCCGAGGTGATTTTGGAGCTGTAATCAAGGTGCGCATAGATATTTGCCGTCGTGGTAAAATCGCTGTGTCCGAGCCACTCCTGAATGTGCTTGAGGGGCACGCCGTTTGCAAGCAGTAAGCTTGCACAGCTATGCCGAAGATCGTGAAAGCGCATACGGCGCAGTCCGTGTTTCTCCAAAAATTTTGGAAAAGAACAGGTAAGATACTGTGCTCTCATACGTTCGCCCATTTCGTCCACGAACACAAAGCCGTCGTATTCGTAGTTATAGCAGTTACCGCAGATTTTCTTGTTCAGCTCCTGCGCCTCTTTTACTTGCATAAAGTAATCACGGAAGCTGCCGATAAGCGGCAAAGTGCGTAAGCTTGATTTTGTTTTTGCCGACTGCTGTTCAATTTCCTTATGCTTTCCATCAACAGAAACTGTCGTTACCGTGCGCTTGACCGAAATCGTGCCACGCTCAAAGTCGATAGCATCCCATTTCAGCCCCAGCACCTCGCCACGGCGAAAGCCGTAAAAGGCGGCGACCAGTACAGGAAGCTCCAGCCTTGTACCTCGGAGCGCTTCAAACATTTTCTGCATTTCCTCCGCCGACAGAAACACCGGTTGAAAATCGTTCTTCTTTGGTCGGTCAACCTTGTCCGCTACATTCTGCAATAACATATCGGTTTTCACCGCATATTTGAGTGCCGAATGGATAATTGCGTGGTAGTGAATGACGGTATTCGGTTTGACCTTTTTAAGTAGCTCGGAGTAAAACATCTGCAAATGCCTTGCTTCAAGTTCACGAAGCGTCAGCTTCTTTTTGCGAAAATAGGGGGCGATAGGATTTTTAATCATTGCCGTATAAGAACAATAGGTCGCAACAGCCAGCCGCCCTTTGGCGATTTCCAACCATTCAAGAAGATAATCGGCAAACAGCATATCGCTGCTTAAATCGCCCACCTCCTCGGGGACTTCAAATTCCGACCGCAGTTTAGCAAGCTCGGCTTCGGCTTTGCGCTTGTTGCCCTTTTCGGGCAGTCCTAAGGAAATCCATTTTGTTTTTCGTTTGCCCTCGGCGTTTTTGTAATTGAGTACGGCATAATAATTGCCGTTCTTTACGGATAAGTGTCCTGCTACCATTTATAATTCCTCCAATAATTTTAATTTGCAGAACAGAACTCCAAACCGACAGCACCAGTATACCATCGGTTTGAAGTTCTCTCCACTGTGCGATTTGTTTTGCCGTATTCGTATCAATACGAATCAGCGTGCATCTCGGTTGCGTTCTCTCTGCCGCTTTAACAGCTCCAAGCCCTTGATGATGTCCCGACGCATTTGCTCGTCGGTATAGCCTGCCGGAAAATACTTTTTCAAATCCTCGCGCTTGAATTTTATCTGCTCCTGCTGATTCGGTTTTTCCTCCGACATCACCGCATAAATCATCTGATCGTCCAGTACACCATCTTGTGACAGCTTTTTAAGCCGTATGCTTTGTGCGTGGGACGGCGTGCAGTCGTTCAGCTCCATAGCGTCCAGCAATATCCGCTGCTCTGATTGTTCTAAGTACGAGATTTCCACCGCAGGGTTGAAAGCGATTTTATTTTCGTCTACCATGGAAAGCAGTTCTGGGATTAAGTAAGTTAAGCGGATATACCGTTGAATTTGCCTTCCGCTGTCTGATGATTCATCAGCCATTTTATCTCTTGACCACTTCTGGACAAGCTGTCCAGAAGCTACACCCTGATGTTTTATCGCTTCTAATTTCATCTTATAGGCAAAGGCTTTTTCACTGGGTAAAATCGTTTCCCTCTGTAAATTTGCATCCACCATTGCAATTACTGCTTCGTCGTCGGACATCTCACGGACGATAACCGGCATAGTTTCAATCCCGAGCACCTGACAAGCCGCAAGCCGCCTGTGCCCGGAGATTAACTCATATCCGCCGTCAGGCAGCGGTCTGGCAAGCGCCGGGGTGATTGCGCCCACCTTGCGGATACTTTCAATCATTCGCTCCATCTCCTCGTTGTTCTGCACCTTAAAGGGGTGATCCTTGAACGGGTGCAGCTCGTCAAGAGGTATGTTCTTCACACGCTCAAGCTTTGCGTCGTCACGCTCAGCCTGCGTTGTAAACAGGTCGTCCAGTGTCGGTAAAGTAAAATCTGTTTTTCTCATTGCCATTTTCCTCTCTTTCGTTATTTCCATTTGAGCTTGCTTTCGGCAGGTCGTAAAAAGGTCGCCTCAATGTCCGCCTGAAAGCGGTGCCAGCGGTTGGCTTCGTTTTTCAGCATCGGCACATCAATAAACCCCAGCGTATGCGCTTTGGCGGCAAGCTGATTGATGTTGTTGCCGATAGCGGACAGATTCCGCATTGCGTCATAAAAACGACCGTCCGGTTTTTCTCTCGGCTCGTAACCTCGGATAAGTAATCGGACGACCGCCGTTTCGGTAAGTCCTGCAAGCTCTGCCTTGCGTTTTAGCTCTTCGGCGTCCTTGGGTGCCAGCCAAAACTGTTTTTTAATTCTTTTGTTCATAACCTTTCCTTTCCGCAAGAGGTTTTAGGAGACTTCCTAACAAGCCATTTACCCTTTTACGACTTTTGGGAGTATAAAGGGTCTGCTTGCTAAAGATTCGGCATATACTTTCTCTTGCTCTGTTTTACTTTTGCAGTTCTTCTAAAACCAAATCAATGCGGCGGATAATCTCGTCTTTTTCAAGAAGTCCCGTATCGGATTTCAGTTGTTTTAACAGCCGAAAAACACGGTAATCCTTTTCACGGATTGTCGCCTCAATGTCTTTGCCGAGCCCGAGTCGCCTTAAATATTCCGACAAGGACAGTGAGCAGAAATTCGCATTTTGAATCAGTTTTTCTTTTTCGGCAGCGGTTACACGCACATTGATTCCGAGCGTTTTGCTTCGCATAATTTCACCTTCCCTCGCTGTTTTGTGACGGCAATGACGGTTGTGACGGGCTTTTTGCTATATAGTGAAATCGCTGTCATTTTCGTCACCGCCGTCACTTCGTATAAGCTTTATGAGCCTGCTTTTGCCTGTCCGCTTTGTTCGGTATTCAATCCCCACAGGCTCCAACACCTCGCAGGAAAACTGCCCTAAGTACTTTGTAACCACATTGGGCGTGGTTTCGGTCTCCTTCATTTCGGCAAGTAATTCGGTTGCCGTGCCTACCCATTCGACTCGGCTTTCCATAAAATCCACCACCCGAAAAAGGAATTTCGGCAGCTCCGCTTTGTGAATATCCTCACTGTTTTTTCGATCCACCAGCTCCCAAACAAGGTTATTAAACTGCAAGGTCAGCTCCTGGTATTCCATATCACGACCGCTGACTAAGAGCGTGGCGGCGTTTGTGCTTCGCTTGCGTTTGAACACATAATTGGTGTCCGCCGCACCGATAATCCCCGTCGATCCGCTGACCTCGTTGAACGGATCGTCGCTGTCCTTCAGCTTTCGCAGGTGGTGTACGAGAAGAACGGCGATATTGTATTCGTCGGCGATTCGCTTTATTGAGGAAATGTCATCGTAGTCGTTTCCGTACATACCCGTCTTGCCGGCGCCGCCTTTGGTGTCACGCACCTTTTGAAGCGTATCAATAATTACAAGCTTTGTTTTCGGGTGGTCGCTTAAAAAATCAATAATCTGTTCCTCCAGTCCGCCGCCGATGAGTCCGCACATCACGGCAAAATACAGATTGCTCGGGGCTGTGTCGGTCAGGTTATAGAGCCTGTCCTTAATGCGTCTCTGCGTGTCTTCAAGGCTCAGATACAGCACATCACATTGCTGTGTTGTCAGTCCCCAAACGGGCAGTCCCTGCGCCACCTGCAGCCCCAGCCACAGCATCAGCCAGCTTTTGCCTATTTTGGAGGCTCCGCTGATGACATTGACGCCCTGCGGAATAAGGTCGTCGACGATGAACATTGTTTTGCTCATCGGTGTGGATAACAGCGTTTCCGCATCCACGGTTTTCAGTTTGTTTTCCATAAATAAATCTTCCTTTCGTTTTTTGTGTGGACAGTTAGAAATCCGAAATCGAGGGTTTTAGTATATTTACCCTATCAGCCCCGATTTGGCTCAAAAAAGCCATTATAAACAGGGCGTTTCCGCACCTCTAACTGTCCGCTCGGCGCTTTCTTGCGCTCTCGTTTTTCTGCTTCCGGTGAACCTTTCGGCTGCACGCCGGGCAGTATTTTTGTCGGTTGGAATTCGGCACAAAAGCCGCTTTGCACTCGACGCAATGATAAGTACGCTGTCTGAAAATCTCCGCACACAATTCCTTGTCGGCAGGTAATACCGCGTCCCGAAAATACTTGCATATCAGGGAAAGCGAAATCATCTGCACGCAAACACAGCCGTCGCCTTCGTCCAGCGGCAGGCAGTTGCCGTTATCGTAATTGGCACAAAGCCTGCGAATCAGGCGGTTACAGCGTGTCCTCTGTGACGGGGTAAGCTCTATTCTTTCAGGCACCGGACTTCACCTCCCTTCGTTCCTCGGTCACGAAGTTAATTACGCTGACCTTCGGAATTTTGAGTGATGTTCCGATTTTGACCGCCTGTATCTCGCCGTCGTTGATCAGCTTATAGGCAAGGTGTCGGCTGACGCCGAGCATTACCTGAAGCTGTTTGACGGTTACAATGTCCGGATAATTCGGGAACATCATTTGATATAGCTCTTTGAGCTCTGTTTTCTTCATAGCATTCATTCCTCCTTTACAGCTATGTAAAATCGAATATCGGCTGAGGAACCCCTTGCTGCCGATATCCGCCGCCGTTTTACCCGAATGTCGTTTTTGTTATCCCTGCCCCCATCTCAGCGGCGTTGCTTTGCTCGCGTCGTATCCGACTGTCATTGCAAAGTCATATCCCATTCGGACGGTCATTCAATTGTCAAGGTTCATTGAAGGTTTTTTCCCCTCAAGGAGTAGCCAACGGGGTACGAGGTGAATATCCGACAAGCAAAAACGTTTTTAACTTGTTTCTCTCACTAACCAATTGGCGTATTTTTTGAGAGTTTGGCAAAAAACTTTTTGATGTCCCCACTTTTAATTGCTTATTTCCGCTTGGAAATGGCGTATATCAGGCTTTTGTCCCTTCACTAGTTCCGAATTGGGTCGGTCGTTTTGGCAGGTCTTTTTTGAAAAATTTTTTGCTCAAAACACGAAAACCGCCGAAAAGCCTGACAAACAGGGCGTTTTCAGCGGTAAAATTTTTTTGAAATTTTTCTAATTTGATTGCAAAAAGGCAGAAAACCGAGTATAATTGCAGAAAAGGTCAACTTACGATATGACAGGTGATAAAATGTATTTTTCCGATTTGGTGCACACTTTACAGAGTATTTCTGCGGATGAAAAGGCGGTATTTGTATCAGGTCAGCCCGGTACGGGCAAGACCTTTGCGGCACTTGAGTTTTGCACAAAGCATAAAGAAAATCTGTATTTTTCTTTCAAAAATCTTGATACTGCTTTTGCTCTTCGGGTGTTTTGTAATGCTCACCCCGAGATATTCGACGGCTGTGAAAGCTGGAATGACTTTTTCGGTCGCTTAAAGAATTACGGCAATACAAAACACCCGCTTGTCTTTTTTGACAATGCAGGTGAACGGAATGATAAAGATAACTTTTATGAAGCGCTCAATAGTTTTTTAGAATCGGACAGCAAAATAACGGTTGTATTGCTCGGCAGACCTTGGGAGGCTCCACCTATTCCTTGCCGGGAGGTAGACATAAACTTCTTTTCAATGCCGAAGCTTGCGGATGTCTGCTCGCTGCCGGATGAAACGGCGGCGAAGCTTTACTGTTTAACCGGCGCAATTCCGGCATTACTTTCCCTGTACGATAATAAACAGTCCTTTGAGGATAATGTGGGAGCTTTTCTGCGCACCGATTCAGTCTTTTATCGTTTGGCGGCAAACTGGATGAATGAAAGCTTTCGCACGCCCGAAAGCTATAACACCCTGCTTTATGCAATGGCGAACGGCTATAACCGTATCGGTGAGATAGCAAAACTCTCAGGCTTTCCGAAAAACAAATGCGACAAATACATAAAGGCTCTGATAGAACACGGATTAGTTATAAAAGCTCTCGGCGAAAACGGGCACACAAAATATCTTCCCGCTAACAGTTATTTAACCTTGTGGTATAAGTGCTTACTGACTGCCGTGCCGAATCCTAATGGAAGCTTCGGAGAGGATATTTTCAATCGGTTTATGCAGACTTTCAATAACGAGCTGATGACAGATTTTTATAAAGATATGTGCGACTATTGGCTGGAGAAAAACCTTAACTCCATTTCAACCGAGTACATCGGCACCAAAAATTCAAGCTATCATAACGTCAAGATAGGCAATGTAACCTTTGACTTTGCCTGCGAGAAAAAGCAGGCTGTATATGCGTATTTTGATATAACTCCCGGTGGAAAGCTTACACAAAAGCTCTGGAATGAGATTGAAAATAGTACCACAAAGAAGCGACCGTTTTACGAGAATGAATATGTTATCTGCACCGTAAACCGTGTGCCGGACAGCTTTTGGACTTTAAGTAAGCGTTATGATAATGTGCATATCGTCTCTCAGAAAATGTTATTTGCAACATACAGGAAAGAATACAACAGAATAGCGCATCCGAGATTTGTGCCTTCGTTCGTATGAAGAAATTGAATAAATTACTATATCAAACGGAGCTGTCAAAACGATTGCTCCGTTTTTGTCCGCTTGGATTTATGAAATTTTCCCGCATTTCCTTTATAAATCCACAATAATCCTTGATTTTAAGTCTAAAATATGCTATACTAAAATTGTATAAATATATCTACCCGAAAGTGAGGATAATTTAATGGATTCCAATATCGAACGCTGGTACTCAATGAAAGAAATTTGCGAATACCTCGGAGTCAGCCGTGACACCGTACTCGCTTGGATAGAAAAAAGAAATATGCCCGCTGCAAAAATCGGTCGCCTTTGGAAATTCAAGGTCAGCGAAGTAGACGCTTGGATGAAATCCGGCGTTGCGGCGGATAAGTAAGAGCACGCATTATGAACGAAGAACGCTTAAACGCTTTTGAAAAAATGCTTTCCGACATTCTTGCGCAGTATGATTCGGTTACAGAGAAATTGGCGGCGCTCAAGGCTGAGGGAAAAGAGAAAACCGTTACCTATCGCCAGCTTTTTACAAACAAACTGCAATATCAAACGATATTGTCGTACTACCGGACATATGGTCTTTTGGATAACGATAAGAAATAACGGAGGTGCGAAATGGCACTTGAAAATAAATTAGGGCTGACCAGTTCTGCCGACCTTTCCCGTGAAGAAGAACGCATCAGCAAGAAAAAGGCTGCGGAACTTTTTGAAAAGGGTATTTTAGATAATCTTCCTGCCGGCAAGTTTTCAACCTTACAGGTAATTCACAAGTATCTTTTCGAGGACATTTACGACTTTGCAGGCGAACTCAGAACAGTCAATATTGCAAAGGGCAATTTCCGCTTTGCTCCCTTAATGTACTTGCAGGCGGCACTTGAGAACATTGATAAAATGCCGCAGTCAAACTTTGACGAGATCGTTGAAAAGTATGTTGAGATGAACATTGCCCACCCTTTCCGTGAGGGTAACGGTCGCAGCACCCGCATTTGGCTTGACCATATCTTGAAAAACGAAATCAGCAAAGTGGTGGACTGGAGTAAGGTTGATAAGGAAGATTATCTACTCGCAATGGAGCGAAGTCCGATCAAAGATGTAGAAATCAAAGTGTTACTAAAAGGTGCGCTTACAGACGAAATAAACAGCCGTGAGGTCTATATGAAAGGCATCGACCACAGCTACTACTATGAGGGTTATACAACCTTTAAGACGGAAGAATTATAGGAAATGAGGTGCAAATATGCCAGACAAGAATTGGCAATTTGAACTTGAAGAATATATCAGACAAGGCGAACCGGACAGAGCCGAAAAAAGCGAAGCTTGGCAAACAGCTATCGGCTTGCAGGCGGTTGACGGGCTGAAAACCTCTGAATATTTGCTGGATACTGCCAAAGATCACATCGAGGGCAAAATCACCATTGACGAGGCTCAAAAGCGTATTTACAGCTATTACGAGCAGAGATTCATCCGCACAGAAACCGAAAACGAAACAAAAGAGGCAGATATTGTATCTGCAAGAATAACCAAGCTTTTGGGCGAAAAGGCGTTTCAGTTTTCTCCTGCCGAGTGGATTACCATTCACCGCAGATTGTTTGAGGGCGTATTTGACCACGCTGGACAAATCCGAAAATACAACATTTCCAAAAAGGAATGGGTACTGAACGGCGAAACGGTTATCTACGCCGATTTCAACAGCATAAAGGACACTTTGGATTATGATTTTGCCACCGAAAAGCAGTTTTCCTATGAGGGACTGTCGGTTGAAGCATCAGTAAGACACCTTGCAAAATTTGCATCGGACATTTGGCAGATTCATCCCTTCGGCGAGGGGAACACAAGAGCCACCGCCGTGTTTATGATTAAGTATATGAAAACCTTTGGGTTCCGTGTCAATAACGATGCGTTCCGTGAAAACTCTTGGTATTTCCGTAACGCACTGGTTCGTGCAAACTATAATGATTTGCAAAAAGGTATTCATTCCACCACAAAGTTTTTGGAATTGTTTTTCTCAAACCTTCTGCTCGGTACAAATTACGAATTAAAGAATCGCTATATGCACGTTGATTTTGTGGATGAAGCCGCTTCCCAAAGTGCCAAAAGCGAAACGCCAAAGTGCCAAATTGACACTTTGAAGTGTACTTTAGAAGAACTTGCCGTGTTAGACTTAATAAAAAAGAACCCGTCTGTTAAGCAAACCGAACTTGCAGAACAAACAGGAAAGTCTGTCAGAAGCATAAAGCGCATTATAGACTCTCTGAAAGAGAAACAATATATCCGTAGAGTTGACGGCAAACGCTACGGCAAATGGGAAGTCTTGGTTTAACATATAAGAATAGAGGGATTGATTATGAATTTAAAGACTTTATCTTCAGAAGGTAAAATCGCATATTTGATTAAACCTATTTTGAAAGTATTGCAAGAAGCAGGCGGCCAATTAGAGCGTTCTGAAATCAAAGAACGCATTGCAGATATGGATGACCAAATTGCTGAATACTCTGTGCTTGAAAAGAAATCGAAGCAAACCGGCAACACATATAAAGAGTTTAATTTTAAATTCAACTTTGCTATCAAAGATTTGTTTTTTAATGATTTGTTGACATACACAGATTCATCCCCGATTACTCTGACAGAAAAAGGGTTGTATCTTGATGTTGACAGCCTTAATGTTCAAAAAGAGATTATCGAAACTTCCAAGAAGCATTGGGAAGAACTGAGCAAAAACAACAAGAAAAATAAAGTTGTTGATATCAGTGATAACGAAGAAGAAACACAAGCCGAAGAAAAAATAAAGGATGATTTCAAGGAAGCACTGCTTGCCGCTATTGCCAAAATGTCTCCCAAAAAGTTTGAAGCTTTTTCAAGAGCATTATTAAACCGTATGGGTGTTGAGTTTACCGAAAAAGGTGTTCAAATCAGTAATGACGGTGGTATTGATGGTTACGGATATCACATTGATGCTAATGATTTCAGAACCACAAGAGTAGTCATTCAATGCAAACGATACAATGTCGCTCCCGTATCCGAGCCGGAAATCAACCAATTCTTAGGTGCTATGAATAAGTATCAAGCAGACTACGGTGTATTTATTACAAACGGTAGATTTACCAATGCTGCAAGAATTGCCGCAAGAGAAGGCTCACCCATTACACTGATTGACGGCAACGAATTAGTAAGACTGGTTATAAGATATGAACTGTACATTACACCGGTTAAGACTTATGTGTTAGATGAGTTTTATAATACAGAAGAATAGTATTTATCCGCAATAGAACATTATTCCTCATAGATCTTCGAATTTATTTAAGGAGGTTGCACAATGCTACACAATGAAAATTCACGTGTGAAGATACCTGCATTGGTGCATTTTACTCGTTTAGGGTACGAGTATTTATCTCTAAAAAATTATACGGGTAAAGGTTTGATTGATGAAGATACCAATATCTTTATTGATTTGCTTTGTACTGCAATAAATAGAATTAACGATGTTGAATATACCTTGTCTGATACTCAAAAACTCGTTAACGAGCTGAAACTTGTTCTCGATTACGAAGATATCGGTAGAGGGTTTTATTCAATTTTGCTGAATGGATATAAAGGGATTAAACTCATTGATTTTGAAGATTTCAACGGAGAAAAGAATATTTTTAATGTCGTAACAGAACTCACCTATAAGAATGGTTCTGATGAGTTTCGTCCTGACATTATTCCCCTTGTAAACGGTATTCCTCTTGCCTTTATTGAGGTTAAGAAGCCGAATAATAAAAACGGTATTAAAGCTGAGTACGACAGAATGAATACCCGTGTTCAGAACAAGAAATTCCGTCGCTTTATCAACCTGACTCAAATTATGGTTTTCTCCAACAACAGTCCTTATGATGATAATGAGGTTGTTCCTTTGGAGGGAGCATTCTATGCTGCAAGCAGTTATAAAAAGTTATTCTTTAGCCATTTCCGCGAGGAAGATCCTGCTCTGATTTCTTCTGTTGGTGAAGCAGACGAAGAAAAAGAAAACTTCATCTTAAAGGACAATAACCTCGTTTCCATCAAACACACCCCGGAATACATAACTAACCGTGCTATTGATACACCTACGAATAGCATCATAACCTCTCTGTTTTCTTTCGAGCGCCTTTTGACATTCTTGAAGTATGCCATTGCCTATGTAGAGAAAACGGATGAAAATGGTATTACGCATCTTGAAAAGCACTTAATGCGCTATCCTCAGTTTTTCGCGACTAAAGCTATCGAGAGCAAACTGAACCAAGGCGTTAAGAACGGTATCATTTGGCATACCCAAGGCAGTGGTAAAACAGCGCTTTCCTATTACAATGTTCGCTATTTGACTGACTATTTCCAAAAGCGTGGCACGATTGCGAAATTCTATTTTGTTGTTGACCGTTTGGATTTGTTAACTCAAGCCGCCAATGAGTTCCGTGCACGGGGTCTTGAAGTTGAAGAAATTAACTCCAAAGAGGATTTTATTAAGAATATTCAAACTACAGGTACATCTAGCAATACAGGCAAAGCAACCATTACGGTAGTCAACATTCAGAAGTTCTCTAAGGAATCTATTGTCAAAAAGTCTGACTATGCCGTAAATGTTCAGCGCATTTATTTCCTAGATGAGGCTCATCGCAGTTATAAGCCTACAGGTTCATTCCTTGCTAACCTCCTATCCTCTGATAGAGATGCTGTTATGATTGCACTTACCGGAACGCCTTTGATCGGCACTATATATGACGATGAAGGCAGACCTGTTTCCGGCAGTAAATATGATTCCAAAGCTGTGTTCGGTAATTACATTCACAAATATTACTATAATCGTTCTATCGCAGACGGTTATACTTTGAAGCTCATTCGTGAGGGTATCTCTACCACATACAGAAAGAAAATGCAGGAAGCTCTCGAAAGCATAGAGATGCTGAAAGGTTCTTTGCAGAAGAAGGATATGTATGCTCACCCTGCTTATGTCACACCGCTTGTAGAATACATTACCGATGATTTCCGTAAATCACGTATTGCTATCAATGACGATACTATCGGCGGTATGATAGTTTGTGATTCCTCCGATCAAGCAAAAGTTGTGTTTGAGAAAATGCAAAACACAGGGTTCTCTTCTGCATTGATTCTTCATGATGTCGATGATAAAGAAACCCGTCAGGGATATGTAACCGCATTTAAGAAAGGAACTATTGATTTTCTTATCGTTTACAATATGCTCCTTACCGGTTTTGATGCACCAAGACTGAAAAAGTTGTACCTTGGTCGTATTATCAAGGATCACAACTTGCTTCAGGCATTAACAAGAGTAAACCGCCCCTATAAGGGATACCGTTATGGCTATGTAGTCGATTTTGCAGATATTCGTGCCGAGTTTGATAAAACCAACAAGGCATACTTTGATGAACTGCAAGCCGAGCTTGGCGACGCCTTTAAGCAATACGATAACATCTTTAAGTCCAAAGAAGATATCGCAAAAGATTTGGAAACCATCAAAGAGAAGCTCTTCTTATTTGATACCGAAAATGCCGAGATTTTCTCTCAACAGATTTCCACCATTGACGATAAGAAGGAACTTCTCGATGTTCGTCACGCTCTCGAGCTGTATAAAGAACTGTTTAATATTACAAAACTGTTCGGCTATGACGATATCAGCGATAAATTCGATCTTGATAAAGTCTCTGCCCTTTACAATGAGGTTTGCAATCGACTCAGCATTATGAATCAAAAGCAGGTTTTGGAGGATGCTCAGGATATGAGCGCAATCTTAAATCTTGCTTTGGATCAGATCGAATTCAAGTTCAAAAAGGTTTCAGAAAACGAACTGATTATTGCAGATAAATTCCGTGAAACCCTTGAGCGCACCCGCAGAGCAGTTCAAAATACATTAGATCCTAAAGATCCTGAATATATCACCTTGCTTGAAGAACTTCAGCGTTTGCTTGCTAAGAAGAATATTGAAGAACTTACAGCAGATGAAATGAAGTCGGATATGGAAGAGCTTGAGAGGATCAGAAAAGAAGCCGAACGTAAAAATCAAGCCGATAGTATGCTTGCCGCTAAGTATGAAGGCGACGTAAAGTTCATGCGAACCCATAAACGTCTGCGTGAAACGCCTCCTCCTATTGCAGGCGATGTTGTCATTAACCAAATTCTTCTCAGCCTGAAGCATAGCGTTGATGCACAGATTATTGCAAACAGCCATCTGCTTGATAACGAACCTTACTTTATGCAGGGTATGTTCCCAATGATAAAGAAAGAGTTTGAAAAGCACGATTTGAAGTATACCGCTTCCCAAGTTAAATACGTAGGCGTATGTATTTCAAACGAATACTTTACCGAAAGGAACTTTGCATCATAATGGATATGAATATAACCTTACAAACCAAGCAGATGATAGATAATCTCAAAGCTGTCTGCACAAACTTTGGCTTGGGTAATGCTTCCAGCGAGTATAAGATTATCACTGAAGTGTTTCTCTATAAATTCCTTAACGATAAATTCCTTTACGAAGCTAAGAAAGTAGATAAATCATTGTCAGAACTTTCGTCTGCAGAAGTTGAAAAAAAACTTTCTAACATGAGTGACGATGATTATGAGCTGTTTTTGTATGGCTTTGAACCTGATACGGCAAAACTTAAAAAAACTCACTTTATTTCTTATCTGTTCAATCGTAAGAATGAAGAAAATTTCCATACCCTTTTTGACGAAACCTTAAAGGATATCGCAGAATTCAACATTGATATTTTCTCTATTAGAACCGGCGGGCAATCCAAAATGAGCCTGTTCAATGGGGTTTCTCAGCATGTTATTGAAATCGAAAAGAAAGACGGATTCTGCTGCGCAATCATTGACAAGATTGCAGAACGCAGCTTTGAATGTGTTTTTGAACAGAAGTACGACTTCTTTGCTCAGATCTTTGAGTATCTCATCAAGGACTATAATAAGGATTTCGGTAAGTATGCGGAGTACTATACCCCTCATTCCATAGCAAGTATCATTGCAAAGATCATGGTTCCTGATGGTGCTACCAACGTTACCGTTTACGATCCTGCTGCGGGTTCCGGTACGCTTGTTTTGGCTCTTGCCCACGAAATTGGCGAAAAAAACTGTACTATCTACACGCAGGATATTTCTCAAAAATCAAATGAGTTTTTGCGCTTGAATCTCATTCTTAACAACTTGGTGCATTCTCTACCTAACGTTGTTCACGATGACACGCTTCTTAGACCTTTTCATAAAAACAAATCAGGTGATGCTTTAGCAACATTTGATTATATTGTCAGCAATCCTCCCTTTAACACGGATTTCTCGGATATTAGAGATGAGTTAGCGAGTGAGAAGCATAAACAACGCTTTTTTGCGGGTGTTCCCAACATTCCCGAAAAAGATAAAGGAGCAATGGCAACATATCTTATGTTTGTCCAGCACATATTGTTTTCTCTTGCGCCTAACGGAAAAGCTGCAATCGTTATTCCGACACCTTTCTTGACAAAAGGCAAAGGTATAGATGCTCGAATTCGGAAAACGCTTATTGATAATCATATGTTACGTGGCGTAGTTACAATGCCTAGTAATATTTTCTCAACAACAGGAACCAATGTTTCCGTTTTGTTTGTAGAAAACAACTATTCTAATGATGACGTTGTTTTTGTAGAAGCATCCATATTAGGTTCTAAAAGTAAGGAAACCGAAAGAAATCAAAAAACTATCTTGTCTCCTGAGGAAGAGATGAGAATTGTTGATGCTTTTGTAAACAGAAAAGTCGAAGACGGATTTTCTGTTTTGGCTTCTTATGAGAAGATTAAGAAGTCTGATTATCGTTTATCCCCTAGTACATACTTCAAGCATGAATTGGAATATAAAACTCTCGATCTATCCGAGGCATCAAAGTTACTTCAGAAAAAAGCAAATAATATTAGATTGTATTTTTCCGAAGAACTCAATGATATCTTAGATTTGATGTTTAACAGATGGTTTGTACAATTTGAATTTCCTAATGACGGGAAACCTTATCGTTCATCCGGTGGAAAATTAGAATACAACGAAAAATTGGGTATAGAAACCCCTGTGGGGTGGGAAACAAAAAACATTTTGAAGGTCTGTTCAATTGTTGACTGTCTCCATAGCAAAAAGCCGGAAGAAAGATTCGAAGATGAACGTTATTACCTGTTGCAGTTAGATAATATTGTTGAAAACGGAAGAATTGATGTTAGAAGTAAATATTACATATCGAAACAAGATTATGAAACATGGACTTCTAAAATCGAAGTGAAAGAAGGAGACTTTGTTGTAACAAATGCAGGAAGAGCGGGTGCCATAGGTATGATCCCTGAGAATGTAACCTGTGCTATCGGCAGAAATATGACCGCAATTAGACCTACAAAGATTCCTTCGTTCTATTTAAGACAATTCTTGTTTAGTCCTTATATGCAAAAATTTGTTGCATCTAACTTAGATGAAGGATCTTTCTTTAAAAGTTTGAATGTAAAGTCTATTAAAAAAATTGAGGTATTAGTTCCGCCGCAGGATGTTTTAGATAAATATCTTAGCTTGACTGAACCTCTATTTAGAATGCTTATCAATGGCATAGATCCTTCTAAGAAAGTTAAACAAATTAAATCTATTATCGAAAGCTATTTAAAATAAAACCGTCAACCTGAATTCTTTAGATTTTCGGTAATTGTGAACGGACAAGCCACCGTGGAATGAGGAAGGTGTTATATGACCTATATGACCAAGGCAGAACAAAAACAGAAAATCAGTGAGTTTATTACTCGTGGAGAGGATATAGACAAGCGAGAAAAAACTGAGTTTGCCGGAGTTTCACAAGTAAAAGGCAATCAATTTGATGCGTGGATGAGTGAGATTAGTGTATTTAATGAGAGATATTTAAAGGCTCATCCCCTGTATTCAGCTATACATAGCGCCTTTTTTCATCGTAATACCAGCCGAAAATCTTATCAAAACATGATGGGGCACTTACAGGCTCTTGTAAATGATTCGGATTATTGGGAAGAACCGCAAGAAAAGAAGAACACCAATCCTCTTACTCTTCAATCAAATGAGAAAGGTACACAAAACTCTATGACACCGATTATTTTTATTAGTCACAGATCCATAGATGCCGAAGTTGCCGATATGCTCAAGGACTATTTAGTAACAACGGGAATTCCAAATGATTATATTTTCTGTTCTTCTCTGCCGGGAAACGATGTGAACAATGTAATTTCCCGTGAGGTAAAAGAAAAAATAGCAAATAGTTCAGTAAATATTGCTATTCTTTCAAACAGCTACTATGAAAGTGCCTATTGCATAAACGAAGCCGGTATCATTTGGTTACAAGATCCAGAAGTTCCTGCCGTTGTAATTGGTTTGCCGGAAATTACTCACAACAATATGCATGGCTTTTTGAATAGCGATTATAAGTTGAGAAGATTAAATAATCTTAACGATATTTCTGCTATTCATGATGCAGTACATAAAGCTGTCAATATTCCAGCGGCCACACTTTCTGTGGCTACTGAAGCAGGGCAAAAATTGAGTAATCGTTATAAAGAATTTATTTCTCAACGTGAATCAAAGAGCAAAACTGTTGCAAAAAAATCCGCAGATGCTGAAAGCGAGGATGACCAACGACCTCAACCTCCGCTTGAACAAATCAAGAAATTGCTAAGCAACCCTAATGATTGGGTTGAGGAAGATTCTCGGTATTACCACAGTCTATATCCTCAGTATACAATTGTGTTAGAAGAAGATAGAGAAGAAAATGGTTTGTGGAGCGAAGGAAATAGAATGTTTTATCATCACTTACAAACCGACACAGCTGCATATTATGGCACTATTAAAATTTTCAGCAATGGAACGCAGTTGTTTTCATGCCAAAGCACAGATCTTGATGGACACAGAATGACTGCACCTTGCCCAGAAATGGCATTTATTCCATATCGCAATTACAGTGACCCGAATATTTGCTTAAGATACTATGTAACATCTGAATTGCGATATTTGTTACTAAGATTTTTGGAACATCATATCGGAGATGCAAATGGAAGAGAAGCACAAATCGCAACTAGACGACTATTAGAAGTTGTGCTTTTGTTTGACTGCAAAGATGATGTCGAGAATTTTGTTACGTATGTAAGCCGCCATTTAGGTAGTTTCGATAGCAAGGTTGCAAGCCAACGAGAACCTTATATTGAGAACGAAACCGATACAGCTAAGAAAGTTTTGGCTCAAGAGATTCGTAACGCTCAGGCTTTAAAAGAAATGCAACCTGAGTGGATTAAGTTTAAAACAGAAAATGAGGAATGGTAAATGAAAAAGAATCGTAACGAATTAAATGAAATTAACACTACACTTGATAAAATGATTCAACTTGAAACCTCAAAGAACAAGGTAAATATATATAAAATTATATTATTAATTGCCGGATGTATCGCCGGATTATTAATTGTTACTGCATTATGTTTTATTTTCTATAAAAGCAGTTTTTCATTGGAAAGTCTTTTGTCTTTGTTATTGGCGTTTTTCTCTATTTTTATATCGGTTTTCTTTTATTTTAAGACTGAAGAAACAAGCAACCATTTTTATGATATGTCTTATGATTTTATGAAAGATGTTTCTGTGACTTTGGGAAAAATAGAGGAACGCTTCGGTGAAAAACTCAACAATTTAAACGATAAGGTTTCACATTTGTCTTATGCAAAAGAGGAGAAAACAGAAGAATTACAAACAGTCGAAGACGAAAAACAAAAAATGATTGATGAGTTATTAGATAAAGCAAAATTAAACGAAACGCAGAAAGAAGAATATGTAAAGAGGTTGCGTGAAAAGGAAGAGGAAGCTGATTCACTACGAAGACAGCTAAGACGTATTGATATGAAATATAGAAATATAATTGAGCACCGAAATGAATTATCTCTTCCGGCTCGTTTCTTACAAACTATTTTTGATGCATTCTCACCAAAAGAACTTAAACTTATTAGATCTGTTCATTTTACTGATTTGCCTAATGGCTTAAAAGATAAAATGATTGATCTGGACATTGTTATGCCGGATGGAGAATTAACCCCCAAAGGTAAGATATTGTTTGAAAACCTTGACAATATTATGTAGTTTTTATATTTAATTTAGAAAGGAGTGCAAATGTGAGCGAAACATATTTAGTTTTTACCGATGAAGCCGGGGTATATAATAAGCGGCCAAATGAAAAGTTTCGCCACAGCCACCCATTATACATACGCTCTAACGTGCGATTTTCTGCCGATGACTATCGTTTGTTTCAAAACGAAATTGCAGAATTAAATGAACATTATAGTATCCCTGTAAGTGAGGAAATCAAATGGTCTGACCTTTGGGAGATACACAAGGGCAAGTACCGTTCAGAATTTCTAAAAACCAAATCCGAAGATACTCTAAAAGGATATTATCGTCGTGTTTTTAATCGAGCGGTAGACAAAAAATCCCTCGAATTTATCTTTACGGTTACATGTGTATACACTCAAACGTGTTACCAATCCGAAGAGGAGGTTTTGAAGTTTCATCTGCAAGAATCAATGCAGCGAGTAAATATGGATGCTCAACCCAATGATTTTGCAACAATAATTATGGACGAGCTTAATCCTGACAAAATTAAAAAGTTGAAAACAGCTTGCCACGAAATTGCGGTAAAAGGTGATTTTATCAAATACAAAAACATTTACTCAGGTGTTCTTACAGAGTGTAGTTCGCAAAGTGCCGGTATACAGCTTGCGGACTTTGCTGCGGGCATTTTCAACGGGTATCTTAGAGGTGCCTTACTTAGCAGAGGAAAGTATGAATTTGCGACAGATCTGTTTAACGAATTCATATTGCCTAATCTACGTCATCATCCGGACGGTCGCATTATGGGCTATGGTGTAAGAGAAGTACCGAGCAACACCACAATCAGAAATAAACTATCCGCTTTATTTGAGAGGTGATTATCGTTGACAAAACCGATTAATCTGTTTCTTATATCAAGGATTACAGATGAGAGTGCATACCAACGTGTAGAAAGACACGCTTCCGGAAAAGATGAGTCCAAAAGGACTCAAATGCACGAAATTTGCTCTTTGCGCCAGTTGGTAGATTCGCTTTTACGGTATGGCACTTCAATAGAAGAACTTGATGGATTCTTTTTGAGTTATCAAATCCCGCAAATCGGAAAAGAATTTGATTTACTTAAATTTACAGAATCTCGATGCCTTAACATTGAAATAAAAAGCCAATCCGTACCGACTGAGGATATACATAAACAACTTATAAAGAATAAGCATTATCTTGCACATTTACAAAAAGAAACCGAGTTTTATTCGGTGATAACCGATTCGTTAGTTACTTATCGGTTGACCGAAAACAATGAATTACAGCAAATCAGTTTTTCCGAAGTGGTAAAGTCCGTAAGAGAGTTTGCTAATGGGTATTTGCTGCAAATAGACAATATGTTTCGAGCATCAAATTATTTGGTTTCGCCGCTGAATACCCCTGAAAAATTCATCAACGGAGAGTATTTCCTAACTCAAGCACAGGAGCAAATAAAGAGGAATATTCTTTCCGATATTTTTGTCCTTGGGTGTTGTGGCTTTTATAGCATTATCGGTAAACCCGGTACAGGTAAAACATTACTAACTTACGATATTGCCAAAGAACTTTCAAAAACACAACCCACATTGGTAATACACTGTGGAAAGACATCTGATGGTCAACAAAAACTCAAACAGGAAATTGAAAACTTCAATGTTATAGCTGCGGGATATCTTAAATATCAACCGGATATTTTGAACGGCTACCATTATATTCTTGTAGATGAATCTCACAGATTTCATCCGGATCAATTTGACACTCTTTGTAATACGGTAAAGAAGAATAAACAGATATGTATTTTTTCTTCTGATCCTGAACAAATTTTGTCCAGCTTTGAGAAAAGGAATAATATTGTCAGCAAAATTATGTCGCTTGGATTACTTGGAAAATATGAATTGTCTGAAAAAATACGAACGAACAAAGAATTGGCATCATTTATTATTTCAGTGAGGAACTTGAACAGAAAACCGAAAGTCCCTATGATTTATGATAATGTTTCTTTGGCCTATGCAAACTCTGTAGATGAAGCAAAGCAAATCATAGAGTATTTTCGCAATCAAGGTTATACTTTCATAAACTACTCAAAATCTAATTATTGTTATAGTCCCTATGCACAATACGAGGAGGATTTTGACACTCACCACGTGATCGGTCAAGAATTTGATAATGTTTTGATGCTTATGGATCGGTCATTTTTTTACGATGGAAATGGAATACTGAAGGGGGTACCTCATCCCAATCCCGATTATTTATATCCCAATCTCTTTTATCAAGGTATAACACGTGTTCGTGAGAAGATTGCTCTTGTGGTTGTAGGAGCACCTGAATTATTTGAAAAAATATCGTCAATTGTTGAATGAAGCGTGAGGTGAAATACAGTGAGTCAAAGTTATCAACTAACCATCGAAGATATGGAAAGACAAGAGTATATCGATGCACAGCCCAAAAGAATAGCCTACATTGACGAGTGCGGCAGTTTTGGCTTTGATTTCACCACCGATGGTGCGTCCAAGTTTTATATTCTATGTGCTGTCGTAGTTGAAGACGCACAGCTTGATAATCTTCATACATCATTCAATGAAATAAAACAAAACAATGGCTTTGCAAAAACAGAAATGAAGTCCAGTAAAATTGGAAGCGATAACAAGAGGCGCACCAAAATCATTTCTCAACTAATGCCTATTGAATTTCGGGTTGTTCTGTTAATTGCTGACAAGCAAAAATTCATGGCAGAAAGTCCTTTGACAGAGTATAAAAAGACTTTTATTAAATTCCTCCATCAAAGGCTCTACGATCGTTTGTACCACGTATATCCTAAACTGAAAATAATAGAGGACGAAACTGGGACAACAGAGTTTCAAGAATCTTTCAAAAAGTATGTTAGTGAAAGACGGCCACAGTTTAATCTTTTGAACGAATATGATTTTGATTATTGCGATAGCAAGGACGAAATACTTGTTCAACTTGCAGATTTGATTGGCGGATCTGTTAATCGTTTTTTGATTGACCAAACTGCGCCAAACTATTTAGAAATGCTTAGAGGGAAAATACTTCTTGTTGACGAGTTTCCAAGTAAGCACGAACCTTATTGGGGTACAACAAAGCCCGAAGATTGTAAATTCGATAAAGATATTTATGCTCTTTCTGTAAAATGCGCATCTGATTTTATTGATAAAAACGAAAAGTCTGATTTAGACGAAAAAAGAGCCCAGGTTGCTTTCCTTCGTTATTTACTGTTCCAAGCTCAAAATGTTAATCCAACACGATATATTTATTCTAATCAAATTATATCCGTATTGAGAGAATATACAGATCAAAAAGTAAGTAGAAACTTTCTTTATAGAAAGGTAATCGCCCCGTTAAGGGATGAAGGGGTTATAATTGCCAGTAGTTCGCACGGATATAAAATCCCTATATCTGTCGAGGATATAAAAACATATTTGAATTCGACACATACAATTGTTTCTCCAATGCTACATAGAATTGGTATTTGTCGGGCATTGATTCAACAGCAGACAAATAACAAAATGGATATATTAGATGATCCTGCATTTGTAAAGTATAAAAAATACTTTGATTAATATAAGCAAAGCAGGCACGAGAGGTTTCTCCCGTGCCTGCTTTGCTATTTTGTGAACTTGATTATGACCTCATCGACACCGTCCGTGTATTTGCCCTGCGCTACAAGGATGTTATGTAGATTAAGCAAACATTGGATTACAAAGCGGCGTTCGGTATCGTTGAGGAAGAGATGATATTTCCTCTTTCTCATACGAATACGACCTCTGCATTTACAATTTCGGTGGCTCGTTCACGAATATTGTTCATCTTCCGCACCCACGCCATTGGGTCGCCTGCTTTGAGTTGTTCCGAGACGCCTTCTTTTTCGGCGTGTTCTTTTACGAGCCGAGAAAAGAGTTCCTGTGCCTGTTCTTCGGTGTCGGCGAGGTGGGAATGTAGCTTGCCGGAAGTGAGCAAATTGTAATACAGAACTTTGTGGTGTTGCTTCAAATATCGAAGTCGGCGCTGTCCCCATACGCCGATAGGGCGTTCATCTTCGGCGGGTAAGGTTATATTTGGCATACGGTAATCGCCTTGCATCGTGTATGTGCCGCCGGATTGTTCAAATAATGATTTCATATTGTAAACTTCCTTCATTAACCGTCACCAAAAATATCGGTGTAAAAACACTCAAACTTGATTGGTGAAGGGTTATTGATATCTAATAAGCAATCTCTCTTGCTTTTGAATACTTGCTCTACGGCAAAGAGTTTTGAGCATAGCCAGCCGTTTTCGATGAAAAGTATATTCGGGTGTCCCATAAAGGAATCAGGTTTGTAATAATTCTGACTATCGATGCCAATCTGCAAGTCTTTCATCTTAGTTTTGACACATCTCATATATTGTTTTCCGTCATAGTAGTATACAATTGCAGCTTCAGTTTTTTCGGTCTTAATAGTGTAATCAAATCCGTAAGTGTTAATAAAAGTATGTTCTGCGGCAAGGCAATAATAAGTCGTCTCCGACAATACAACGCCTTGTTTAGTGATTACAAACTCACCGTTTTGGATTACATCGTCAATATCTTCTTTTGTACCGATATATTCCTTTGTAGCACCTGATATTATTGGAGGAACAGAATAGTCCGGCAAACTGACGATGTATAATTCCTGTTTCAATATCATCACTCCTTTAACAAATCTTCAAACGGTGCTTTTGTTTCTACAAAGGCTTCATAGGCGAAGTTGGCGCCGAGACGGAAGCCCATAATGAAACTGTCGAGATTGGATTCTCCGTTCACAACACCCCAAGCGTTCACATAATCGAGAAACCATTTCTTCGACTTGTCGGTCAGAGCGTTGGTCAGTAAATCTTCGTTATTCATCAGGACTTCCATTTGCTTTTGCACCGCTTTATTTTCTTTTGTACTGCGTGCCTGCGGATCAATATTTCCGTAATAAAATTCTTCTATAAACCGTGACATAAATAATGCACCTGCCTTTCGATTACAGTTTAGCAAAATCGAAAGACAGGTGCGAGTATGCGAATTTTCAAATCGCACATTATTTCTTCTGTTTCATCTTCCTTTGAAAATCGTTCAGCGTTTGGATATGCCACAGGCTTTTGCGGGTGATGGAACGGAAGGTCAGCGAACAGAAAAAGTCGATTAGAAAGATTTTCGGTATGTAAAAGAGTTGTCCTTTGCGAAACGATTTAAGCTCACCACGGTTGCACCAATTATTTACGGTGGTTTTGGCGTAGCCGGTCAAGGTGACTATCTCCTGCACGGTCACGACATCCTTATACTTGACGAGCAGTTTGGCATAATAGTCGTGCATTTGCCTAAGTACATCCTCGGGCAGTTCTTTGGAGAGTTTCGCTACATAGTGACCGCCGTACCATCCTCTCGGTGCGGAATATAGCTCAGGGTAAACAGCTCGCTCCTCAAGGTACGCTCGGACATCCTCCTTCTTGATTTTATAGCACCGTGTTTTCTTGCCCGTCCACTCGCAGGGTACCTTGCCGCTTTTAAGCAAGTGTAGCGCAGTTGATTTGCTAATATGGCAAAGCCGATAAAACTGATCCTTATTCATCACATCGGGAACACTGTTCCAATCAATCGGTAAATTCTTCATCTGATACACCTCAAAAATAGATTTCGTCGGTTTGAAATTCTTTCTGCGATGTATTGAATTTTGTATTGCCTTCTCTCGTAATTTCTCTCCTGTCTCCCCTGATTTCTCTCCAAAATCGGCAAAAATTCCGATTTGAACCCACTTTGAAAAAATGCAGTCGTAACAAGGCTTTAGGGGCGAAAAAGCCTTATTTTATGCGGCTTTTGGCTCAGACAAAACGACCTGAAACTGACACGAAACGACCGGAAGTTGACACGCTGACTAAAAGACTCGAAATGCTGTGTACGTAATGTACCTAGGGTTCGAATCCCTAACTCTCCGCCAAAAGTCCACCGTAATTTTGATAGAATTACGGTGGACTTTTTCTATGCCCGAAAACCGCTTGAAATAGGGCTTTTCGGCTGTTCAGGCATATAACAAACCCCGCTGCAGGCAATTCTGCGGCGGGGTTTTGTGCGTTTTACGGTTGTTTCAGCGGTATGAGCCGTTGTAATCGTTAAACAACCGAGGTAATCGTTAAATTGTCAGCGTATTCGTTAAATCACTGGGAGTAATCGTTAAAAGACAAAGCGAAATATTTATCCATTTAACTTCCTGAATTGCTCGCTTCGACTTCTTTTAAAGTTCTTCCATCTGAAGCTTTCCAAACTTTAGGGCCACTTATACCATAACCCAAAACGAAATCAGCTGCTGCCGACGAGCTGGAAAAAAGGATATCCTCTGTTGTTACTAAGTCTTGTACACGGCCATCAGAAAAACACTTGTCTCGAAGTTTGACGATACCTGCGTTTAAAGATTTAACAGTAACTTTTTCGTTCAGAACTGAGCCTTTAAGAAGAACAAATCCTTCGGTGGTCACTACACCAGTTGCCTTTACTGATCCCTGCGATAAATAATATTCATCATTTCGGTCAACAGGCTCACCGTTGACAGTTTGTACCATAGGCTCTAATACTTTGTACCCCAGGGCATTAATAAGAATTTTAACGTTATCAATAAACTCCTCCATCGCGGAAACTTGCGATTCTTTCATTACAGTATTTCTATAAGTATTTTTAGTAAGAACGGTATAACGCTTATTATCACGTGCGATTTCCACAAAACGATTTTCAAGGTATCTTATAAGCGCCTTATTAAGATCACGACCTGTAAATAACACAGCAGTGTTCCAATAGTATTTTTTTTCTCCATTTGGCTGTCCCGTATATGTTGAGTCAGTCGATCTTGAGATTTTCCGCTTCACCGATGTAAACGGAATCAGTCCCATCGTCCTCTTTACAAAAAAGAAAGTAAACTCCTGCCTGAGATATGTCATCACGGTTACAGGTTGCAGCTTCAATACGCGGGATTTTAATGGCTTTACCGTTCCAGTTAGAGAGTTCTGCTGTAATAATGCTGTCTGCAGTACCGTTCACAAGGAACAATTCAATTGATTTTCCATAAGTCACACAAATCACCTCCTTATACAATATGCTTTTCTTCAGTTATTTTATTTTTAGAGGTGTATACGGTTAACATTCTTCGACGATTAGACGCTTACAGGGTTTTCTGTTTTGTCTAAAAAGCCAAGCGCAGCTGACGTAAAATCCATCGGCTGCGCCCATAT
>OIWT01000044.1_pt1 | contig 163452 bp, 162 predicted proteins | sample 1587701 | NCBI WGS metagenome assembly OIWT01 (sample SAMEA3888904, study PRJEB22519) | human gut metagenome | biome: human gut; feature: human-associated habitat; material: faeces | place: Denmark | collected 2009
ATATTTCCGCGCGTTTGGAAAGGACTGCATCTTTCAAATCTATGCCTTTGGTTTGTAACTCTGCAATTGCCTTTACGGATAGTCCCAATGTACGAAGAACAAAAACGTTTTTAATACGAGAAATTTGTTTTTCGGTATATTGTCGGCGAGATGAGATCCCAACGGTAGTGCTTTGAACGATACCTTTTTCTTCATAAAAGCGAAGCGTTCTTGATGTAGTGTCAAGCATCTTGCAAACTTCTGTAATATCGTATAGAGATTTTTGATACATACCCTCACCCCCTCTATATTATATCACTTGACGCAGCGTCAATGTCAAGTGAAAATATTATTTTAATAGAGCTTTTAAGTATAGAAAAACTATTGACAGTACTGTACCTTCGCTAAAGTGAAAATAGTAAGTCGCCGCCTGCCTTCGGTACTATTATATCACAAAATAGGGAGGTGTTCCCGGGATATATGAAATTAACTGTTGGTAAAAAAACATAGCAGAAGGACAATTGATGCCGTGGATAAAGCGGGCGAGTGCTGTGTGGCAAACCTGAAAAAGGCAGGTATTCGGTAATGCCTGCCGGGTTCGAAAGCGATATCTTTTTCGGTGGCGCGATACAAAAAAAGCAAAGCACCGTCCGAAAGGGCGGTGCTTTTGTTTTCGTGCGAGAGGGTATGAACGCACAAAGACAGGGTTATGAGCCCGAAACTTATAAAAGTGCGGGCGCGGTAACGCTGAGTACGATAGCGGAATAACAAGCATGACCGGAGGAGTTTGATTTTCGGCTTTCGCGGAATAAATTCTATTGCTTTTCAGCGATAAATAATATATACTTATAGCAAAAAGCGATATGCAATTTTTACCTATGAAAGAGGTGAGCCGAAAATGGTTTATACCAAACATTATTTATCTCCACTCGGTGGTATATTGCTTGCCGCTGACGAAGTCGGACTTATGGGACTTTGGTTCGACGGCGAAAAATATTATGCTGACAATCTGCCAAAAGAGCATACGGAAGAGGAAACGCCAATACTTTCGGAAGCTTCACTGTGGCTTGATGTTTACTTTACCGGCAAAGAGCCGGATTTTATGCCTCCGTTACACCCGATCGGCTCTGCCTTTCGTCGGGAGGTATGGGAGATCCTTTTGCAGATTCCATACGGCGCAACAGCTACATACGGCGATATTTCAAAACGGCTTGCAAAAAAGATGGGACTTGAAAAAATGTCCGCGCAGGCGGTTGGAGGCGCTGTCGGACATAATGAGATATCGATTATCATTCCATGCCACAGAGTCGTTGGAACGAGCGGAAGCCTTACTGGATATGCGGGCGGTATAGATAAGAAGGTCAGGCTGTTGGAGCTTGAACACGCCGATATGAGCCGCTTTTTCGTGCCGAAGAAAGGCACGGCGCTGTGAGATGAAAACACAAGCGTAAAAATTAAGCAGAAATAAAAAACAACTGCCTTCTCTCGATGAGAGAAGGCAGTTGTTTTTATCCGAAATAATTGACGCAAAGTATCGCCGCTCCGAGAACGACAAGTATTCCACCGGTTATGCGATTGAGCGTTTTCGGGCTTGCTTTGTTTGCAAAAAGCGCCGCTATCTGTGCAAAGGCAAGCGTGCTTATAACACAGATTATAAGTGCCTCGATATCCGGTGCTCCGCCTATGGCAAAATGGCTCACAGCGCCTGTAAACGCTGTTGCGCTCATTATGAAAACGCTTGTGCCGACGGCGGTTTTAAGTTCATATCCGAGAAAAGACGTAAGAACAAGAAGCATCATCATTCCGCCGCCTGCTCCCACAAACCCGCAAATAAAACCGACGACCGTTCCGCCGATGACGGAACGTATCGCTTTTTGTTTTGCCGTTGCCGACGTAAAGCTCTTTTTTGGATTTACAACAGGCTTTACAATGAATTTAATTCCCAAAAGTAATGTCATAAATACGGAAAAATTGCCCATTGTTGTTTTCGGAACGGTGCTTGCTACATAGCTTCCCACCATTGTAAAGCAAAGCACGGATACCATCATTATTATGCCGTTTTTGATATCAAGATTCTTGTTTTTTCCGTATGTTACGGCGGAGACGGCACTTGCCAGCACGTCACTTGCGAGAGCTATTCCTACTGCCATATAAGGATCCATATCGAGAAATGTTATCAGCATCGGACTTATCACCGCTGCCGCACTCATTCCTGCGAAACCCGTTCCGAGTCCTGCCCCAAGACCGGCGATAATACATATTATTACTTTAAGCATTGGCTTTGATCCTTCTTTCCGAAAAGTGCTATGTTGGAGTTTAACTTATCCGTAAGACTCTGAAAAGCCGCCATTTCCTCCGGCGTGATATCTTTTTTCAGTGTTTCTGTAAAATATTTTTGCATTTTCTTCCCGTCCGATATGACGGGATCGGCTTTTTCCGTAAGAATAAGGCGACGTCTGCGACGGTCGCTTTCGTCGTCTTTCCGTACGAGAAAGCCGTTTTCTATGAGTATTTCAACGGAAACGGAAGCTATTCCGCTTTTTATTCCGCGCACTTCGCAGATATCGCGGGCGGTGTTATGCTTCGGATTGTTGGCGAAAAAAAGCAGAATATCAAAGCAGGTCTGATTTATTCCGTATTTTTTGCATATGGGCAGGCTAAGCTCGGAATAAATATTTGAAAGCTTTCGCCCGATTGCTATCATCTGTATTGCAGACATATAGGTCCTCCAAATAGTTTAATATTAGAATATTCAATATTGTATCATCAAAGGCTGAAGCTGTCAATATATTTTTATAAAAAGATAAATAGACTTGCAATAAATTTATTGCTTGAAAAAATAAATGGTTAAAAAAGCAGAAAAGCACCCGCGAGGGTGCTTTTTGCTTGAGTTATTTGTGTGTTACGGCAATCCAAAGCTTGCAGCTGTATTCGGGACCGGAAATGTTTGCCGAAGGATAAACTTCCATTTCGACTCCTTTTCGGTATTCACAGTCGCTTTGCGCTGTTATTTGATTTTTCCGTCGCCGCCCATGAGCGCAGTCATTTCTTCTATGCGTTCTATGGAAAAAGGCGGAGCGCAGAGCGGCTTCATTGCTATGCTCATAAGCTTCATCGGATTGTCATCGGCGGCAACCCGGTTTGACGAAAGCGCACCGCAACGTTTGCAGCGATGAATTATAGCCCATTCGCCGCCGGATCTTACCCATACGGCAACAGGTTCCATTATTCCTCCGCAATCGGAGGCTCTGTCTCCCGGCTCTGTATCAACGTGCAGATTTGAAAGACAGTTCGGGCAGTGATTGCGATGGTCGCTTCCGGCGTTTTCCGGAGTGCAGAGTCTGCCGCAGACCTTGCATACAAAGCTGTCGCGGCAGGGATGAGTTTTGTAATAACCTTTTTCAAATGTTTTCCGTTTGTTTTCACGGTTCATTTTGTGTTCCTCCTGAAAATTGTTTCTGCAATTTATTCGGGAGGAATGGCAGAGAAGTGTTTTTTGCCAACCTCCCGGTCAGCGAACACTATCCATTGACGATTTTATTTTCAAAAAAAGCTCCTGTTAATAAATATTTTGCACCTTCTGCTCTTTGCGGACAAAACAATGCTGTAAAATTATATCACAGCTGAAAGGAAAAATCAATATTTCATTTTTCAAAACGCAAAAAGCGATCCGCAAAGGACCGCTTTTTATATATAGCATTTAAGTGTTTTTTCTATCCAATAGGAAAAGTCTGCGCTTGGCAGATATTTTTCGGTTTCTTTAAGCCGCTTATATGCAGGAACGCCGTCTGACGGATCGTGCCAGATATCGGCGAAAACAAAATCGAAGTCCGAGTTCGCAAGCCTTGTTTCGGCAAAATAAAAAGCGTCGTCACATATGATATTTATCTTATCTTTTCGGGGCATTTGCGGGAGGATGATGTCACGGAACAGGGATATTGCGTTTTTATCACGTTCGACTATCGTAACGGAGGATACGCTTTCTTTTTCCGATACCATATAAGCAAAATAACCGAGTCCGAGTCCGTAGGTCAGGACTTTGCCGTGCGCACCTGATATCGGTGCGCGCATGGTGTTTATTTCGTTCGGGGTTATCAGCATCCATTCTGTGCCGCTTTCAAGTACCGCAGGATATGAAAATTCTTTTTCAAAGAAGCCTATCTGCGGAATTATTTTTCCGTCGCGCGTTATTTTCGGATCATCGAACACAAAAGCCTGATACGGGACGTATGTTTTGTAACAAAGCTCCCATTTGCCAAGCTTTTTCGTCGGTATTCTGATGTTTTTAAGGTACGGATTATTTTCATAATCTTTGTTTTTGAGAAGGTGTACCATATCGGGGAAATATTCTTCAAAAATTTCAGCATCGCGCGGATTCTTTTCGGTGTCAAGGTCGATTGACGCCGCGAGGGTAAAGCAATAGGCTTCTTCTTTTGAAATGTCGCAGTCGCGACAGAGACTTTCTATAAATTCGGGGCGGATAAAATCCGCTTCGTGATTTATAAAAACACTGAGCTTTTTGAAAAGTATATTGTTATATTGTGCGAACTTCAGGTTGTTTCCCACGCTCGTGGACGCTCCTTTCGGAAGATATCAACTATATTATAACAGACAGGCCGCGCTTCCGCAATACAAAAATAAAAAATCAAAGGCAAAGACCTTCGGGGGAAAAGTAGTCTTTGCCTTTGAAAATTATTCTTTCGATGTTTCTTCCGCTTCTTTTTCAAGAACCGTGTAGGCTACCTTGCCCACAAGAGTTTTCGGAAGCTCATCTCGGAATTCTATCTGATAGGGAAGCGCATATTTTGCAACGTTCTTTTTGCAGTATTCGTGAAGCTCCTGACGAATGTCTTCGGAAGGCTTTATACCGTCTTTCAGAACGATAAATGCTTTTACTTTCTGCATTTTGTAGGGATCCTTTACGCCGATGACGCAGCTCATCTGGACCTTCGGATGCGCATCGAGGACGTTTTCTATCTGTGAAGGATATACGTTGTATCCGCTTGTGATTATTATTCTCTTTATGCGCTGCTTGAAGTATATGAAGCCGTCTTCGTCCATCTTGCCGAGATCGCCCGTATGAAGCCACACATTTCCGTCTGCATGAGTGCGGAGGGTGTTCGACGTTTCAGCTTCGTTATTCATATATCCGACCATTACGGAAGGACCGCAAAGACAGATCTCTCCGTCCTCTCCGTAAGGGACTTCGTCACAGGTACCTACGGCGCATACCTGATAATATGTGTCGGGATATGGAAGTCCTATGCTGGCTTCGCGTTCTTCACAATAGGGGGTAAGACAGCTTGCCGTAACACATTCGGTCGTTCCGTAACCCTCGCGGACATGAACGGGTGAGCCGTGATCGTCAAGGAATTTATCGAATTTCTTTTTAAGCTCGACGGAAAGCGAATCTCCGCCGGAGAATACGCCGCGCAAAAAGTCGAGCGAAACGCCGTCGAGATACGGGTTTCTTGTGATTGCTTCAAAGAGTGTAGGTACGCCTGCAATGAAGTTCGGCTTTTCCGTTTTTATAAGATTTGCATAAGCTTTTACGTTGAAACGCGGAACGAGAATTGAAAGTCCGCCGGCAACCATCATCGTATGGATGCAGACGCCGAGTCCGAAACCGTGAAAAACTGGCATTGCCGCAAGCATTTTCATTGCATGAATATCGTAGTGAGACATTGCCGCAGTCTGAAGCGCGAGCGCGTTGAAGTTGATATTTGAAAGCATTATTCCTTTTGTTGTCCCCGTTGTACCGCCGGAGAAAAGGATGACTGCGACATCTTTATCGTGCTTTTCGACTTTCGGATCTTCTCCCTTGAATTTTTTGCCGAGCGCAAAGAAATCGTGCCATTTTATAACGGTATCGTCTTTCGGAAGCTTAGGCATTTTTCCGAGATTCATAAGAGAAAACGCAACTTTTTTTATTGTTCCGAGTTCGTTTCCCGCGCTTGCTATTACCAGCTTTTCGAGAGGATATTTTTTCATTACCTCTTCGAATTTGGGGTAGAACTGATCAAGAGTTATTGCACATTTGGATCCCGCCGTGCGGAGGAAGAATTCTATTTCGCTTTCGGCGGAGAGGGGATGTATCATGCTTGCAATCGCACCGATATAATTGAGCGCGTAGAGGCAGTATATCGCCTGCGGAACGTTCGGCAGACAAACTGTTACTTTGTCGCCTTCCTTTATTCCTATTGCAGCAAATGCTTTTGCGGTGATTTTGATATTTTTTTCGAGCAGAGAATAGGGAATTATTCTTCCCATATATGAAAGTGCTGGAAGCGACGGATATTTTCCCGCCGTTGCAAGCACAACTCCGCTCATTGAGTCTGTTGGGTATTCGAGGTTGAACGGTACATCGCCGTAATGAGACAACCAAGGCGTTTTGGGTTGCATTTTATATACCTCCGTTTATTTGTGTCAATCGATTTCTATTTCGGTCTGCAGGGGAAGCTCAAGAAGCTCCGGATTTTGCAGGAGCTTGCGCAGAAGTCTTATGCTCTTTGCAAAGTACGTTCCGTCTGCAATGCGTTCGTCTATTGTAAGTCCGAGTTCAAGCGCATTTTTCATCGTTATATTGCCGTTTTCGTCATAGAACGGGTGCAGATGCTTTTCTCCCACGAGAATGAAAAACGAGTTCGTCCCCCAATTCGTAAGATGATGATACTGCGCGGAAAGCTTTATGCTTCCTGTGTTTGATATAAATACGCTTGAATGATAAGGGTCAAATTCCACAAGGTCATTCGGAAGCCAATCCCGTGCTTCAAGAAAATTTAGCATGCTTATGATAAATTTCATTATAGGGCGGGGCGACTTGACAAGCACGGATATTATATCGGTTGTGCCGTCGGTCTTGTTTTCGCTGCGGACGTGAGTTACAAATTTTTTCACTTTACCGTAGATCTGTTCGAGCGATGAAACGTCGCTGTCCTTATCAAGCTTGATTATTGCGAGCGCTTCACTTGACATATCGTTGAACTGACGTTTTACAACGAACGAAAACGATATTTCGTTTCTTTCGTAAAGACGGTTGCCCGCATAGAAATAGTTCATCTTCGGGCGATCGTAAAGCACCTTTGCCACAGCCGCACATATAACGTGAAACATTGTATATTTGAAATCCGGAGAGTCCGCATTTTTCTTTTTTACGAACTCTTCAACCGCCGACATATCGACAAGCTCGCTCATAACGGCTTCGTTGTCGCATCTGTTGGGGAGAAGGAAGCCGGCGAATTTGTGCATTGAATCCGCTTCCCGTACAAGTCTTCCATCGCGGCGATCACCGCGTTTTTTCTTCTTTTTTGTTTTGTCTTCTGACATTTTGCTTACCTCTCATTTACTGCATATCTCAATAAGCGTGTTTCCGAGACTGAAAATTTCATCAAGCTCTTTTTGGTCTTTTCCTGCAAGGAGCACCTGAAAAGCCGTTCCGTACAGGGAGCCGAGTATTACTTTTGACACCGCTTGCGCACCGTATTTACCGAGTACGGGACTGTCCTCCGACGGTTCTTTTGAAAGCACGTCGTCACGGATAAGCTCCGCAAGTTTGTTGAAAAGATATGTTACCTGGAACTTAAACGACCTGTTCCACATTGCCTGAATCGAGAAGTCGAGGAATATCTTCATCACGTCGGGACGTTCTTTAAGAATTCTTTCAAAATATTCTGAAAGCAGATACATTCTTTCGGCTTCGTCTTTGCCTTTTTTCATCTCCAACGTCACATCGTCAAAGCAGAACGAAACAAGCTTTGAGGCGAGTGCCGTAAAAAGATTTTCTTTTGTTCTGAAATGATATGTGAGAAGTCCGAGTGCGACCTGAGCTTCTGCCGCTATATCGCGCATAGAGACGTTTGCATATCCCTTTTTTGAAAGCAGCCTGAACGCTGCATCAAGTATTTTATCGCGGGAATTTTCTCTTGGGGTATTCATTGTTCACCTCAGTTTGTTTTTGTACGTTTGTACAGCAGATATTATATCAAATGATATGTGATTTGTCAATGATTTCTTAACATTACGTTAAAAAATACGGTATAAAAAAATCCCGAACCGAAAGGTTCGGGATTTTTACAAAAATCTTTTACTTATTCAGCGTCCTGAGCGGGAGCTTCTTCCTCTGCGGGTTCTTCTTTTGCAAGAAGAGCGCGGATGGAAAGGCTTACCTTGTGCTTTTCGTCGTCGATATCGGTGATCTTTGCATCAACTACCTGTCCTTTTTCAAGAACATCGGAAGGATGAGCAAGCTTCTTATCTGCTATCTGCGAGATGTGGATAAGACCGTCAACACCGGGAATTATCTGTGCGAATGCGCCGAAGGGCATCATTGAAGCGATGGTAACGGATACGACATCGCCTACATTGTGAGCTGCTCTGAAGAGCGTCCAGGGATTTGTTTCTTCTGTCTTGTGACCGAGAGAAATTCTGCCCTTTTCGCGGTCGAAGCTCTTTACAAATACATCAAGCTTGTCGCCGATGGAAACGATGTCTTTCGGATTGGAGATGTGAAGCCATGTAAGCTCGGAGCTATGTACCATGCCGTCAACTCCGCCGAGATCAACAAATACTCCGTAAGAGGTCATGCTCTTTACGGTGCCCGTGTAGTGCTTGCCTACTTCGATCTCGTTCCAGAAAGCTTCTTCACGAGCCTTGCGTTCTTCGCGTGCTACAACGCGGATAGAACCGAGAACTCTGCGACGTGAAGCGTCGAGGTCGATGATCTTGAATTTCTGTGTTGTTCCGACAAGTGTGGAAAGGTCGCCGTCACGCGGAACCATTGTCTGTGATGCGGGAACGAATATGCGCTGAGAAAGAGCGCGGATGACTACGCCGCCCTTGACCGCTTCCGTAACTCTGCCTTCGAGTACCGTTCCGTTCTCAAATGCTTCCTGTACGAGTTTCCAGTCGTTTGCGGCGGTAATTTTCTTGGTGGAGAGGAAGGCAATGCCGTCGACGTCGCTGACTCTGTATGCCACAGCCTCTATCTGATCTCCTACCTTAAAAAGATTTTCGAGCTTTGCCTGAGGATCGTCTGTGACGTTGTCAAGCGTGAGTATGCCTGTGCATTTCGAGCCGATGTCAACACGGACTTCGGTGACGGAAACGGACATGACGTATCCCACGACGGTATCTCCTGTACTGATATTTTTGAACGATTCGTCAAGAAGCTCCGCGAAATTTTCATGTTCGCTCATAGTTGTTTGTACCTCCTCGATTATATAGCCGGGCGTTGAAGCTCCGGCTGCGATGCCTGCTTTACAGTGCATCTTTTTTATGTTATCGGGAATATCGGCTGCGCTTTCAATGAAAAACGTGTTTTCGCAATGCGCTTTTGCTATTTCGTAAAGCTTTCGGGAATTTGCACTTTCCACGTCGCCTACGACGAGCATAACGTCACAATCACAGGCGAGTTTTTCGGTTTCAAGCTGCCTTTCTTCCGTAACACAACATATTGTATCAAAAAATAAAGCGTTTGTATATAGTTTTTGAAGAATTTTTTTACTTTTTTCGTAATCAAAGTGATTAAGGGTAGTTTGGCAAGCCACTATTATTGACTTTTCTGACAATTTAGCCCTTAATTCTCCGCAAAGAAGCTCGGAAAGCTTGTCGCTTGAAGCTATAACGGCATATTCGCCGTGAATATAACTGACTATACCTTTTACCTCCGGATGCATTTCGTCTCCGAAAATTACCGTGAAAGTTTCTTCGGAAGTGTTTTCGTCCATTATCCGATGTATTTTGGATACGAAAGGACAGGTGCAGTCGCAGGTATGAAAAGTAGGGTCGTTTTCCTCTGCTTTTTTCAGCGACTGTGCAAGCTGCTTTGTTATTCCGTGCGCCCGTATTATAACGGTTGCGTTTGCGGGCGCTTTTGACATGAGAGCTTCGAGAGCGCTTCCGTCGATTGCGTAAACGCCCATACTTTCAAGCTTCTTTGTGTATTTTCCGTTGTGAATAAGATGACCGAGAGTGTATATTCTTCCGCCGCCAGAGGCGAGTTTTTCGGCTTGCTCGGTGGCGCGTTTTACGCCGAAGCAAAAGCCGGCGTGCTTTGCGAGTATTACGCTCAATTGCTTTTCCTCCGCCGGAGCATTCCGGCACAGATTCATTTTATTCTGCTTTCTATTATTTTAAGTGCGCGATCGACCGTTTCGTCAAAGCTGCCGGAATTGTCGAGCATTATCGCATCGCTTGCGGGAATTGCAGGAGCGATTTTTCTCGTACTGTCCTGTTTGTCCCTTGCGGAAAGGGATTTTTTTACTTCTTCAACCGAAATATTTTCGCCCTTTTCGGCAAGTTCTGCTCTGCGCCTTTCCGCGCGGGCATCGTCGGACGCAGTCATAAAGAATTTTACGTCTGCGTTCGGAAGGATTACCGTTCCTATGTCGCGACCGTCCATAATTACGTTGTTTTTCTTTGCCATGTCACGCTGAACGTCGAGCAGAAACGCTCTGACCGAGCCTATTGCCGAAACAGACGAAGCAAAAGCCGAAACCTCGCTTGTGCGGATAAGCCCTGTGACATCTTCGCCGTTCAGTATCATATGCTGTGCGCCTTCGACGAATTCAATATTCATTTTTACTTCGGGCAGGCGAGCCGTAACGGCTTCTTCGTTTTTGGGATCGGTACCTGTGCGAAGAATATAAAGACCTATCACGCGGTACATTGCGCCCGTATCGACGTGAATGTATCCGAGTTTTTTTGCAAGAGCCTTTGCAAGCGTGCTTTTTCCTGCTCCCGAAGGACCGTCTATCGCTATGTTTATCATTTTTTCATATCTCCCGTATTTTATATTTTTGCAGCGTCTGTCGCGGCGGCTACCGCCGTTGAAAACGCCGATTGCAGGTTGAATCCGCCGGTGTAGGCGTCAACGTCTATTATTTCACCGGCAAAGTAGAGATTGGATATCAGTTTCGATTTCATTGTCGAAGGAGATATCTCCGAAACGGAAACTCCTCCTCCCGTGACTATTGCCTCGCTTATCGGGCGGAAGCCCGTAACCGTAAGCTTTATTGCTTTCATTGCTGATACTATGTTTTTGCGTTCTGCTTTTGTTATGGAGTTTGCCTCTCTGTCCGCACGGATACCGCAGATATCACAGAAGGGAAGTATCATTTTCGACGGGAGCAGAGTTGCAAGCACGGACGAAAAATGCTTGTTTTTGTTTTTATCGAATTCCGAAAGCAAACGCTTGTCAAGCGTTTCATCGTCAAGTGCGGGCTTTTCGTCGATAAGCACTTCATATCTGCCGCTTTCCATAGGACGCATATGTGCCGAAGCCGAAAGAATAACGGGACCGCTCACGCCGAAGTGCGTGAAAAGAAGCTCGCCGAAATCTTCATATATTACGGAGTTTTTAGTTGTATCCACGATTTTTACTGCGACGTTTTTAAGCGTAAGTCCCTGCATGCGCATACACAGATCGCCTGCGCACGAAAGTCCGACAAGCGACGGAATAAGCTCCGTTACCGTATGACCGAGCGAACGCGCCATTTCAAAGCCGTCGCCGGTAGAGCCCGTCACGGGGTACGAAACGCCGCCGGTGCAGAGGATAACGCTGTCAAAGTCGGCGTAGCGGTGCTTTTCGGTTATAACTGCGGTTATTGTATTGTCGGAGCTTTCAAGAGAAGTCACTCTCTCGCCGATAATTCTGCAACCGCTGTCGGTTATCCGCTTTTTTAGGGCGAGGACAATGTCTGTAGCCTTATCCGAAACAGGGAAAACGCGGTTTCCGCGTTCGACTTTGAGCGGTACGCCGAGATTTTCAAAATAGTCGAAGGTGTCCTGCGGAGTGAATCGATGGATGGCGGAAAAAAGAAATTTTCCGTTTTGTGTAACGTTCCTTATAAATTCGTCGGGGGAGCAGGCGTTTGTCAGATTGCATCTGCCTTTTCCCGTTATGCCGAGCTTCATCCCGAGAAGTTTGTTCCTTTCAAAAAGCGTGACGGAAGCGCCAAGCTCCGCCGCTTTGCAGCAAGCCATAAGTCCTGCCGCACCGCCGCCTATAACGGCTATTTTTTTGCGATTCATTTTTCGCCTCCGAGCTCTGCCAAAGCTTTTTCCGCGCGGTCGATATCGTCGTAAAGCGATTCGAGAAGCTTGTCTATTTCATCTGTTCTTGCATAGATTTCGGAAAGGCGGACGTAGTCGCCGGAGGCATCACCCTCCGCTTCCTTTGCAAGATGCGATTTTTCGTCCTCAAGCTTTTCTATTTCGGCTTCGCAGCGTTCTATTTTTGATTTGTTCTTTCTTATGTCGGATGCGTTTTTCTTTGCGTCGAGATAGCTTTGTTTGCTTTCCGCAACCGTTTTTTCCTGAGTAATTGCTGTTGATTTTACCGTTTCCTGCTCTTTCTTTTCGCAATATTCGTCGTAGCTTCCGCAGAATATCCGCAGTCCGCTTGTCATATCGAATATTTTTGAAGAGAGCTTGCGGACGAAATATCTGTCGTGCGAAACGGCGATTATCGTGCCGGAGAACTGCATGAGCGCGTCCTCGAGCGCTTCCCGTGAGCCTATGTCAAGATGGTTTGTCGGCTCGTCGAGAATGAGGAGGTTTATTTGTGAAAGTATCATTTTGCAGAGCATAAGTCTTGCTCTTTCGCCACCGGAAAGTACGGAAACCTTTTTGTCCATATCCTCGGTGAAGAAGAGAAACGAAGCAAGCGCGGAGCGAACAACAGGCATTGTCAGCTTGTCATGCGCGCGGCAGACTTCTTCAAGCACGGTGCTGTCGTTGTCAAGCGTCTGTTGCTCCTGATCGTAGTAACCGGGAATCACGTTGTAACCGAAACGAAGAACGCCCGAATAGTCCTCGTCGAGTCCGCCGAGTATGCGAACGAGCGTACTTTTTCCGCAACCGTTCGGCCCGACAATCATTATACGATCGCGCTTTTTGACTTCAAAGCTTATGTCGCTCAATATTTTTCTTTCTCCGTATGATTTTGAAATGTTTTCGGCAAAGAGAACGTCACTGCCGCTTTCTCTTGCCTCCGAAAAACGGAGCGAAATGTTTTTGGGCAGATTTTTCGGCGCGGAAACGCTGTCTTTTTCAAGATGTTCTATCTGCTTTTGCTTGCTTTTTATCGTGATGAAGTTGTGAGCCTGTCCCCAACGGCGTTGCTGATCGATTATCGCTTCTATGCGCGATATCTCTTTTTGCTGAAGCTCGTGCTTCTTTGCAAGAGCTTTGCGCTGTTCGGCTTTCTGAGCCGCATAGGCGCTGTAATTGCCGTTGTATATAGTCGCTTCCGTATGCTCTATATCGAGTATCTTGTTTGCGGCACGATCGAGAAAATATCTGTCATGCGAGATGAGAATAAGAGTTTTTTTGTATGAACGCAGATGCTCCTCAAGCCATGCGAGCGTTTCCATATCGAGGTGGTTTGTCGGCTCGTCCAGAATGAGAAGATCGGGTTCACGGAGAAGGAGCTTTACAAGTGCGAGACGTGTTCGTTCGCCTCCGGACAGCTTGTTTATTGTCTTGTCGAGCGAATCTTCTCCGAAGCCGAAACGCGCGAGCGTGGATTTCGTTCTTGAACGGTATTCATATCCGCCCATTTTTCTGAAATCTTCTGTCAGTGTAGCGTATTTTTCAATGGCCTCATTGCCGCCGATATGATTTTCTATGCTTGCGGAAAGCTCACCGAGACGTCTTTCTGCCGCAACAATTTCCGGAAAAGCGTCAAGCATTTCCGCAAGGACGGTATTTTCGCTTTCGAGCATTGCGTTTTGCGCGAGCATTGAGACGGTTTTATCCTTTGCTATATAAACGCTTCCGGCAGACGGAGTGAACGTTCCCGCTATTATTTTTGCAAGAGTGCTTTTTCCCGCACCGTTTACGCCCACTATGCCGAGCCTGTCGCCTTCATTTATTGAGAAATTTATATTGTTTAATACAACGTCCGTCCCGTATTCGACGGTGACGCCGCTAACACTTAAAAGTACCATTTTCGAAACCTTAAAATAAAATTTATTTAATATTATACATCAATTTAAGGCGCTGTGTCAACCTTGCGGTGTCAAAATTGTGTATCTGACGTAAAATATTAACGATCAAATAGAAAAGGAGTGGATTTTTTTGAACGGAAAACTCAGAACGGCGTGCAATCTGCCGCTTCCGTATCCGGAGGTATGCGTTACCGAACCGAATATAAACTACGCAAGATTACTTTCATCGGCTTATGCCGGCGACGGGGGAGAGCTTTCGGCTGTTTTGCAATATACATACGGTCATCTTGTTACGGAAGGCGCCGAGCCGTCTCAGCTTTCGGCGGTGCTTTCATGCGTTTCCGTAACCGAAATGCGACATCTTGAAATACTCGGTGAGCTTATAACGAAGCTCGGCGGTGATCCGAAATTCTGCGATATGCAGAGAAGAGGCTGTTTTGATGCCGGCAAGGTGAATTATCAGACTTCGCCGGACAGGATCCTGCGTGCGGCAATATCGGGGGAAAAGGCGGCGATAGCGATGTACAGGGATCTTATCCGCAGGATAGATGACAGCTGTATACGCGAAATTCTCAGACGCATAATTCTGGATGAAGAGCATCACATAAAGCTTTTCAGCGAGCTTCTCGGCACGGCAAGATAGATAAACGCCGAAAACGGAAGATTTTCATTGACGAATCGTTTTTGCGGTGATATAATACAAGTCTGTAATAACTCTTTGTATTAAGTATCGAGGCGAATAATGATTTATCTTGTCATAGTTCCCGTGCTTGCCACAATAAAAGTAATCGGGCAAGGGGGCTTTCGAGAAGAAGATTGCATTGCCTGCGCGATGCACCGCGGACAAACGCAATGATATTCGGCACGGTGGCAATTGTTTTGCTTAACATAGGGTAAAAAAATAAAAGCCGCAAAAGCGACTTTGATTTTTGGAGCAGATGACGGGAATCGGTTCTCACGGCTCTATGCCGTTCGGTCGTCGTCGGCTCTGACAGCCGTCAAAGGCTGTCATTCACTACCGCCTTCTCCGCTTCCCGTCAAAGAAAAAAATAAAAGCCGCAAAAGCGACTTTGATTTTTTGGAGCAGATGACGGGAATCGGACCCGCGTAGTCAGCTTGGGAAGCTGATATTCTACCATTGAACTACATCTGCGAAAAAAGCCCGGAGATTTCCGAGCTTCTGGAGCTAATGATGGGACTCGAACCCATGACCTGTTGATTACGAATCAACTGCTCTACCAACTGAGCCACATTAGCATTGCTTTCACAAAGCGTATTAAAGTTTACCACATGAAAAACGTTTTGTCAATATTTTTTTATCATTTTTTGAAAGGAAATCGGACGTATGAACTTAACGGACCGCCGGGAAGTGAAAGGACTTCTTGACAGATATGGTCTTGCTCCGAAAAAAGGCAGAGGACAGAATTTTCTTGCAAACGCAACGGTTGTAAATGATATTGCATCCCTTTGCGGCGACGGGGACAGATGCGTTATAGAAATAGGACCCGGAGTCGGCGCGATGACAGCCGAGCTTTGCAAAATGTATAAAAAAGTGCTTGCGATAGAAGTGGATACCGATCTTATACCGCTGCTTTCGGAGGCGCTCCGCGAATACGACAATCTTGAAATTATGGAAGCGGACGCGATGAAAGTGGACTTTACTGCGCTTGTGCGCGAAAAATTTCCGGGAGAGAAGGTATCCGTTTGCGCAAATCTTCCGTATTATATAACTTCTCCTGTCATAATGCGACTTCTTGACAGTTCCGAAGTGTTCGATTCGATCGTTGTTATGATACAGAAGGAGGTGGCAGACAGGCTCTGTTCACAGCCCGGAAGCGCGGATTTCGGTGCAATAACGCTAGCCGTCACATATAAAGCCGAAGTTGAAAAATGCTTTTCGGTGTCGGCGGGTAATTTCATACCCCCTCCAAAAGTTACATCTTCGGTTATAAAGATGAATATAAGAGAAGAGCCGCCCGTTTCTCCGAAATCCGTTGAAAATATGTTTGCACTCATCCGTGCGGCTTTCGCACAGAGAAGAAAAACCTTTTCAAACGCAGTAAGAGCGGTTTCATCAAAATACAGCAAGGAGGATATCGAAAATGCGCTTATATCGCTCGGTCTGCCTGCGGACGTGAGAGGCGAAAAACTCGGACTTTGCGAATATGCTGCGCTTTCGGATATTTTGCCGTTATGATAAATCAAAAACTTGAAGATTTCAAAAAATATATAAAAGGCAAAAGTGTCGCGCTCATAGGATCGGGAATAAGCAATATGTCGTGCGTGGACCTTTTGCTTTCCTACGGTGCCGAGATAACGGTAAGAGATAAAAATCCCGATCCGACATATACTCCGGACGGAGAAGGCGGAGCCGACGTAAGGGTTCTGCCGATACTTTCTGCAAAGGGCATAAAAACGCGGTTCGGAGACGATTATCTTGACGATCTTTACGAGAATGTTATAATAAAGACTCCCGCAATAAGATGTGATGTCCCGCAGATAGCGGAAGCCGTGAAAAACGGCGCGAGACTGACTTCCGAATCGGAGCTTTTCTGCACGCTTTGTCCGTGCAGAATAATCGCCGTTACGGGCAGTGACGGAAAGACTACTACGACAACGTTGATATACAAAATGCTTTCCGCAGAGGCTGAAAAATGCGGACACCGCGTTTTTCTCGGAGGGAATATAGGCACGCCGCTTTTTCCCTTAATAGAAAGCGTCAGTGAAAATGACTTTGCGGTGCTTGAGCTTTCGAGTTTTCAGCTTCATACTATGAAGTTCATACCGTATCGCGCCGTGATAACAAATATATCTCCGAACCATCTCAATTGGCACACGGATATGAACGAGTATGCCGAAAGCAAGGCAAATATTTTCCGCTTTCAGGACGAAAACTGCGGGCTTGTTCTTAACCGTACTGACGATTACACAAATGCTTTTGCAGAGCGTGCAAAGGCGAAAGTTACGCTTTTCTCATCAAAGGAAGAGCCTGACGGAGATGCTGTATGGCTTTGCGGGAATGATATTTATGCGCGCAGCGGAGGCGAGAGACGTAAGGTGCTTAGCCGCAATGAGATACGCATAGTAGGACTTCACAACGTTGAAAATTACATGGCGGCTATCGCCGCTACGGAAGGGCTCGTCTCAGACGAGACTGTAAGAAAAATCGCCAAAGAATTTCCAGGCGTACGCCACAGAATAGAAGAGGTTTGCGAGCGAGGCGGTGTGAAGTATTACAACAGCTCGATAGACACAACTCCCTCCCGCACGATAGCCGCATTGAACTCATTTGACCGCCCGCCTGTTGTTATATGTGGCGGATCGGACAAGAACCTTCCGCTCGAATCGCTTGTGGACATTCTTATGAAAAAAGCCAAATACATAGTCCTTACGGGGACAACGGGAGTAAAGCTCAAAGCGCTGCTTTCGGCAGCAGGCTGTGATAAATTCGCCTATGAGGGCGATTTCAAGCGGGCGGTAAAGCTTGCGGCATCGCGCGCAGAAAAAGGCGACGCCGTGCTTCTTTCTCCTGCGGCGGCAAGCTTTGACAGCTTCCGCAACTTTGAGCGCAGAGGCGATTTCTTCTGCAATATAGTTAAAAATTTATGATGAAATAAACGGAAGGACAAAACAATGGAGCTTTCACAAAGACTGAGATCAATAGACGAGACGGCAAGAAAAGCGCTTGCTCCCGTTTTCACGGAGTTTGACAGAATATCCGAAGAAAATACGGAAAAGGTGCTGCGCTCGTTCGCAAAGCATCGCGTGTCGGATTCTATGTTTGCCGGATCTACGGGCTACGGTTATACGGACAACGGCAGGGATGCACTTGATAAGATTTATGCCGATGTTTTCGGAGCGGAGGCGGCTTTCTGCCGTCACAGTATTGTAAACGGCACGCATGCGATATCCATCGCGCTTTTCGGACTTCTCCGTCCCGGCGACGTTATGCTTTCCATAACAGGACGTCCTTATGACACGCTTTCGGACGTCATCGGTGACAGAACACACGACGGAACGGGTTCGCTTGCCGATTTCGGTGTGGAATACGATGAGACCGAGCTTAAAGACGGAGGGGTTGACTATCCTGCCGCGCTTGAAAAGATAAACAAATACGGCGACAGAATTAAGGTTATATTCATTCAGCGGTCGAAGGGCTATGGAATCCGCCCGACTTTTTCGGCTGAGGAGATAGGCGAGATGGCACGTTTCTGCCACGAAAATTCAAAGGCTTACGTGGTTGTTGACAACTGCTACGGAGAGTTCTGCGACGAAAAAGAGCCGACTGATTTCGGCGCCGACGTTATTGTCGGCTCGCTTATAAAAAATCCCGGCGGCGGAATGGCAAACTGTGGCGGATATGTTGCGGGGACGGCAAAGGCTGTCGAGCTTATATCTTACCGTCTTACGACGGTGGGAATAGGCACGGAGGTCGGCGCGACGATAGGCGAAAACCGTAATCTTTTCAGAGGATTTTTCCTTGCGCCGCACGTTGTGGCTCAGGCGAAAAAGACGGCGGCATACGCTTCATATGTTTTTTCTGCGCTCGGATACGAGGTCTCGCCTTCGTATGACTGCGACCGTCACGATATAATTCAGACCGTGACATTCGGCACGGCGGAAGGGCTTTGCGCTTTCTGTCGCGGAATACAGGCAGGTTCGCCCGTTGACGCATTTGTCACGCCCGAGCCGTGGGCTATGCCCGGCTACGCAGACGAGGTGATAATGGCGGCGGGAACGTTTGTTTCCGGCTCGTCTATTGAAATTTCGGCGGACGGACCGCTCCGCGAGCCGTATACGGCGTACTTTCAGGGCGGATTGACGTTTGAAAGCGGAAGGTATGCAATACTCAAAGCGGCTAAATGCCTGCTCGGAGAATAATATAAACAATATATCTATGCAAAATGCACGGAAAATATCCGTGCATTTTTTATTTTCGTGCGATGTATTGTGACAAATTATTCGCACAGACAGGGTTTATAATTATAAAAAAGACGGGAGTGACGAAAATGACGGAAGAAATATACGGCGATGTGCTTTTTCTTATAAATTTTTCAATGGATTTTCTTTCACTTTTTATTACGGGAAAAATAATGCACCTTAAATTGAAAGCGTGGAGGGTGCTTGTTGCGGCGAGCATAGGCGGTGTTTACGGAGTTGCGGCGCTGTTCTTTCCTTTTGACGGAATACCGCTTGTTTTTGCCAATATAGCCTGCGCCGCAGTTATGTGCTTTATCGCATTCCGGAGCAGGGGCAAGATCTCTTCGGTGTTTTTGTGCTGTCTGCTTTTCTACGGAGTCGGGATGTTGCTCGGAGGAGCGATGACGGCACTATATTCGCGAATAGGCAAATATACGGGCTACATATCAATAGGCGGGAGCATATCTACTGTTTTCGGCGATATTCCGATATGGGCATTTGCTTTGGCGGCGGCACTTGCCGCTGTTATAACGTATGTTTGCGGAAGGCTTGTTGCAAGAAAAGGTTCTGAGGAGCATGTCAGGATAACGTTCGGCTTTCTCGGTAAAAGTGCGGAAGCCGACTGTCTTGTTGACAGCGGCAACCTGCTTTCTGAGCCGATAACGGGAACTCCGGTGATATGCCTGAGAAAGGAAGCCGTCTCGGACGTTTTTCCCTGCGAGGTTGTTTCGGCGATGCAAAACGGCGGATTTGGCGCCAGCCTTGACACGATGCGACGACTGAGATTCATTCCGTCGGTTTCGGTCACGGGGAACGCTACGGTAATTGCTGCCGTTCCGGACTATTGCTATATTGATACGATAAACGGCAAAGAGCCGAAAAAGGCGCTGATAGCTATTGATTATTCCGATTGCGACTTCGGCGGAACGGACGGCATTGTACCGAAAATACTTCTTTAACGGAGGAGAATATGTTTTTTCGTAAAATAATATCCGATTTACGGCTTGCCGTTTGCAGGCTAATGCAAAGGCTCGGACTTTCGCGCGGAGTTCATTACATAGGTGGGGCGGACACGCTTCCTCCGCCGCTTACAGCGGAGGAGGAAACAGATATATTAAGCCGTCTTGACGAGGATGCAGGTCTTCGTCGGGTGCTTGTTGAAAGAAATCTGAGACTTGTTGTTTACATAGCTCGCAAATTTGAAAACACGGGTGTCGGAATAGAGGATCTTATATCTATCGGTACGATAGGACTAATCAAGGCGGCAAACACATTCCGGCTTGACAAAAATATAAAGCTCGCCACATATGCGTCGCGCTGTATAGAAAACGAAATACTTATGTACATAAGAAAAAATCAGAATCTGCGTTTTGAAATGTCACTTGAAGCTCCGCTCAGTGCTGATTGGGACGGTAACGAGCTTATACTTTCCGATATTCTGGAAAGCGACGAGGGAAACGTCGGTAAGCGCATTGAGGATGAAGAAGAAAAAAGCGCGATAGCGGAAGCGGTAGCGCTCCTCGGTCCGCGCGAAAGGGAAATAATAGAACTGCGGTTCGGACTCGGCGGAAGAAAAGAGATGACGCAAAAAGAGGTTGCGGATCTGCTTGGAATATCGCAATCTTACATTTCAAGACTCGAAAAAAAGACGATAAACCGCCTTAAAGAGGAGATTGAAAATAAAATTTGAAAAAAATCTGAAAAAAATCAAAAAAACTCTTGCAAAAAATATCGGGGTATGGTATAGTAAATAGGCTATGAATTTAGAAAGGAAGAAGGTGCGAACATGAAAGAGGGAATCCATCCTAAGTACGTTGATGCAACCGTCAAATGTGCTTGCGGCGAAGTCATACAGACAAAATCGACTAAGGGCGATTTCAAAGTTGAAATTTGCTCAAAATGCCATCCTTTCTATACCGGAAAACAGAAATTCGTTGACTCCGGCGGGCGTGTCGATAAGTTCAAAAAGCGTCTTGAAGGAAAGAAATAATCAGGTTTATGACTTTGATTTGGCGGGAAAACGCACGGCTTTACGGTTATGCGTCGTCCCGCCTTTTTTCTGCCTTTTTGAAGGAGGTTAAATTTTTATGGAGAATCTGATAGGTAAAGATACAATAACAAACGTCGTGCTTGTGGGAGTTTTTCTGCCGGAAGACGACGAGCGCGGCTTTGAAGCTTCGCTCGATGAGCTTGAAAGGCTTACCGAGACAGCGGGCGGAAAGGTTTTTGCACGTCTTACGCAAAACAGGGAAAATCCCGAGCCGAGAACTTATATAGGTCCCGGCAAGGTTACGGAGCTTCGCGAGCTTTGTAAAAGCAACGATATAGATACGGTGATATTCGATTGCGAGCTTTCCCCGTCGCAGATAAAGAATCTTGAGGATGATACAGAGCTTAAGGTAATAGACAGAAGTATGCTCATTCTTGACATCTTTGCGCTTCACGCCGTAAGCGGAGAAGGCAAGCTTCAGGTCGAGCTTGCCCAGCTCAAGTATACGGTTCCCAGACTTACAGGAAAGGGAAGCGAGCTTTCAAGACTCGGCGGCGGAATAGGAACCAGAGGTCCTGGTGAATCCAAGCTTGAGACCGACCGCAGACACGTCAAACGCCGTATCGACGCTTTGCGCGAGCAGCTTTCGCGCCTTGAAAAGAACAGAGCGACCCAGCGTTCACAGCGCAAAAATTCGGGAATATTCTCTGTTGCGATAGTCGGATATACGAACGCCGGAAAATCAACGCTGCTCAATGCTCTTACGGGAGCGGGAATTCTTGCGGAGGACAAGCTTTTCGCAACGCTTGACACGACTACGAGAAAATATGCGTTGCCATCGGGCGAGGAGATACTCCTTACCGACACGGTAGGCTTTATACGCAATCTTCCGCACCATCTGATAGATGCTTTCAAGTCAACTCTTGAAGAGCTGAAATATGCCGACGCACTTCTCGTCGTTGTCGACGCAAGCGATCCCGAATGTTCCGCACAGATAGAAGTTACGGAAAAGCTTATATCGGAGCTTGGCGCAGGGGCGCTTCCCGTGCTTTATGTATTCAACAAGTGCGATATGGGAATAAGAGACATCCCGGTGTCTCCGGACGGAGCGAAAAAGGAACGTGTGTTTATTTCCGCCAAGACCGGAGAAGGACTTGGCGAATTTGAAGAAAAGCTTGAAAAGCTTGCTCACGGCGGCAAAAAGCAGCTTACGTTCGTTTTTCCGCACAACGGGCTTTCAAAGAAAGCGATACTTTATAAAAACTCTACGGTGATATCGGAAGAATACGGTGACGGCGGTGTTACGGTCGTAGCGGTCGTAGACGAAAAAACCGAAGGTCAGCTGAAAGAATATATAAAATAATAATGAAAAAGAATATAAACTGAAAGGGAAACGATATGGCGGCAGATGCTCTTACAACGCTCGGAAAACGCGGAGAATTTGAATTTACCGAAAAGAAATCGGTGTTTATAGGCTATGCCGCGCCAGTGAAAAGCGAGGCGGAAGCGCTTGCTTTCGTTGCGGAGATAAAAGCAAAACATTCGGACGCGCGTCACAATGTTTCTGCTTACACAACAGGCAGCGTGTGCCACGCAAGCGATGACGGAGAACCGCAGGGAACGGGCGGAGTTCCCGTTCTTGATGTGATACGTAAAAGCGGCGTTGACAACGCCGCTGTTGTCGTTACAAGATATTTCGGAGGAATACTTCTCGGCGCGGGCGGACTTGTGCGCGCGTACTCGAAAGCTGCCGCAGGAGCCGTAGCCGATGCCGGAATAGTGACGTTTGATCTGTTTTCGGAGTGCGAAATTGTCTGCTCGTATTCTGATTATGACAAGCTTTTATACGAGCTTGGCAAGTACACTGCGATGATAGACGGCACGGAATTCCTTTCCGGAATAACAGTGAAGTTTGCAATACTTGCAAGTGAAGAAGAGTTGTTTTCCGGCAGAATACGCGAGATGACGGGCGGAAAATGCACCGTTCTGCACACGGGCGAGCGCTTTGATGCAAAAAATAACGCATAAATGTCGAAAAATTAAAATAAAAAAAGGAGTTTTGCAAAATATTTCGTATATTATCATCAAATAATAAAAGACAGGAGATTTTTTGCTTTGACCGTAACGGAAATGCTTATGGAGCGTGAAAGAAATACGCTTTCTCCCTATGCGTGCCTTTCGGAAAACACGAAAGGAAGACTTCATCCTATAAAGCCGTGTGAGATGAGAACCGAATTTCAGCGCGACAGGGACAGGATAATTCATTGCAAGTCCTTCCGCAGGCTTATGAACAAGACTCAGGTTTTTCTGTGCCCGGAGGACGATCATTACAGAACGCGCCTTACCCACACGCTTGAAGTTACGCAGATAGCCAGAACAATAGCAAGAGGACTTTCCTTAAACGAGGATCTTACGGAGGCTGCGGGACTCGGACACGATCTTGGGCATCCGCCGTTTGCTCACGCCGGTGAAAGAGCGCTTATGGAGTGCTTCGATCCCGGATTTACTCATTATTATCAGAGTCTGCGCGTGGTAGATAAGCTTGAGAAGAATGGCAAGGGACTCAACCTTACGTTTGAAGTGCGCGATGCGATAGTGAACCATTCCGGAAATAATTCGGCGTCTACGCTGGAAGGCAAAATAATCAAGTTTGCGGACAGAATAGCGTATATAAATCACGATATCGACGACGCGATAAGAGCGAAAATACTCCGCAAAGAGGATCTGCCCAAGAAGCTTACGGATATTCTCGGAGATACGCACTCGGCAAGGATAGGAACGCTTGTCAACTCGTTGATAACCGAAAGCACGGGTAAGAACGAAATAATAATGGACGAAACAATCCATTCCGCAATGCTTGAGCTTCGTGAGTTCCTTTTTGAAAGGGTATACAGAAATCCCGAAGCAAAGGGCGAAGAAGGCAGAGCAATGGATATGCTGAAACGTCTGTACGAATATTTTGTTGAAAATCCGGAGGCGATGCCTGCCGAATATAATATAGACGAAAGCGACACCGTCGAGCGCAGGGTCTGCGACTACATCTGCGGAATGACGGACAGATACGCAATAAACACATTCGAGCGCATTTTTGTGCCCAAGGTCTGGAAATAAATTTTTGAAAAAAGGAGGGAACTTTTCTTGAAGATAACGCAGGAATTTCTTGAAGACTTAAAATTCCGCAACAGAATGGAAGAAGTAGTTGCTCCTTATGTGACGCTTAAAAGAGCGGGATCGCGCCTTGTGGGACTCTGCCCGTTCCATTCCGAAAAAACGCCATCATTTACGGTGTTTACGGATACGAATTCATATCATTGCTTCGGATGCGGTTCGGGAGGAGACGTTATAACGTTTGTTATGGCGGCGGAGAATCTTGATTATATAGGCGCGCTTGAATATCTTTGCAACCGCGTCGGAATGAAAATGCCCGAAGGCGGCGATGAAAAGAGCGAATCCGTACGGCGACGCCGTTTTTATGATATGAACAGGGAAGCGGCGCGGTTTTTTCATGCGTCGCTGTCAAAACCGGGCTCTGAAGCTGCGGTAGATTATCTGATGAACAAGCGCGGACTTCCAAAGGCGGCGATAACGCGATTCGGGCTGGGATATGCACCGAACACGTTCAATGCGCTGCGCGAGCATATGCGTTCGCTCGGATATCATGATGAGGAAATGGCAGAAGCTTTTCTTTGCGGCAGAAACCGAAGCGGCAAAGGATATTTTGACTATTTCAGGGGAAGAATAATTTTTCCCATAATAGATAACTTCGGGAATGTTATAGGTTTCGGCGGACGCGCTATGGGCGACGCTCAGCCGAAATACCTGAACAGCTCCGATACGCCTGTTTTCAAGAAAAGCCGCAATCTTTATTCGCTCAATTTTGCGAGGACGTGCTGTTCGGAGGAGCTTATCCTGTGCGAAGGATATATGGACGTTATAGGCGTAAACCTTGCGGGACTTTCAAACGCGGTAGCAACACTCGGCACGGCGCTTACGAGCGATCAGGCAAGGATAATGGCGAAATATACGAAAAAGGTTATAATCGCTTATGACAGCGACGGAGCGGGCGTTGCGGCAACGCGACGCGCGATACCGATTCTTACCGAAGCCGGACTTGAAGTGAGAGTGCTTCATATGGAAGGAGCAAAGGATCCGGACGAGTATGTAAAGAAATTCGGAAGAGACAAATTCCGGGCGCTTGTGGCTGCAAGCGAAGGAAAACTTGAATTCCTGCTCGGTTCGGTGATGAACAAATACAATACCGACATTCCCGATGAGAAAATAAAGGCAGCGGAAGAGCTTTGCACGATAGCGGCGGATGTCGATTCGGGAGTGGAACGTGAGGTCTATATAGGCAAGATAGCGACCGCACTCGGAATAGAAGTCGCAAGTGTGCGGAGTGATACCGAACGCAAGCGAAAATACAGAAAAAAAGATCGCGAAAACGAGGAAAAACGCAAGATAGTTATGAGCTCTCTCGGCGTGGGGGACAAGGTCAACCGCGATTACGCAAGAAACGTAAAAGCGGCTCATGCGGAGGAAACGGTGCTTGGATTGATGCTGCTTTATCCTGAATACACCGAAAAGGTGCGGAGGGGCGAGATCGATTTGAGTGAAGACGACTTTGTTACCGAATTCAACCGCAGAGTGTTCTCGCACCTGCGCGAGAAGGGAAGCACGGGAGGCTTCGGAGCATTCGCCGAAGAATTTTCGCCGGAGGAGATATCAAGAATGTCGTCAATGCTCGTGGCGAGACAGGAGCTGACAGACAACAGCGAAAAGGTTTTCCTTGAAAGCATAGAGTCGCTTAAAAACGCGGTCGCGGAATCGCGGGATAAATCCGGCGACGATATAGACTCGGTAATGAAAATAATAGAGAGAAAAAAACGTCAGAATAAGTAAAAGAAAAAGAATACATAAATTTCGGAGGAATATTCAATGCTTGACGATACAAACAAGACTGTGGCAGAGATGCCCGCAGAGGAGGAACACAAGGAAGAGACAAAAAAGCCTGCCGCAAAGAAGCCGACGGCTAAAAAGGTTGCTGTGACGGACGCTTCGGAAGCGCCGACGATTGAAGTGAAAGACGAGCCCGCACAGACACAGCATCCGGCAAAAAAGAAAACGTCCTCTCAATCAAAATCACATTCGGCGAAAAAGGCGGATACTTCTTCCGAATACTCTTCCGAACACAAGCAGAGCGGCGAGCATAAAGAGAAAAACGATATTCAGGATATAATCGACAAGGCGAAAGCCAAAGGCTCCATTTCAAACAGTGAGATAATGGTTTCTCTCGGCGATACGGATTACGACCTTGATCAGATAGACAAGCTCTATGAAACGCTTGAAGCTATGGGAATCGACGTAACGGAGGATTTCGACGACGATGAGCCGATAGATCTTGACGAAGATATAGAAGCAGATCTTGAAAATTTTGAAAGCTCGGAAAGTATGGAAAAAGCTCTTTCTCAGGAAGGGCTGATGATAGACGACCCCGTGAAAATGTACCTTAAAGAGATAGGCAGAGTGCCGCTTCTTGACGCGGAAAGAGAAGCAGAGCTTTCAAAACGCATGTCCGAAGGCGACGAAAAAGCAAAGCAGGAGCTTGTTGAAGCAAATCTTCGTCTTGTTGTAAGCATTGCCAAAAAGTATGTAGGCAAGGGGCTTTTCTTCCTTGACCTCATTCAGGAAGGCAATCTCGGACTCATGAAAGCCGTTTCAAAGTTCGACTATACAAAGGGCTATAAATTTTCAACCTATGCCACATGGTGGATACGTCAGGCCATAACCAGAGCAATAGCCGATCAGGCTCGTACTATAAGAATTCCCGTGCATATGGTTGAAACCATACACAAGGTTACAAAAGTATCGCGCCAGATGCTTCAGGAGCAGGGCAGAGAGGTTACGCCCGAAGAGATAGCAAAAGAAATGAATATGAGCCCCGAAAAGATACGAGAGATAATAAAGGTCGCACAGGACCCTATCTCGCTTGAAACGCCAGTAGGCGAAGAAGAGGACAGCCATATAGGCGACTTTATCGAAGATCAGGACTCTCCTGCTCCGGCTGACGCCGCGTCCTACGCGCTTCTTCGTGAGCAGCTTTGCGAGGTGCTCCATACCCTTACGCCGAGAGAGGAACACGTCCTCAAACTTCGTTTCGGTCTTGAAGACGGAAGGACAAGAACACTCGAAGAAGTCGGACAGAAATTCAATATAACCCGCGAAAGAATTCGTCAGATAGAGGCGAAAGCGCTCCGTAAACTTCGTCATCCGAGCCGTTCAAAGAAGCTTAAAGACTATCTTGACTGATAAATTTCAGATTGCATAATATACAACATTCTGCCGTTCGGTTTGAACTTTGTGCATATTCTCATTGTGCATAAAGCAAAACGTGCGGCAGATGTTTTTGTATATAATAACAAAAAAACAGCAGAATACACTCTGCAAAAAAAATTCACGCGAGATAAGAGATTAAATTATCACTTGACACAATAGCTTATTTGTAGTAATATTATTATATATTATTATAACTTCGCATATTGTTTATATCGCGAAAGCACCAGCAAGCAAGAACTTTTTTCGGAGGAACCTTTTCATGTCAAAGAAAATTTTAAGTCTGATACTTGCCGCCGTAATGATTTTCGGCGCGCTTGCAATGACGGGATGCTCGCTTTTTGAAAAGAATGAGCAGACCGAGACTGACGATCGTCTGCCCACGACGCTTAACCTTCTGGGTATAACGGAAAGTTCGACCACGCCCGAGGCTGTGGCGGCAGTCGAGGAGCAGATAAACAAAATACTTGTTGCAAAGTATGAAACAAAGATAAAGCTCACCCTTGTGACAGAGGATGAATATTATAAGCTTATCGAAGAAAGAATAGCGGAGAAAAAGCATCTTGACAATCTTGATGCGGCAATTCAGCAATACAACAAGTATATGAAGAAGCTTGCCGACGAGCAGGCAAGAATTGCGGCTTCGCTCAGCTCCGGCAGCGGTAAATGGAAGAAAAACAATGTAACCGTAATTGCGGAGACAGTTTCCACAAGACCTATTTATACTGCAGAGCAGACGACGGTAGACGAGGGAGGTATCATCTCGATAGTTTATCCCGACCCCGCATCGCCGATTGATATAGTTATGGTTTCCGGCAAGGAGATGTACGATTATCTTGACAAAAACTCGATAATCGCATCTATTACCAGCTATCTTACCGAAGAAAACTATCAGAAGCTCAACCAGTATATTTACCCCACATATTTCTCGCAGATTTCAGCTATGACAGGCGACGTAAAGGCGGTTCCTTCAAACAATCTTCTTGCTGAGTACACTTATCTTGCGGTTGATAAAAAGCTTGCCGACAAATACGGCTTCAATATAGACAATGCAAGCAATTATTCCGACCTTTCCGATTTTCTTGCAAAGGTAAAGGAAAATGAAAGCGTAAGACCGTTTAAGGACGCTCCGGACGCGCTCGGGATATTCTATCCGTTTGGCAAGGACGTTGCCGTTGCGGCATATGCTGATCCTATCTACGGTTATAACACCGAAGAAGACAAATCATTTACAATAAGCAATCTTTTCGATATTCCGCAGTATACCGATCACCTCAAACTTATGGCTGAATATAAAAAGCTTGGTTATTTTGACGGTGAAGGCGACTCGTTTGCGGTTGCAGCTATAGTCGGCGACGCTTCCATTGCTGACGCTTACGGTGATGACTATTATGTAAAGGTCGTTCAGAATCCTTTCGTTGAAGAGACTGATATATTTGAAGGTATGATGGCTGTAAGCACATACACTTCAAGCGAAAAACGTTCTCTTGAAATCGTTCAGGCATTCAGCACTACGCCCGAGCTTAAAAACCTGCTTCAGTACGGTATAAAGGATGTAAACTACTCCGTAAATGATGACGGCCTTACAATAAAGCGCCTCAACAGCGATTATATGATGGATACGGCGCTTACAGGCAACGTTTACATGGGGTATCCTGAAGAAGGTCAGGATGCGGATCAGTGGTCATATTATAAGGTTACAAACCTTTCCTCGCTTCTTTCTCCGTTCCTTGTTTACTATGTAAATGAAAATACGATAGACGGCAATATGAACGACATTCTCAAGAGAGTCGCTCTTGAAGAGGCGTTCCTCAACGTAAACACCACATATGACGCCTACCTTGAAATAGAAAACACCGTTGCCGGAGGCAACAAGCTTCTTGAGCTTAAACGTTATTACAAGGATTATCTTAAGCAGTGTCTCAGAGCTGACGGCGTAACAGAGGCTATGCTTGATCAGGCAGTCGAAGGGTCAAGTATCAGAAGTAACGAGTGGCTTACTCAGAAAATAGTTGACAAGTTTGTTGCAGAGAAGTATTCGGAGCTTGCAACGTCCGCCGGAATAAAGACACTTGTAGAACAAAAGCTTACCGATATAATAGGCGTAAGCTATACAAAGACAGCGACAGGCAACTCGTTTGCAAAATACAGAACAGACGCTCAGCAGTATTATACAAATATCAAATATCTCCGTATAATGGCAGATATGCTTCTTTTCACGGATCTTGACGAAGAGGAAAAAGCAAAATATGACGCTATGACGGATACGGAATTTGAAGCTGCACTTCTTGAGTTCGTTACCGAAAACTATATAAAGCAGAATGAACTCACTGAGGAAAAATATGCAGAGCTTGTAAAGACATACATCTGCTCGCAGATGAACTTCTCGGACAATCTCGGCAACACTTATTCCGTAGGCTGGAACGAAATAAACAATACGCTCAAAAAGGCGCAGCCGTTTATTGACTACACCGAAAAGCTTAAAGAAATCTATGCCGATCTTCTTTCCGAAAGCAAGTATAATCTTGACAGTTCAAGCGCAACTCCGACCGCCGTTGTAACAAAGATCCACGATCTGCTTTACGCTCAGTATCTTGACGAGCAGGGCGTTTCGATGGCTGAATTTCAGAACGGCATCTATGATGAGATATTTGCTCCTTACGGCGTAACAAAAGCCGAAGCGGACGAAATAAGAAAGAAAGACAAGACAACTTACGATTCTTATATCTCCAAGATAAAGTCGAAATACAAAGCTGTTCTTAAGGAAGAGTATTCGGCGGAGAAATATAAGGAAAAGGGAACGATGGCGCTCAACGCTACCGAAATACTGACAACCGTTATCAACCACCTTATAGAAGAAAAAACACAGATATATCACACAATGTGTGAAGCTGCCGGAATGAGCTACAGCGAGTTCAAATCCACAAAAACATACATGACAGACTATATCAAGTATGTAAACATGATGAGAACAAAGAATACCTACACGCTTTCCACAGTTTATACAACAAGTCAGATCAACGCTCTTAAATATAATGAAATTCAGGACGTCGTATATGATGTGATCTACAACGTAGGTTACTATACAAACGAAATGGTTAAGCTTGTCGGTTCTTCGCTTTCCGATTATACAAGTGCTAAGTCAAGCGCTGCAAAATATATCGAGTCACTCGGCAAGATGATAGAATATTACAAAAATGACATCATCGCGCTCGGATACGATATAGACACGTTCAGAAATATGGACCCCGAAGATATCGAAGATATAATCTACGATCTTGCAACTAAGGAATGCTCCAAAGGCAAAGAAACGCTTGAAGAGTATATGGTAAGCATTTCGAAGAAATATATCGACGGTATGAAGACAGCAGAAAATATTGAAGAATACTGCAAGAAAGCTTCCGAAGAACTTCACGCAGACGCGATATTTGACGCTGTACCGAAGGAATTCGACAGAGCCAAAGAAAAAGCTCTTACCGAAGAAACAAAATAAACAAAAACCAAGCGAGCCGGCTGAAAAGCCGGCTCGCTTTTTTGCTTTTCGGAATATTTTCTGAAAAAGATAAATATAAATTTATCACACGGAAGGTTTTCGGAGGCGCTTACGGAAGAAAAACTTGAAAAAATAATAAAATATCTGCCGCGGGAAAAAGGTGAAGCCATAGCTTCGCTTTGCAGGGAGAGACTTGGCGGCGGTCGTGACGTAAGCGAGATAAGACTGCGGGAGGGAGCCCCGCTTTCTCTGACGGTCGGCAGACGAAATGTATTGCTTCCGACGGGAGCGGCTGCTGTTTGCACGGAAAGAGAGCTTGGTGAAACTCTCGGCAGACTTTGCGAGGATTCCGTTCATACATACAGCGAAACGATAAAGGAAGGTTACGCTACGCTTTCGGGCGGATACAGAATAGGTGTGTGCGGAAGCGCGCAGAGCGACGGAGAAAAAGTGAAAAGCGTTTATTCGATAAGCTCATTGTGCATAAGAATACCACACGCCGTAACGGGTGTATGCGGAGAGCTGCTTGACGAGATAAAAACGAGTGATGGTCTTATATCGGCGCTGATATATTCTCCTCCGGGAGAGGGAAAAACAACGCTTTTGCGTGACGCGGCGCACAAGCTGTCGCACGGAGAGGAAGCATTGCGGGTATGTGTCATAGATACGCGCGGAGAGATTTATCTGCGTGAGCTTTTTTCGGACGGGATAGCTGACGTAATGCACGGTTACCCGAGAGCGAAGGGAATGGAGATAGCGGCAAGAACGATGTCGGCACAGCTTATAGTCTGCGACGAGATAGGCACTGCCGCCGAAGCCGACGCGATAATATCGGTTGCAAACACGGGTGTGCCGCTTCTTGCTTCGGCACATGGAAGTTCGCTTTCCGATATAATGCGGCGTCCTCAGCTGAAAAGGCTTGCCGACGCGGGAATATTTGAAAAATACATAGGCATAAGGCGGCTCGGAAGCGGATTTTCGCTTTCGGTTGATACGTTATGAAGGCTGTCGGTGCTGCGCTTGTGTTTTTCGCCGCTTTCACCTGCGGGCTTCTTGCGGGTAAGCGCGAACAGAGAAGGATAGATGAGGCAGAAGCCTTTCTTGCGCTTTTTGAGTATATAAAAAATCAGGTCGGATATTTTCTTACGCCGACAAAGCTTATTTACAGGGGATTTGAAAACAAGGTGCTTTCCGACGTCGGATTTCTTGACAGGTTATGTTCGCATGAAAACGACGAGATATATTTTGATGCTTGGGGAGAAGCTTTCCGCGCATGTGAGGGCGAGCTTCATCTTTCTGCGGAGGAGAAAAGAACGGTGCTTCGCTTCGGAGAATGCATAGGAAAAAGCGACGAGCATATGCAGCTGAAAAGCTTTGATTATTACATCGGGCTTTTATCGTCGGAGCTTGAAAAGGCAAGGTCGGAAACGGCTAAAAACAAGAAGGTTTACAGAACCGTGGGGTTCGCCATCGGAGCGATGGCAGCAATACTGCTTATATGAGGGAGATAAGATGGAAACTGCGCTTATTCTGAAAGTCGCCGGAATAGGAATACTTGTCGCCGTATCGAGTATGGTGCTCAGCAAATCCGGACGAGACGAGCAGGCTATGCTCGTCTCGCTTGCCGGCGTCGTTATAGTGCTGCTTATAATTGTCGGCGAAATAGGGGGGCTTTTCGATACGGTGAAAAGCATTTTCGGATTGTGAGCATTATAAAGCTTTGCGGCGTGGGAGTGATATCTGTAGCGGCGGCACTTATAGTAAAAAAGCTGAAGCCTGATTTTGCGGTGTTCGTTTCGCTCGCAGCCGCAATAGTTATTCTCGGAGCTTCAATATCGACGCTGACACCGGTGATATCGTATGTGGAGGAGCTTTCGGACAGTTCCGGCTTCGGTATTTATACCGAAACGATAATAAAATCGCTTGCAGTGACGGTGCTTGCTCAGACTACGGGAGATATCTGCCGTGACTGCGGAGAGAGCGCAGTCGCGGGGAAGATAGAGTTTGCGGCGAAATGCGCCATAATGCTTCTCAGTCTTCCGGTGATAAAAAACATACTTTCGCTTTCAGAGGCGGTGCTTGGCAAGTGAAGAAAACGTTGTGTGCAGTCATTGCGGTGATGCTTATGATGCTGTTCTCGGTCACAGCGCTCGGAGCGGATACGGACGATGTTCTCTCCGCTGTGCCGGATGAGCTGAAAGAATATCTGCCCGATACGGGCGATGCCGCAGAAGCGTCGGACGTCGCGTCTGCGTTTGACGCAGGATGGCTCCTTAAAACCATACTTTCAATACTGTCGGACGTCGCGCCGAAAGCGGTTTCATCCGTCGTGACGGTGCTTGGAATTCTTATTATTGCATCAGTGCTTGCCGTTGTGCGTGACACGACAGCGAGCGGCACGCTTAAAAATGTGCTTACGTATGTCTGCTCGGTGTGCATATGCGGTGCTTCATACGGGCTTATAGGTGGACTTATAGGTATGGTTTCCGAATTTACCGGACGAATGGGCGAGTTTTTGCGTTATGTTCTGCCTGCGCTCGGTGCGCTTATGGCAAGCGAGGGAGCGATAACGGCGTCATCTGTCGGTTGTGCTGTGGTGTACGGAGCTGTGGCATTGCTTGAAAAACTGACGGAGGGATTTGTTTTTCCGATGATAAAGATCAGTTTCTGCATATCGGTCGGAGCGGGGGCACTTGGGAACGACGGACTCTCCGGCATATCGGCGACGGTAAAAAAGCTTGTAACATCTGTAATGACGCTTACAATGATAGCTTTTTCGTGCGTATTGACGTTTCAGAGTATAGTTGCCCGCAGCGCGGATTCGGTGCTCTTCAAGGGAGTTAAATTTGCGCTTTCAAATATAATTCCCGTTGTTGGAAGCGCGGTGGGAGAAGCACTTACAGCCGTTACGGGGAGTATTTCGGTACTTAAATCCGCTATGGGAATGATAGGCGCAGTGGCAATATTGCTTATATTCCTGTATCCGTTCTGCACGCTTTGGGCAAACAAAGTTGCATTTGAGCTTCTTTCTTCCACCGCAGGAGTTCTCGGACTTTCGCGGGAGGGGAAGTTCCTTTCGGAGATGTCGTCCGTTACGGGACTTATGATGGCTGTTATAAGTTCTTCAACAGTATTTTTTATAATAGCTATGGCGATATTCGCTTCGTCAGGGGCAGGTTGATATGGAAAAACTGAGCGGTTTTGTGCTTTCGGTACTTACGGTTTGTGTTATATCCGGCATAGTGATAGGTGTTTCGCCCGAAGGCGCGATGAAAAAATATATTAACTATATAATTTCTCTTTGCGTACTCGCCGCAATAATAACGCCGATAATAAGTATTTTTTCATCGGTTCCTCAGTATTCAGAAGATATAGAACGTATATTTGAAGAGCATAAGGAGACAGACACAGATGCTGAAGCAAAGCTGATAGAAGCTCAGAAGGCGGCGGTGGAGACGGCGATAAGAGATACGATTGTAAAAAAGTTTGATATAGGAGAAGATCGAATTTTTGTTGAAATAGCAATAGATTCGACAAACAAATCCGCAATTGAGATACGGTACATTGATATTTCGGTAAAAGGAAAATGCCCTTCGGGAGAGATAAAAAAGTATATAGAGGAGATGTTTTACGGTACGGCAAAGGTGACTGTTTCGGAGGTCAGTGATGGGGGAGCTTAAGATAAAAAGAATATTTTCGGGTTCTGACGGAAAAAAACTGATGTGGCTGATAATCGTAGGCGCGGTGGGGCTTGCGCTTATACTTTTCGGGTCGCTTTCCGGCGGCGGAAAGAAGAAAACGCAGAATTTGTCGAACGACTCGGATGAAACACAGGTATATATTTCGGAAACCGAGAATAAGATTAGAACCATAACGGAGCAGATAACGGGATCATCCGATGTTTGCGTGATGATAACGGCGAAGTCCGGGGTTGAATCGGTTTATGCGTGTGACGAAAAGACCGTTTCCGGCGGAGAGAGTGTAAGTCACATAACCGTTAAAAACAGCAGCGGAGCGGGAGAGCCGGTGCTTGTAAAACGGATATATCCGGAAATAACCGGAGTGTCGATCGTGTGCGAGGGCGGCGATCGGGCAGAGATTCAGGCAAAACTGATAAAAGCTGTTTCAACCGCTTTGGGGATATCGAGCAACCGTATCTGCATAGTGGGAAAAAAATAAATTATTTTACAGGAGAAAGTATTATGAGAAACGCAGAGAGAACAGCACTCAGAATGGGTCAGGCAGAACAGATAACGGAAGACGCAACGCTTGAGCTTCCCGAAAGCGAAGAGAAATCGTTCAAATTCAAAAGCATTTTCACATCTGACGGAGTTAAAAAGGGAATAGGCAAGATAGGTGTGAGAAACATAGTTATTGCGCTTGCAGTCATACTTATCGGCGCGGCAGTATATGTAAATTGGCAACTTTTCGGAGGAGCAAAGGTTGACGTGCCGATAAATCCCGATACAGAACAGACAGGAAAAACAGATGTGGACTCAAACAAGACGGAAGATTATTTCGCATCCGCAGAAGTTTCCAGAAAACAGGCAAGAGATGAAGCTATCGAAGTTCTTCAGAGCGTTGTGGACGACAAAGGCTCGCTTGAAGCCGCAAAGGAACAGGCGCTTAAGGATATCAGTGCGATGGCTGCAAACATAGAGCTTGAAGCAAACATAGAATCGCTTATCAAGGCAAAAGACTTTGAAGAATGTGTTACCGTTCTCAGCGGCGATAAGGCGACCGTTGTTGTAAAGAGCGACGGTCTTAAACCCAATCAGCTTTCGCAGATACTTGAAATCGTTTATCTTCAGGCAGGCGTCCTCCCGGCAAACGTTACGATAACAGAGAAATAAGATTACTTATTCAATCAAAAAAGCACGCGTGAGCGTGCTTTTTTCGTGCTTATTTATTTGTTTTGGCGAGTATTTTGCCAAAGTCGATCTGATCTGTAAAAAGCTGATTGAGAATATATTCAAGCAATTCTTTAAACTGATCGTGATTGTCCATAAGTCTGAAAACGGTTCCGTAATAATATACTCCGCCAAAGAGCATTATCTTGTAGATAAGCGGCAGTGCGGCAAGCTCGTCTTCGCTGAAATTATATTCCTTTCCGATTACACGGAATGAATGAATCAGACTGTCAAGGCGTTTTTGGCGAACGTCGGGATCGTTTGCTTCAAGCCAGACGTAATCTTCGGGAAGCTCTTCGTCAGTTATCATTGCAACGTGGAGAAAATGTGCTATGCAGGTGTCGAGTCCGCCGTCATTGAAATCGCAGAGCCCGATGAGGTGACCGTCTTCCGAAAGCAGTTGATTGTTACGCTGCTCTTCGCTGTGAAAGAGTGATTTCGGAAGCTTTCCGTAGATCGGTCGCAGGCGGTCGCGGATATTTTTTACCTCTTCGCGGATTTTGTCAAGCAAGGGAAGCAGATCGGGCTGTTTTTCTTTGATCTCGCCCGGAAGGTCACATTCAAGATATTCATCTATCCAGTCTTCATAGATTTTAAGAGCGCACGAGTCGTTGTCAAACAGGACCGTATAGTTTGGCTCGCTTCCGTCAAGGTGCATCTCTCCTACCTTTGCCATAAGCGCAAGCATCTCGTCCGAATAAACATATCTTGAACCTTCGCCTGCAATTCTCGGCGATTTTTCCGAAGAGGGAATTGCGCCGTCGATTGTTTCCTCTGCCCAGACAACGCAGTCATAGCCTTCAAAAGGCACCGTCCGTGACAGTTCGCCGTATTTGTTCGGAACGATGCCGCAGCAGTTGCAGCCCGCTTTGCGGTATGCTTCGATGATTTTTGCCATCTGCTGCACGCGTTTCTCCGTTGTATAACAATATTTGTGGATATGAAGCATAATCGCTCCGGACGGATAAGTTATAAGATAGTCACGGAGCATATAAACTGCCCATGACTCCTGTCTGTCAAGCTTGTTTTTCAGTTCGCAGGAAAGCGGGGCTTCGTCGCTGTAAAGTTTGCAGATTTCTTCAAACGTCATAGATTGCATCTCCTTTTTTTCATAAATAATATTTCGTATTGTTTCGGGGGTGAGAAAATATTCGGCTGACAATGTGTCAGTGCTTGCGCCCGACGCGAATTTTTCGCGGATCTCGCGGTTCCTCATTTTTACGCGAAAACGGTTGCCTGTTTTTTCTCCCCATAATTTTTTATCGCCGGCGATCGGAATATAGAGAAGTCGTCCGCCGGCTATCTTCTGCACTTGCTCCAAAAGATCTTTGGGTAAAATGTCGTTTGCGTTTTCGTATTTCATTTGCAGGTTTCCTCCTTTCTTTGTTTGTGTTTTCAGAATACCGTTCCGAAAGCGGAGATACAATCATTGCTTTGGTTATAACTGTTATTGTGATTTTGCGCCGTCAAAAGGACACCGATGGTGGTTGAGTGCAGACTCTATGTGGGATTCGAATTCTCGCGTCTCGACGACGCTCGGTCAGGCTCGGCTCTGACGTGCCAAAGGGCACGTCATTCACTACCGAGCCCGTTCGAATCCCTGTTTGCCAAAAGGAAAAGGACACCGATGGTGTCCTTTTCCTTTTGGCCTGCCCTGGGGGATTCGAACCCCCAACCGTCAGAATCGGAATCTGATACTCTATCCAATTGCGCTAAGGGCAGATATGAAATCCCTTGCGGGATTTATTTGTTTTCGGAAAGCTTTATCAGATTTTCGGCGTTTTTATAAAACAGCTTTTCTTTCTGTTCCGATGAAAGTTCAAGCTGGTCTATAAAAGCCATTGTATCTGCGGGTGTTTCCCATGGAGAATCGGTTGCGAACATTATTCTGTCGCCGTCAAATGCGGAAAAGACTTTTTTTGCTCCTTCAATATCGCTTACGTGTGAAGAATAGGCTGTATCTATCCATATGTTTTTCTTTGACAGAAGTTCTGCCGATTTTTCGTACATAAAGTTTGCGCCGAGATGCGCACAGACAAGACGCAGAGAAGGGAATCTGTCGCACACGGAAGCTATCATTTCCGGAGTTGCATGGACGTGATCGAGCGAAACAAAATCAAGTCCGGCATGAATAATCACTGTCAGATCATATTCAGCACAGGCTGAAAGAACTTCGGAAAAAGCGTCGTCGTCAAAATTATGTCCCATAAAGTCGGGATGAAGTTTGACGCCGTAAAGCCCAAGTTCTTTTATTTCTTTTGCGGCAGCTTTCTTGTCCGGACAATCTGGATTTATGGATCCGAACGAAATAATTCTTCCTTTATAATTATTTATTGCGGCGGCAAACTTATTTACGTTTTCCTGCTGACGGGGATTTGTCGCAATGTTAAGCACAAAGCTTTTGTCAACTCCGTATTCATTCATCGACGATATAAGCCCCGAAAGAGTGCCGTCGGTATGTGCAAGCTGTTTGCTTCCGCCGGACAGAACCTTTATCGCTTTCGGAGCAAGCGCGTCGGGGAAGCAGTGCGTATGTGTGTCTATAAGCATTTCAGTTTTTCATTGCCTCTTCTATGGCTTTTGCAAGCTGGTCAGGGCAGGATGTTCCTCTGCCGCCGCAGTCGGTTCCGCGAAGAAGCTTTACAACTTCGTCGGCTTTTCTGCCTACTACAAGCTTTGCAATGCCCTGAGTATTACCGTTGCAGCCGCCTGTGAATTTTACATCGCGAACTATGCCGTCTTCTATTTCAACATGTATCATTCTTGAACATGTGCCGTGGGTTTTGTAATCAAGCGTTTTTGTCATATAAAAACCTTCTTTTTTAACTTAATTCCAATAAATTATACCATAATAAGACCGAAAATCCACAGTAATTTTGAAAAAATAAGTTATTTGTATAATCTGCACAAAAAAATACTTAAAATTTCTCTGATTTTCTCTGCACATTTTTTTGGAGATTTTTCAAAAAAGTATTGCAAAAAAACAATGTATAATGTAAAATAAAAAAGCTTGATGTGCGATGAAGCGGGAGGTTGCCGTGCTTTCACGGGTAATTTCCGCAGAGTATGTCCGACATTGAACCGGGCGAGAGCTTTTGGAATCTCGTAAGTGTTTTTGGATATTGCACCGCGTGCGGTGTCAATCCGATGAAAGAAACACATTTGCCGCCGGAAAAATTTCCGGTTTTTATTTAGAGGGCGTGGAAACGCCCGGCAGAGTGTTCCGTAAAGCTGAGGCGCTGAGAAAAGCGCCGCCGCCTACTTAAAAAATCTTAAACAGGAGGCAAAAACAAAGTGGCAACAAGCGAAAAAATCCGAATCAGACTCAAAAGCTACGATCACACTCTGATCGACGCCGCAGCGAAGAAGATCGTTGAAACCGCAAAGAGAAACGGCTCTGAAGTTTCCGGTCCCATTCCGCTCCCCACGGAGAAGGAAATCGTTACAATACTGCGTGCGGTCCACAAATATAAGGATAGCAGAGAGCAGTTCGAAATCAGAACCCACAAGAGACTGATCGACGTAATCAAGCCGTCGCAGAAAACAATTGAAGCTCTTACGGGTCTTGAACTTCCGGCCGGCGTTGAAATTGAAATCAAACTTTAATCCACACAAACGGTCTGATCAATTTCAATTGGCATAGATGCGGGAACAATCTTCCTTAATATATATGCCGCGGTCACGTTGACCCGCTCAACTTGCGTGATGGTCAACCAATAACCAAAACAGGAGGAAAAACAATGAAAAAAGGTATCATCGGTAAGAAAATCGGCATGACGCAGATTTTCGACGAGGCCGGAAATGTGGTTCCGGTCACGGTAATCGAAGCAGGTCCTTGTGTTGTCGTCCAGAAGAAGACAACAGAAACTGACGGCTATGACAGCGTTCAGCTCGGTTTCGAGGACATTGCAGACAAGAAGCTCACAAAGCCTGTGGCAGGTCATTTCGCCAAAGCAGGCGTTGCAGCTAAAAGGCATCTCAAGGAGTTCCGTCTTGAGGGCGCTAAGGACATGAACGTAGGCGACATCATTGCAGCCGATACGTTCGCAGCAGGTGACAGAGTTGATGTTACAGGCATCACAAAAGGTCACGGCTATTCAGGCGTTATAAAGAGATGGAATTGCCACAAACTCAGAATGACGCACGGCGTAGGTCCTGTTCACCGTCAACCCGGTTCTATGGGCGCCAACTCTTCTCCGTCGCGTATATTCAAAAACAAAAAGATGGCTGGTCAGTACGGTAACGAACAGGTTACAGTACAGAACCTTAACGTAGTACGTGTTGATGCGGAAAAGAACCTTATCGCAGTCAAGGGTGCAATACCCGGCGCGAAGGGTGGCATAGTATTTGTCCGCAACACGGTTAAAGGCTGAGAAGGAGGAACGACACAATGGCTGAAATGAAAGTTTTGGACATGTCCGGTGCTCAGGTTGGCACGATTGACCTCTGCGACTCTGTATTCGCAGTTGAGGTCAACGAAGCTATCCTTCATGCAGCGGTCAGAATGTACCTTCTCAATCAAAGACAGGGTACACAGTCTGCTCTTACAAGAACAGAAGTTTCCGGCGGCGGTAAGAAACCGTGGCGCCAGAAGGGAACAGGCAGAGCAAGACAGGGCAGCACACGTGCTCCTCAGTGGACGCACGGCGGCGTTGTATTTGCTCCGAAGCCCAGATCCTACCGTACGGCAATGAACAAGAAGGCAAGACAGCTCGCTATAAAGAGTGCGCTCTCTTCCAAAGTAGCCGGCGGCGAATTCGTTTGCGTTGACGCTATCACGGCAAGCGAATACAAAACAAAGACAATGGTGAATATGCTCAAGGCTATCGGCGCTGAAGGAAAGGCACTTGTTGTTCTTTCCGAAAAGAACGATATGGTAGTCCGCAGCCTTGCAAACATTCCCGGCGTTAAGACGGCGTATGCGAACACAATCAATGTGTACGACATTCTTAACTGTGACAATCTTGTTATGGCTAAGGGCGCGGTCGAACAGATCACGGAGGTGTATGCATAATGAAAACGGCTCATGATATTATAATCAGACCGATCATTTCGGAAGCAAGCCTTGACGGAACAAAGACGAAGAAGTACACATTTGAAGTTCTTCGCAATGCCACAAAGCCCGAAATCGCAAGTGCGGTTGAAGCGGTTTTTGACGGTGTTAAGGTAGCATCCGTTAATACGGTCAGCGTAAAGAGCAAACCGAAGTCACTCGGCGGTCACAAGCCCGGTGCAACAAGAACATGGAAGAAAGCAATCGTTACGCTTACGGCGGATTCAAAGACGATAGCATTCTTCGACGGAATGATCTAATGAGGAGGAGCAGCGAAAATGGCAACAGTAAAATATAATCCTACGACTCCCGGCAGAAGAGGAATGACGGTTCCGGATTTTGCGGAAATCACAAAGTTCACTCCCGAGAAGAGCCTTCTTGCGGTTAAGAAAAAACATGCCGGCAGAAACAGCTACGGCAAGATAACCGTTCGTCATCACGGCGGCGGCAACAAGCAGAAATACAGAATAGTCGACTTCAAGCGCGATTATTTTGAAGGCGCAGCAAAGGTTATAGGCGTTGAATATGACCCCAACCGCACTGCTTATATCGCTCTCATTCAGTATGAAAGCGGCGAAAAGAAGTATATCATCGCTCCCGTAGGTCTTACGGATGGCGACATGATATATTCCGGAGCAGAAGCCGACATCAAGCCCGGCAACACGCTCCCCATAGAAAAGATTCCTGTAGGTACATTTATCTACAACATTGAACTTTACGCAGGCAAGGGCGGTCAGCTCGTTCGCAGTGCGGGAAGCGCAGCTCAGCTTATGGCGAAAGAAAACGGCATGGCTCAGGTAAGACTTCCTTCCGGCGAAGTAAGACTTATTCACCTTGATTGCAAAGCGACAATCGGTCAGGTTTCTAACATCGACCACGAGAACGTTAAGATCGGTAAAGCAGGTAAGACACGTCACAGAGGCGTTCGTCCTACTGTACGCGGTTCTGTAATGAACCCCTGCGATCACCCTCACGGCGGTGGTGAAGGTAAGTCACCTATCGGTCGTCCTACTCCCGTTACTCCTTGGGGCAAGCCTACAATGGGTTATAAGACGAGAGACAAGAAGGCAAGAACCGAAAAGTTCATTGTAAAACACAGAAACGGTAAATAAGGAGGCATAAGAAATGAGCAGAAGCTTGAAAAAAGGACCTTTCGTTGAAGAAAAGCTTTATTCCAGAGTTGAAGCCATGAATAAAGCCGGAGAGAAAAAGGTCGTTAAAACCTGGTCGCGTGCTTCCGTTATCTTCCCTGAATTCGTTGGACACACAATAGCTGTTCACGACGGAAGAAAACACGTTCCGGTTTATGTGACGGAGGACATGGTAGGACATCGCCTCGGCGAGTTCGCTCCCACCCGTACCTTCCGCGGACATTCCGGTTCGAAAACATCAAACACCTAATGTACCGAGCTAAGGAGGAATAAGTTATTATGGAAGCAAGAGCATATCTTAAATATGCCAGAATTTCCCCGCGCAAAGTACAGATAGTGCTTGACCTTATCAGAGGTAAGGATGCGGGAACCGCAATGGCAATACTCAAAAACACTCCCAAGTCGGCAAGCGAATACCTTATAAAGCTGCTTAAGAGCGCAGTTGCAAATGCTGAAAATAATTTCGGCATGGACGCAAGCAAGCTTTATGTATCCGAATGCTTCGTTTGCCCCGGCCCCACGCTCAAGAGACTTCTTCCGCGTGCTAAGGGCAGCGCAGACAGACTCCTCAAGAGATCGTCCCACGTTACGATCGCTGTGAAGGAAAGAGCTTAAGAGAGGGAGGACGAAAAATGGGTCAGAAAGTTAATCCGCACGGTCTCCGTGTCGGCGTAATCAAAGATTGGGATTCGAGATGGTTCGCAGATGATAAAACATTCGGCGACACGCTCGTATCTGACTACAAACTGAGAAAGTATCTCAAAGAGAAGCTTTACTCCGCAGGCGTTCCGAAGATAGAAATCGAGCGTACGCCCCAGAACGTAAAGGTTCTCATCCACTGTGCTAAGCCCGGTGTTGTTATCGGTCGCGGCGGTGCTGAAATCGAAAAGCTCCGTCTTGAAATCGAAAAGCTCGTCGGCAAGCCTGCTCTCGTCAACGTTGCGGAGGTTAAATCTCCCGACCTCGACGCTCAGCTTGTTGCCGAAAGCATCGCAGCACAGCTCGAAAAGAGAATTGCGTTCCGTCGTGCCATGAAACAGGCTATCGGCAGAACGATGAGACTCGGTGCAAAGGGAATAAAGATTTCCTGCGGCGGACGTCTTAACGGCGCCGAAATCGCAAGAACCGAGCACTACCACGAAGGTACGATTCCGCTTCAGACGATTCGTGCTGACATTGACTACGGTTTTGCAGAAGCAAACACAACCTACGGCAAGATAGGCATTAAGTGCTGGATCTACAAGGGCGAAATCCTTGCAGACAAGATGGCTAAGGGTTATGTTCCTTCCGAAAGATCCCGCGATGGCAGAAGAAACGACAGAGGCGACCGCAAGGGCGGAGATCGCAGAAACGGTGATCGCAAGCCGAACTTCGCGGGAAGCAATCGTGCTCCCAGACAGCAGCACAGAGACGGAGGCGATAAAAATGTTAATGCCTAAAAGAGTTAAATACAGACGTGTGCAGCGCGGACGTCTGAAGGGCAAGGCTACAAGAGGTAACACCGTAACATACGGAACGTTCGGTCTTGCAGCGCTTGAACCCGCTTGGATTACAAGCAACCAGATAGAAGCAGCCCGTATCGCTATGACGCGTTACATCAAGCGTGGCGGTCAGGTATGGATAAAGATCTTCCCGGATAAGCCGATAACGGAAAAACCCGCTGAAACCCGAATGGGTTCCGGTAAAGGTTCTCCCGAATACTGGGTTGCAGTTGTTAAGCCGGGCAGAGTTATGTTTGAGATGGACGGCGTAAGCGAAGCAGACGCAAAGGAAGCTATGCGTCTTGCAGCTAACAAGCTCCCGATCAAATGTAAGTTTGTAAAGAAAGAAGAAGCAGAGGAGGAATAATACAGTGAAAGCAGCAGAACTTAAAACAATGACTTCCGCTGAACTCGATGCGAAGCTCAAGGAGCTTAAAGCTGAGTTGTTCAACCTTCGCTTCCAGCACGCGATAAACCAGCTTGACAATCCCCACAAGATTACGGAAACCAAGAGGGACATCGCGAGAGTTATGACAGTCCTTCGCGAGAAGAACGAACAGTAATCTGAGAGAGGAGAAATGTCATGAGTGAAGTAACAGAGAGAAATCTCAGAAAAACGAGAGTCGGCAAGGTCGTAAGTGACAAGATGGACAAAACGATCGTTGTTGCTATCGAAGATAACGTTAAGCACCCCAAGTATGGCAAAGTCGTTAAGAGAACAGTTAAGCTCAAAGCTCACGATGAGAACAATGAGTGCGCTATCGGCGACAAGGTCAGCGTAATGGAAACAAGACCCCTTTCTAAAGACAAGAGATGGCGTTTGGTTTCCATAATCGAAAAAGCAAAATAAAATTCACAGTGCAGGGCTGGAGCGGCAAATTGCCGCAGCCTGTGAGATGTGAATGCTAAGGAGGAAAGCACAGTGATACAACAGCAATCGCTTATGAAAGTCGCCGACAATACCGGCGCAAAAGAACTTATGTGTATTCGTGTGCTCGGCGGTACCGGAAGAAGATATGCCGGTGTCGGAGATGTTGTGGTCGCAGCTGTTAAAAAGGCAGCTCCCGGCGGTCAGGTAAAGAAGGGCGAAGTCGTAAAGGCTGTAATCGTTCGTACCGTTAAGGGCATCAAACGTCCTGACGGTTCTACCCTCAGATTCGACGAGAACGCGGCTGTAATTATCAAGGATGACAAGACGCCGAGAGGCACGCGTATATTTGGACCTGTAGCAAGAGAGCTCAGAGACAAGGACTATCTTAAGATCCTTTCTCTCGCACCCGAAGTACTTTAATGGAGGAATCTTAAAATGAAAATGCATATCAGAAAAGACGATACCGTTATTGTTATTTCCGGTGACGACAAGGGCGTCAAGGGCAAGGTAATGGCGGTATCCCCCGAAGAGGGCAAGGTTATCGTTGAAAAAGTAAACGTACAGACCAAGCACGTTAAAGCAAGAAACCAGAACGATCCCAGCGGCATAATGAAGGTCGAGGGCGCGCTCTATGCAGATAAGGTTATGCTTTATTGCGATAAGTGCAAGGCAGGTCGCCGTGTAAAGACGCTTGTTGAAACAACAACGGACAAAAACGGCAAGACCAAAAAGACAAAGACCCGCGTTTGCGCAAAATGCGGAAGCAAGTTTTAATGGAGGTAAGATGAAATGGCAGCAAGATTGAAAGAATTTTATAAAGCCGAAGTCGCTCCGGAACTTGCAAAACAGTTTTCGTACAAGAGCCCGATGCAGATACCGAGATTTGATAAGATCGTTATCAACATGGGTTGCGGCGAAGGCAAAGACAACCCGAAGGTTATTGACCTCGCTATCGGTTATCTTACCGATATCACAGGTCAGAAGGCCGTACCCACATTCGCAAAGAAGTCGGTAGCAAACTTCAAGGTAAGAGCCGGAATGAAAATCGGCGCAAAGGTTACGCTTCGCGGTGACAGAATGTTCGAATTCATGGACAGACTGTTCAACCTCGCGCTTCCTCGCGTTCGTGACTTCCGCGGTATCAATCCCAACGCTTTCGACGGCCGCGGCAACTACTCGCTCGGTCTTAAAGAACAGCTTATCTTCCCCGAAATCGAATACGACAAGGTAGAGAAGATAATGGGTATGGATATTACCTTTGTTACGACTGCAACAACAGACGAAGAAGCAAAGACGCTCCTCACGCTGATGGGCGCTCCCTTTGCTAAATAATGGGGGTAAAATAAATGGCAAGAACAGCATTAAAACTCAAACAGCAGAAGCCTCAGAAGTATTCCACAAGAGAATACACAAGATGCAAAATCTGCGGCAGACCTCACGCATATCTCCGTAAATACGGCATTTGCAGAATCTGCTTCCGTGAGCTTGCTTACAAGGGTCAGATACCCGGCGTAAAGAAATCAAGCTGGTAATAACACGGTAAACGCTCCATCTTGTCGGAAGGAAAGCGAAGAGCTTTAACCGCCGACACGCCGCCGGAAAAATTCCGGCAGGCAAGGCGAAGCGCACACACGCTTCGCGAAAACTTGCATTAAGGAGGAAATAACAATGCAAATCTCAGACGTAATTGCCGATATGCTCACCCGTATCAGAAATGCGAACGACGCAAAGCATGAAACGGTTGATGTACCCGCTTCCAATATGAAGAAAGCCATTGCTGACATTCTTGTTGCGGAAGGTTACATCAAGAGCTATCAGATCATCGAAGACGGCAGACAGGGAATAATCAGAATTACTCTTAAATACGGTAAGGGTAAGACAAAGACCATCCAGGGGCTCCGCAGAGTTTCCAAACCCGGCCTTCGTATTTATTCAAACTGCGAAGACATGCCCAAAGTCCTCGGCGGACTCGGCATCGCCATCGTATCCACATCAAAGGGCATAATGACCGACAAAAAGGCTCGTGAGCTTGGCGTCGGCGGCGAAATCATCGCCTTTGTCTGGTAATCGGAGGGAGGAGAGAATATGTCAAGAATCGGTAGAAAACATATCGCTGTTCCCGCCGGCGTTGAAGTTACAATCAATGGCGGCACGGTTACGGTAAAGGGACCTAAGGGTACTCTTACAGAGACATTCCACTCAGGAATCTCTATAAAGAACGAAGGCGGTTTCATTGTAGTTGAACGCCCCAATGATGACAAAGAATACAGAGCTTTGCACGGTCTTACACGTACACTCATCGCCAACATGGTTGAAGGTGTTACAAACGGTTTCTCAAAAACTCTTGAGATCGTAGGTGTTGGTTACAAAGCAACGCTTGCAAACAAAACTCTTACTCTTGCACTCGGTTATTCACACCCCATTATCTTCAAAGAAGAGAATGGTATAACATTTGAAGTACCGAACTCAAACGTAGTTATCGTTCACGGTATCGACAAGCAGGCTGTCGGTCAGATCGCCGCTCAGATTCGTGAAAAGAGACCGCCTGAACCGTATCTCGGCAAGGGTGTTAAGTATTCCGGCGAAAAGATTCGTCGTAAAGCCGGCAAGACCGGTAAGTAATGAAAGGAGCGGACGATCATGGTATCAAGAAAAGATAGCAATAAAGCTCGCTTGACTCGCCATAAGAGAGTCAGAGCGAAGATTTCAGGAACTCCCGAAAGACCGCGCCTTTGTGTTTACCGTTCTCTCGCAAACATCAGCGCACAGATCATCGATGATGTAAACGGCGTAACACTCGTTTCGGCGTCCTCTCTCGAGAAGGATTTTGAAAACTACGGCGGCAACAAAGATGCCGCAAAGCTCGTTGGCAAGAAAGTTGCCGAAAGAGCCCTTGAAAAAGGAATCAAAGATGTAGTATTCGACCGTGGCGGTTATGTTTACCACGGAAGAGTAGCATCACTTGCAGACGGAGCCCGCGAGGGCGGTCTCGCATTCTGATAGGAGGAATAACATGGCTAAAATAATTGATCCTGCAACTCTCGAACTTACAGAGAGAACAGTTGCTACAAACCGTGTTTCCAAAACCGTCAAGGGCGGCCGCATCGCTCGTCAGACAGCTATAATGGTAGTTGGTGACTACAACGGTCACGTTGGCTACGGTCTTGGAAAAGCAAGCGAATATCCCGAAGCTATCCGCAAGGGTATTGAAGATGCAAAGAAAAACATTATAGAAGTTTCCCTCAAGGGAACAACAATCCCCCATGAAGTTATCGGTCGCTACGGCGCAGCTCAGGTTCTTCTTAAACCCGCTGCTCCCGGTACCGGAGTTCTTGCCGGCGGCACAGTCCGTGCGGTAGTTGAAATGGCGGGAATAAAGGATATCAGAGCTAAGTGCCTGCGTTCAAGCAACCCCACAAACGTAGTTAAGGCTACATTTGAAGGCCTCCGTGCACTCCGCACAAAAGAACAGGTTGCCGCAGCTCGCGGTATTTCCGGCGAAGATATCAAAGGCTGAGGAGGGAAATGAAGATGGAAAAAATCAAAATTACTCTTACAAGCAGCCTTATCGGTGCAAAACCCAACCAAAAAGCAACAGCAAAGTCACTTGGTTTGAACAAGATCGGTGACGTAACTGTTCAGAATAATGACGCTTCCGTTTTGGGTAAGGCAAGAATACTCGCTCACCTTATAAAGGTGGAAAATGTTTAAGCATTGGCAAAAATCAATGTATCGAAAAAATTCACAGTATAAGGAGGAAAACCCAAATGAAGCTTAATGAACTCAGACCTGCTGAAGGCTCTGTAACGCCTGCATGGCGTAAAGGCAGAGGCACAGGTTCCGGTAACGGAAAAACAGCAGGCAAAGGACATAAAGGTCAGAACGCAAGATCCGGCGGCGGTGTACGTCCGGGCTTTGAAGGCGGTCAGATTCCGCTTTACAGAAGACTTCCGAAGAGAGGCTTCCACAACAAGTTTGCGACCGAATATGCCATAGTAAATGTCAAAGCTCTTAACGCCTTTGAAGACGGAGCAACGGTAACCGAAGACGATCTCGTCTCCGCTAAAATCGTTCGCAAGGCTCTTGACGGAGTCAAGATTCTTGGCCAGGGCGAGCTTACAAAGAAGCTCACAGTCAAGGTCAGCGCCTTTTCCGCTTCCGCAAAGGAAAAAATTGAGCAGGCAGGCGGAAAGTGCGAGGTGGTATAAGTGCTTAAGACACTCAGAAACGCTTGGGCAATACCTGAGCTCCGCCAGAAGATGCTCTTTACGCTCTTCATCCTTCTCCTGTACCGTATAGGTGCAGCGATCCCCGTTCCGTTTATAAACGCTGTCGGCCTTCAGGTCGCGGAAACTTACGGCTCGGGTTCAATATTCAGTTATCTCAATATTCTTTCCGGTGACGCTTTCTCCAAAGCAACGCTCTTTGCGCTTGCAGTATCGCCTTACATCACGGCGCAGATCGTAATTCAGCTTCTTGCTGTTGCGATTCCTGCCCTTGAAAAGCTTTCAAAGCAGGGCGAAGAAGGAAGAAAGAAACTTGAAAGAATCACACGTTATCTCACGGTTGCGCTCGCTCTTATAACCGCTTTCGGTTATTATCAGCTTCTCAGCTCGTCGCAGATGACGGCCGTATACGGCAATATCATAACAAAAGGTTCGACAAAGTTTGAAACATTCTTTATCGCAACTACGATAATTCTCTGCTACACGGCGGGCGCTTCGCTCATCATGTGGCTTGCGGAAAAGATTGACGAACAGGGCATTGGCAACGGTATCTCAATGATACTTTTCGCTAACATCCTCTGCGGAGTTCCTTCCACAATATCGAATTTCTCGTCTCAGATAAGCGAATATCTCAAACAGGACAATTCCTATGTTGCGGTAGCCGTTGTGCTTTCTGTACTCGCAGTGGTTATGGTTCTTGCTTCTATCATATTCATGGTTTATATGACAGACGCGGAAAGACGTATCCCTGTTCAGTATGCAAAGCGCGTAGTAGGCAGAAAAATGTACGGTGGTCAGAATTCAAACCTTCCGATAAAGCTGAACATGTCAGGCGTTATGCCTATCATCTTCGCTTCGACGATAGTTTCTCTTCCCGTAACGATCATTTATCTCTGCCAGCCCAAGTCGGGCAGTTTCTGGGCTAAGGTTCAGGACGCTCTTTCATCAGACAACTGGATTTACGCAGTCGTTTTATTCGTTCTGATTATTGCGTTCGCGTATTTCTATATTGCGATTTCCTTCAATCCTGTTGAGGTTGCAAACAACCTTATGCAGCAGGGTGGATCGATTCCCGGCATCCGTCCCGGAAAGCCTACCGCTCAGTACATTCAGAAGGTACTGAATAAAGTGGTACTTATGGGTGCGTTCTTCCTCGGAATAATCGCGTGCGTACCGCTTGTGGTAAATATCATTTCGACAGAGATCTTCTCCGTTGGTATCGGTATCGTATCATTCTCGGGATCGTCGCTTCTTATCGTTGTGGGCGTTGCGCTCGAAACGGTCAGAGATATGGAATCCCAGATGGCTATGCGCCACTACAAAGGATTCTTGCAGTAAGAGAAATTTCGTGTTTCCCCGCCGCACAAGGCGGTGGGGAAGCCCGGCATTTCATAAACCGTGATTTAAGGGAGGAAATGCTATGAAACTTATGTTTTTGGGAGCTCCCGGTGCGGGCAAAGGCACGCAGGCGGAGATAGTTTCGGAAAAGTACAATATTCCTACGATTTCTACCGGTGCATTGCTCCGTGAAGCTATGGCAAAAGGTACTGAACTCGGAAAGTCCGCAAAGAGTTATATCGACGCGGGCGACCTTGTTCCGGACAGTGTTGTTATAGGTATAATCGAGCATCGTCTGAAAGAAGACGACTGCAAGAACGGTTTTATCCTTGACGGCTTTCCGAGAACTGTTCCGCAGGCGCAGGCACTTGATGCTATGGGCGTAAATATGGATCTCGTAATAAGCATTGAGGTCCCCGACGAAAAGATAGTGGCTCGCATGGGCGGCAGACGCCTTTGCAAAAAGTGCGGAAGCACATACCACATTCTTTACAACCCGTCGGAGGCCGAAGGAAAATGTGACAAGTGTGACGGTGAACTTTACACACGTGCGGACGATGTTCCGGAAGTTGTAAAGGAAAGACTCCACGTTTACCACGATCAGACAGAGCCGCTTAAAGAGTATTATGCTTCTAAGGGCAAGCTGGTTACGGTAGAAGGTCAGGAACAGGTAGCCGACACAACGGCGCTCACGCTTGCCGCTATTGAGAAATTCAGAGGTTAATTACCTATGATATCAATCAAAAACAGCGAACAGCTGGCATTGATGCGAAAGGCCGGCAGAATAACAGGAGAAGCGATCCTTACGGCGCGCGACCATATAAGAGAAGGCGTTACAACGGCTTATCTTGATACGGTAATACGCGAGTTTATCGAACGCTGTGGGGCAAGACCCACGTTTCTCGGTTACGGCGGCTTTCCGGGCAGCGCATGCATCAGCATAAACAATGAAGTTATTCACGGAATACCGAGCAAGCATCGCGTACTTCATGAAGGCGACATTGTTAAGATAGATGTAGGCGCCTGCTATCGAGGCTTTAATGGCGACAGTGCGAATACTTTTGCGGTAGGCAGGATATCAGCTGATGCGCAAGCCCTGATAGATGTAACACGCGAAAGCTTTTATCGTGGTGTCGCTGAGGCAAGAAACGGCGCGAGAATAGGTGATATCGGCGCCGAAATCTGCGGCTATGCAACGTCGCTCGGATACGGAGTTATCCGTCAATACGTTGGTCACGGCGTAGGAAGAGAGCTTCACGAGGATCCCGAAGTTCCGAATTTCGGAACGCGCGGCAGAGGTCCGAGGCTTTTCTCCGGTATGACGATTGCAATAGAACCGATGATAACTGCAGGCAGTCACGAAGTGAGAGTGCTTGATAATGATTGGACAGTAGTAACCGTTGACGGTTCGCTTGCCGCTCATTACGAACACACCGTTGCAATAACCGACGGCGAGCCTGAGTTTCTTACAAAAGTTGAATGACGAAAGACATTTCAGGAGGGAATCAATGCCAAAAGACGATGTTATAGAATTTGAGGGTACGGTTGTTGAGGCGATGCCCAACACCACTTTCAAAGTCAAACTCCCGAATGGTCATATTGTGACCGCACAGCTTTCGGGAAAACTCAGAATGAACTATATCAGAATCGTGCCGGGCGACCGTGTCACGATAGAGGTTTCCATTTACGATCTTAATAAAGGTCGCATCACATGGAGACTTCCAAGCGAAAATAATCAAAGCTGAAAGGAAAGGTAATATACAATGAAAGTAAAACCTTCCGTTAAGAAAATTTGCTCAAAATGCAAAATAATCAAAAGAAACGGCAACGTAATGGTAATCTGCGAAAACCCCAAGCACAAGCAGAGACAGGGTTAAGCAGGAAAGGGGAGGTATAATAAATGGCTCGTATAGCTGGCGTTGAACTTCCGAACCAGAAGAGAGTTGAGATCGGTCTCACATATATCTATGGTATCGGCAGAACAACATCAAATCAGATCCTCGCTAAAACAGGAATCGATCCCGATGTCCGCTGCAAGGATCTTACAGAAGATGACGTTTCAAAACTCCGCGACGAAATTGAAAATTCTCACAAGGTTGAGGGTGCTCTCCGCAGCGAAGTAGCTCTTGACATAAAGAGAATGGTCGAAATCGGTTGCTATCGCGGCGTCAGACACAGAAAAGGCTTGCCTGTTCGCGGTCAGAGAACAAAGACAAACGCGAGAACAAGAAAAGGTAAAGCAAAGACGATCGCGAATAAGAAGAAATAAGGAGTGACGAACAGATGGCTAAAACAGTAGCAAAAAAGGCAGTCAAAAAGCGCCGCGAACGTAAGAACGTCGAAAAAGGCGCAGTTCACATCCGTGCGACATACAACAACACAATCGTTACTATAACAGATACGAACGGAAACGCAGTATCGTGGGCTTCCGCCGGCGAACTCGGTTTCAGAGGTTCAAGAAAGTCTACCGCTTTCGCAGCTCAGATGGCTGCCGAAACAGCAGGTAAGATTGCTGTTGATAACGGAATGAAGAGTGTTGAGGTTTACGTTAAAGGACCCGGTCAGGGCAGAGAATCCGCTATCCGCGCTCTCTCAACGGTAGGTCTTGAAGTAACGCTTATCCGCGACGTAACACCTGTTCCGCACAACGGATGCAGACCGCCCAAGATCAGACGTGTCTGAAATAATTATTGGAGGTACTATACACTATGGCAAGATATACAGGTCCTGTGTGCAGAATGTGCCGCAGAGAAGGCACAAAGCTCTTTCTTAAGGGCGAACGTTGCCTGACTGATAAGTGCCCCGTAACTCGCCGCGGAACAGCTCCCGGTCAGCACGGCGCAGCACAGGTTAAAAAAGGCAAAGAGTACTATATGCAGCTTCGTGAGAAGCAGAAGGCTAAAAGATACTATGGCGTTCTTGAAAAGCAGTTCAGATCATATTATGAAATGGCTGCTAAAAAAGAAGGCCAGACAGGTGAAAATCTTCTTTGCCTCCTTGAAAGACGTTTTGATAACGTTGTTTACAGAATGGGACTGGCTGAAAGCCGCAAGGAAGCAAGACAGCTCGTTCTTCATTCACACTTCACGATTAACGGAAAGAAAGCGGATATTCCTTCTATCATAGTAAAGAAGGGTGACGTTATCGCTCTCAGCGATTCCTCCCGCGATTCCGAAAAGATCAAATCCCTGCTTGAGCTTATGGATAACAAAGTATTCCCGAGCTGGCTTGACGTCGATAAAGCAAATGCTAAGGCAACGGTTGCAAATCTTCCCACAAGAGAAGACATTGACTTCCCGTTCCAGGAGCATCTCATCGTCGAGTTGTACTCCAAGTAATAATTTGCCTCCGACGCCGCACTGCGACGTGGAAACCCATAGACGCAGGCGGTGCCGCAACAGAATGCACTGTAAGTGCATAAAAAATTTACAGGAGGGTTAATCAATGATCGAGATAGAAAAGCCGAATATAACAGCTTTTGACACAAGCGATGATGGCAGGAGCGGAACATTTGTTGTCGAACCGCTTAAGCGTGGTTACGGAACAACACTTGGCAACTCTCTGCGCAGAGTGCTTCTCAGCTCGCTTCCGGGCGTTGCTGTAGTAAGCATACGCATCAGCGGCGGCGGTAAGGATGTTCTTCACGAAATATCCACCGTTCCCGGCGTAAAAGAGGACGTTTGCGAAATCGTTCTCAATGTCAAGGGCATTACGGCAAAGCTCTTTTCAAATTCGGCAAAGACGGTATCTATCGATGTAACGGGCGCGTGCGAAGTTACAGCGGGAGATATCATGTGTGACGACGAATTGCAGATTCTTAACCCTGAGCATCATATAGCTACGGTAAGTGAAGGTGTGCGTTTCCATATGGAGCTCACCTTTGATCACGGCTCCGGCTATGTATCTCAGGAAAAAAACAAGCAGGATTATTCATCAGGTCAGCTTGGCGTGATTTTCGTCGATTCGATTTTCACCCCGGTCTATAATGTCAACTACACCGTTGAAAATACGCGCGTAGGTAACAGCATAGATTTTGACAAACTCACAATTAACGTGCTGACGAACGGTACGATTTCCGCAAAGGAAGCCGTTTCGCTCGGAGCCAAGATACTCAACGAACATCTCAATCTCTTTGTTGATCTTTCGGAAGAAGCAAAGAGAGCGGAGATAATGGTTGAACGCGAAGAAACCAAGAAAGAAAAAGTACTTGAGATGACCATTGAGGAGCTTGACCTGTCCGTTCGTAGCTTCAACTGCTTGAAGCGCGCGGGCATCGATACGGTCGAGGATCTGACAAGCAAAACCGAAGAGGATATGATAAAAGTCAGAAATCTCGGCAAAAAATCGCTCGAAGAAGTCATCCAGAAACTCCATTCGCTCGGACTTACCCTGCGGAAGGAAGAGGACTGATTTCTTTGTGAACTACAAAAGCTGCACATGCTGAAATCCTTATGAAAAATAGGGAAAAAGGAGGAAAAACAACATGCCCGGAACCAGAAAACTCGGCAGAGTGACCGCACATAGAAACGCGATGCTTCGCGGAATGGTCACCTATCTTTTGGAAAACGGTTCGATAGAAACAACTCTTACAAGAGCTAAAGAAGTAAGATGCATGGCTGAAAAAATGATAACGCTCGGCAAGACAAACACTCTTGCTTCGCGTCGCCAGGCTCTTGCATACATCACAAAAGAAGATGTTGTAAAGAAGCTCTTTGACGAGATCGCTCCCGCATATTCCGATAGAAACGGCGGTTATACAGCTATTTATAAGCTTGGACCCCGTCGCGGTGATGCTGCCGAAATGGCACTTATAAAGCTTGTATAATTATATAAGTAAATAAAAAAACCAAGCTCCCGAAAAAGGGAGCTTGGTTTTTTTATTTGTTTCTTTTCGGATTGTCTGTTTGTGAAAGAAGAAAGTCGATGGATACATTGTGATAATTTGCAAGCTTTATAAGTATATCGGTAGGGATATCAAGCTCGCCGCGTTCATAATTGCTGTAAACCCGCTGACTGCAGGAAAGTATCTCGCTCAACTGCTTCTGGGTGATGTCTTTGTCTTCTCTGAGACTTCGTATTCGTGGGAAAAGCATATAATTATCACCTCTTTTTAATTTTATCATAGCGGAAAATCCGCTATTGACATTTAGCGTATTATCCGCTATAATGTTACACAGACGGCACTCAGCTATTCAGACTGCTGAATTTTTGCGAGGATTTCGGTATCTGCGCGAAGATGGCTAAAGCTTCCGCGGTTAATGGCGTTTCCCCCGAACGTGATTTTCTTTCGGTGGTTGCAGTCGCGCAGATTCCCAAATCTTCGAAGAAGTGATTTTCGGGTAAGATTGTCTTTTTTATTTTTTGCGTCCTTTTCTGCCGAACAGCTTTTTGAGCAGGGGAGAGAGAAATTTGGGAGATTTAAGAACTATTATTTTCATTTCAGACGCTCCTTTGGAGGCATATAATATGTTTCAGTTTATATTATGCGTGGAAAATGCATTGCGTTACCTGAAAAATATAAAAAAAGTATTGCAATTCACTTATTATTATGATATAATATTTCAAGAATAATGAAAGGACATTGAGAGTGGGCGTTGCCCACTCTCAATTCTTTGTAAAGATTTTTTGTGAAAGGCGGAAAAACTGTGGCAAAAACGGCAAACATAGCATCCGTTGCGGAAAAACTTATAACCCCTTGTATAGAAGAACTCGGATATGAGGTGTGGGATGTTGAATTTGTAAAGGAAGGCTCCGGATGGTTCCTTCGTGTTACGATAGATTCCGACGACGGCATAGACATTGACGACTGCGAAAAAGTCAGCAGAGCGATAAGCCCGCTTCTTGACGAGGTTGATCCGATAGAGCAGAACTACACGCTTGAAGTAAGCTCTCCGGGGCTTGAAAGAACGCTTCGCAAACCCGAACATTTTGAATCCTGTATCGGAGAGGAAATAGAGGTAAGACTTTATTCCCCTGACGAGAGCGGAAGCAAAGCATACAAAGGAAAGCTTGTATCATCCGACGGGGACAATTTCACAATTGAAACAGACGGTGAGGAAAAGACGTTTGAAATTTCAAAAGTTGCAAAAGCAAACGTATTTTTCGATTTTACCGATATAGAATAATTTACAGAAGGAAGGTTTTGATCAAAAATGAATACAGAATTTTTCACAGCGCTTGATCTTTTCGTAAAGGAAAAGGGAATCCCGCAGGAGTACATTATTGAAAGAATCGAGGCAGGACTTGTGAACGCTCTCAAACGTGAAAGCGGAGAAACCTGCAATATAAAAGTGCGCCTTGATCCCGCAAAGAAAGATGTAAAGGTCGTAAGAGTAAAAAATATAGTTGAAGAGGTTACCGATCCGGAGACCGAAATATCGCTTGCAGACGCAAAGGCGATAAGCAGAAGATACACTCTTGGCGGAACGGTTGAAACCGAAATAAAAACAAAAGCACTCGGACGTCTCAGCGCACAGACTGCAAAACAGGTTATAATTCAGGGTATAAGAGAAGCCGAGAGAACAATGGTAATTAAGGAATATGAGAGCAAGCGCGAGGAAGTTATATCCGCAACGGTGCTCAGAATAGATCCGACCAACGGAAACGTTATAGTAGACACCGGAACAAGCGAAGCTGTTCTTCTTAAAGGCGAACAGATTCCCGGCGAAGAATTCACCGTAGGGCAGCACATAAAAGTGTTCGTTATGGAAGTAAAGAACGAGATAAAAGGTCCCATAGTTACGCTTTCACGCACACATCCCGGACTTGTAAAGAGACTTTTCGAGCTTGAAGTTCCCGAAATTCAGGACGGTACGGTAGTTATACGCGGAGTTTCGAGAGAAGCAGGTTCAAGAACAAAGATCTCTGTTGAATCACGGGATGCATCTGTCGATCCGGTAGGCGCATGCATAGGCAACAGAGGAAGCCGTATAAGCGAAATAATAAGAGAGCTTGGCGGCGAGAAGATAGATGTTGTCCGTTACAGCGAAAAGCCGGAAGAATATGTAAGCGCGGCACTTTCTCCCGCAGAAGTAAAGAGCGTGGAGATGGATGGCGAAAGAAGTTGCAAGGTTATAGTAGCTCCAGACCAGCTTTCGCTTTCAATAGGTAAAGAAGGTCAGAACGCGCGTCTTGCCGCAAGACTTACAGGCTACAAAATAGATATAAAAACCGTTTGATCTACGGCGGTGACGAAGATGGAAAATACAAAAAAAGTTCCTGAGCGTCAATGCGTAGGATGCAAAGCAAAAAAACCGAAAAGTGAGCTTATAAGAATAGTCAGACCGTCCGAATCGGAGACAGCCGAACTTGACAGGACGGGGAAAAAAGCAGGGCGCGGGGCTTATATATGTCCAAGCGCGGACTGCCTGAAAAAAGCAAAAAAGAGACTTTCGGTTGCGCTCGGATGCAAGATAACAGACGAAGTTTACGAAAGGCTTGAGAAAGAAATAGAGAAATGATCAGCGAAGAAAACAGAGAAATTCAGAAATTGCTTTCGCTTATAGGGCTTGCAAGAAAAGCCGGAAAGCTTACTGTGGGAACGGAAGCCGTTTGCGATGCGATAAGAGGCGGTAAAGTGAAGCTTGTTATCGCAAGCGCCGAAGCTTCGGACAATACGAAAAAACGCATATCAAACTGTGCGGAATATTACGGCGTTTGCGCCGAATACGTTGCGGTATCACCGGATATGCTCGGAAAAGCAATAGGCAAAACTGCCACAGCGTGCGTAAGTATAGATGATGAAAATTTTGTAAAGCTGATTACAAGCAATCTTTAACAGTACTCACGAAAGGGAGGTACAGCGAATGGTTACAACACAGAAGATAAGAATAAACAACCTTGCAAAGGACCTGAATATGAAAAGCAAAGACCTGCTTGATGCGCTCACAAAAAGCGGAATAGCAGGGAAAACATCAACAGGAACACTTGACACAACAGAGTTTTCCGTGCTTTTTGACAGGCTTACATCAGATAATCAGATAAAGAACATGGGTGATTACCTTTCCGGAAAAGCGGATATAGAACGTCCGAAAGAACCGGTGACGGAGGAGAAGCCGGCGGCACCCGAAAAACCGGAGGCGCAACCTAAAGAAGAGCATAAAATCGAGGTACAGCAGAAAAAGACGGAGACGCCTGCCCAGCCTTCCAAGCCCGCTTTTAGGTCGCAAAATCAACAGAAGAATCAGCATGGAGGACAGCAGAAGCCTCAGCAGAATCAGCCGAAGGTGAATTTTCCTCAGCAGGCAGAGAGAGGCGCAAGCCGTGCGGCTGATCGTTTTGCACGTCCCGCACAGCAGCAAAATCAGTCAAAGAAGCCCGAAGTAAAGGAAAACCGTCCTGTTCAGAGTCAAATACCGCAGCCTAAAAAAGCAGAAATGCGCGGAGGCGGCGAAAGCGTTGAAGCAATGAAAAAGACGCGCGTAATAGATACGAGAGCAAGCTCTGTGGATCTTTCAAAATATGATGAAAGACTTGAAAGCTTTGTTCCCGAATCCGCAAGAAGACTTAATATCCCCGACAAGCAGAAGGTTGGCAAAAAACAGCAGAACGGGAAGAATCCTTATGCGAGCAGACGCGCAGACAAGGATGCAGCTGCTCTTGCAAAGCTCAGAAAAGCGGAGCTTGAAAAGATTAAAAAACAGCCTCTAAAGATTACAGTTCCCGACGAGATAACGGTTTCCGAACTTGCCGCGAAGCTGAAAGTAACGGTCGGCGACCTTATGAAAAAGCTTATAGGACTCGGCGTTATGGCTACCGCGAATCAGAGCATAGACTTTGATACAGCTTTCCTCGTGGGCGAAGAAATGAACGCCATAGTTACAAAGGAAGTAGTTGTAACAATAGAAGAAAAGCTCTTCTCGGAAGATGCGGAAGACTCATCGGAAACGCTTGAAGAACGTCCGCCCGTTGTATGCGTTATGGGTCACGTTGACCACGGCAAGACATCGCTTCTTGATGCGATAAGAAATACGCATGTCACGGCAGGCGAGGCAGGCGGCATTACGCAGTCGATAGGTGCTTACAGAGTAAAGGTAGGCGACAAATATATCACTTTCCTTGATACTCCCGGACACGAAGCTTTTACTGCGATGAGAGCAAGAGGCGCAAAGTCTACGGATATAGCAATACTTGTTGTCGCGGCGGACGACGGTATCATGCCGCAGACGGTAGAAGCTATAAATCACGCGAAAGCCGCAGGTGTTTCGATAATAGTTGCTATAAATAAAATGGATAAGCCGGGCGCAAATCCGGAAGGAATAAAGCAGGAGCTTACAAAATACGATCTTGTTCCCGAAGAATGGGGCGGTGACGTTATGTGCGTTCCCGTTTCGGCTATAAGAAAAACAGGTATTAACGAGCTTCTGGAGGATGTTCTTCTCATTGCCGAAATGAAAGAACTCAAGGCTAACCCCAACCGCAGGGCAAAGGGTATAGTTATAGAAGCGAGCCTGAAAAAAGGTCTTGGTCCCGTTGCAACGGTGCTTGTTCAGAACGGTACGCTCCATCAGGGAGACACGGTCATCGTCGGCACGGCTGTGGGCAGAGTCCGTATGATGAGAGATGAAAACGGAAAGACAATGAAAACCGCAGAGCCTTCTGTTCCTGCTGAAATCATCGGTCTTGATTCGGTTCCTTCGGCAGGCGATGAAATGAATGCCGTTGAGGATGAAAGAATGGCGAGAGAGCTTGCCGAACAGCGCAAGACGAAAGAGAAAGAGGCGGAATTCTCCGCTTCTTCAAAGGTAAACCTTGACGATCTCTTTGCACAGATAAAAGAGGGAGTAAAGGACCTCAACATTATTGTAAAAGCTGACGTACGCGGCTCAGCAGAGGCAGTAAAGGCTTCTCTTGACAAGCTTTCAAATGACGAAGTAAGAGTAAACGTAATTCATACGGGTGTAGGCGGCATAACCGAAAGCGACGTTATGCTTGCAAACGCTTCGAATGCCATTATAGTCGGATTCAATGTCCGTCCCGATAAGGCGGCGCTTGATTCAGCGCAGAGTCAGGGCGTTGACGTCCGCACTTACAGAATCATTTACGAATGCATAGAAGAGATTCAGGCGGCTATAAAGGGTATGCTTAAACCCGTTTACCGCGAGAGTATACTCGGTCACGCACAGGTAAGACAGACGATTCACGTTCCGAATGTAGGTACTATCGCAGGTTCTTATGTTCAGGATGGCAAGATAACCCGCGCTTCGCTTATACGCGTGCTTCGTGACGGTGTTGTTATATTTGAAGACAAGATATCATCGCTCCGCCGTTTTAAGGACGACGTAAAAGAGGTTGCTTCTGGCTACGAATGCGGCGTCGGACTTGAAAAATTCAACGACATAAAAGAAGGCGACATCCTCGAAGCTTATGTAATGGAAGAGATCGCAAGATAAGGAGAAACCGATATGAATTTCAGACAGGTACACCTTGATTTTCACACAAGCGGCGAAATAGACGGAATAGGCTCACGTTTTTCAAAGGAGCAGTTTCAGAAAGCACTTAAAGAGGGACATGTAAATTCGATAACTCTCTTTGCAAAATGCCATCACGGCTGGGCATATTTCCCGTCTGAAACATGCGAAATGCACCCGCACCTTGATTTTGACCTTCTCGGCGAGCAGATAGCCGCCGCTCACGAAATAGGAGTTAAAACTCCCGTGTATATCTCTGCGGGACTTGATGAAAAAATGGCGCGTCCTCATACTGAATGGCTTATGCGCAATCCGGACGAGACATTCTATTGGACGGAAAACTTCACGAAGCCGGGATATCATCGTATGTGTATGAACACACCGTATCTCGATTATCTTCTTGCACAGGTTGAGGAGGTAGTGCGCAAATACGATTGCGACGGTATTTTCCTTGATATTGTCGGCGCTTTGCCGTGCTATTGTCAGAGATGTGTAAAGAAAATGCTCGACAAAGGGCAGGATCCTTACGATGAAGAAAACGCTTACAGACTCGGCGTTGAAACTTATCTTAATTATACAAAGCGTGTAAGAGAAGCGATTGACAAATACAAGCCCGGACTTCCCGTGTTTCACAATGCGGGACATATTCAGTGCGGACACAGAGACTTTACATTTGCAAATTCTCACCTTGAGCTTGAAAGTCTGCCTACAGGCGGTTGGGGATACGACCATTTTCCGATGTCGGCGGCTTACGCAAGAACGCTCGGCCTCGATTTTCTCGGAATGACAGGCAAATTTCACCTTTCATGGGGTGAATTCGGCGGTTTCAAGCATCCGAACGCACTTCGCTACGAAACGGCGCTTTCTGCCGCAAACGGCGCGAAAATGTCGATAGGCGATCAGCTCCATCCGCTCGGCGCTATGGATATGGCAACGTATAAACTTATAGGCGCGGCGTATTCGGAAATTGAAAAGAAAGAAGCTTGGCTTGACAATGTTGAATCGGTTGCGGATATAGCGGTGCTTTCTCAGGAAGCGTTGTTTTATCATATGAATCCGGGAAAAACTCCTCCCGGACGTCTTTCCTGGAGCGGAACAACGGGTGCGAGCAGAATTTTGCTTGAAGGAAAATATCTTTTCGATGTTGTAGATACCGAAGGCGACTTTGGCAAGTATAAGCTTATAATTCTTACAGACGATTCGATGCTTGACGGCGAAACCGAGCAGAAGTTAAAAGCTTTTGTTGACGGAGGCGGGAAAATACTTGCTTCCGGTACGTCAGGACTTTATGCGGACGGAAGCGGCTTTGCTTTTGATCTCGGCGCTGAGTTCAAAGGCGAATGTGAGTACAATCCTGCATATATCCGTCCCGGTTTTGAGATGGAAGGACTTTATAACTCCGCATATGTTATTTATCAGCCTTGCTATGACATAGACGCAACAGGCGATGTTCTGGCGGTAAGGGAAAATCCGTACTTCAACCGTACGACTTTCCACTTTTCATCTCACGCGCAGACGCCAAATGACCCGACAAAGACCTATCCCGCAGTGACGCTCGGCAATGACGGCGCATATATATCCTTTAAGCTGTTCAATGAATATGCTCAGAAGGGTTCGCTTATAGCAAAACGAGTTGTCGAGCACGTTATAGACGTTCTTTTGGGTGACGACAAAACGCTTACGACAAATCTCGGTTCGCTCGGTGTTGTAACTCTTATGGATCAGTATTCTCAGCATAGATATGTAAATCATCTGCTTTACGCAACTCCCGTAAAACGCGGTCAGAGAGTTGAAGTAATTGAGGATATAGAACCTGTTTACGGTACGGAAGTTACGCTTAAGCTTTATGCAAAGCCGAAGAGGGTATATCTTGCTCCGCAGATGCAGGATATAGATTTCGACTATTCGGACGGCGTACTTACCTATACCGTAGATAAATTTGAATGTCATCAGATGGTCGTTATAGACTATTGACCTACTTTTCTTTGAAAAGAAAAGCAGGCAAAAGAAACTTCAGTAATTGTATTGTTCAAATTTCATCTTTTTGATTTATACTTTGAAAAGTAGGCAAAAGAAGCTTCAAATAAAATAGTTTGTGTTCCTCTTTTGCCTCCCGCTTTTGGGGCGGTGGCACGGTTTGCCGTGACGGAGGAGGCAAAGAATACAAAAGAAGCTTCAATAATAATTGATACATACAAAGTTGATATAAAAAACAGGGATGATTTTTCATCTCTGTTTTTTGTTTTGCAATGACATCGTTTGATGTTGACTTTTCACTTCGGATATGTTATATTTACTTAAACACCAAACGAAAAACGAGGTATATAAAAATGCTTGCAAGCAGAGCGCCTATGGGTTGGAACTCATGGAACACATTCACAAAGGATATAAACGAACAGCTTATAAAAGAAATGGCTGACGCTATGGTTGATGACGGCTATCTCGCCGCAGGATACGATTATCTTGTTATCGACGACTGCTGGAGCGAAAAAGAGCGTGATCAGAACGGTATGCTCGTCGCTGACAGAGAGAAGTTCCCGAACGGAATGAAAGCTGTTGCGGATTACGTTCACTCAAAGGGACTTAAATTCGGTATGTATTCCTGTTGCGGCGTAAAGACCTGCGCCGGATATCCCGGAAGCTTCGGCCACGAATTTGACGACGCAAATTATTTTGCAAGCGTCGGAATAGATCTTCTCAAATACGACAACTGCTATCATCCCGGGCTTCCGAGTTATCAGTCATATAACAGAATGGCTCTTGCGCTCAGAGCAACCGGCAGAGAAATACTTTTCTCCGCCTGCAACTGGGGCAATCAGAACGTTCATGAATGGGCGCGTTCCGTCGGTGCGCACATGTACAGAACAACGGGCGACATAACGGATACGTTTGAATCCATAAAGGATATAGTAACAAAGGAAAAGAACAAATTCTGCTATTCCGGTCCCGGATGCTTTAATGATATAGATATGCTTGTTGCGGGGCTTTACGGCAAAGGCAATGTCGGCTTCGGACAGGGCTGTACTGCGGCAAACTATCGTTATCATTTTGCTATGTGGTGTATGCTTTCCGCTCCTCTTATGCTTGGTTGTGATATAAGAAACTTAGACGAAGATACGAAAAAGCTCATAACCAATCCCACGCTTATAGCTATCTGCCGTGACGAGGATGCACGTCCTCCGATAATTGTCGGCGACAACAGAGGTCAGAGAGAAAACTTCTCAATGTTCAAACATCTTTCGGACGGAACATATGCGATAGGCTTCTTCAACGCTTATGATACGGATAAGGACGTTATGATCCCTTACGGAGAAATCGGTCTTGATCCGCTTTGCGGCTATGGATTTGATATAACCGACGCGTTTACGGGAGAGCATCTCGGCGTGTTTAAGGATTATATTGATCTTCGCGTTGAAGCCGGCGGTTGCAGAGTAGTAACGGCAAAGATTGTCAAAGTAAAATGAGCAGGTGCAAAGGGTGCGGCGAAAAACTTACCTGCGATGAAATGGCGCTTTATCGCAGGCTTGTTTATCGCGAAACGCCGGACGACGAGTGTCTTTGCATAAAATGTCTTGCGAAAAAGTTCAAGGTTGACGAAAAACAGTTGCACGAAAAGATACGCTTTTTCAAAGAAATAGGGTGTACGCTGTTTTGAAAACAGGCAAAGTATGCGTGCGTTTGGCAAATTCGCCAAACGCACGTTTTCTGTTTAGTGCATATTGACGTTACAAAGCAAAAAAACGAAAAAATATGCAAAAAGTATTAACGATTTATTGATTTTTAACAAACAGTGTGTTACAATATATAAGGTTAATAACTAACCAAAAACAAATAATTACGGAGGCTTCATCTAAATGAAAAAGCTTATTTCTATCATTTTAGCGGTTGCAATGACTCTCTGTTGCTTCGCTTTGGTCGGTTGCGGAAAAACCGAGAACAAGACTGACAGCAAGGTAGCTATGATTACCGACTACGGCGACATCACCGACGAGTCCTTTAACCAGACAACGTGGGAAGCTTGCAAGGCTTTCTGCGAAGAAAACAACATTCCCGTTCAGTACTTCAAACCTGCCGGCAACACAACAACAGACCGTGTCGCTATGATTGAGTCTGCTATAGACCAGGGTTACAACGTTATCGTTATGCCGGGTTACGCTTTTGGCGGCGCTATCGTTGAAGCAGCTCCTAAGTATAAAGACGTTAAATTCTTTGCTCTTGACGTTGCAAAGGGCGACCTTCTTGAAGCAGGAGTAGGCGCAAAGGGCGAAAAGTACGACTTTACCCCCGACAATTGGAAGTTTGAAGATTACGTTGATATGTCCAACGTATACTGCGCTATTTACCAGGAAGAGCTTTCCGGTTATATGGCAGGCTACGCTGCAGTTAAGCTCGGCTATACAAAGCTCGGCTTCCTCGGCGGTATGGCAGTTCCCGCAGTTATCCGTTTCGGTTACGGATTTGTTCAGGGCGTTGATGCAGCTGCAAAAGAACTTAACATAAATGTTGACCTCAACTATGTTTACGGCGGTCAGTTCTATGGCGACGCTGACATCACAGCTAAGATGGATACATGGTATCAGGGCGGCACACAGATCGTATTTGCTTGCGGCGGCGGTATCTATACATCAGCAGCAGAAGCAGCAAACAAAGTTGGCGGCAAGGTTATCGGCGTTGATACCGATCAGAAGCCCGTTATCGATAAGAAATACGGCGACGGTATAACAGTTACTTCCGCTATGAAGGGTCTTGCTCCTACAACAAAGGATACTCTTAAAGATATCATTCTCAATGATAACTGGAAAAACTACGCAGGCAAGATCGTAAATCTCGGACTTGTAAGCGGCAGCGATCCTACACTCAACTACGTTCAGATTCCGATGGAATCCACACAGTGGGCAGAGGGCAAGTTCACACAGAACGATTACAAGGCTCTCGTTAAGGCTATGTTTGACGGCACAGTTAAGGTATCAAACGACACAAAGGCTATGCCCACAACGACAAATGTAACTGTAAGCGATCAGGGCAATATAAAGGGCTGATTAGAATATACTGAAAAGCATAAAGAAAATTTGACTGCCTTTATGTGCGCAGGTACATGAGAAAAGACACGGGGGTGTCAAATGACACCCCCGTTTTGTTTATTTATTTGAAGCCATAAATTTATATTGCGGATAAAAAATCTATTCGGAAGGAGCCGACAAAATGGAACAGCCCTACGCAATTGAAATGCTTAACATAACAAAGCGCTTTCCGGGCATAGTTGCCAATGACAATATTACTCTTCGTCTGAAAAAAGGCGAGATACACGCCCTGCTCGGAGAGAACGGAGCGGGAAAATCAACACTCATGAGCGTACTTTTCGGGCTTTATCAGCCCGAAAAGGGAGAAATTCACAAAGACGGCGTAAAGGTTGAGATAAACAACCCTAACGATGCAAACGCACTCGGAATAGGAATGGTGCATCAGCATTTTAAGCTTGTTGAATGTTTTACCGTGCTTGATAATATTATTCTCGGCGTTGAGCCGAACAAATTCGGTTTTCTTGACAAAAAAGAAGCAAGAAGAAAGGTTATAGAACTTTCTTCCCGTTACGGGCTTGCCGTTGATCCCGACGCGGTGATAGAAGATATAACGGTAGGTATGCAGCAGAGAACGGAAATTCTTAAAATGCTGTACCGTGAAAATGAAATACTTATTTTCGACGAGCCGACGGCAGTGCTTACTCCACAGGAGATAGAAGAGCTTATGCAGATAATGAAAGGCTTGGCGAAGGAAGGCAAGTCCATACTTTTCATTTCTCACAAGCTGAACGAGATAATGGAGGTTGCGGACAGATGCACTGTTCTCAGAAAGGGCAAGTGTATAGGCACGGTAAATATCAAAGACACGACAAAGGAAGAGCTTTCTAAAATGATGGTCGGTCGTGACGTTGAATTTACTGTACATAAAAAAGACATAAAGAAGGGCGACGTAATTCTTGATGTTGAAAATATGACGGTCGCAAGCAAAGTGCACAAAAAAGATGCAGTAAAGAACGTTTCCTTCAAAGTTCACGGCGGAGAAATTGTCTGCATTGCGGGAATCGACGGAAACGGTCAGACGGAGCTTGTATACGGAATAACAGGACTTGAACCTCTTAAAAGCGGCAAGATCACGCTTTGCGGAAAGGATATAACCCACGCGTCGATAAGAAAGCGCAATACGTGCGGAGTAAGCCATATTCCCGAAGACAGACACAAACACGGACTTGTGCTTGACTATTCGCTCGAAAACAATATAGTGCTTCAGCGTTATTTCGAACCCGAATTTACGGATAAATTCGGCTTTTTGAAAAAAGACAATATACGCAATTATGCGGAAAATCTTATAGAGCAGTTTGACATAAGATCGGGACAGGGTGCTGTGACGACTGCAAGAAGTATGTCGGGCGGAAACCAGCAAAAGGCGATAGTGGCAAGAGAGGTTGACAGAAATCCGGAGCTTCTCGTCGCCGTTCAGCCTACGCGCGGTCTTGACGTCGGCGCTATTGAGTTTATTCACAAAAAGCTTGTTGAACAAAGAGACGCGGGACACGCCGTTCTTTTGGTATCGCTTGAGCTTGATGAAGTTATGAGCGTCCCGGACAGAATACTTGTTATGTACGAGGGCGAGATCGTTGGAGAGCTTGACCCCAAGACTACCACAGTTGAGGAGCTCGGTCTTTACATGGCGGGCGCAAAGAGAGGAGATGCAAAGCATGAATAAGAAGAAATCTTTTCTTAAAAATGAAGCGGTTCAGTCTGTAATTGCTTCTCTTATCTGCATCATTCTCGGACTTCTGATAGGTTTTATCGTGCTTTTGTGCATAAATCCTAAAGGCGCGGCAAAGGGAATTCTGGACCTTATAAAGAACTTCTTTACTTACAGCAGCACAACTTTGAGACTTAAATACTTCGGAAGCACCCTTGTAAAAACAGCTCCGCTTATTCTTTGCTCACTTTCAATACTTTTCTGTTATAAAGTAGGACTTTTCAACATAGGTGCGGCAGGGCAGTACACCATAGGCGCCGGAATTGCGCTTTATGCGGCTTTGGGACTCAATATGCCGTGGTGGGCATGCATGATATTTGCCGCTCTCGGCGGCGCGCTTCTTGGAACGATAAGCGGTGCGCTCAAAGCATATTGCAACGTAAATGAAGTAATCAGCGGAATAATGCTGAACTGGATATCGCTTTATTGTGTAAATATGCTCCTGACTCTTGTAAAAGAGGAAACAAGCCCTTACACAAAGCAGGTGGCGTTCACAAACAAAAGCGCGTTGATTCCTTCGCTCGGACTCGGGAAGCTGTTCAGTGGAAATCAGTACGTTACAATAGCAATTCCGCTTGCAATAATTATTGCGGTGATAGTATGGGTGATTCTTGAAAAAACAAAGTTCGGATATGAACTCAAAGCTACGGGCTTTAACAAAAATGCTGCAAAATATTGCGGCATGGCGGAAAAACGCAATATGATAGTTACACTCGCCATAGGCGGCGCGCTTGCGGGAATCGGCGCGGCAATGTTCTATCTTACAGGCGTTGAGCAGTGGGAGTGCAGTCAGTCATCCGTACCCGGAATGGGATTCAACGGCATAGCCGCAGCGTTCCTAGGAGGACTCAGCCCGATAGGCTCGATATTCTCATCATATTTTATTCAGCACATAACGGCGGGTGGCGCGTATGTTGACAAAACGCTTTACAGTTCGCAGATATCGGATCTTGTGTCGTCAATAATTATTTATCTTTGCGGATTTGTTTTCTTTATGAAGTATATTATGAGAAACATAATTGCAAAGAGAGAAGAAGCGGCTAAAAAAGCTGCGGAAAAAGTCGAAAAAACAGACTCCGCGGAGGAAAACACGGAAGGGGGCGATGAGAAGTGACATTACTTTTGCAATATACGCTTCTTTACGCGTCGGTGCTTACACTTGTCGCACTCGGCGGATGCTTCTCCGAACATTCCGGTGTTATCAATCTCGGACTTGAAGGTATAATGGTAATCGGCGGAATGGGCGGCGCGCTTGTTATGAGATACATATCAAATCACTGTCCGGATATGGCGCCGATTCTTATAATACTTTTGGCAATACTTGCGGCGGTTGTGTTTGGTATGCTTTATTCAATGCTGCTTGCAGTTGCCTGTGTTAGCTTCAGCGCCGACCAAACGATAATCGGTACGGCAATGAATATGCTTGCAACAGCAGCCGCAACGGTTATAATAAAGGCTATAAACACGGCTAAAAACCCCAACAACGTTTCGTCCATAGTTGAATATATAAAGCCTAAACAGGCATTTATAATAAAGATAGGCGATAGGTTTGAACTCAGCTGGCTTACGGTTGTTACAATAGTGCTTTTGGTTGCGGCTTATATTACGCTTTACAAAACCAAGTTCGGACTTCGTCTTATGGCGTGCGGTGAATATCCGCAGGCAGCGGCGAGCGTTGGTATCAACGTTTATCTTATGCGTTATGCGGGCGTACTTATATCCGGCGCACTCGGCGGAATAGGCGGTCTTGCATACATAACAGCCGGCGTAAGCGAATGGAAATTTGAATACGGCGTTGCCGGCTTTGGATTCCTTGCTCTTGCCGTAATGATATTCGGTCAGTGGAAGCCAACAAAAATTGCGCTTGCAGCGGTACTTTTCGGAGTTTTCAGAGCGCTTTCAAACGTTTACTCCGGCATAGATCTGCTTGCGAGACTCAATATTCCCAGCCAGATATACAATATGATGCCTTACATAATTTCAATAGTGGTGCTTGCGTTTACATCCAAAAAGTCACGCGCCCCCAAAGCGGAAGGCATACCATACGATAAAGGGCAGAGATAAAAACATCATTTAAGGGAGAACACAACATGGGATATTTACCTTTGATAATTACTGCGGCGATTCTCATGCTTATCGAAGGGCTTCTTTCGATAAAAAGAAATTTTGTGCAGTGCCTTATTCGCGCCGGAGCGCATCTTATAGCCACAATAGCAGCGTTTTTTATAGCAAAACCTGTTACGGGCGGGTTGTTTTCGATTTCTCAAAAGGCGCTTGAAGCTCAGCTTGCCGAAAGCACGGACGCTGTTTCGGCAGTACAGTATTCGGGACTTTTCAAAATTGTTTCGCCTATGCTTTCAGCTTTTATTGTGCCGTTTGTGTTTATATCGCTTTGGATATTTACGGGCATAATAATGTTCATTGTATATAAGGTTGTGTCTCACGCAGTGGCTACGACGGATAATGAGAAAAAACGCACGGGACTTGACAGACTGCTCGCTGCGCTTGTCAGCGTCGTTGTCGGACTTGTGCTTGCATGCATTATTCTTATGCCGATATCGGGAACAATAGAAGTTATAAAAGACACAGGACGTGTTCTTAATGAAAGCGGAATGCTCGAAAAAGTGGATGAAGAGATAAAAGCGGACGGGGAACTGTTCGGCAATATCGCATCAATCGACATCGCTTCAATAGAAAACGCAACAGCGTTTTCAAAAGTTACATATGCAGTTACATCTCCTATGTACAGCTATCTTACATCGTACAAAATAGACGGCAAGCGCACGACGCTGAAAAAGGATGTTCCAATATCTGCTTCGGTGTGTGCCGATGTTTACTCCGTACTTTCCGATTTTAAAGCTTCTGATGTATCAGGTGAGGCAAACGTCAGCTCGTCACTTGATTCGATTGATATTGATACGTTGAAAAAAGCTGTAAAGGAGCTTGATTCGACGGTTGTGGGAAGATCGACTGTTGCATTTGTGCTCAGAGAGCTTGCATGGGCAATAGATGTGAAAGAGAGCTTTTTCGGAACAGACGTTTCCGGGATTGCAAACGGTGAAGGCACCGAAGCCAAGCTCGCTGCTATAATTGTTGAAAAATTCAGATACACAACAGCTGACACCGTTTCAGACGATATCTACGGTTTTGTATCGGCGATTGAGCTTGCCCGAAAAATGGCAAAGATGACCTCGCTTCCGGATTCAAAATCTCCCGATTTTGAGAAAAAAAACGAAGAGATGGTGAGAGAGATCTTTGACGAAATCACTCCCGAAAGCGCGGATATTCTTGCATCGGTAGTCGGCGCGCTTACAGATGATATTGCATCGGAGAACGGTTCGACAAAGGCTGCTTTATCGCTTACTACCGATATAATAACCGGAATAGGAAAAGCAAAAGCGGATTCGGGTATATCCGAAAATGAGACCGAAAATACAATAGACGCCATGACAAAAATAGTGGTTACTATGTACGGTGCTACAGACATAAACGCCGATTCCGCAGTTGAGATAATTAAATCCTGTGCGAAGTCAAATACAATAATGTCCGCTGTTGAAAAAACGGCAAGCGCAGGTAATGCCGATATTTTCGGACTTTCATCCTATATTGAAGAAAACGGAGAAGAGGCGCAAAAGATCCTTTCCTCGCTTGAAAGCGAATTTTCGGAATATGATGTCGAAAGTATAAAAAAGCTTTTCGGATTCAACTGAAAAAAAAAACATCCGCCCATATGTGGGCGGATGTTTTTTATAATCAGACAAAAAACAAAAAAACACTTGAAAAAAACGACGGAATATATTAAAATATCAAATGTCGCATGTCGGAAAAAAGAGTTTTTATTGCAGAGGATAATTGAAATGAAAAATATAAAGGGAAGCTTGATATTGCTTTTAACGGCGCTTATATGGGGCGTAGCGTTTGTAGCCCAGACATCGGCTTCGGATACGGTAGGCTCGTTTACTTTCAATACGGCAAGATCGGCTATAGCTTCGCTGTTTTTGCTTGTTGTCATAGGAATAAGAGCTTTGATAAACAGAAAGAAGACGATCGGCTCAAAGCCTGTTTTTTCAAAGCGACAGACAATAGTGGGCGGGCTGATTTGCGGTGTTTTGCTCTGTATAGCAACCAATTTTCAGCAGTTCGGGATAGCCGAATATCCGGAGGGTGTAGCCGCTTCCGGCAGAGCGGGATTTCTTACTTCTACATATGTTGTAATGGTTGCGGTTGTTTCCGTGTTCTTCGGGAAAAAGTCTCATCCTATTGTGTGGGTATCAGCTGCGGGATGTATTTCGGGGATGTATCTGCTTTGTCTTTCAAACGGATTTTCCGGAATATATAAGGCAGATGTACTTCTTTTTATATGCGCAATGTGTTTTACGGCACATATTATTGCCGTGTCGCGATTTCCTATGGCAGACGGAATATTGCTTTCACTTATTCAATTCGCGGTCTGCGGAGCGCTTTCTGCCGTGCTTATGCTGATTTTTGAACATAGAGTTGACATTTCATCAATTCTTGCAATAAAGGTTGAACTGCTTTATGCCGGTATTATGTCAAGCGGTATAGCATATACGCTTCAGATACTCGGTCAGAAATACGCCGATCCTGCAGTGGCATCAATAGTGCTTAGTCTTGAATCCGTTTTCTCGGCGCTTGCGGGATGGGTTATCCTTTCGGAAAGACTCAGCCCGAAAGAGCTTGCAGGATGCGCGCTTGTGTTTGCGTCTGTAATTATGGCTCAAATGTCCGAATTTATAAAGGACAAAAATAAAAAAGCGAAGTCCTGACGGCTTCGCTTTTATACTGTAAGCTTTTCTTTAAGATATTTCATTATAAGCTCTCTTTCGCAGAAAGGGAGCTTTTTTCCGTCGATGAGCTGATAATTTTCGTGTCCTTTTCCTGCGAGAAGAACTATATCGCCTGCTTCGGAGTTTTCAACCGCATATTTTATGGCTTGCGCTCTGTCGGCAAAGCGAACATATGGCGAGGTGACATTTGCGGCGATCTCATCTATTATTGAGTCCGGATTTTCGGTGTCGGGATTGTCGCTTGTTATAATACAGAAGTCGGCTGATGATGCGGCTTTTCCGAGATCACGCCGACGCAGTTGGGTACGGCATCCTACGGAGCCGAACAGGCATATAAGCCGTAAAGGGTTACATTCTCTTAGCGCGGCAATCGCTTTTTCCATGCTTTCTCCGTTGTGGGCATAATCTATGACGAACATTGCGCTGCCTTCGGTCGACACGGTCTCAAACCTGCCGGGTACGGTCACTGTCGGAAGCGCCTCCGCACATTCGCGAAGCGAAACTCCAAGCAGCGAACATACTGCAATTGCGGCAAGTGAGTTATAGACCGAAAAATCTCCCGGCAGAGGAACGCAGAAGGTTACGGATATGCCGTTTTCCGTTATGGTGAAGCTTTTTCCGAGAGCGTTTTCCAGCGATGAAAGCTCGATGCCGTGAAAATCGCTTTCGGAATAGACGGAATATGAAAGTACATTTTTCCCGCGCGCCGCACGGCTGAATTCTCCGAAAAACGCATCGTCTGCGTTTAGAACGGCGTTTTCGGTGCGCATAAACAGTGCTTTTTTGCAGTTTTTATAGCTTTCAAAATCGGGATGCTCGCCTGGACCTATATGGTCGGGCGAGAGGTTTGTCATAACGGCGGCAAAGAAATGTATGCCGCGCACTCTGTCAAGCAGCATCGCCTGAGAGGAGACCTCCATAACCGCGCATTTGCATCCGGCAAGAACCATTTCATAAAGCGCGAGGAAAAGCTCATAGCTTTCGGGCGTTGTGTTTTCGGTCGGATGTGTCACGTTGCCTATTGATATTCCACAGGTGCCGATTATTCCGGTTCTTATCCCCGAAGATTCGAGAATATGGCGGATCATATGTGCGACGGTAGATTTGCCCTTTGTCCCCGTTATGCCGATTATCTTAAGAGATCTTTCGGGATGATCGAAAAATTCGGCGGAAATATCGGCAAGAGCCGCGCGTGAATCCGGTACGATAACAATGGTTGCGTCATCAGGGAGGGAAAGCTCTTTTTCGCAAACAAAAACTCTCGCTCCTTTGTCATATGCGCCTCCGGCATAATTGTGGCCGTCCGTCTTTATGCCTTTTATGCACACGAAAAGTGAGCCGGTATCGGCATTTTTTGAATTATAGCATACGGAGCTTATCTTGGCATCTGCGGCACCTTTAAGCTTGTGCGGAGTATTTTTCAAAAGCGAAACAAGACTTTTCATTTGCACGTCCTTTTATGTATTTATGTATTGTATATATCGTCAAAGCCACAGGGAACTGCTCCGCAGAGTGTGATTGCGTTTTTGGCAAGCACAAAAAGCGAATCTACGGTTATATTTTTTTGCGTCATTTCTTCTTTCGGGAGAAGCGAAAGCTCCGTGCAACCGAGTATGAGGTGATCGCAGCCTTTGTCGCGGAGCTTATCGGCTATTTCATTGAAACGACCGATATCAGGTTTTCCGGAGGCTTTTATACTTTTATAAATTATTTCCATAAGCGCTTTCTGGTCGCATTCGCACGGCACGGCGTATTCAATGCCGAGTCGCTCGAACTCACGCTTGTATGAACCAGAAAGAACTGTTCCGTCTGTTGCCAGAACGCCGACCTTTTTTGCGTTTTTTGCTTTTATATGCTCGGCGGTCTCTCTTACTATGTTCAGCACGGGAACGCGGGAAAAGCTGTCAAGCTCGTCGAAAAAGAAGTGCGCCGTATTGCAAGGTACGGCTATTATTTCCGCTCCGGCGAGGGCGAGTTTTTTAACATCCTCTTTCATTTTGGGAAGAGGAGAATCCATACTTTTTCCTGTTATATAATCGGTTCTGTCGGGAGTTGAAGCTCCGCTTACAACTATAACGTCGAGGTGGTCCTGATCGCGGCAGGCTTTTGTATGCGATGTTATGAGTTGATAGAAATACACTCCGGCAAGCGGACCGAGTCCGCCGAGAATACCGAGAACTTTCTTCGATGATGACATTTTATAAATCTCCGTTTTTTCTGTATTTACTGTAGTAGCGGACATTGTGAACGGCGACGTAAAACAGCCTTTTTGGTTTTTTAAGGTCGCGTCCATACCAAAGGGTAGAGCGTGATTTTCCTTCTTTGACAAGGGATTTCAGTTTTTGCGCCGTTTCTTTTCCCACATATTTGTATATGATAGGCTTCGGCACTGTATACCAAAAAACCTCGTCTTCACATATTTCGGGCGTTATTGAAAGCTTACCGTGACGGTCGTATATAACGGTTTCGGCTATGTTCTGTCCCGCTGTTGTAACGTAATAATTGCTTCTGCCCTGACGCAGATTTATTTCAAATACCTTGAACTCTCCGTCACGACTGTCGAGTTTTATATCAAAGTTTGAAAAACCGATATAGCCTATTTCATTAAGAAAATTTATCAGTACATCTGTGATTTCGGGGCGGTTTTCCGTTATTACCGCTGTGTGATTTCCAAGTCCTTTCGGGGTGTGTTCTTCGAGCAGAACATGACCGAGACATGCCCTTTTCACCTTGCCGTCAATGCCGGAATAGCAGGTTAGAACGTACATCTGCGAGTCGCTTCCCGGAATCATATCCTGAAGAAGGACGGATTCCGTATATCCTGCGCCGAAAATTTTCGAGAGAATCGCAGAGGCTTCCCTTTTGTCTTTCGCAGAATAAACTTTTTTCATTCCGTCAAAAGGATGTTTCCAATATGATGAGGAATGTGACGGCTTTATGATTATGGGGTAGTTAAACCCTATTGTACTTTCCGAAAGGTCGGATATGGAGTCATTCGGGCGGACGATATATGTTTTCGGATAAGGAATTTTATACTGCTCGCACATTGAATAGAAGAATTCTTTCGTTTCAAGCTTTTCGGCAGTTTCAAGGCACACGCACGGGCAGAAGTAATATCCGGAGAGTACATCTCTGTTTCTTATTATCATTTCCGCATATTCGTCCGTACAGCCGAAAAGATAAAGCTCATCGCCTGCGTGCTCTTTAGCAAATGAAAGGAGCAGAGAAACGGTAACAGCGTCGTCGGAGAGTCCTTTTTCGACCGTGAACTTTACTATATCGCTATGGTTTGTCGTACCGAGCGGATACTTTCCGAAAGCGTAAGAGACCGCGCCGCAATATTCCGAAAATGCGCGCGCAACGCTGTATGAATTAAGATCGGCTCCCAAAAGCACGGGCGTTATTTTTGCAGATTCCAAAATGAAAACCTCTTATAAATCCTTGATAGAGATAGTATAGCACAAAATACGGAAAAATAAATAGCAAAATAAGAAAACGGAGTGATTTTTTTCACTCCGTTTTTATTTTAAGCGCTCTTGTTGCATTAAGCACGGCTATTACCATTACGCCGACGTCGGCGAATATCGCCATCCACATTCCTGCTATGCCGATTGCGCCGAGAACAAGACATACAAGCTTTACAGCCAAAGCGAACACGATGTTTTCTTTTACTATCTTAAGCGTTTTCTTTGATATTTTCATTGCAAGAGCTATTTTTGAAGGCTTGTCGTCCATAAGCACAACGTCTGCCGCTTCTATTGCCGCGTCGCTTCCGAGCGCGCCCATAGCTATTCCTATATCCGCACGCGAGAGAACAGGCGCATCATTTATTCCGTCGCCGACGAAAGCAAGCATTTCGCCTTTCTGTTTCTCCGAAAGAAGCTTTTCAACTTCGCCGACCTTGTCGGCGGGGAGGAGTTCGCTCTTTACGGTATCTATTCCGAGACTTTTTGCGACCTTTTCCGCCGCTGCTTTTGAGTCGCCCGTAAGCATTACGGTCGTTATTCCGTCGTGTCTGAGCGAAGCCATCGCAGTAGCGGAATCAGGCTTTATAACATCTGATATCGTTATGCAGCCTATATATTTTCCGTCTTTTGCGATATAGACAACTGTGCCGTCATTATGCTCTGCGGATATGGTTGCTCCGCACAGAGCCATAAGCTTTTTGTTGCCGGCGCAGACTGTGCTGCCATCGATTACGGCACTTACGCCGTGACCTGCGATTTCTTTTATATCGGTTGTTTCATCCTGAGAGATCGTTTTGCCGTAAGCGTTTTTAATGCTTATGCTTATCGGGTGGCTTGACGCGCTTTCCGCAAGCGCGGCAAGACGAAGGAGCTCGTCTTTATCTGTTCCGTTTTCGGGGTAAATTCCCGTAACTTCAAACACGCCTTTTGTAAGAGTGCCTGTTTTATCAAAAACGGCATACTTTGTTTTTGAAAGTCCTTCAAGATAGTTTGAGCCTTTTACAAGTATTCCGTTTTTGGATGCACATCCTATTCCGCTGAAAAAGCTCATCGGAATTGATATTACGAGCGCGCAAGGGCAGCTTATAACAAGGAATGTAAATGCTCTTGTCAGCCATGGCTGCCAGCTTGCCGGATTTCCTGCAATCAGGTTTATTACCGGAGGCAATACTGCGAGCAGAAGCGCTCCGCCGCAAACGATAGGCGTATAGTAATGAGCGAATTTTGTTATGAAATTCTCGGAGCGGGATTTCTTCATGCTTGAATTCTCAACAAGGTCAAGAATTTTTGAAGCTGTGGATTCGCCGAAGCTCTTGGTCGTTCTTACGCGAATGACGCCCGTCATGTTGATACAACCGCTTATAACTTCGTCGCCCTTCTTTGCATCGCGGGGAAGACTTTCACCTGTCAGTGCGCTTGTGTTAAGTGAAGTGCTTCCGTCCTCTATTATACCGTCTATCGGCACTTTTTCACCCGGATTTACGGTAATCACCGTGCCTATTTCAACCTCAGACGGGTCAACGCGAACAAGCTTTCCGTCTTTTTCGATGTTTGCATAGTCGGGGCGGATATCCATAAGTGAAGATATGCTTTTTCTGCTCTTACCGACGGCTATGCTCTGGAAAAGCTCGCCTATCTGGTAGAAGAGCATAACCGCTACGCCTTCTTTATAATCTCCGAGTCCTACCGCTCCGACGGTTGCAACCGCCATAAGGAAGTTTTCGTCAAAGATCTGACCGTGAAATATTCCGAGAACAGCTTTTTTCAGTATGTCGTAGCCTATAACGAAGTAGGGAACAAGGTAAATTGCCGCCGCAAGATATTTGTTCGGTTCAAGAGTTTTATCAAGAATGATTGCGGTCGCCAGAAAAACCGTTGAGACGATTATTCTTATAAGTACTCGTTTTTGTTTTTTTGTCATAACAGTTGCGATAGCGGATCAGATATAGATCTCACAATCGCTTTCCACCTTCTTACAATTTTTTCTTACCTGTTTCATAACAGTTTTTTCATCTGAGCCTTCGTCAAAATCAACCTTGAGTTTGAGCGTCATGAAACTGACCTGAGCGTCCTTTATGCCGTCTGTGTTCTTCGCTGCCTCTTCCATTTTGAGAGCACAAGCGGCGCAATCAACATCAATATCGTATACTTTCATAATAATTTCTCCTTTGATTGTTTTTTATTCCTCAACGTGTTCCATGCCCATGCTGAGCATCGTTCTTACATGATCGTCATCGAGCATGTAGAAAATTATTTTGCCTTCGCGGCGGAATTTTACAAGTTTTGCGTCCTTGAGTATTTTTAACTGATGGCTTACAGCCGACTGACTTATACCGAGAAGCTGTGCCATATCGCCGACGCAAAGCTCACTTTCAAACAGTGCGTAAAGGATTCTTATTCTTGTGGAGTCTCCGAATACTTTGAAAAGCTCTGCAAGATCGTAAAGATATTCATCTGCGGGCTGACTGTCCAGCACGCGTTGAACGATATCGTCCCGCGCGGCGAGATATTCGGATTCGACAGGGAGTTTTGTTTCTTCTGACATATCATATCCTCCATTCGTTTTGACGTTTTATCATCTGTACATATGCAATTATATTCATATGTACGTGCTTTGTCAAGAGGTTTTTGAAAAAAAGATAAAAATTTTTATGACAAAAGAAAAAGACACCGAAAGGTGTCTTTTTCTATCAAATTATTTGGATTTTTCTCAGAACGCCCAATTCCCGTCGCGGAATATGGGGTAAAGTTTACCGTCTTTATCGACTGCATCAATAGAAAGATCGGGAGAGCCTATCATAAAGTCAACGTGGATCATTGAATCGTTTACGCCGAGCTTGTGACATTCTTCAAGAGTTTTTGTTTCAAAGCCTTCGATGCAGTTTTCGAATCCTGCGCCGAGCGCAAGATGACAGCAAGCGTTTTCATCGAACAGAGTATTGAAGAATGTTATTTCCGAATTTCTTATGGGTGAATCATAAGGAACGAGCGCACATTCGCCGAGATATGATGCACCTTCATCCATAGAGATCATTGAGCGGAGAAGTTCTTCATTCTTTTCGGCTTTTACACAGGTGACTTTTCCGTCTTTGAATGTAACGGAGAAGTTTTCAATAAGCTCACCTCTGTAAGAAAGCGGTCTTGTAGCAACAACCGTGCCTTCCGCTTTTCCTCTCATCGGCGATGTGTAAACCTCTTCTGAAGGGATGTTGGGATTGTAAAGCGTTCCGCTTACTGTGCCTTCCTCGCCGCCTGCGAATATTGCTTCGGGGATGAGCCCTACTTTGAAGTCTGTTCCGTTTGACGAGTGATAACGAAGCTCTGTTGCGTGAATGCTGTTCAAATATTTGCAACGTGCGGAAAGATCGGCGTTGTGTTCATCCCATGCGGCAACGGGATCGCTTCCGTCGGCGCGTGATGTGTAAAGTATCATTTCCCACAGCTTTTCAATAGCTGCGCTCTTGCGGAGGTGAGGAAATACTTTTTTTGCCCATTTTTCACCCGGAACAGCGGCAATACACCACTGATATTTATTTTCCATTCTGTCGCGGATAGGCTTTATTATCGGATACTGTTTCTGCTGAACTTCGGCAACCTTTTTCTGATTTATACCTTTAAGTCCGTCCGGATCTTCACTTTCAAGATATATCATAGCGGGAAGAGTGTCGGCACGATGTTCGAGCTTTTTGATGGACCATTCTTCAACCTTTGAGAGAACGGACGTTTTGCAATGGCGGTATGTCACCTTTGCCATAGGCTGATATGACCAGTCAACGCTTACAAGGCGCGCTCCGGCTTTGTAACATTCTTCAGCTACCATTTTTACAAATTCCGGCTGATCGAGATCTGCGCGGATAACAACGTCCTGATTTTTCTGTACGTTTACACCTTTTCTTGCAATGAGACGGGCATAGTTTTGTAAAACTGTTTTTTTCATGATTTATCCTTCCTTAAATTATATTGATATCGTTATTTTATGCTCTCCGGTAATGTCGCGCGGGAGAGTGAGAGCCGACGGATTTCCGTCGAGTGTGCAAACGGTGTTATCGTTTACTCTTGCAAAGCCGAGAGGCTTTTTTACTGTTATTTCGAGTGTTGCGCGCTGCGTCTTTACGGTGTAACTCATTTCGGTCTTTTCGGGGAAAATCACGGGCGAAAGGGAAATGCCTTTTTCCGTGTATTCTATGCCGAGCATTTCAAAAAGCGTAAGCGCAAGCCAACTTGCCGTGCCGGACAGCATCGGGCCTATATTTTCGTGAGTTTCACTGTTGTTGTATTGTGTACAGAAACGCGGATTTCCGCAAAGCACAAACGGATTTTCCATAGTCTTATACGGAAGAATGAAATTTATCGTTTCAAATGCAAGAAAAGCAAGCGAGGCGGCGAGTTCTTTGTCCTTCACGGTTTTCGCCGCTTTCAGCATTGCGGCGGAAGCCATCATGTTCGCATGCTTAAAAATGCCTCCGTTTTCTCTGTCTCCCGGAAAATAGTTTACGGCGGAATTGCCGGCTTTAAGCTTTTCGAGCGCGGCGGGAGTGCAGAGCTTCAGTCCTGCGCTTGTACGCAGATATTTGTTTACCTTTTCAAGCATTGATTTTATCTGCTCTTCCGTTGCTATTCCGGAAAGAATCGACCACGAAAAAGAGTTGAGGTAATATGTTCCGTCAATGTTTTCATCAGAGCTGAGTCCGTCGCCTGCCGAGCCGAGATATCCTGAGCCTCTTCCGCCGCCTATCATGGCGCGAACGAAAAATCCGTTTTTCCAGCAATGGAGCTGAACCTTTTCGGAAAGAGCGGCGGCATCCTTTTCAAGCGAGAGAGCAACGTCGGTTTTGCCGAGCATATTTGCAAGTTCTGTGATTTCATCATACGCTATTTTCAAAAGGAATGCGTTCATTACGCTTTCGGAAAGATCATTTTCAAACGGCGCACCGTAGTTTTGCCTTTTTTCTTTCAGCTGAGCTTTGTATCTGCGTTCTTTTTCGGGACCGTCGATAAAATCGAGATCGAGGCGCAGACAGTCATTCCAATCGCCTCTGTCCATAAGAGGCAGACCGTGCTTTCCTACGGATATCTTCCCGCTGTATTCTACGGTTTTAAGAAGCGTATCAAATACTGTGCGACGTGATGTTCCGTCGGCGGTTTCGACTTCTTCGAGAAGGTAGCCCGTATCGCCTGTAAGAGTTACATATCTGTATACTGCCTGTGAAAGCCACAGCTGATCGTCCGAGCATATGCCGGGTTCTTTGCCTGTTTCATAAAAGTTATGATTTGCGTAACCCATTTCGTATACGTTGCGGACCCACGCCGTGAGCATTTCACGCACGAGCTTGCTTTTTCCCATAGCAACAAAATAATAGAGTGCCGCTTCAAGATCCTGAATTTCACGGAAACCTATTTCGCGGAAGGCTTTCTGCGTCCACGCAAACGATCGTGAAACAAACGATTGATAACATACCTGAAACGGAAGATTTTCACCTGCATATGTGTCAAAAAAGCTGTCGCCCGATGAAAGCTTTATATAGGAGCAGAAGGCTTCAAAGAAAGCATTCTGCGAGGCGAGCGCTTTTTCGGCTTCGCCGGACTGCCTGTATTTTTCAAGCAGCTTTTCGAGCGAGGAGATAAACGGCTTGTCGTCTCCTCCGCAAACGGTCATCATTCCTACGAGAGAAAGAAGCTCTGCGCCTTTTCCGGAACCGACTGTTATAGTTTTTCCCATAGCAAAGAACGGAACTATTTTTCTTGCCTGGACGGATGAAAGCTTTGCTGCGCCGAGAGGATGTTTGAGCGAGCCTGCTCCGATGAATTCCGAATAGCTTGTGCAGTATTCGTCAAAACATTCGCCGCCGGATATAAGGGTGGCAAATCGTTTTTGCGGGGCAAGATATTTCGGATTCGGAGAAGGGCAGACGAAAACGGGAGTATCGCCGTCCTTTATTATTCCGCCCTCCCAAGTTATGCTTGCATAAATTATATCGTTCATTGTGGATTCGGGGGAGCAAAGTCCGAAGCATCCGCTTGCAACAACTTTAAGCGTTCTTTCTTCTTTTGAAAGATTTTCAATATTTATTATCTGTGCTTCAACGGCTTCCGGCATGCCATTCTCCTGAGGGAGGATAAAAATTGTGCGTGTTATTTTCAGCCCGCATTCGGTCTCATATTCTATTACGCTGCGGTTACGCATATGACGGCAGACTGCGGTCTTTACGTTTTCACGCACATTTGCGGAATAGAAGATTTGCTTGCCATTTTCAAATATATAGAACTGACGGTTTGCCGGATCGCCGTTTTCTTCGGGATTAAGCGTGTATCTGCTTGCAAGCACCTGCCTTGCCGCCCCTGCGCGGAACGAACCGCGACCGAGTGAGTCAAGTGCGCTCTTCGGCGTTGTCATCATCGGATCGGAGAAGTCCGTTCTGTTTCCGATGAGCAGATTTATATCGTAATGGCAACCTATCTTCGGCGCTTTCAGATCGATTATATGCTCGCCCTCTTCGCCGAGAATTCCTCTTGCGTTTTCCGCAAGACTGCGTATTTCCGCAAGTCTTTCGGAAACTTCATCCGGCAGGAAAGCTTCACCGTCCGGCGTGAAGTGCGCAATGACGTCGCCGTCAAAAACAAAAAGATTGTCTTTGCCTGCAAAACCGAGAAGATATTGCGATATCAATTCATCGTTTTCAAGCATCATACATATCGGCGCATAAAACGAAAGTCCGCAAACTCCGAGCATATGACCGTCTGATATTATTGCGTCAGTAAGCTTTTCGGCGCGACTCCCGAACGTATTTTTAAGGTTTTCTTTTATATCGGGCTTTTTGTCCCGTGCTTTTTCTCTTGTAAGATTCATTATAAATCCACCTTAGCGTATAAACTGTTATTAATATAGCACATAATGCGGGCGACTTTCAATATTATTTGTGAAAATTGAGCAACCGGATAAAAAAGTTTATTTTTTTGCTGAAATCTATTGACAAATGCACCGCACAGCGCTATTATAATGCCAACCTACCAAACAAGTAGGTGAAAACGAAGAGCGATATTGAAAAGGAGACAAAAGTTATGTCAAAAGTATTTACATCAGCTGACCAGCTTATAGGCGGAACGCCGCTTCTTGAGCTTACGCATATAGAAAAAGAATTTGGTCTTAAAGCCAAGATCCTTGCAAAACTTGAATATTTCAATCCGGCAGGTTCAGTAAAGGATCGTGTTGCGAAAGCAATGATAGACGATGCCGAGCAAAAGGGACTTCTGAAAAAAGGCTCTGTAATAATCGAGCCGACTTCGGGAAATACGGGCATAGGTCTTGCGTCGGTTGCAGCGGCAAGAGGCTACAGAATTATAATAGTTATGCCTGAAACAATGTCCGTAGAGCGCAGACAGATAATGAAAGCCTACGGCGCAGAGCTTGTTCTCACAGAAGGCGCAAAGGGAATGAAGGGCGCGATAGCCAAAGCCGATGAGCTTGCAAAGGAGATTCCGGACAGCTTTGTTCCCGGTCAGTTTGTGAATCCCGCAAACCCGAAAGCGCATTTCGAGCATACAGGTCCCGAAATTTATGCCGACACAGACGGCAAAGTTGACTTTTTTGTAGCAGGAGTCGGCACGGGCGGCACGATAACGGGCGTTGGCGGATACCTTAAATCAAAGAATCCCGATGTAAAAGTAATTGCGGTTGAGCCTGCCACATCGGCGGTGCTTTCAACGGGCGTTGCCGGTGCGCACAAAATACAGGGAATAGGCGCAGGCTTCGTTCCCGATGTGCTTGATACGAAAATTTATGACGAGATAATTCCCGTTTCAAACGAGGATGCTTTTTCAACAGGCAAACTTATAGGCAAAAAGGAAGGCGTGCTTGTGGGAATTTCCTCAGGCGCGGCACTTCACGCGGCGATTGAAGTTGCAAAGCGCCCCGAAAATGAAGGAAAGAATATAGTTGTTCTTTTCCCGGACACGGGCGACAGATATCTTTCCACTCCGCTTTTTCGGACTGAGCTTAAAAACAAAATGCCGCAAAGGTAAATCCTTTGAGCATTTCGGGGTGAAAAAATGAAAATACTTGTTGCAATGAGCGGCGGGGTGAATTCTTCCGTTGCGGCAAAGCTCCTTTGCGACGACGGAGATGCTGTTTTGGGTGGCGGAGTTATTGAAAACGAATAAACAGTTAAACTACAAAAAGGCGGAGTTTTTATAGTTATGATATCAACACGCGGAAGATACGCTCTCAGAGTAATGATCGATCTCGCGGAACATCGCGGGAACGGCTATATTACGATGAAGGAAATAGCCGAGAGGCAAGAACTTTCAATAAAATATATGGAAAGAATAATGCCTTCGCTTACCGATGGCGGACTTGTTGAGGGCGCTCACGGCAAGGGCGGAGGTTATAGGCTGGTCCGTGAACCGGACGAATACACCGCTTTAGAAATACTTTTTCTTACTGAGGGCGATCTTGCGCCTGTGGCTTGTCTTGAAAAGGGTGCAAAGGCGTGCGAAAGAGCTGCCGAGTGCAGGACATTGCCCGTGTGGAAGGGGTATTATAAGCTGACCTGCGACTACTTCGGCAGTATAAAGCTTTCAGATCTTATGAGCGAAAACGGCTCTGACAACTATGTTATATAAAGCAAAAAGACCGTTGCTGAGCCGCAACGGTCTTTTCTCTTTGTTTTGATTACTTCTGCTCGGGAGCCTCAACGGGGCAAACGCCGGCACAAGTTCCGCAGTCAACACATTCATCAGCGTTGATTACATATTTTCCGTCTTTCTCGGAAATGCAGCTTACGGGGCAGTTATCTGCGCAGGATCCGCAGCCGATGCACTTGTCAAGATCAATTACATAAGGCATAAGTAAATTCTCCGTTCCGACGGCATATTGCCGTCTTTTTTATTGGTCAATTTATTGTATCATAAAAAATGCAAAAGTCAAATATTTTTTTGCAAATTTATAAAAAATCTTTAAGTAAATAAGGTGTTTTTTCAGAAGCGGAGGCAAATTGTATCAAACACGGGTACAAAAATGCATTTTATATGAATAAAATTGCCGAAAATCTTTAATTTAAGAATAAATATGCAAAAACCATTGACAAATATCCAGAAACGTGTTATGATTTATGCATAAAAATTCAAAACTGATCTCGGAGATATTAAAAATGAAAAAAGAAGATATAAAAAAAGTAGTTCTGGCGTATTCCGGAGGGCTTGATACATCCATAATAATACCGTGGCTTAAAGAAAATTATAATAACTGTGAGGTTATTGCGGTTTCCGGAAACGTAGGTCAGGCGGATGAACTTGATGGTCTTGAAAAAAAAGCGCTTAAGACGGGTGCATCGAAGCTTTATATTCTTGACCTTACGGACGATTATGTTGATAATTATATAATTCCCACAATGAAAGCCGGTGCGGTTTATGAAGAGTATCTGCTCGGAACATCGCACGCGCGTCCGTGCATTGCAAAGGGACTTGTTGATATAGCTTTAAAGGAGAATGCCGATGCAATCTGCCACGGTTGCACGGGAAAGGGAAACGATCAGGTTCGTTTTGAGCTTGCCATAAAGCATTTTGCACCGAATATGCCCATAATCGCTCCTTGGCGCGAATGGTCTATAAAATCGCGTGACGAAGAGATAGATTATGCGGAGGCACATGATATTCCGCTTAAGATAAGTCGCGAAACAAACTACTCAAAGGATAAAAACCTTTGGCACCTTTCTCACGAAGGGCTTGATCTTGAGGATACGGGAAACGAGCCTCAATACGAGAAAAAAGGGTTCCTTGAAATGGGAGTTTCTCCGATCGACGCTCCCAACGAGCCGACATATGTTGAGCTTGATTTCGAAAAAGGAATTCCCACGGCACTGAACGGTGAAAAAATGAGTGCCAAGAACATAATTCTGAAGCTTAATGAGATAGGCGGAAAGAACGGAATAGGAATTCTTGACATAGTTGAAAACCGTCTTGTAGGAATGAAGTGTCGCGGAGTTTATGAAACTCCGGGAGGCACGATACTTTATAAGGCTCATTCCGTACTTGAGCAGATCTGCCTTGATAAGATGACGATGCACGAAAAACAAAAGCTTTCAATAACTTTTGCGGAGCTTGTCTACAACGGGCAGTGGTTTACTCCGCTGCGCGAGGCACTTTCGGCTTTCGTTGATAAAACGCAGGAAAAGGTTACCGGAAAGGTAAAACTTAAGCTTTACAAAGGCAACATGATAAATGCCGGCGTATGGAGCAAATATTCGCTTTACAGCGAGGAGATAGCCACATTTGGCGAAAGCGACTACAACCAGAAAGACGCTGAAGGATTTATAAATCTTTTCGGACTTCCGATAAAGGTTCAGGCGTTGGTTGACGAAAAAAACAGTAAATAATAAAATTAAAATATAAAAAAGCGCAGGCATTTGCAGGCGCTTTTGCTATGGAGACAAATATGGGAAAGATGTGGGAGGGAAGAACCTCCGCTAAAACCGACAAAGCTGCTGACAGCTTCAATTCTTCAATAGGCTTTGACAAAAGAATGTTTCGTCAGGATATAACAGGTAGCATAGCACATGCGGCAATGCTGTCGTCAAAGGGAATAATTTCCAATGGAGAAGCAGAGATAATAACGGAAGGACTTTTCGGAATACTTTCGGACATTGAAAGCGGCGCACTTGAAATTGATCTTTCCTGTGAAGATATACATATGTTCGTTGAGCAGGAACTGACGGCGCGCATAGGCGATGCGGGAAAAAGGCTCCACACTGCGAGAAGCCGTAACGATCAGGTTGCGCTTGACACAAGAATGTATCTGCGTGACGAAACGGACGGGATAAAATCCATCCTCAGGGGTCTTGTCAATGTCATTTGCGCATGTGCCGGGAAGGAAAAAAATACGATAATGCCCGGATACACACATATGCAAAGGGCGCAACCCGTAATGCTCGGACACCATCTTATGGCTTATGCGTTTATGTTTTGCAGAGATATTGATCGTTTTTCCGATTGCAGAAAAAGAATTAACGTCTCTCCCATAGGTTCTTGTGCGCTTGCCGGAACGACTTATGATACCGACCGTACTTTTGAAGCGGGGCTTCTCGGCTTTGAAGAAATCTGTCGAAACAGTCTTGACGGCGTTTCCGACAGAGACTTCTGCATAGAGTTTCTTTCGTGCGCGGCAACGCTTATGATGCATCTTTCACGCCTCTCGGAAGAGCTTGTTCTGTGGTCGAGCTGGGAGTTCGGATTTGTGGAAATTGCAGACGCATATACAACGGGCTCATCAATTATGCCACAGAAGAAAAATCCCGATATGGCTGAACTTATACGCGGTAAAACCGGAAGAGTTTACGGCTCACTTATGTCAATACTTACTGTTATGAAAGGACTTCCGCTCGCATATAATAAGGATATGCAGGAGGATAAGGAGGGACTTTTCGATGCGGTTGATACCGTAAAGACTTGTGTTTCTCTTATGACATCTATGATCGAAAGCTGTGTTTTCAAACGTGATAATATGAAAAATGCTGCAGCGAAAGGTTTTATAAACGCAACCGATCTTGCCGATTATCTGGTTAAAAAGGGTATGCCGTTCCGTTCAGCTTATAAAATATCCGGGGAAATAGTTTCCGAATGCATTGAAAAAGGATTTGTTCTTGAAACATTTCCGCTTTCCGAATATAGGAAACACAGCGAGCTTTTTGAAGAAGATGTTTACAGGAATATAGACCTTTCCGTGTGTGCGGAAAAGCGTATATCGGAAGGCGGAACATCGCCTTCATCCGTTTTGAAGCAAATAACCTTTGTAAAAGAAAAATATAATTTATAAAAAAAGGCGGGAGCCTTTCAAATAAACCCTAAAAGTTAGAGGAAAATAAGAATTAAGAAACCTGAACGGTCTGAATCCTGTATTTCACAGGATTCAGACCGTTCAGGTTTAATTTGATTCGGCGGTTGTTGTAGCAGTCGATATATTCAACAATAGCCTTTTCGATTTGGTCAGCGAAATCGGATTTTTCTAAAAAGAACAGTTCTGTCTGAGCAATCCAAGTCTTCGGCGACGGCGTTATCCGGACAAGCGGCTTTGCGAGACATATTTTGTGTAATGCCTTTCAGTTTTCGCTGTATGTGAATGTTTCCCAGGGAATATTTACGGGTTTCTTTTCCGTGAGTATTTCGTCTATGTGCATAAGAAGCGGGAAGTCCTTAAGATCAAGCACGCCTTTTTCGGCGCTTATTTTAACGGCTCTTGCAACGCGCTTTGCAACGACAAGCGATTCAAGCGTTACGCCCGCAAGCTCCTTCTGAGCTTCATCTATATCAAGACCTCTGCCGAGAAGAATTCCTACAAGTCTTGTTCTGCCGCCGTAAACCGTAACGTAAAGGTCACCTATGCCTACGCCGAGATTGTTGAGTGTAAGCGCGTTCTGGAACTGCAAAAGTCTGTACATTTCTTTCATGCTCTGACCGAATACGGCTGCCTGCGAGTTGAAGTGCAGGACACTGTCGATACCGAATGCTTTTTGATTAAGGCCGATGGTAAGCGCGATTCCGAGCGCATAGCCGTTTTTAAGAGCAACGGCACTTTCAATGCCAACGACGTCTGTTGTTGTGCTGATGTGATAATATTCCGTTGTCATTGCTTTCTTGAGAGTGGCAAGAGCCGCTGTATCTTTACCGCAGAATGAAACCTCTGTCTGGTCGTGAGCTACAAGCTCATAACTTGTGCAGGGACCGCCGACAGCGCAAAGGGAAACTTTTTTGCCGATCTCGTCGAGCTTTTTCTGCCAGAATTCGGGATATGTCATAAGCTTGCCGTCGGGCATATCTATAAGTCCTTTTGTAACGGTAAGTACGATTATGTTTTCGGGAAGAACGGGAAGTACCTTTTCGGCAAACCAATCAACACCGAAGCTGCTTACGCCGCCGATAACGATATCCGTGCCGATGAGTGCTTCGCTTACTTCTTCAAACTGATAATATTTTACACCGGAAGGGAAGTCCTTTTCAAATTTAGGATGACGACCTGTTTTTCTGCAAGCGTCGATTATGTCTCTGTCGAGATGCGTACCTACGAGACGAACTTCATTTCCGTTTTCTCTTGCGGGAAAAGCGAGAGCCGAACCCATCATTCCCGAGCCGATGATTGTGATAACTGCCATAGAAATTTGTTCTCCTTGATTATAAGTTTTTGCGGGCGACGAAAGTCGCCCGCATGATTTTTATTACATAAGTGAGAGGTAAAGTGCCTTTATCTCTTCAACGCTTGTGTCTCTGGGGTTGCCGGGACGGCAAGCATCGGCATAAGCGGATTCTGCGAGGAACTGAACGTCTTCGGGTTTAACGATTTCTTTCAGGTCTGTGGGGATGCCTACATCCTTTGAAAGCTGCTTTACAGCGTCGATAGCCGCTTTGCGGTATTCGTCCTGAGTCATATTTTCGGTGCCTTTTACTCCCATTGCCTGTGCGATGTATTTGTATTTATCGCCTGTGCAGGGAGCGTTGTATTCCATAACCGTAGGAAGAATGATAGCGTTTGCAACGCCGTGAGGAGTATCATAAAGTGCGCCGAGAGGGTGAGCCATAGAGTGAACTATGCCGAGACCTACGTTTGAGAAGCCCATTCCTGCAACATACTGACCGAGAGCCATATCTGTTCTGCCTTCGGGAGTGTTTTCGACTGCACCGCGCAGAGAACGTGAAATGATTTCGATAGCTTTGAGGTGGAACATATCTGAAAGTTCCCATGCGCCCTTTGTTATATAACCTTCGATAGCGTGAGTGAGAGCGTCCATACCTGTTGCGGCTGTAAGACCTTTTGGCATGCTGGACATCATGTCGGGGTCAACAACTGCCACTACGGGAATATCGTGAACGTCTACGCAAACCATCTTACGGTTTTTCTGAACGTCTGTGATAACGTAGTTTATTGTAACTTCTGCGGCTGTACCTGCCGTTGTGGGAACTGCTATTATCGGAACGGCTTTGTTCTTTGTGGGAGCAACGCCTTCAAGTGAACGAACGTCGGCAAAGTCGGGGTTGTTTATGATTATACCGATAGCCTTTGCGGTGTCCATAGAAGAACCGCCGCCGATAGCGATAAGGTAGTCAGCGCCGGCTTTTTTGAAGGCTTCAACGCCTGCCTGAACGTTTTCTATTGTGGGGTTCGGCTTGATTTCGGTAAACATATCGTAAGCAAGACCTGCTTTGTCAAGAAGGTCGGTTACCTTCTGCGATACGCCGAATTTTACAAGGGAAGGGTCGGAGCAGACGAGAGCTTTTTTGAAGCCTCTTGCTTTTGCTTCCGTCACGATGTTGACGATAGCGCCGCTGCCGTGATAAGATGTTTCATTGAGTACAAATCTCTGTGACATAATAAAATATCCTCCGTTTTTGTATTTATCTGCGGTTATGACCGCACTTTGAATTTATTTTATCACCAAAAGAAAATAAATTCAATCGTGTTCATAAAAAATTCCCCAAAGTTGACAAAAAAATTATCATATGATATAATACTTATACCAAATTTATCGTCAGGGAGGATTTCATATATGGAAGAGAACAAGATAAATACCGGAAAGCTGACCCTTATTGCTCTGGCAGTGCTTGCACTTTGCTTGATTGTCGGTACGCTTGTCTTTATTTTCGGAAGACCTGCGGATACAGATGTGTTCCCTCCGAAAACAGATAGCGGTGCGGCGACCTATTGCTTCAAGAATAACAGCAGCACCATTCACCAAACGACTTTGACGGTTACCGGCGACGGAAGATTTTCAATGATGTTTTCGCCGATCAGCAGCTATTTGGGAACGGGAAGTTATACCGTGAAAGACAACAAGCTTACGCTGAACACGGACGACGGCAAATTTTTTTACACATTCTTTATAGAAGACGGCGGAAATGCTTTGGCTTTTGATGAAGAAAACTCTTCAAAAATGACATGGTTTTCGGAAATGAAGAACGGTACAAGGCTTGTATTGTCGGATGATCCGAGTTTGATTCAGTAAATATATAACGCAGTTAAAAACGCACCCGAAAAGGGTGCGTTTTGTTTTACTTTATCCTTTCGACAAGGTAGGGGATAGCCTGTTCGAAATTCACGCCGTATGTGCGGCGATTTTCGTCGGCAAGAGTAAGCGAAATGCATTCTACCGTATAATCTGTTGCGATTCTGAGGGCTTCCGAAGTCGATTTTCCGAGCGAGAGCGCGCCTGTGAACGCAGAAGCGAAGATGTCTCCCGTTCCGTGATAAGCTACCGGAAGATGCTCTCTTTCATAGTAGAAATATTCTCCTGACTGCGAGTCGAGCGACATTACTCCGAGCTTGCCGGCATTTAACGAAACTCCCGTAAGTACCGCTGTTTTCGTTTCGAGTGCGCAAAGCTTTGAAAGCATTTCCTTTATATATTTTTCGTCGTAATCGTCTCCGACGTAAGGAACGCCGAGCATAAACGAAGCTTCTGTAAGGTTGGGAACGATAACGTCGGCTTTTGCGCAGAGAGAAGCCATGCTGTGAGCGAACTCTTCCGTAAAGCCCTTGTAGAGTTTTCCTCCGTCAGCCATTACGGGGTCGACTATGATTTTTGTTTTGGGAATTTTGAAATCATCGAATATTTTTCCGACTATATCGAGCTGTTCGAAAGAGCCGAGATAGCCTGTGTAAATTGCGTCAAAGTCTATATTTTCGTTTTTCCAGTGCTTTGCAATGGGAAGCATATCGTCTGTAAGATCTCTGAAAGTGAATCCGCTGAACTGAGTGTGTGTGGAAAGTACGGCTGTCGGCATAACGGCAGCTTCCACGCCCATTGCTGAAATTATGGGAAGAGCCACAGTAAGCGAGCATTTTCCTACGCACGATATATCCTGAATAGTAAGTATTCTTTTCATTTTTATCCCTCCGGAATATAATAACGGATAAATGATATATCATAGTCCGGCGTTTGTCAATATGTGTGTTGACATTATCGCCGATTTGTGCTAATATATGCGCGGTGAGTTCGTGACCATCCTCACTTAAAACAAAACTACGGAGATGATGTTATTATGAAAAATCAAAAAATCCGCTACATTACTTACGGCGCGGTCATCGCCGCACTTTATGTGGCACTGAGCTTTGTTGCTTATTCGTTCGAACTCTCGGGAACGGCTGTTGTGCAGCTGAGACTTTCGGAAGCGCTGACAGTATTGCCTGCGTTTATTCCTGCTGCCGTACCGGGACTTGCGGTAGGATGTCTGCTGACGAATCTGCTCACTGGAGCCGCAGTATGGGACGTTGTTTTCGGAACGCTTGCAACGCTTATCGGTGCGCTCGGAACGCTTGCCTTACGCAAACACAAATGGCTTGCGCCTTTACCGCCGATAATCGCAAATACTTTGATCCTTCCGCCCATACTTGCCAAAGTCTACGGCGGAGCAACGGTTCCTGTGTTTATTCTGACAGTGGGACTCGGAGAGATAATCTGTTGCGGGCTTCTCGGCGAGGGACTTGTGTGGCTCATGAAAAAATACGGAGACAAACTCAAATAATCTTTTGTAACAAAAAAATCCGCCGTGAGGCGGATTTTTTCATTTTTCGCAGGCGTAAGCGCTGAATTTGAATATCCAGCGTATTGTTTTTTCAGGATTGCCGTCCGTATCGTAATGACCGTAGACTATTAAAGTGTCTCCGTTTTTCTGTATAAGCACATAATACAGGTCAACTCCGTCAGGAGAAGTCGGGGTGATCTTGTATGCAACTTTATTTTCGGAGCGGATTTGTTTTCCGGTTTTTACTTTTCGGCCATTGAATTCGGTTATCATAAAATTGTCGAAATTCGATTTTTTAAGGGTTATCTCCGTGGCTTCTCCGAGCCTTTTTCCGTTTTCCGAATAGAGTATCCCGTCCTTTACTGATGCGCGCGGAACAAGGGAAAAAGAGATAAGGTACGAATAGTTAGGATCGTCATAAACAAGTCTGGGGGAGTCAAGCTCAAAAAGCGATCTGCGGATGTAATCCGTATATGCCTTAAGCTGTGCGTCGTAATCCTCTTGGTTTTTTGTGTCTGGCAGCTTGCTTGTTTGACCTGACAAAGGATATAAGAACGGAATAATGTGCACATCTTCGGGGGAGACATTGTAGTAATTGATAATTTCCCGCATCTGCGAGGTGCTTGCAAACTTGAAACTGAAAGCCTTTTCGCTTGAGCTTAGATAGTAATACATCTGTGTGTGCTTTTCCGAATGGGGAAGCAGCACAAACGTATCGGCACCGCTCGAGTCGTTAATGCACGCGTAAATGTCAAGTCCGTCCGACGGGTCAACTCCGAAATATTCGGGAAATTCCTTCATAAGTTCTTCTATGGATTGTTCTGTTTCTCCGTTTGGTTTTTCTTTCGGGTTTGTCAAAAAGCAAACGGCACATACGGCGCACGTTATTACAGCAACTATGATTATCCAGAATGCGGGCTTTTTATAACTGAGAATTGATTTTACCCGGCTTCTTACCCCAACCTCGCCGAATGCTATCGGGCAGGCGGAGATCATTTTTCTGTTTACGCTGCATGAGAGTAATGTTTCGGAATAATCTGCCCTGCCGGCATGGTCAAGGTCTTTTATTACTTTTTCATCGCACGCAAGCTCAATATCTTTGCAGAGGAGAATATATCCGAGCCACATCAAAGGATTGAACCAATAAAGCGTAAGCAAAAGAAATCCGAACGGTTTCCACAGATGGTCTTTGCGGCGAATATGCGCCTGCTCGTGAGCGACAACAAATGGCATATCCTTTTCGCTTATGCCGACAGGCAGATATATTTTCGGTTTTATAATTCCCAGAACAAAAGGCGATGAGACATTTTCGCTTTTATATATATTGTCTTTGAAAAGAACTGCCGTTCCTATATTGCGTTTTACTTTTATATAGCTTATAAATGTATAGACGGCAAAAGCTATGATGCCTGCCATCCATACCGCAGTCAGCACTGTGATAAGAATTTGCAGTTTTTCCGTTCCGCCTTCCTGAGCGGGCGAAAAGGAACTGCTTATGATCGGATTTACCGCGCTGTTGAGCGTAGGGAAACCGGTGCTTATTTTCGGTTCGGTATCTGTTATAATGCTTGGGCTTACCGTCTCTGCGCTTGGAATAAGACTAAACGCGCTTTCAAATGAAAACGGGCATATAAGCCTTATAGCGACGATGCTCCAAAGAAGCACGGCTGTCCATTTAGGCGCTTTTTTGAGAAGAGACCTCAGAACAAGCACGGCAATTATCACTACGCTTGCCGAAATGCTTATGTTGACAATATGCAAGAATACCTGTGACATCACAAATCTCCTTTCCGATAGCGGTCGATCATTGACTGAACTTCATCGATCTCGTCCGGTGAGAGCTTTCTGTGCTTTGTAAAAGCGGCGATAAAGGCGGGCAGAGAACCTTCGAATGTTTTTTCAAGCATTTCGTTTATCTCCGATGCCTGAGCTTCATCCTTGCTTACGAGCGAGGAAACAATCGTGTTTTCGTTTTTAAGCACGCCGCGTTCGGAAAGTCGCTTTATGACCGTATAGGTCGTTGTGGGCTTCCAGCCAAGCTGCTCCTTGCAAAGTCTTACAAGCTCGCTGCTTTTTACAGGTTCGTGCTCCCACAGTATAAGACAAAAACGATATTCGCTTTCAAATATTTTAGGGGTTTCCATACGACTTCTTTCTCCTCTAATCCGTTAGACTAAATAAAGTCTAACACGTTAGAGCGAATTTGTCAATAGTATTTCCGAAAAATTCAATTTTGCGCTAAAGTGATGTATCCGTAGCCGTTTTCGTGAGTGACGGTAGCACAAAGCTCGCCTGACGGGAAATACAGCTCATAGACAAAGTTTTCGCCGTCATCGCTTGTTTTTTCGGTGTAAAGCGGATAAAGCGTTTCGGCTTTTTCGTCCCAGAAGTACAGGCGGTCAAAGCCGTCTATACGTTTAATACTTTCGTTCCAGCCATGATAAAACGGGAAGTTAAGCACGTCAAGCGGAACTATTGACGGCTTTATTTCGCTTCCGGTTGTTGCGATTATCGCGCCGCGAAGCGCCCATTCGCTTTCGGTGACACCTGTTATATGTTCGTGATATAGATAATTCTGATCGGAAAGATGCGTTGAATTGAGATTGATTATTCCTATTCTTACGTTTCCCGCAGTTTCGGAAAGCTTTGCAAGCGCGTTGATTGCGGCGGTATCCTTTTTATAGCTTTGGTGATAATCATACGTTTCGGAAGCGCCCGCAATTATGAATATCAAAGCAAACACGGCGGTGATACAGCTGCTTACTATCCTTTTGTTTTTTATAATAAGTCTGAGAATAAGATCAAAGAGCAACGAGGCACCAACCATACTCGGAACCGTCCCGCGCAATGAAAACCATGTATTCCCTATAAAAATAAATGCGGCGGCGGGTGCTATTGCCAGCATAAGTGCGATCAAAACCGTGAAAACGGGTTTTATCTCTGTTCCGAAAGCTGTATTTTCGGAGCGTTTTATCAAAAACAAAAGCGCAGCGGACAGAGCTATGGCTGCGATAAGGTACAGAAAATTCTTTTCTGAAAATATCAGTTTTATTCCGCGATAAAAGCCTTTTACAAGCGTCAATGTTCCGCCTTTGATAAAAGCGGCGCCAATTTGTCTTGACGCATATTCAAGTTGAGTGCTCCAGAAATATTTTGTAAACGGCGAAACAATATCAATTCTCTTGGAAAGTGCGCCGTCGGAACCGAAAACCAAAGTGAAAACAAAATATATCGCGGCGTTTGAAAGGGAAGCGAGCGTTATATATGCACGCTTGTTTTTTTGCAAAGCGAAAATAACGGCAAATATAATACAAATAAGAAACGAAAGAATGAATATCTGCTCGTATACCGCAAACGAAAGCAGCTGAAAAATTACAAATAAAGCGGCAAGCGCGGCGCATCCTCCGTCCGCAAATTTCACAAGTGCAAAAAGAGAGACAGCAGTGAAAAACAATCCGCTGACTATGCGTGACGATGCGGATATCCAATACGTTCCTTCAAAGCACAACGGCAAAAGCGAATAAAATACGACAAAAAACACACCTGTGCCGAAAAATCTTCTGAAAACTTTATAAAACAGCATGGCAGAAGCACCGTAAAGAACGCTTATCAACAGCACGGCGAGAATCATATTGTCCCAAAACGGCGCAAATATATAAAGGTCAAGAATTATTGCAAGCGGACGCGATGAAAATAAGCCTTCCTGTTTTATCAGCTTAATATAACTTTGAGACGATGGATAATTATGATATTGTATATAATCGTCGCCCTGATAAGCATATGAAAATCCACAGAAAACAAACCGCAGAAAAATCATAAATACTATGCAGATAAATAACATAAGGTCGCGGTGGGATATTATAAAATCCTTTATTTTTCGCATATTGCCTCTTTGAGAAAAATATTGTTATATTAATATTATAGCACACAAAACTTAAGGTTTCAATCAAGTAACGAAAACAAAAAAGTTTTTTGCAATACGATATTGACAAAATCGGGATGTTGCGTTATAATATTCTGCGCGCTGAAATATATCGGCACAGGAAAAACAAAATATTTATCGGGGTGTGGCTCAGTTTGGTAGAGTGCTTGGTTCGGGACCAAGAGGCCGGAGGTTCAAATCCTCTCACTCCGACCAGCAAGACGAAGGCGAAAAAATGCAGAAAGTGTCGATGTTATCTGCATTTTTCGTCTTTTTCTTTTCTCTTTTGTCAATGAAGTTTTGCTCAAAAAAGTGCGTTTTGTGTTGTCAAACTGTTGTCAAAATTATGCTTGACAAAACTCAAAATGTGCCTTTTTGGCGAAAATAGTACCCCTCAATTACGGTAAATCTATTGTATGTGCGTAAACCTACGTGCTATCATATAGGTGCAGTCATTGAGGAGTCCTCCTAAACCTCAGAGTATTGTGTATCCTTCTTCCGTATTTTTGCAGAGAAAAGATCGCTCATTTCGGGCGGTCTTTTCTTTTTATGCGTGTGAGGTGGGCATAAAAGTTTGGCTATTATATACTTGAATTGGGGAAAGCATTGTGATATACTTGATATAAGATTGCGGATTTTGGAAATACACAGAGTTAGTATGGTTCTTCGGTGCTATATTTCAACGGAGCTTTGAATTGTTTCTGTTGGATATAAAAGGGGACGGATAGCTCCGAAGATGAACAATGCGAATTTGACGTGCGGAGGAGAGGCAAGGGATGGACACGAAAAAGCTGGACAAGTTGGCGGAGCTACTGCTTGATACAGGGAATCGGAATAATTTAATCAATTTCAAAGACAGGAAAGCTTCGACGGTGCAGGTGTTGATGCCTGCTGCCGATGTTTTGTTTGGCAAGGTTGAGAACCTGACGCAGTTTGAGGTCTTTGACCCGAAGATTATCGACGAAGACGACGAGCCGGAGGAGAAGCCTGATTCTGAGGGTCGGGAAAGCGAAGGGGTTGAAAACAGCGAAGCCAAGAAGAGCAAAGAAGCTTTTTTAGCGGAATATGGTCGCAAGATCAAACGCCAAAACCAGATGCTGATTTATAGTTCGGGTGGGAATCCGATCACCGCCGTCAAAAGGATTGATAAAAAGGCGCGACAGTTTGTCGAAGAGACGGGCGTAAATGTTGCTTATATGGTATTCGGATTTGTTTGTTGGAAAGAAAGTGACTTTTCGAGCAGTATTTTTCGCGCGCCCATTTTGCTTGTGCCGATTCGTTTTGAAAGGGAGTCTGCCGTAGCTCCATACATAATAAGCCCTGCGGAAGATGAGGTAATTGTCAATCCCACGTTCTCATATAAAATGGACGCAGAGCGGGGTGTGAAGCTTCCCGAGTATAATGACGAGGGCTTGGACGCTTATCTTGAAAAAGTGAGAAACATTGTGGCGAAGCTTCAATGGACCGTAACTTCGGAGTGTGCAATCGGTATTTTCTCATTTTTGAAAATCAATATGTACCGCGACTTGAAAGACAATTCGCGGGAGATTCTTTCCAATCGAAATGTGCAGAGATTGCTCGGGGAGCAACTTGACGCCGAAGAAGAGAGCGGGGATGAAGCGCCTGCGGTGCATATAGAAAATCCGCTTAGCGAGCTTCACAATGTTGTAGACGCCGATTCGAGCCAGATTGAAGCTATAGAGTTGGCGAAGTCGGGGAGAAGTTTTGTTCTGCAGGGACCTCCCGGCACAGGGAAGAGCCAAACCATTACGAATATCATTGCGGAATGCCTGAGCGACGGTAAGAAAGTTTTGTTTGTTTCGGAAAAGCTGGCGGCATTGAATGTGGTTTACGACAAATTGAAGCGAGCGGGGCTTTCGGAGTTTTGTTTGGAGCTTCATAGCCACAAGGCAAACAAGAAAGAAGTAATTAAAGATATATGCCATACTTTTCGTGAGAGCAAAAGCGCTGTATCATCTAAGGCTAACGCCGAAATAACCATCAAGGAAAGGGCGCAGTGGCAATTGGATGCCTATGCCCGCGAGTTGCACAAACAGCGGGCCGTCATTGAAAAAAGCTTATACGAGCTGTACGAAGCCTATGTTCTACGATTGTACATCGCTCACAACAGCACCTACTCTGCCGGCTACAACATTAGCAGCTAATTGCTATCAATATATGTTCTACGGTTGTACATCACTTAAGGTCTCAGAAACACAAACAGAGGAGTATGCTACTGCTTGGAGAATACCGAGTGCTGGTGAAATAGCAGCCGAAGCAACCTATTGGAATAGAGATATGCTCACAAACACAGGCGGTACTTTTACAGCTAATCCATCAATCAATACAACCTACTACATAGCAGGTTAATACCAGCGATGCTGATTAAAAAGGGCACTAACAGGCTCGTTCTCATAGGGGGAGAGGGGTACGTCTATAAGCTACCCCTTTGTGAGCGAGGACAGGCCGCAAATCAAGCGGAATACGATAATTATTTAAGCCGCCCCGATGTGTGCGCGTATACTGAAAAGCACTATTGGGGACTTAAACAGGAACAACTTACAAACATAAAAATTTTCCCACTTGAAGCGACAGAAGATGATATCCCTGATGAGCTTAAAACACTATGGAAACAAAAACTCAACAATCGGTTTCAGGTGGGACAGGACAAACAAGGCAAATGGAAATTCTTCGATTATGAAGACGTAAAATACTATGAACTGAAAGGATGATGCTATTATGAAATTTGGAGCGAAATTCTCTAAGCCCGACGTGAGAGATTACAAGATCAAAATGGTTGCTTCGGCAACCGTACTTCCCGAAAGCTACGAATGCCCTGATATGCCCGACGCGCTTGATCAGGGAAGCGTTTCTTCGTGCGTGGCTCACGCTCTCGCGCTTATTGTCGAATGGCACTCTCGCAGGCAGGGGGACTCGGCAAGCAGAATGTCGACGGCGTTTATATATGGAAACAGAATGAACAGCGTTTATTCGGGCGAGGGAATGGTGACAAGAGACGCCATAGACGCTGTGACTAAATGCGGAACGTGCGAAAAGAACGACCTCCCGCGCAATATCGAAGTACCCGAAGCTATTGAATATTTCAAGGAGAATTACTTCAAGCTGTGCGACAAGGCATACCCGAACAGATTTACAGCTTATGCCGGACTCGGAAGCGATGACAGTGTAAAAGCTGCGCTTATCAAATACGGTCCCGTTGTTATGGCTATGAATTGGTACAAGGATCTTTGGCTCGACAAATTCAACGTTATGCACACAACGCAGGAGAGAAAAAATATATCCGGCGCGCACTGTATGGTTATTTACGGCTACAACAAAGACGGCTGGCTTGTTCAGAACTCTTGGGGCAAGAATTGGGGCAACGATGGACGTTGCATTATTCCTTACGATATCGTCATACGCGAAAAGTTTCAGGTCATCGACGAATACTCGGAAAACGAACGGAAGAAGAGAATAGCCGAACTTGAAAACAGCAACAATGAGCTGCGTAAGCAGATTTCCGCACTCAACGAAAGAATACGCACTCTCAATGAAAGTCTTGACGGACTCGACTGTTATAAGAAGCTTACGGACGAGCAGAAAAAGCAGATAGCCGAGCTTACCAAATGTCTTAAAGAAGCAAACGAGAAAACCGCCGAGCTTATGGAAACGATCGAAAGACAGCAGAAAGAACTTGAAACGCTGAAAAATGAGCTGATTGAAATAAAGAAGCCTTTCAGCTCGCCCGTCGGTCAGTTTTTCGCAAAGATAATAAATGCGATACTCAGCGTTTTGAATTACATATTCAACAAAAAGTAAGGAGGGACAACGCATATGTCAATAAATAGTTATATCTCCCAAAAAATAATCGGGGGGGGGCATAACCCATAAATTGCCCCCCCGCGCCTCTGAAAGCGAGGCGACGGGTAATGAGTAAAACAGCTATTCGTTTCTAAAAAATAAATTGTATCACAAAAAGAGGCACGGTTTTTCCGTGCCTCTTTTATTTTATGTTGTGTGGATTATTGAGCATTATGTTCGGCTGTTTGTGCGTTCAATTCATTTTTCATGATATCATATATCTTTTCGACATCAGGGAACATTAGGTTACGATTCGAATGGTATAAAGACAAAACTTCTTTTGCATTGGAAATTATATTTTGCGAAAGCCCCATATGTATATTAACACTTGCACCACCGATTGTATGCTCGTGGTCAACATATTTTTCAATAATCGGGAACATGTTTTGAATCAGAAACGCGCTGTCTTTGCCGCCAAAATTTCCGATGACAATAGTATTGCATTTTCCGTACTTGAAAATTTTATCTTTAATGATTTTCTGATACTTTGCTATTCGCGAGCTTTGAGGAATTGCCCAATAGATTCCTTTCGTGTGGGGGTCTGCAAAGAAGAAGAAATGCGGTCTATAAGCTCCGTTTTCTTTGTTTGTCATCAATTTGCTATCGTTGACTAACAAGAAAAATTCGTCTTTGATATGATAGGATTTCCCGATTTCAACATCCATTGTTTCAACATTTCCTTTCAAGAGAAATCCCCTACCCATTAAAGAGTAGGGGACAAAATTTACATACCGAATAATTTATACCCCGCACCACCGGCAAGCGGTAAACATTTGCGAACTGAATAATTTATATCCCGCGCCATCAGCAAGCGGCAAACATTTTCTTTTTTAGCTCCCACTTGACGGTAGGGTACACCGATGCTTCAAGATAGTGTTCCTATCTTGTGCCTTAATTATATATCATAAATGCCGAAATGTCAATGCTTTTCTTTAATAAAATTATAAAAAAATAATGCAAAATAGCCAATGTGGCGGCATTTACGTTATTATTGTATGCTAAAATTGTGCAGTTAGTGACTGTTTTGCGATTTGCCAGAAATTTATCCCGCAAGTTTTTCGGTGCGCTGTTCTGCCTTGTCAAATATCGAATTGCCCTTTGTAGCCGACGATGACGGCACAAGACGCGATATATATATTTCCGTCGTTTTTATGTCGCTGTGTCCGAGCAATGCCGAGATGTCCTCCACCGGAAGACCTTGCAGAAGCGCAAACGACGCATAAGCGTGACGGAGCGCGTGTCCTCTGATGTTGTCAAGTCCCGTAACTGCTTTTACATATCTCATTACGGCTTTGGCTATGTCGAAACGGTTCATCGCTTTCCAGCCGCCCTCTCTGCTTTCTGTCCCGAAAAGAGAATCTGCCGCTGTTACCCCCTTGCCTCTGAATCCGCTGTTCAGATAGTCTTGAATTGCTTCTTGCGCCACAGAAGGGAAACTCGTTATCCTTGCTTTATCCCCCTTGCCGGACTGTACCGTTATTGTGCCCTTTTCAAAATCGAGATCCGAAAGAGCAAGCTCCGCTACCTCCGATGAACGCAAGCCCGACGTCATTATCAGTACGACGATTGCTCGGTTACGTGCCTTGTATCTTGACGCCGTGTTATACATTGTATTTGTCGGAGTGTTCGGATCCAAAAGCGCAAGTATCTGTTTCGGCTCAAGAAGCTTTTTCCGATCATAGGGTTTTCTTGTCACTTTCGGCTTTGCCTTTTTGCCTACTGCGTTGCGCTTATATATCTCTACGCCGTCTTCGATCGTCCACGCGAAAAATATCTGCAGCCTTTGCATATACTGTCTGACGGTTGACGCCTTACGCGTTTTAAGCAGCTCATCTTTCCACGCCGCAACCACAAAAGCCGTCGGATCCGCGTCTTTATATTGCGACTTTGCGTAAAACTCCCCGAACATTTCAAGCGCTGTTCTGTAATTGTCATATGTCGTTTCGCTGACTGTTCCGTGTATGACTTTCAGATATAAATCTGTTGCCATTCTGTATTTTTCAATTGCTGTTTGTGCCATCTTTCTTCCTCCTTTTTCTTGTGCGCCGCTGTTCTGCTCCGTTCCTTTGCCGTTCTCGCCCCGAATTTAGCGTTCTGCGCTGTTCTACACCGTTTCCGAGTGTAATTTAACGCGGCAAAAGGGAAACGCCGCTGTTACCCCTTTATTTTCGCCCGCGCTGTTCTGTCAAATTTTTTCGGATTCTGTGCCGGTGAAAACCGTTTGTTCGTTTATCCATTTTGCAGCCCCGCACGGATCCACTACCGCGCGGAGAATTTCGGCGATTGCCAGAAATATTTTTTTCATGCTGTTCTATGTCCTTTCTGCTTGTGTACTATGTGTGCCGCTGTTACCTCTGCGGGGGATTTTGCTTCCGTTATCTCCCGCGCGTTTTTCTGTTGTGCCATTTTGCAATCATCGCAGAAGCTGAACCGCGCACCGGTGCATTTTCTCCCGTCGATATAGCAGCACGCCGAAGCTGGTCTGTTCGCTGTCGTTTTCTCCATCTGTCGCGCCTCTGCGCCCGTGTGTCGCTGTTCTACGCCTTTACTTTGTAGAATGTTTCGAATGGTCGGAAGCATTGCTGCACCTCGCTCCAGATTAAAAGCTTCAGCGGCACGATCTCTTTGTGCGCGTCTATCCATTCATATGCCTCTTTGTCCGATTTGAAGCCGGCTTTATGAAGTATTTCGCCGCTTTCTGATATATAACTGATTCTAAACATTTTGTTTTTCCTTCCTGCGGGGTTTTGCCGCCCCGCTCGGCTGTTCTGTTCTGTTCTATACGATGTTAAAAACGCCTGTTTCAAATGCCGATTTGAATATCCGCGCTGTTCTGTGATTTGTCGCGTATATTTGCGTGTGCTTTTTTCTTCTGAATAACCGCCGTAAAAACTTCATTTTGTGCCGCCTCCGTTTACGCTACCGAGCCGAGCGGGAACGCCTTCCCGATCTCCTCATAGCTTGTGAAAATGTGCGCCGCTCCGCTTTTATATGCCTCGTAACCGTTCCGGAGTGCTTCGGCGATTGCGTCGCTGTCGTATTTCCCGCGGTATTGCTCCCGGTATCGCGCCAGATTTTCAAGCACTTGTTCAAGATCCGCCCAGCTATAACCGGCAAAGGCGAAGTTATACGCGATTTTTTGTTCTGCGCTGCAAATGTTTATATCTATATTTCGGATTTTATGCAATTTCATTTTTTCGCTCCTGTTCTGTTCTGTCTTGTCTCCGCTTTGCCTTCGGCGGGCTGCTCAGCCCGCCAGAAGTTCCCGCGCAAGGTTGATCCCGCGCTGACGGTCTCGCCTGTAAAGCTCTTGTATGAAAAATTGCTTTGTTATTCTGTTCGGCGCTTCTCGCGCAAGCTGTTCTATGTCGTCATCGTCTGCCATAAGTAAAAGCGCGTTGATCTCGTTTGCCTCTTCCGCGATCCGCTTTTCTTTCGCCGCTCTGATCGCCTTTGTCGCCTCCGCTGTTCTGTCTGCGTCCAGAACGTAAACCGGGCGCGCGTAGCTTTCGAGCTTCTGCGCGAATTTCGCAAGGTCCGCGCGGATCTCTTCATCCGTCGGATCGCCGGGCTTCTTTTCTGTATAGCTTTTATAACTTGCGGCAAATGCTTTTATATGTTCGATGATTCCGCCGTCACCGTCGCCGAAGTCCTGCCGCCCTTCGTAGGTGTCCGGCTCGCCTGCGTCGTTTGTGAAGTGAATTATAAAACTTGTTTTATCGTACCAGCCGAGAAAGTCAAATTTTTCGCGGTCGCTGTTCTGTCGGCTGTCAAGCAGCTTGAAAAGCTCATCGGCTGCTTTGATTGAAAGCTTGCGCCCGCTGCCGTCCTCTGCGCCAAGTTCAAGGCGATTTATAACCGGGCTTTCGCTCCATTCAATGATCACATACGGCGCGCCGGCTTTCGGCTCGCTGTCGCTTTCAACGATCGCGCGCGCTTCTTCCGTTAAAGCCGCGAAATATTCAGCGGCTGCGGCTCTGTCCTGCTGCTCTTTTTCTTCTCTTGCTTTGCGTTCTGCTTCTCTCTGCGCTGCCTGTTCTTCTTCCGTCGGCATAAGCGCCGCGGCCCTGTACCAATTCCAGCCGTCGGAAATATATTCGCCCTTGTCGTCAAATTTGATTTTTGCGCGCTTCGGCTCGCTGTCGCCGCGTCTGTTCTTTTCGCAATAGGTGACAAAGCAGGCGGATCGATCTTTTATTTCGATTTCTGTTATATATTCGCTGTCGTATCCGTCATCGCAATAATGTTTATCGTAGTAACTGCGGCCGATCTCAAAACGGGGAAGATCCGGATCCGCGTTCCTTCTGTTCGCTTCCTGTTTGGCTTTCTGTTCTGCGTCAAAGGCTTTGTTTGCCGCTCTGCGCTTCATGTGCTCGGCAATGTATGCATCCGCTGCCGCTTCCGTCTTGAAATAATAAGCGGCGTAAGGCTTGGCGGCTGTTCCGTCAAAAATTTTTATATATGTTCTGTTGCCTGCTGTCATCTTTCCCGCTACGCTGTCCGCCTCCGGGTATTCTGTCACCGTGTAGCCCTCCAGCGCTTCCGCTCTCATCTGGGCGCGCTCTTCTTTTGCCTGTCCGTCAGCTGCTGAAGGATGTTGCAAAGGAGTTTGAAAAATGATCGAATGCAGATAGCTTCTGCGCGGTAAGAAATACGGAATAGGCACTACAAGCGACCGGACGTCGCTTTTCCGTCATTGAGAAAAACGCTGTCCGTTCCGTGTAAAACAGCAAACAAAAATGAAAACGATTGCAGAATATTTTAATAAAGGAGTAAAATAAAATGATTGATAACGTACTTACAAGAAGACAGGCGTCTTTGAAACTCAGAATTACGGTAAAGGCGCTCATTTCAATAGGAATAACAGCACTTGCTGTTGTTCTTCCGCAAATAGCTCATCTTGCCGTTGGCGCAAGTGCCGGAATAATGCTTTTGCCTATGTATTTACCCGTTCTTCTCGGCGGATGCTTGCTCGGTGCAAAGTGGGGCGTTGCGATAGGCATTCTTTCTCCGCTTGCAAGCTTTTTTATAACTTCTATGCCTGCTGCTGCCAGACTGCCTTTTATGATGGCTGAGCTTGCAGTGTTTGCGCTTATAACGGGACTTTTCTCCTCCGCAATTCAGAAAAATGCTTGGATGGCTTTTCCGGCGGTTATTCTGGCTCAGGTCTGCGGAAGAGCGTTCTTTATGCTTTCGGTAGTTATGTTCGGAAAATTCGCAGGTCTTGCTTCGGCTATGATATGGGGACAGATAAAAACCGGTTTTGTGGGACTTGCCGCCCAGGCGGTGATCGTTCCGCTTATGGTAGTTGCACTTTTCCGCGTTCTTGAAAAGGACAAAACAAATGACTGATATCGAGCTTGCAAAAGAGAATCTTTCCGGACATACTCTTGCGCTTTGCAAAGACGGAAATATAATAACGAGCGATAAGCGCGGAGTTGCACCTATGGTCGATTTTCTGAGAGAAGGACACGACCTTTCCGGATATTCCGCTGCGGATAAAGTTATCGGAAAATCGGCGGCGATGCTGTTTATAAAAGCGGGAGTAAAGAATATTTTTGCCGGTGTAATATCGGAATGTGCCGAAAAGCTTCTTTTGGCTTACGATGTGGAAGTAAGTTACGGCGAAAAAACAGAGCGCATTATGAACCGCGACAAAACGGGACTTTGTCCTATGGAAAGCACGGTATTCGATATTGACGATATCGACGTCGGAGTTGCGGCGATAGAACGGAAACTTGACGAAATGCGAAAGAGAAGCTGAAGCCGGAGACAAATTCAAGAAAATAAACAGCCTGCCGCAAAATAATTTTGCGGCAGGCTATTGACATTCTGAAAAAAATATATATAATGTGAAAAGATTTTTTTGTGGGAGGAGCTTTTATGAATAAGCAAAAGGGCTTTTTTTCACAGCTTTCACAGCCTATGGATCTTACTTTGGGAACACCGTGGAAGGTGATTCTAAAATATTCCGCTCCTATAATAATATCGTATCTTCTTCAGCAGATATATGTTCTTACCGACGCAATAATATGCGGGCAGGTGCTTTCGTCTCCTGAAGTCGCAGGCGTAAACGATACGTTTCCGCTTACATTTATATTTCTTCAGTTCGCGTTCGGATGTACTGCCGGATTTTCGGTTATAACCGCAAAATTCGTAGGTCAGAACGATCCTGCCGGGGTGAGAAAGTCATTTGCCGCACAGATATACCTTTCTGTAGGCATATCGGCGTTGCTTACAGTAATTTCGATAGTTCTTCTGCCGTGGCTTTTGGGAATAATAAACGTAACGGAAGCCAACAAAGAAGTATATGATGCCGCATACAGCTATTGCTTTGTGATATTCATAGGAATAATAGCGCAGATGGGATATAACTTCATCTGCGGAATACTTCGTGCCTATGGAGATTCGGTAACGCCGCTTATATTTCTTGTAATTTCCACTGCGCTGAACGTTGTGCTGGATATAGTATTGCTTTCTGTTTTCAAAATGGGGCCTTCCGGCGCGGCGATAGCTACCGTGCTTGCACAGTTTATCAGCGTTATTGCCTGCTCGGCTTACACATTTATAAGATATAAAGAACTTCGTCTGAGAGTAAAGGATTTCAAGGTTGATTTTGCTTCGCTTATGATGCATATAAAGCAGGGAATTCCGCTCGGACTTCAGTTCTCGGTGCTCGCGGTAGGCGTTATAGTTATGCACGGAGCTGTGGTGGAATTTGATCTTACGCCGAACGGAACAATGACTGTCGGAACACCCGCCCAGAACGGCTACGGCGCGGGAAGCAAGCTTATAAATTTCCTTATGGCGGCCTTCAACGGACTTGGCTCGGCGATACTCGGATTCAACGCGCAGAACTACGGGAAAAGAGATTATGACAGAATAAAGCGCGGAACGGTTCAGACGCTTATCATTATGGTTATTGTATCTCTGATCTGCCTTGCCGGCGGACTGTTGCTTTCGATAAACGGCGCATATCAGTATATTTTTATGAGCGCCGATAAGGTCTCTTCGGAGACTATACGATTCGGGAATATATTCCTGTATGTTGATATAGCGTTTTACGTTGTGCTCGGTTTTCTTATAGTGGTGAGAAGCGCCGTGCAGGGAATATTCCTTCCTGCGTATGTTCTCGGCGCCGGTGTTGCCGAGCTTACGGCGAGGGTTCTGATATGCTCGTTTTTGCCGCAGATAATAAACGGCGCACCCATTGACTCCGGCGCTTCGTCGCTTGCATTTGCCGCAGTATGCTTCGGAGATCCGGGCGCTTGGATATTCGCTTCGGCGTTGCTTATAATCCCGTTTGTAAAATATATAATACGTAAAAAATACAAGAAAACGTTCTGATATATAAAAACTCCGCGGCCGGCGGAGTTTTTTGGTGCGGAAATGCTCTTGAAAAAAACATGGATATATGATATAATCATAAAAAATACGATCCGAAGAAATAAAAATCGGAAGAGAGTACGGAATGATAGTCGAATGCGACAGTGGTAAACTTACATTTCAGGAAACGTGATATATAAGCTTCATATGCATATGATTTTGGAAGGAGAAATATATGAACAACAGAAAAGAAAGAAAAAAAGTAATTAAAGAGTTGCTTGATATAACGGATAAAGAATTTACCGATGAAGAACTGATACATCAGCTGACGATGACGGAGATTGTCGAGAACACGAATAAAGACGAAAAAAACACATTCGGCCAGAGAGCTGCCGATGCGGTTGCACGCTTTGCGGGAAGCTGGGCGTTTATATTCAGCTTTATTGCCGTTATGATTGTCTGGATGGCGCTTAATATATTGCTGGCAAGCGATGCATTTGATGCATATCCGTTTATTTTGCTCAATCTTGTGTTATCGTGTATAGCGGCGATACAAGCTCCTCTTATAATGATGAGTCAGAACAGACAGGAAGCCAAGGACAGAAAGCGGGCCGAAAACGACTATCGTATAAATCTTAAAAACGAACTTATCATAGACGATCTTCACAAAAAGACGGACGAGCTTCTTGAAGGTCAGAAAAAACTTATGAAGTGTATAGAAGAGCTTGAAGCGAAAATGCAACCTGATCAGAAAGAAAACTGATGAAAGTTTGATGTCATACAAAAAAGACGGCGGACACTGTCTTTTTGTTTTATTTAATTTATTGTGTTGTATTCTGTTTTATACGCGCTGTAATAGTCTTCGCGCGGGATGTATTCCGTTTCGCTTTTCGAAAATGTTGAAGAAGCGTCGCCCGTATATGAGATTATTTCGTTTTCCGGAGTGATAAACATAAGCCACATATCGCCGAGCGCTATAGCTATCGTTCCGTCCTTTGAAAGTGCTTTTGTTATATCGTTGTGACTGATACCGATTGTATGCTGAACCTGAAGCTTTCCGGTAAGGCCGCGGAAAATTTCAAGGAATGATGTCACTTTTCCGTCAGTTATAACGGGGACTACATAAACACCGAAGTTCATATAGTTTCCTTTCTCGGTCACGGAGAGCAAATAAAAGCCCTTTGAAGCGATCCGCGCATCTTTGCTGTCACATGCGGCAACCATACTGATACCGGTCCTCTTTATCGCTTCGTCTATTTCAGACTGCGGAAACGGCTGTCCGGAATAAATTATTTTGCTTATCGTCGGAACAAAAGCAATATCGCCTCCGCATTGATTTTTGCCTGAGGTATTAGCTTTTGCGACGGCAAAAATTCCCGTTGCCGCTATTGCGAGCGCCGCGCATGCGGCTATTATTTTGTTTATCCGGAATTTGTTTTTTTGCGGTTTTTCATATGCGACGGATGGAAGATCGACTTCGCCTATCGCTTTGAAGATTTCTTCTTTTTTCATACGGTAAATCCTTTCTCATAAAGGTAAGCTCTGAGTTTTTTTCTTGTGCGCGAAAGCACGGCTGAGACGCTGTTTTCGCTCATCATATGTTTTTTTGCAATCTGTTTTACGGAATTTCCGAAATAGTATCTTTCGATGAAAAAATTTTTTTCGCGGAAGGAAACGGAAGCAAGGAAATATGTTATAGCCGACCCAAGTTCTTTTGAGGAATATTCGGATTCTGTATCCGTAACAGAAGGAATACATTCTTCAAGCTCGCTGAGAAGCGATGCAAAGCTTTCGCGCTTTTTGGTATGCGATTTTTCGTATTTGTCAAACGCAAGATTTCTTGTGATCTTTGCAAAGAAAAGCTTCAGTACAGACGGCTTTGCCGGCGGAATACTGTTCCATGCGCGAAGCCATGTGTCGTTTACACATTCTTTACTGTCCTCTTCGCTTTCAAGAATGTTGTTTGCGACGGCAAAGCAATATTTCCCGTATTTTTCATCCGAAGCCGAAACGGCTTCTTCGTTTCTTTCAAAATACAGAGAGATTATTTTTTCATCGTTCAAATCGGACTGCCTCCTTTTGCTGTTCTGTAAGGACCTTACACAATATAAGACGGTAAAAAGAAGTTTTTCTGACGGTATTATATCATAAAATTGTTTTAAGGCGGGACATATATTGACTTTTGTCTCTTTTTGAAATATAATAACTGAGTATACTGAGAAAGGTGCTTTATAATTTTTATGAAGAAATCATTCAAAATACTTGCCATAGGCAACAGCTTCAGCTGCGATTCGTACGAATACCTTTACAGAGTTGCGGACAGCATGGGAGAAAAAAATATCGTGCTCGGAAATCTTTTCATTCCGGGCTGCACGGTTGATATACACAGTGCAAACGCCCTTTACGGTGCGCCTGTATATCAGTATTTCAAAAATACGGACGGACAGTGGAAATCCACAATGTTTGCAACCATAGAAAAGGCAATAAAGGAAGAAGATTGGGATGTTATAACGATGCAACAAGGCAGCGGATCAAGCGGTATGCCCGACGCCTTTTCGAATCTCGGACTTCTTGTTGATTGCGTAAATAAAATAAAACCCGAAAAAACAAAGCTTATGTGGCATATGACATGGGCGTATCAGGGCGACAGCAATCACGGCCATTTTGTGCGTTACGATCATGACCAGATGAAAATGTATAACGCTATATGCTCATGTGTTCAGAATCAGGTGCTTGCTGTAAAGGATATTACGGGAGTAATTCCTTCCGGAACTACGATACAGAACCTCCGCGCGGGCTATATGGGTGATACGCTCACCCGCGATGGTTTCCACCTTTCGATTCCCGTAGGAAGATATGCGGCGGCTGTAACGATGTATTTTGCCATAACGGGCAAAGATGTTTCAAAGCTTCGTTGCGATCTTTCCGGACTTGTAAGCAGAAAAGATCTTGCCGAGATAAAGACATGTGTGGCAGACGCACTGAAAACACCGTTTGAAATTACAAAAAGATAATGATAAAGCAATACATAGGAGATAAAAAATTTTACAGAACCGTTCTTGCAATAGCTATACCGATAATGCTTCAGAACGGAATTACAAACTTCGTAAGCCTGCTTGACAATATTATGATAGGCAGGGTAGGCACGCTTGAGATGACAGGCGTCGCAATTGCGAATCAGCTCATATTCGTATTCAACCTGTGCATTTTCGGAGCGCTTTCCGGCGCGGGAATTTTCGGAGCACAGTTTCACGGTAAAGACGATGTTGACGGCGTGCGCAACACGCTGCGATTCAAATTCATCATATGTCTTGTGCTGGTATGCGTCGGCACAGCTGTGCTGTACTTCTTCGGAGAAGACCTTATAACGCTGTACCTTAAAGGCGAAGGTGCGGCAGAGGATGCGGCGGCTTCGCTCGGGTTTGGGCGCTCATATATGAACATAATACTTATAACTTTTCTACCTTACGCGATAGCACAGGCGTACGCAAGCACGCTGAGAGAAACGGGAGAGACTGTTCTTCCGATGGCGGCGGGAATAGTTGCTGTGCTTGTAAACCTTTTCTTTAATTATGTGCTTATTTACGGTCACTTCGGCGCACCGGCAATGGGCGTTGAAGGTGCGGCGATCGCTACTGCGATTTCGCGTTTTGCCGAGCTTGGAATTGTCGTTGCCGCAACTCATCTGAAAAGTGCAAAATATACTTTTGCCAAAGGACTTTTCAAGACTCTTCGGGTTCCTGCGGAGCTGAGAAATCAGATACTTGCAAAAGGCACTCCTCTTATGATAAACGAAGGGCTTTGGTCGGGCGGAATGGCGATGCTAAATCAGTGCTATTCGATGCGCGGACAAAGCATTATGGCTTCAATAAATATAACTTCCACGCTGTGGAACGTTATGAGCGTTGCGTTTATGGCGCTCGGTTCGACCGTCGGGATAATAATCGGTCACAGGCTCGGAGCGGGAGACGTTGAAGGAGCAAAGAGCGACGATAAAAAGCTTATCGCATTTTCCGTTTTCTCCGCGATGATTGTCGCAGGACTTTATGCACTTGCTTCAAAATTCTTTCCGTTGCTTTACAACACAACAGACGATGTAAGGTTGCTTGCGGCGAAATTCATATGCGTCGGTGCGATATTTATGCCGTTTGACGCTTTCGTCCACGCTTCATACTTTACGCTGCGCGCCGGCGGAAAGACTTTTATCACATTCCTGTTCGACAGCGTATTCATTTGGGTTGTATCGGTACCTGTGGTATATGTTTTAAGCAGATTTACCCCAATACCGATAGTCTGGCTGTATGCCTGCTGTCAGGCATTGCAGCTTATAAAGTGCGTGATAGGATTTATTTTAGTCAAAAAGGGCGTATGGATAAACAATATTGTTGCGGATGGAGAGAAAACTCTTGCCGAGTAGCAATTTTGTCGAAAAAAGACGAAAAAATTTTTGTTGAAAATGCCTATAACATTTTCGCCCGAAATATGTTATAATTAAAATACAAACACGATCAAGCTGAAAATTGCGGCTTGCAAACATGGAACCGTTTTGCGCTCTGTTTGCGGGCCGTTTTTTCGGTTATTCCGAAAAACGGGTGAAAAGGAGGCTTTTTTATGACACCGGATATAGGGACGAACGTCGTCTACGGAACGAGCGGAGTATGCTCGGTAATCGATATACGCGAGGAAGACTTCGGAGGCGGAAAGAAACTTTATTATGTTCTCAGACCGCTCGGGAAACATTCAACCGGCACCGATATTTTTGTCCCCGCGGACAATGAACGCCTTTTGGGAAAGATAAAAAACGTCCTGACGCCGCAGGAGATATATGAGCTTATCGATATTGTTCCGGAAGAACATGTGGAGTGGATAGACGACAGCAGAACTCGCGGAATAAAATTTGAATCCGTTATAGCCGGAGGCGACAGAAGAGAACTTATTGCGTTTACAAAGGCTACCTACAACAAAAAGCACGAGCTTTCAAAGCAGGGTAAAAAGCTCAGCATTGCCGACGAGCGTTTTATACGTGCTGCGGAAAAGATGCTCTTTGAAGAATTTGCATTTGCTTTTGAAATAGAGCAGAGCGAGGTTCGGCCTTTCATCACAAAGCAGATAAAGTGCAGGGAAAAAGAAAGTGTCTGAGAAAAAAATAAAGCCTCCGGATAAAGTCCGGAGGCTTTTGAATTTATATCTTTATTTTTTCCTGTTCTGCTGCATTAAGAACAAGTGTGGCGAGAATATCGGATATCTTTTCCATTGCCTCGCAGGAGGCGAACTCAAATCTCGAATGGAAATTTTCGCCGCCTGTGCAGAAGTTGGGACAGGGAAGCCCCATAAACGAAAGTCTTGCGCCGTCGGTGCCGCCGCGTATCGGAACTATCTTCGGCTCTACGCCGCAGTCGCTCATAGCTTTTTTTGCACGGTCGATTATGAACATGTTCGGTTCGATCTTCTCTTTCATATTGTAATATGAATCAGAAACGGTAAGCTCTATCGTATCGCTGCCGTATTTTTTGTTAAGTGCCGAAGCTATATCGGAGAACTGTGCTTTTTTTGCTTCAAATTTTGCTCTGTCGTGATCGCGGATTATATAATAAAGCTCGGCTTTTTCAATTCCGCCGGAAATCGACGCAAGATGATGGAATCCTTCATAGCCTTCGGTTTTTTCGGGAACTTCGTCCGGCGGGAGCATTGAATTGAACTCGCATGCGATGACTGAAGCATTTTTCATTTTGTTTTTTGCGGAGCCGGGATGAATTGAAACGCCGTTAATCTTTATGTGTGCGCCCGCCGCATTGAAGTTTTCATATTCAAGCTCTCCGAGCGTTCCGCCGTCAACGGTGTAAGCGTAATCTGCGGCAAAGCCGGCAACATCAAAGTGATTTGCTCCTCTGCCTATCTCTTCGTCCGGTGTAAAGCCTATCTTGACCGTGCCGTGAGGTTTTCCGGAGGAGATAATCTTTTCTATTGCCGTCATTATTTCGGCAATCCCCGCTTTGTCATCCGCACCGATGAGCGTCGTACCGTCGGAGACGATAAGATGCTGACCTTTATAATTTTCAAGGTACGGATAGTCTGCGGTGCGCATAACTATATTTTCTTTTTCATTCAAGAGAATATCACCGCCGTTATAATCGACGATACGCGCTTTTATGTCTGTGTCAGATGCTTCGGGCGATGTATCCATGTGGGATATAAGTCCTATTGTATTTATCTCTTTGTCGCAGTTTGACGGAAGAGTTGCGTAAACGTATCCGAAGCAGTCGACGCGCGCGTCCGAAAGTCCTGCCGCTTTAAGCTCGGTGCAAAGCGCTTTGGCAAGCTCGAGTTGCTTTTTTGTGCTGGGGACAGTATAGCTCGACTCATCTGACATTGTGGGGTAAGCTACATATTTCAAAAATCTTTCATATGCTTTCATAATACTACTTTTATCCTTTCGGTTGATTTTACTCTTTCATAATATATCAAGAATCAAATAAAATCAATATGCGACGCTGAATTTGCACGCGCTATGGCAATACGGCTTTTCAAAAACTAAAATTATTACAAAAAAATGTTGACAACACCGTTTGTTTGTGATAATATATATAAGCCGCTTTGAGCAAAACACGGAGGGATATCGAAGTGGTCATAACGAGGCGGTCTTGAAAACCGTTTGTCCGCAAGGGCGCGTGGGTTCGAATCCCACTCCCTCCGCCATTATTTTTAATATCTAAAGCAAGAATTCGGAGAAGTACTCAAGAGGCCGAAGAGGCGCCCCTGCTAAGGGTGTAGGTCGGGTTTACCGGCGCGAGAGTTCAAATCTCTCCTTCTCCGCCAGAAAAAGGCAACCGCAAGGTTGCCTTTTTGCTATTTATTTTTCTTTTTTCTGTAACGAAGAAAGTCGTAAACGATCAGCGCCGTGCAGCCGAGCAGGATAAGTACCACTATTGCGATTGCGCAATTGCGGAAAAATACCTGAGGCAGAACGCGGATTATTTCGTCGGTGTTGTAATCGAAGAGCCAATTTTCTTTTCCCGGAAAGAATATTTTATGGAATATGACGAAAGCGGCGTCAAAGTCCGACGCGGCGAGGATTGCTATAACGGCAAAGCTGACAGAAAGCAATATTCCGCCCCAAAAAGTACATCCTCTGCCGAGAGGGCGGACGGGAACTATATTTTTCTTTCGCAGAATGAGACACATTATCAGAATCAGCAATGAAACGGAAAGCACTGCAAAGTCAAGGCGGAACAGCTTTGCGCAGTCTGCAAAGTGTGATTTTCCGGATTCCGACCAACGCAGCACTCCGGTGCCGAACGGCGTTCCGAGAAGACAAAAGCTTATCATTTCGTCAAATGCACAAAGGATCTCGTTTTCTGTCCACGGGGTTCCTTCACTGAGATTAAGCACTTTAAGATGTATAGCATAAAAAGGACGGCTGAGCAGAAGAACTGTAGCTATTGCTCCCGTCAGTACGAGCAGAGCAAAAGCAACGGTAAGCACGCAAAACAAAAGTTTACTTCGTTTTTTCATTATGATCTCCTTTGCGACGAAAGCACAATCAACACCTGAGACGGAAGATAAAATGCCCACATCAGAATCTGTATTATTGAAACGACTGTACCCGACACTGGAAAAGGGAAAGTAATATTGCTGAGTCCTACGCATATATCACAACAGACGAAAAGCCAAAGCCCAACAGAAAAAAGGCGGTTTTTTGCACTTATACTTTCGATGGCGTTGCATAAAAGCTGCGGAAAATAGAAAGAAATAAGGGCGTTAAGCACGCTGATTTCGACGGCGAAAGAGACCGCGAGCATCGCTCCGCTGAGCAGCAGACGAAGAATAAGAAGCGGTTTTTTGGCTCGCATCCGGTGCAGTCGAAGAGCGTATATTATCTGCACGGGGCAGAACAGTGCAACGCCTATTACATAAAAATTATCAAGCACGAGAAGGAAAAGATCGGCACAGACGGTGAAAGCAAGTGCCAAGGCGACGTATTTTCCGCCTTTTTCCGAAATGCCGGAAAGGCTCACAAGAAAGCAAATAAGCACGGAAGCATACTTGAGCACTGTGCTTACGTTTGAAAATCTGTTGCATATGTCGCACACAAGGAAAGCAATATAAAGTGCCGCCTCTGCCGCGACAAACATCGAAAGAAACACTTTGCGCTTTGTCATAGCCGCTCCTTTCGCGAAAGTGCATTGTATATCATTATTATAACAGACAGAAGAGGAAATACAAGCGCAAAGGGTCAGATTTATCTGCAAATTTTATGCACTCGGCATATTGCACGGTTTTTTTGCATGTGGTATAATTAAAGCAATGAAAGCATAAGGTGGGGAAATTTATATGGATATATGGGAGCATTTGTATCTTAAAGCAAAGGAACTTTACTGTCCTGCGGAGGTTTCACCGTTTGTTTATGCGCATCATGTTGTATGTGCGCTTGAAAGCGAAAACGGAGAGATATTCACGGGCTTTTGCATAGAGAGTTGCAGCGGAGTTATGAATTTGTGTGCGGAAAGAGTCGCCGCGCTGAATATGTATATGAGCAGCGGGCAAACGGTAATAAAACGTCTTATTGCTTTCAGAGACAAAGCACCGTATGGAGAAGGAAGCGGTATGCCGTGCGGGGCCTGCAGGGAGTTTCTTATGCAGCTTTCGAGCGAAAACAGGAACACCGAGATAATGGTTGATTACGACAGCAGAAAAACTGTAAGACTCGGAGAGCTTGTTCCCAAATGGTGGGGAGAAGAAAGATATAACGAAGAATCGAAATGAGCATTTTCGCTATTGAAAAGAATACGGAAGCGAGGAACATATATGTCACAGATAACAAAACATGCGCTGGAAGCGTCGCTGAAAAATATCCTTCTCAAAAAGCCGCTGAATAAAATCACGGTAAAGGATATAGCGGACGATTGCGGAATAAACCGTATGACATTTTATTATCACTTCAAGGATATATACGATCTTGTCGAATGGTCATGCATAAACGACGCCAGCAAAGCGCTCAGTGACCAGAAAACCTATGATACTTGGGAAAATGGGTTTATTCGGATATTCAATGCCGTAAGGGAAAACAAGCCATTTATAATGAATGTTTACCGATGCGTGAGCAGAGAACGTGTGGAGCAGTATCTTAATCCGCTTACTGACAGTCTGCTCAAAGGAGTTGTGGAAGAAAAAGCAAACGGGATGACCGTAAGGGAAGAGGACAAGGACTTTATCGCCAAAGTATATTCATATATATTTGTCGGCATCATGCTCGACTGGATAGGCGACAATATGAAGGCTGATCCCGAAGCGCTTGTAAAAAAGCTTGCGCTCGTTATACACGGAGATGTAAGCTCGGCGCTTGAAAGATTCAGGACTGACAAAAACAAATAAAAATTTATCATAAACGTCGATTTGATTAAATTTTTTACACATTCATCCCCTGTGACGGAATTTTTGTCACGGGGGTTTTTCTGTCTATTGTAAAGGCTTTCAAAACGGATATAATAAGGTCAGAAAATAAAAAAAGCAAACCGACAAGGAGGGTTTGATAATGTATTATTCAGCAGGAACTTATGAATCTTTTGCTCGTCCGGAAAAGCCGGAGGGCGTTGACAGAAAATCGGCGTACATCATAGGCACGGGACTTGCGGGGCTTTCCGCAGCGTTTTATCTTGTTCGTGACGGTCAGATGAAGGGTAAGCATATTCACCTTCTCGAAAAGCTTGAGCTTGCTGGCGGCAGCTGTGACGGGCGCAAAGATATAACAAAGGGCTTCTATATGAGAGGCGGCAGAGAAATGGACAACCATTTTGAGTGTATGTGGGATATGTTCAGAGATGTGCCTTCGATAGAGACGCCGAACGTTTCCGTGCTTGACGAGTATTATTGGCTCAACAAGCACGATCCCAACTATTCGCTTTGTCGTGCTACGGTAAATCGCGGAGAGGACGCTCACACAGACAAAAAATTCACCCTTGACAAGGAATCGGCAATGGCGCTTTCCAAGCTGTTCATCACTCCCGAAAAAGATCTTGAGGATAAAAAGATATCGGAAGTGCTTCCCGAATCGTTTTGGAATACGAACTTCTGGCTCTATTGGCAGACGATGTTCGCTTTCCAGCGTTGGTCAAGTGCACTTGAAATGAAACGTTATCTCTGCAGATATGTCCATCATATCGACGGACTTCCCGATTTCAGCGCACTTCGTTTTACAAAGTACAACCAATATGAAAGTATGATCCTTCCGCTTGTTAAATATCTTGAAAATCACGGTGTAAATATAGAATTCGGCATGGACGTAAAGAACGTTATAATTGATACCGAAGGCGATAAAAAGGTTGCAAAGCAGATAGTTTATGTAAAAGACGGCAAGGAGCAGACGATAGATCTTATAGAGGATGATCTTGTGTTTATTACAAACGGTTGCTGCACCGATACTTCGTGCTATGGCGATCAGACGCATGCTCCCGACCTTTCCGGCATAGAAAACGGCAAGGGCGAATCGTGGGATATGTGGAAGGCGATCGCCGCACAAGCCAAACACGGCGAATTCGGCAATCCCGAAGCGTTCTGCAGCGACACAGACGCTACAAATTGGATGAGCGCAACGGTTGAAACTTCAAACGAAGAAGTAATACGCCATATTATGAACATTTGCAAGCGTGATCCGCGCGAAGGCAAGGTTACAACGGGTGGTATAGTTACGGTTAAAGACAGCACTGATAATTGGTACCTCTCGTGGACGATAAACCGTCAGCCGCAGTTCAGAGAACAGGATAGAAATACCGTACTTGTATGGCTTTATTCTCTTAATACAAACAAAGAAGGTAACTATGTAAAGAAAGCTATGCGCGACTGTACGGGTGAAGAAGTCTGCCGCGAGTGGCTCTATCATATAGGCGTTCCGGAAGACAGAATAGAAGAGCTTGCAAAGAACGCCTGCAACACAACAACGTGTTATATGCCTTACATCAACGCATTCTTCCAGCCGAGAAAAGAGTCCGACCGTCCGAAGGTTGTTCCCGACGGAGCTGTGAACTTTGCATTCCTCGGTCAGTTTGCCGAGACTCCCCGCGATACTATCTTCACAACGGAATATTCTATCCGCACAGGTATGGAAGCTGTCTATACGCTTCTTGATGTCGATCGCGGAGTACCGGAAGTGTGGGGAAGCAAGTATGACGTCCGCGAGCTGCTTCGTGCTTGTTATTATGCTATAGATAAAAAGCCCATAACGGATATAAAGCTTTCATTTGCCGAAAAGGAAGCACTCAAGCTTGTGCTTAAGAAAGTTAAGGGCACAGATGTTGAGCTTTTGCTCAAGGAGAGTGGACTGATAGAACAATGAGCTTTTATCCTTGCGGTGATAAAACCTTCGGGGGAAAACGGTAAGTTTCACGGCAAGATAATAAAAAAATAAAGAAAAAAACGTGCGTCCGCAGGATACAAATCCTGCGGACGCACGTTTTGTATATTTCCCAAAATATTCATAACGCACAAATCAATTGTGCAATTTGACGATAAAACTAAAAAAATAATCAAGAAAACCGTCAAAACATTCAAAATAAGATTGACAAAGTGTGAACATAATGATATCATTATAATACACAATGAAGATATTATCACCGGACAGGTGTTAATATAAATAAAATTTAAGTTCTTGGAGGCTATATGAAAAGATTAATAGCATTAGCACTTTCGCTTATTATGGTTTTCTCTTGTCTTGCGCTCGTTTCTTGCGGAAAGAAAAAGAGTGAAGTTCAGAAAATCATTGATCAGGCTCAGACAATGACTCTTGAAGAGCTTGCACTCAAGGCTTATGAAGAGTCCAACGGAAAGAAATTCTCCGGCGTAGGTAACTCAAGCCGTGGGGCGACAGCGCTTCCTTTCTTTGTTGAATATGTAAACGAAATCGCTAAGAAAAACGGCAAGGGCGAATACACTCTTGAAGCAGACTGGCAACAGCCGAAAAACAACACGATTTTCGAAATGCTTGATACCGACGCAAAGAAGTCACAGGGACAGTTTTCTATGACTCTTATTCAGGACGGCAATCAGATCGAAAGCAAAATGGTTCAGACAGGTATCCTTGACAGATTCATTCCGAAGGATTGGGCTGAAGCAAACGGCACGACAGCTGAAAAATATAAAGGTTATCTCGCACTTCAGACACTCAACAAAGTATTTATGTACAACTGCACAGGCGACAAAACATACGACAACGTATGGGACTTCGTTGCTGAAGGCGAACACGGTCTGTTTATGGATATCGACTCCGAAGTCGTAGGCAGAAACTTCCTTTATATGCTTACAAAAGATGAGTATGCAAAGAGCCTGAAAGAAGCTTATGATGCTCTCGGCGCAACCGAAAAAGCTTATGTAGACAAGGCTGTATCGGCTGTTGAAGCAAAAGCAACAGAGCTTAAGCTCGGCGAAAACGGCAAGTATGCGCTTGCGTGGATAAAGCTTTGGGTTGAAAGCTACAGCGCTCAGACGGACGACGGTCCTATATGCAATATGCTTGTTGACAAGTCCGCAAAGGATCAGTTCGGACTTCTCGTTTATTCAAAACTCCGTTCGGTAACGGAATCCGACTCCGTTTCAAAGAACAACGTTAAGGTTGCCGCTTATGAAGACGGATACAAGGGATTCGGCGGTTACGGCTATTGCCACTATCTGTTCGTTACGGACAACAGTCCGCTGCCCTGGACAGCTTGCGCTTTCATCGCGTATATGACATGCACGCAGAAGGGCTTCGAAGCATGGGGCAAGGATATAGGCGGTTATTCATCCAACCCCGCAGTTGCAAAAGCGAATGACGAAGCTCATCCCGACCATAAGACGGGCGAAAAAGACGGAAAAACATACGACGTTCTTAAGGATCGCGGCTTTGATTGGTGGGAAAGCAGACTTGCAATTGAGGATCCCGAATACTGTGCAAAGGTTGCGTATACAGTCGGACGTTGGATTGACTCTCTCAAAAAATACGGTAAATAATTGACCTGTTGAACTCCGAACAAACAACCAAATCTAATTATCTGCACGGAGCCGAGATATTTCTCGGCTCCGTGCCGGAGGTTTTATGACAAAGGATACTGTGTCCGAAAGATCGAATGCAAGACGCATACGGTCAAATAAAATAAAAACTTTCTTTATGCAGCCACACAACATAATTCTTGTTGTGATGGGCATTTTGTGTACCATAACCACTGTCGCTCCGATGATAGCGATAGTTGAGGATACGCTCAAGGTCCACAGAGGTACGATAGAGACATGGTGGGCAGGGAAGCCTTCTGGCTACTCATTTGTAAACTACATCGACCTTTTCACGGGAGAGCTTGCGAAAACCAACCTTTGGGATCCGCTTCTTAATACGATTATCGTGGCGTTCTTTTCGTGCGTCGCGGCAATACTTTTCGGCGGACTTTTTGCCTTTCTTGTGACAAGAACGAATCTTAAATGCAAAAAGTATTTAAGTTCGATATTCATTTTTCCGTATATCATGCCGCAGTGGACGTTGGCAATGGTATGGAGAAACCTTTTCAACAGTAATGCGGTGACGCACACGAGCGACGGACTTTTTGCCGCACTTTTCAATATTCATATGCCTTCGTGGTGGTGTCAGGGAATATTTCCGTGCGTCATAGTGCTGGGACTTCATTATTCGGCGTTTGCGTACATTCTTATAGGCGGTATCTTCCGCAATATGGATGCAAACCTTGAAGAAGCCGCGACTATACTTGATACACCGAAGCACAAAATAATGTTCCGTATAACCCTTCCTATGATAAAGCCCGCTATACTTTCTACGGTGCTTTTGGTATTCGGAAGCTCAATGGGAAGCTATCCCGTACCTCATTATCTCGGACTTTCAACACTTTCTACAAAGTATATCAGTATGAAGGGAACGTACACGGGTGAGGCAAGTATACTTGCGGTTATAATGATGCTGATGGGGGTTATAATTCTTATACTCAACCAGCAGAGTCTGAAGAGCCGTAAAAACTACACTACGGTTACGGGCAAGTCCGGTCAGATATCGAAAATTAACCTCGGCAAATCGGGGAAATATATAATAGCGATAATTCTTATAGTATTTACGTTCTTTACAAGTATATATCCGATAATATCGTTCGCATTTGAAACGTTCCTGCCGAATCCCGGAGATTACAGCTTCCTGAAAACATGGAACCCTGCAAATCTCACGACAAAATGGTGGCTGAACAATGACCCGAAGGGCGAATACGGAATGTATGGTCAGCTTGGTATGCTTTACAATTCCACTATATGGTCGGCATACAAGGGAACGATAATCGTATCCGTTCTTTGCGCGCTTGTCGCCGGAACGCTCGGAACGCTGATAGGCTATGCGGTATCCAAAAAGCGCAGAAATAAGTTTGCAAACTATGTAAACAATATAGCGTTTATTCCATACCTGCTTCCTTCAATTGCTGTCGGAATAGCGTTCTTCAAGTTGCTGTGTAACGAATATTTCAGTCTTTATAATACTTACGCACTTCTTATAATCGTAGGAACAGTAAAATATATTCCGTTTGCGAGCCGTTCGTCGCTCAACTCTATGCTTCAGCTCAGCGGCGAGATAGAAGAATCTGCAATAATTCAGGATATACCTTGGATAAAGAGAATGTTCCGCATAATAATACCGATACAGAAAACATCAATTCTTTCTGGATATCTGCTTCCTTTTACAACGTGTATAAGAGAGCTTTCCCTGTTTATGATGCTAAGCGGTATCGGAACGATACTTTCCACAACGATGGACTATTTTGACGAAATGGGACTTGCCGCATTCTCAAGCGGTATGAACCTTATACTGATAGTGACGGTGCTTATATGCAACGCGCTTATAAACAAACTGACGGGCGCAAGTCTTGACAAAGGTATTGGAGGTTAATTATGCCGGAAATCATTCTTACAGATGTTACAAAAAGATGGGGCAACTTTTATGCTGTCGAACATCTTGATCTTAAAATAGAGGATAACGCTTTCGTTACCCTTCTCGGACCTTCCGGTTGCGGTAAAACGACGACTCTTCGTATGATAGCGGGACTTGAAACGCCTACAAGCGGCAGAATAACGATAGGCGGAAAGGTTGTATTCGACAGTGAGCAGGGAATAAACATTCCCGCAAACAAAAGAAAAGTGGGATTTCTTTTCCAGAACTATGCTTTGTGGCCGAATATGACTGTTTATCAGAATATATCGTTCGGACTTTCAAACGTAAAAGAGGAGCTTCCGAAGATATCATTTGAGGCAAGAGAAGCACATAAGCTTATATCCGTGCTTTCACAGCCCGAAAAGGTTGTATCGCTCCTTTCGGAGTGTCGCGGCAAGGACGGTGCGATAGATAATGAAAAAGCGCAGCTCAAGCTTATAGATACCTATACGGTTTCAATTTTTACCGCCAAGAAAATACTTTCTTATGGATTTGACAACGAAAGCAATGCGAAGGCAAAAGCGGACAGCATTATCGTATCGCTCAACGCCAGAATTACGGATGAAAAAGCAGCTGCGGCAAAGCAGGGCTATACGTTGAATGACGAGTTTGAATATGTGAAAGACGGAAAGACCGTTACTTCGGTAAGAAAGCTCACAAAAGAGGAGATAGATCTTTCCGTCCGCAGAGTTTCAAGGATAGTTAAGATAGGTATGTTTATGGATCGTTATCCGGCAGAGCTTTCCGGCGGTCAGCAGCAGAGAGTTGCTATTGCAAGAACGCTTGCTCCGGAGCCGACAGTGCTGTTCATGGATGAGCCGCTTTCAAACCTTGACGCAAAGCTTCGTCTTGAAATGAGAAGTGAGCTTCAGCGACTTCACCTTGATACGGGAAGTACGTTTGTGTATGTTACCCACGATCAGATGGAAGCAATGACGCTTGCAACAAAGATATGCCTTATAGACAACGGCGTGCTTCAGCAGTATGACGCTCCGCTTACGGTCTACGGAAAACCCGCAAACACATTTGTTGCAGATTTCGTAGGAAATCCGCAGATAAACTTCATAGAAGCGGAAGGCGATCAGAAGGGCGATGGAATAGAGCTTTCGATGCTTGAAAATGCCGTACATGCTACGTTCAGAGCGGCGGGACTTGCTCTTGCCGAGTGGCAGCGAAGTGACAAGGCAGTCGATGAAGCAAAGGAAGAGCTTCGTCGCAGGAGAGCGCTTGACAAGAAAAACGTTGAAAAAGGTAATAAGGACGTCAAGTTCCGATGTCATATAGCAAAGGTTGAGGAGACCGAAATAGAGGAAGAAAAGCCCGCAACCGATAGAGACTTTATAATAGGTGTCCGCCCCGAAGCCATAAAGATCGTGCCGGACGGCAAGATCGAGGGCGAGATATACAGCGCAATGCCTACCGGTATGGAAACTACAGTAAGAATAAGAATGGGTAATCTACTGCTTACGGGCGTTATATTCGGTGGCATAACCTACGGAATAGGTCAGAAGGTTCGCTTTGATATAACGGGTGACGATATAATGATATTCAGTCGTTCATCCGGCAGACTTATTACCACAGGCTCACTTGATGTAAAATAATAAAAAAAGCACCGGCTCTTGCCGGTGCTTTTTGCTGATTATTTATCATATTCTGGTGCTTTTGAGGTGAACATATATTTGCCCGCCGCAAGAGTTTTTTCTGTGCCGTCGGTAAGTTTAAGCTCTGCTGTCGTTCCTTCGGGAATTTCAAACTCATAGTGGACGAATTCTTTTCCGTAATACCACTTTGAAACCACGGCACCGTGTCCCGTTTCAACTTTGCAATTTACAAAGCCGAGCTTGCGTGAAGGCTTAGGTGCGATTGAGATATGAGAATATCCTGCACCGTCTGCAAGGGAAACTATTCCCGCAACATCGCCGTAAAGCCAATCGGCGACCGCGCCGTATGCATAGTGGTTGAATGATGTCATGCTGACATCGCTGAAAGTGCCGTCATCTTTCACGCAGTTCCATCTTTCCCACATCGTAGTAGCGCCGTGATTTACAGAGTAAAGCCATGACGGCATTTTTTCCTGAAGCAGGAGCTTATATGCGACATCCGTATAGCCGTTATCCGTAAGAACGTGAAGAATATACGGTGTACCGACAAATCCGGTGGATATTCTGTCGCCGTTTTCATGTATAATTTCGACAAGCTTTGCGGCAAGATTTTTTCTTACCTCTTCTGTCTGATAAAGTTTGAAATGAAGAATAAGTACAAGCGTTGTCTGTGTTATCGCGCGGACATTCTGCTGTTCTTCGCTGTTTTTTTCGTGTCGGCAGGAGATATGCTTTGACATACAGGGCATGCCGTTTTCCATAAAGTTGTCATTAAAAGCAATGATAATATTCTCATGAAGCTTTTCATATGCGGAAACGTCTTCACCGAGAATTTTTCCGGCATTTATTACGCACTGAACGGAGTTTGCATAATATGCGGATGCAACAAGGTCGACCTGAGTTGCGCCTGTGCAACGCTTGTTGCCTTCGCCGTCCATAGCGAGCCAATCGCCATATTGCCAACGGTCTGTCCAAAGATATTCGATAGTGCCTGCGTGGCGGATATATTCTACCCATTTTTTCATCATGGGGAAATTTTCACGAAGCATTTCCTTGTCGCCGTAGGCAAGATACATTTCCCACGGAATTATTGCAGCACAATCCGACCATGCGGAGGCAACGCCTGTCGAACGCAGACCGTTGGGAACGACTGTCGGAACGCCGCCGTCATCGCGGAGGCTCTGTTCTGCAGCACAGTCCGAGAGCCATTTACGGAAGAAGTTTTTAACATTGAAGTTATATGCGCCGGTACGGCAGAATATTTGTGCATCGCCTGTCCAGCCGAGACGTTCATCTCTCTGAGGGCAATCTGTGGGAACATCTAGATAGTTGCTTCTCTGACCCCACAACACATTGTGATAAAGCTGATTTACTTTTGCGTCTCCGCAAGCGAAAAAGCCTGTGCGATTTATATCGGAATAAACGGCGACGGAAGTAAAGCAGTCGGGATCTACCGTGTCAAACGGATATTCTTCGAGACGGATATATCTGTATCCCTGAAATGAGAACGAGGGTTTGAAAACATCATTGCCGCCGGAAAGAACATATTCTATTCTGTTTCTTGCGGAACGCATATTTTCGCTGTAGAAATTGCCGTCGTTATCAAGAACTTCGGCGTGAGTGAAAACTATTCTGTCGCCGCGTTTACCGTGAACGCGTACTTCAACATAGCCCGTCATATTCTGACCGAAGTCTATTACTTTTTCGCCTTTCGGTGTGATTATAACCTGCATCGGAGCGATTCTTTCGTGCTCGCGGACAAACTCGCCTATCTGCGCAAAGAGCTTGGTTTTTACGGTTGTGTCGACGGCAGCTTTGCCGAGAGATATAATGTCTGCGGTGAGATCGACCGTTTCGCCGTGATATATTTCGGAATCTATAATGTGAGATGTGTGAACGCTCCACGTTTCATCTGTGCAGAAGCTTTCCTTTGTGCCGTCCTTGTATGTAACTTCAAGTGCTGCGATAACGCTCATATGGTCGGCATAGAGGTTGTTCCATTCGTTCCAGGTGAGGTAACCAAGTGCCCAGCCCTTACCGGCTGTAAGCGAAAGTTCGGCTTTCTTTGATGTGAGCATTTTTGTAACGTCGTATTTCTGATACTGAGTATGGACGTTTCCCGTAGTCCAGCCGGGAGTGAACACGGCATCGCTTACGCGCTTTCCGTTTATTTCGGCAAAGTAAAGACCGATCGCGCTTGCATAAAGCGTTGCCTTTTTAACTTCGCCCAAAAGATTTATCTTTTTTGAAAAGGTGATAACTCTGTTGTCCTTGTTTTTGGGAGAGTATATCCATTTTGCGTTTTTGTTCATAGACAAAAATCCTTTCGGTTTGATGCGGCTGACAATTTGCCGCTGATATTTGCTTAATTATAACACATATAAATACGAAATTCAAGGAGGAAAAGAGAAGTGTACTTATTAGATTTCTTTGTGATATCGTACTGTGGAGTTAAAAATTCGTTATATATGGGTAAAATGATGCGAAATAATTATTGTTTTTGCAGAGGAAAAACAAAAAGCTAAAAAACATGTAATAATTGCTGAAAAAATCGAGTAAAAACTTGTGTTTTATTTGTATATATGTTATAATAATAACAATGATTCGGCATAAGACGCCGGAAAATACGATATCTGTTACGGAGGGAAATCAAATGGATCAGAAACTTAACCCCTTGTTTACGCCGTGGAAAATCGGCAATTGCGAAATCAAGAACCGTATAGTTCTTACGAGTATGGGAGGAACGGACCTCTTTGGCTGGATGGAGAAAAATCATTTTGACAAGGATGGCGCACGCTTTATACTCGAAGTGGCGAAAAACAACGCCGGACTTGTAATGCCGGGTTGTCAGCCGGTTTATAATCCCATGTTCGGTCAGTGGCTTTATAAGAACAAGAAAATGTATGAGGACCTGAAAAAATGGATGCCCGAATTCCATAAAACGGGAGCAAAGCTTTTCGTTCAGCTTACGGCGGGCTTCGGGCGCTCGTTTACGATAAGTTCGATGATGGAGACTCTTTATACAAACAAGTTCCTCCGTGCGATAAGCAAGCCTTTCATGGATCTTGACAAGATAACGGCGAGCGCAAGCCCTTCTCCGAACCGTTGGTCCGATAAAGTTCCGTCAAGAGAAATGACGGTAGAAGAAATACATCACTTTATAGACGCTTTCGCACTCTGCTCCAAAATGCTCAAGGATGCAGGCGTTGACGGTGTTGAAGTTCATGCCGTACACGAGGGATATCTGCTTGATCAGTTTACGCTCAAATATGTAAACAAGCGTACGGACGATTATGGCGGCTCATTTGAAAACAGATACCGTTTCCCTGTGGAAATAGTTAAAGCAATAAAGAAGGAATGCGGAGAAGATTTCCCCGTATCGCTTCGTTACAGCGTTATATCAAAGACAAAAGGCTTCCGTGAAGGCGCGCTTCCGGGTGAGGATTATGTCGAAGTCGGACGCGATATGGAAGAATCCGAAAAGGCGGCAAAATACCTTCAGGACGCAGGCTATGACTGTCTTAACTGCGACAACGGCACATACGACGCATGGTATTGGGCGCATCCGCCGATATACATGCCCGAAAACTGCAACCTTGCAGACGTTGAGCATATAAAAAAATTCGTCGATATTCCTGTTATCTGCGCGGGCAGACTTGATCCGAAGGTTGCGGCGGAATCTATTTCCGAAGGCAAGCTCGACGGCGCAGGCTTTGCGCGTCAGTTCCTTGCCGACCCTGAATGGATAACAAAGCTGACGGAGGGCAGAGAAGACGATATAAGACCATGCATCCTCTGTCACAACGGTTGCTTCAATATGTGTCACTACAAAGGCGTGCCGAACGATCAGGATCTTTCGGACAGCCTGCATCTTGCCCGCTGTGCCGTAAACGCCGAAATGATGCAGTGGAACAAGCATTATATAGAAGAAACAAAAGCGTCAAAGACGGTGCATATAATAGGCGGAGGTATAGGCGGCATGGAAGCCGCAAGAGTGCTCAAACTTCGCGGGCATAATCCCGTTATACACGAGAAAACGGGCGAGCTTGGCGGTGCGTTCATTGCAGCAAGCGCAGAGTCGTACAAGGGCAAGTTGCGCGATCTTCTCGCTTGGTATCGTCGTCAGATGGAGAAGCTCGGTATAGAGGTTCATCTAAATGACGAAGTAAAAAATATTTCCGTATTCGGTTCTGCACCCGTTATAATAGCTACGGGCGCAACGCCGCGTTATCTGCGCCGTGTTCCGGGATATGAAAAAATGGTTGAAGCATGTGATTTTCTTTGCGGAAAAGAAGTGGGAGAAACGGTTGCGGTCATCGGCGGCGGACTCACAGGTTGCGAAATTGCATATGAGCTTGCGCTCAAGGGTAAAAAGCCGATAATTGTTGAAATGAAAGATGACCTTGTAAGCCAGAAGGGCGTTTGCCTTGCAAACTCCTCTTATCTGCGCGAATGGTTTGCACTGAACAAAGTACCGGTATATCTCGAGACCGCACTTAAAGCCGTTAAGGACGGAGCTATCGTCTGCACGAAGAAAGACGGAGAAGACATTGAAGTTAAGTGTGATTCCGTTATCAGCTGCGCAGGATACATTCCCGCTCCGCTTACGGAAAAGGGCGGAAACGTTTATCTTGTCGGCGATTGTGATAAGGTGGGTAACCTCCGCACGGTCGTATGGGAAGCATACGAAACTGCTATGAGAATATAAAGAAAGGCGGAAAACAGGACATATGGAATATAAAATGAAACTGACAGAAGAGCAGTCCGCGATACTTGGCGGAAGTCGCGGCGAAACGATGGCTAAGGTTATGGAAACGCTTGTCCGCTACGGCGAGCTTTTCGGCGCCGACGAGATGGTGCCCGTAACAAGCAAGTATAATCACCTTGTCACCTCGTTCGGACTTAAAGCGCTCACACCCGTTTATGCGCTTATGGATCAGCTTATTGAGACGGGCGCCGTATCACAGCAGAAATTCTCAGCAGATCCTCGCCCGCTCGACAAGAATGTTCCCAGCAGTCTTATTCAGGATCTCGTCTTTAAGAAATTTATGTATTCAAAGCAGGATTTCTATGAAGCTCAGCTTGAAAAACTCGGACTTATGGATAAGGACGCATTTACTTGCACCTGTTATATGGACGAAGTCGGCAACACACCGAAAAAGGGAGATGTTCTTTCCTGGTCGGAATCGTCAGCCGTTGTTTACGCGAACTCTGTTCTGGGAGCGCGCTGTAACAGAAACTCAGGAATCATCGATCTTATGGGTTCTGTCGTAGGATATGTTCCGTCGTTCGGATTTCTCAAGGATGAGGGCAGACGCGCAGATTGGATAATTGAAATAAAAACGACGAAAAAGCCCGAAGCACAGCTTCTCGGCTCGGCTGTCGGTATGAAGGTTATGGAGGATGTTCCTTATATCAAGGGACTTGATAAATGGCTCGGCGGCAAGCTTGACGATGCCGCAAAGACATATCTGAAAGATTTTGGCGCGGCGACGGCGTCAAACGGCGCGGTTGGTCTTTATCACGTTGAAAACATAACTCCGGAAGCAGTTGAACTCGGCGAGTCGCTCATAAAAGAGGACGCCAAGGTTTACGTTATAGACGATGCGGAGCTGAAGCGCGTGTATGACAGCTATCCTGTAATTTGGAAGAACAAGGACGCAAAACCGAAGCTCTGTTTTATGGGCTGTCCGCATATGAGCCTGAACCAACTTATTTCATGGACGGAAAAGGTTGAAGCGGGACTTAAAGAAGCGGGAAACACAAAAGTCGTTATCCCTACGGTGTTTACGGCAGCACCCGGCGTTCTGAAAGAATTTGAAAAAACGCCTTATGCGGAAAGACTTCGCAAAACGGGCGTTATAACGAGTTATATCTGCCCGCTTATGTATATGAACAACCCTCTCAGCACAAAAATGCCCGTTATAACGTCGAGCAACAAGCTGAGAACATACACAAGCGCAAGATATTATACGGATGATGAAATACTTGTTCAGATCACGAAGGGAGGCAGAAAATAATGAAAACTTTTAAGGGCAGAGTAGTTGCGCCCGGAAGCCTTACGGCTGAGGCGCTCGTTTCTCACGGCGGACTGAATACGCTTGCTTCCTTTCAGAAGGCGCTCCAGTTCGGAGATAAAAAAGCAACGTGCGGCGACCAGAACAATCCCGATCTTTACGGAAAGCAGATGCTCGGGAAGGCGCTTTGTTTGCCGAGAACAATAGGCTCTACAACGGGCGGACTTGTTCTTTACTGCGCCTGCGCTATGAAACGTCAGCCGGCGTGTATGCTTTTTTCGGAGCCGATAGATTCTCTTGCGGCGGCAGGTGCCGTACTTTCGGATGTATGGCTTGAAGGTACGCCGCTTCCCGTTATAGATTGTCTCGGCGAAGAATTTCTTGATTACGTCAAAGACGGAATGAAGATAACCATAAAACCTGACGGTACAGTTGAGGTTGACGGATAACATAAAAAATAAAAATCCCGAAGGAAAGTCCTTCGGGATTTTGCTCAATTAGGAGTGGCTACCTCAAAACAAAGAAATATACATAATATTCCATAAAGTTCTTGATATCGATCGCATTTTGTGATATTATAAAGCAAAGCAATGGCATCACCGGATGGTGCTTACGCTGAAAAATAACCCATGAAGATCAAAGGAGGAAATTTTTATGAAAAAATTTGTCGCTATTTTGCTTGTTGTTTCAATGGCCCTGCTCTTGATTGGGTGCGGGGCAAAGCGCGAGGGTGACGTTGTGCTCAAAAGAGAATACACGCAGGCAAAGGACGGAAAATACGAGTTTGACGGTCGCACGTTCGATTATAAGGCAACTGTCGAAAACGGCAGCACGGAGTTTACCGTGCTCACGAATAAGAAAAACGTGACGTTTGACGATGCATTCAAGGTGTCCGTTCTTTCGGATGATTACGCTCCCGGTCAGACAGACGACATTGTCATAGTTGAACACATAGTTTATAAGGACGGAAAATAAATCAATGCCCCCGCAAAACGCGGGGGCATATTTTTATTTGATTTTCATTATCCAGCCTTCGGGAGCCTTGATTTTTCCGCGCTGGATGCCGGTCAGCGTGTGATAAAGCTTTGCGATAACGGTGCTTTCAAAATCGCTCATGTCATATCGGATTTCCTTTCCGTGATCGTCTATTGTTCCGACGGGAGAAATGACGGCTGCCGTTCCGCAAAGTCCGCATTCCCGGAAGTTGCCGATTTCGGAAAGCGATATTTTTCTTTCTTCCGTTTTCATGCCGAGGTAATGCTCGGCTACATAAATCAGTGAACGTCTTGTGACGGAGGGAAGAATCGTATCGGATTTCGGTGTTACAAGTGTTCCGTCATCGGTTATGAAAATGATGTTCGCACCGCCGGTCTCTTCAATATATGTCCGTGTGGCAGAATCAAGATACAGGTTTTCGTCATAACCCTTTTCATGCGCGTCGGTTATCGCATAAAGACTCATTGCGTAGTTCAGCCCCGCTTTGATATGCCCCGTTCCGTGAGGTGCGGCACGGTCAAAATCGCAGATGCGAATTCGCAGTGGAGAGATTCCGCCGTGAAAATATGAGCCGACAGGCGTTGCAAGAACACGGAACTGAAATTCTGTTGCGGGCTTTACTCCGATGACTGCATCTGTCCCGAATATGAAAGGACGAATGTAAAGCGAGCCGATGTCGGCATCGGGAATCCACTTCCGGTTTGCAAGGACAACCTTTTTTACGGCTTCTGTGAACATTCCGTCAGGAAGAGGAGGAATTACCATGCGCCTGCACGAATCCGCAAGACGTTTCTCGTTCAGATCGGGACGGAAACAAACAATATGACCGTTATCTGTGCGATAGGCTTTCAGTCCTTCAAAGCAGGTCTGCGCATATTGAAGCACGCAAGCCGATTCATTGAGAGTTACGCTTGCATTGCGTATAAGTCTGCCTTTTTCCCATACGCCGCCGCTGTAATTACAGACATAGCGTTTACTTGTTTTTATATATGAAAATCCTTCTGCTTTTTTCATAAACATTTCCTTCCTAATAAAAAAAGGCAAAGATGTCCCTCCGACAATCGGAAAGACATCTTTGCCTTTGTTGCGGCTATTATACAGCTACAAAACAGATTTGTCAATGGATTTATAAAAAATAACGGATTTTTTCACGCTTGATTTTCGCACATTGGTGTGATAAAATTTATATGTAATTCATAACGGAGGAAAGAAAGCTTTTATGAACCTTAAAATCGGCATTTGCGATGACGACGCTGCGCAAGTTGATCTGACGGAAAGTCTTACATCACAGTGGGCGCAGGAAAACGGTCATAACATAAAAATAAAAACGTATAATAGTGCGGAAAGCTTTCTTTTCGATTTTGAAGAGGAAAATGATTTTGATATTCTTCTTCTGGATATTGAAATGGGCGAAACGGACGGAGTTGCGCTTGCAAAGCAGGTGCGGAAAAAAAGCGAGACCGTGCAGATAGTGTTCATCACGGGGTATTCGGATTATATAAGCGAAGGCTATGATGTTGCGGCGCTTCATTATCTTATGAAGCCATTGAAAGCCGAAAAGCTTTTTGAAGTGCTCAATCGCGCGGCTGTAAAAATCAAGAAGGATGAAAAAACGGTAATATTGAAAACTGAGGATGAGATTTTCCGCATACCGATACGCGAGATAAAATATATAGACGTCTGCAAAAACGATATAACGATTCACGCAAAGAGCGACATAACCGTAAGAAAAACTCTCTCGGAGATTGAAAAAGAGCTTGACAGCAGATTCTTCCGAACGGGAAGACAGAGCATAATAAATCTTGACTATGTTCGTCGGACGTCGAAAAACTGCGTCTATCTTGCAGGCGGGGACGAGGTTCCCCTGCCGCGGGGAGCATATGAAGCTATAAACCGCGCGATAATCGAAATGAATTGAGGCAGGGAACAATGAGAAAAAACGATAAAAGAATTGCCGAATATCAAAGAGAGCTTATCGAAACACATTATGCCGAAGTTGAGACGATGTATAAGCAGATACGTCGTTGGCGCCACGACTATCGCAATCACATAGGCGTGATGAAGGCATATGCGGCGAAGGGCGATATGGACGCAATAAAGAAATACCTTGACGAGCTTGATACCGATCTGAATACCGTCGATACCGTTATAAAAACAGGCAACGCTATGGCAGACGCCATTCTGAACAGCAAGATATCGCTTGCAAAATCGAAGGGAATTGAAGTCAAAGCGACGGCGCACATTCCCGTTGCGCTGAAAATAAGCGACCTCGATCTTTGCGTTATAATCGGTAATCTTTTCGATAACGCGATTGACGCGAGCGTCGCCCTGCCGGAGGGGGAAAGAGTTATCCGCGTTTATATGGATATGAAAGGAACACAGCTTTATATCTCGTTTACAAACTTTACAGCCGGAAAAAAGCTGAAAAAAACCAACGGACTGTTTTCATCGACAAAGCGCGAGGGTTCGCACGGATTCGGACTTGTAAGCATAGACGAGGTTGTTAGTAAATACGACGGCTTCCTCTCGCGCAACAGCGAGGACGGCGCATTTACGACCGAAATTCTGCTTCCGCAGGGGTGATTTTTGCAATTCGTCACAAAATAAGAGCGATTCGTCACAAAAATGAGCCGAATCGCTTTTTTTATGATATGCTGTGACCGTAAAAACAAACGGGGAGGGAAACATTTTGACAAAAGAAAAAATCAAAAAGGAAAAGCCGAAAAAACCTAAATACAACATGTGGCAGAACAGCTGCTGGATGATCGGCACGGCATGGAAGATAAAAGAGAAAAAAGTTCTCTTCCTCTGCCTTGCGCAGGTTGTCATAGCGCTGGGGCAGAGCCTTGTTTCGCTTTTTATTTCTCCTGCGGTTATTTCCGCCGTTGAAACGCAGAAGTCGCTTACATATCTGCTTGTCACGATACTTGTTTTTATCGGCGCGAGGATGCTTTTGAATTGCGCAAATTCGTATGTCGGAGAAAACGCGCTGTACGGGCGCATTACAATAAGGTCATATATCATAGGACTGATATGCGGCAAGATGATGACAACGTCATATCCGAACACAGAGAAAAAGGAATTCCGCGACCTTGCGAATAGCGCTTCGGGCGCCACAAACAACAACAGAAGTGCAACGGAAGCGATATGGAGCACGCTTGTTCAGCTTCTGAAAAACGTGCTCGGCTTTGCGATTTATCTTGCAATGCTTTCAAGACTTGATTTTTGGGTTGTCGCCGTTGTGCTTGCGACATCGATTGTCGGATTCTTTGTAAATAAGAAAGTCGGCGGATTCGGATACAGACACCGCACGGAGTTTTCCGAGCAGGGGCGAAGAATGGATTATGTAAACACCGTCGGCTCCGGCTCGGAATACGCAAAGGATATGCGCATTTTTGGAATAAAGCCATGGCTTACGGAAATTTACGATAAGGCAAAAGATATCACCCTTGCTCTGAAGCGCAAAGAGCAGAATGTCAATATGATAAGCTCCGTTTCGGATATAGTTCTCACGTTCCTCCGCAACGGAATCGCATATGCGTATCTGATAAATATGGCGATTGCGGGCAACCTTTCCGCGGCTGAATTCGTCCTTTATTTTGCAGCCTTCGGCAGCTTTACAAACTGGGTGAGATGGATATTCGGAAATGTCAATACGCTCCACAGACAGAGCCTTGACATTTCAACCGTCCGCGAAATGCTTGAATATCCCGAAATATTCAGGTTTGAGGACGGCGAGCCGCTTGAAATCGACTCAAACGGCAAATACGAAATCAGGCTTGAAAACGTCACCTTCCGTTATCCCGAAACGGAGAGAGACGTGCTGAAGAACATAAATCTCACGCTTCATCCCGGAGAAAAGCTCGCTGTCGTCGGTATGAACGGCGCGGGAAAAACGACTCTCGTCCGCCTCATCTGCGGCTTTTATGACCCGACAGAGGGAAGGGTATTGCTGAATGGCGAGGATATAAGAAAATACAACCGCCGTGATTATTATAAGCTCTTTTCCGCAGTATTTCAGAATTTCGATGTCATTGACGCCACAATAGCGCAGAATATAGCGCAGGATATGGACGGCAATATCGATATGGATGCTGTCCGCAGCTGCGCAGACAAAGCGGGACTTTGCGAAAAGATAGAGTCGCTCCCCGAAAAATACGATACAAAGCTCGTGCGTGACGTTTATGAGGAAGCGATTGCACTCTCAGGCGGCGAAACGCAGAGACTCATGCTCGCCCGCGCACTCTATAAAAATGCGCCGATGCTGATACTCGATGAGCCGACGGCGGCTCTCGACCCGATAGCCGAGGCGGATATGTATAAAAAATACAACGCTATGGCGGAGGGACGCTCGTCCATTTATATTTCTCACCGCCTCGCTTCAACGAGATTTTGCGACAGGATTATCCTGCTCGACGGAAGCGTCATCGCCGAGGAAGGCACACATGATGAGCTTATGGCGCTCGGCGGCAAATACAAGGAATTTTTCGATGTCCAGAGCAAGTACTATAAGGACGGAGGCAAAGAAAATGAAGAAGAAAACTGAAAAAACAGCTCTTATGCCCCGCAAAGAGGCAATGAAAATGACGCTGCGCGGAGTGAAACTGCTTTACAAGGCAAACCCGCAATATACGGCAATGTCAATAGTCAGCACAATCTGGTCGGCGCTGACGCCTTATGTCGGTATTTATCTTTCGGCGCTGATAATCGGCGAGCTCGCGGGCGGCAGAGACCCCGAAAAGCTGAAAACATATGTCATAATTTCACTTGCTTCCGCCGCCGTTATTGCGCTTGTTTCCGCTTTTATAAACAAAGCAATAAGTATTTACGGGCAGCTGGAATGGTATTCGATTGATAAGCTTTATCGCGATAAATTTATGGATATGGATTATGCCGATATGGATAGCGGCGATACGCATATTCTGTATAACAAAATACAGCAGAATGCCAATGCAAACGGCAGGGTGCTCGGAAGCGTTGAATGGCGCTTTATGGATTTTCTCTCCGCTGTTGCAACGCTTGCCGGCGGTATCGCGATGACAGTCACGCTCTTTGTCCGCAGAGTGCCGGAGAGCGCCGGCGGGCTTACGGCGCTTAACAGTCCGCTCTTTATTCTCGGAATAATCGCCGTTCTTCTGCTTGTGACATATATTTCGCCCGCAATCGAAAACGTTGCCGGAAAATTTTATGCTCAAAATGCAAACAGGCACAATCTCTCAAATCAGCTGTTCGGCTTTTTCTATGACCTTGCATACGAAAGCAAATGGATGGCGTATATCCGCATGTACCGTCAGGACAGATTTTCTGTAAAGTTCTCGAACAACAAAGAGGATGCATTCGCCTCCAAAGGCTTTTATGCAAAAGCTGTGCGCACAAAGATCGGTCCTCTCTATGTGGCTTCAATCGCCGTGTCCGTCATGTTCACAGGCTGCGCATATGTGTTCGTCTGCCTTAAGGCTTGGGCGGGGGCGTTCGGCGTCGGCGAGATAACGCAGTATATCGGCGCGCTTACAATGGTTGCCGGCGCAATAAGAACGATGATAACCTCTCTTAACGAGCTCCGCAACAATGCGGAATTCTTAAAGCTTACGTTTGACTTTCTTGATATTCCGAACAAGATGTATCAGGGCTCTCTTACCGTTGAAAAGCGCATGGATAACGACTATGAGATAGAATTCCGCGACGTTTCCTTCAAATATCCGGGCAGCGAAAATTATGCCCTCCGCCACGTTTCATTCAAGTTCAACATCGGCGAAAAGCTCGCTGTTGTCGGTCAGAACGGCAGCGGCAAGACAACCTTTATAAAGCTCCTCTGCCGCCTTTATGACCCGGACGAAGGCGAAATTCTCCTCAACGGTATCAACATAAGAAAATACAATTATCTCGATTACATCTCCGTTTTCTCCGTTGTATTCCAGGATTTCCGTCTGTTCGCTCTGCCGCTCGGGCAGAATGTGGCGATAAATTCAAGCTACGATGCGGGAAAAGTCAATTCCTGCCTTGAAAAAGCGGGTTTCCTCCTCGATTCCGAAAAAATGCCGCAGGGACTTGACACATACCTTTATAAGGATCTCGATAAAAACGGCGTGAACGTTTCGGGCGGCGAAGCGCAGAAAATCGCCATTGCCCGTGCGTTGTATAAGAACGCTCCGTTTATTATTCTCGACGAGCCGACGGCGGCTCTCGACCCCATTGCCGAATCCGAGATATATTCAAGATTCAGCGAGATGGTGACAGACAGGACGGCGGTATATATAAGTCACAGGCTCTCCTCCTGCCGCTTCTGCGACAAGATTGCAGTATTCGATCACGGCTCCGTTGTTCAGGTCGGCACGCACGACGGACTCCTCTCCGATGAAAACGGAAAATATCATGAGCTTTGGAACGCACAGGCACAGTATTACGACGAACAAGAACAGGAATGAAAAGATCCCCGCTTCGGCGGGGATCTTTTATGTGCCGGATAAAATAAATAAAAAAATAAAACTTAAAACCTGTTGCGTTTTGCATGTTTTTATGATATACTTGACAAAATACATAAATCAAAGGACTCAAAATGAAGAAAAGACTCAGTTTAACCGAAACCTTTGCCGTAGGTAGCATGCTTTTCGGATTGTTTTTCGGAGCAGGAAACCTTATTTTTCCTGTGTTTATGGGGCAATCGGCAGGGGCAAACGTATGGAAGGCGATAATAGGCTTTCTGATAACAGGCGTCGGAATTCCGCTTCTTGGCGTGGCTTCGCTCGGCATGAGCCGCAGCGACGGTTTGCTTGAACTCAGCAGCAGGATAGGGAAAAGATACGGCGTATTTTTTACGTGCGCGCTTTATCTTTCGATAGGACCGTTTTTTGCTATACCGCGTTGCGCTTCCACTTCCTTTTCCGTAGGTATAAAGCCGCTCGTCAGCGATGGAACGGCAAAATGGCTTGTATGGGCATTTGCGCTTGTGTTCTTTGCGGCAGTTCTGTGGTTCTCGCTCAGACCGGGAAAAATACTTACATGGGTAGGTAAAATACTTACACCGATGTTTCTTATAAGTCTTGCACTGCTCGCAGTCACCGCACTTGTAAAACCTATGGGTTCTGTTTCGGGACTTTCTCCTGAAGCGGCTTATGTAAACAATTCGTTTTTTCAGGGCTTTCTTGACGGATACAACACAATGGACGCGCTTGCCAGCCTTGCGTTCGGTATAGTTGTTGTAAACGCAATAAAAGGACTTGATGTAAAAGAACCTTCGGCGATAGCCGGAAATACGATCACATCCGGGCTTTTCGGATGCGCTATTATGGCGTTTATCTATGCCGCACTTGCGATAATTGGTGCGCAAAGCAGAGCCGTATATCCACTTGCGGCAGACGGAGGCGAGGCGCTTTACGTTATAGCCACGCATTACTTTGGCAGCGTGGGCGGAATAATTCTTGCCGTTACGGTAACGCTTGCATGCCTGAAAACTGCGGTAGGACTTATAACAAGCTGCGGAGAAACCTTCTGTGAGATGTTCCCGAAAGGGCCTGAATATAAATTCTGGGCGATAGGCTTTTGCGTGATATCATTCTTTATCTCGACCGTAGGTCTCAGTGCGATAATCGGCTGGTCATTGCCGGTGCTTATGCTATTGTATCCGCTTGCGATGACGCTTATTTTGCTTGCGCTCTTCGGAAGACTGTTTTCAAATGATAGAGCTGTCTACGTTTCGGTTACGGCGTTTACTTTTGTTTCCGCATTGTTTGACTTTGTAAAGGCGCTTCCTCTCGGCTTGCCGAAAACAAAAGTTTGTGCGGCGATAATAAGCGTTGGAGAGCTTTTGCCTTTTGCGGATCTTGGACTCGGATGGGTGTGTCCTGCGGCTGTCGGGCTTATAATAGGTCTTATAATTCATTTTGCAAAGAAAATAAAAAAAGGCGCCGCAAAAGCGGCGTAAAAGAAAAGGGACTGAAATTTCAGTCCCTTGATTTTTTATTTGTCTATTTTTTTAAGGAAGCACGCGCGCGTTTTGTGATGAGTTTTTTCAAATCTGCTCCACAGCGACTGAATTTCAAGATTTGTTGTAAGCATCGGGCCTGTTTCGGCATATTCAATTCCGTTTTCAAGGCAACTTTTGTTTGACGCTTCGAGAATCAGTGCCGCAACTCCCTTTCTTCTGTATTCGGGATCGACCGATATCAGGAGCATATCGAGTGATTTTGATTTTTTCAGCTCGCGCAGAAACGGTATCCAGCCCCACGGAAAAAGGTGACCGTTGCATTTTTTCAGTGCATTGACCGGTGTAGGTATCATAAGTCCGTAGCCGACAAGCTCTCCCTCTTCATTTTCCACAAGCTGAAGGAAACGGAGGTCGACAAGGGGAACGTATTGCGCCGCAAGGTGCGTCATCTGATCCTTGCTTATCGGAACGTATTCGTAAAGATCGGCATAGCATTTGTTCGTCATTTCAAGAACCTTATAAATATAAGGCTTGAGCTGACTTTTGCGCTTTATTTTTACAACGCGGAGATGATACAGGCTTCTTGCATGCTCCGCAATCTTTGCGACGGTGGGGTCGATTGTTTCCGGAACGGGAATTTTGTATTCAGTCCACACGGCGTCCTCAACAAAGCCTAGCGCACGGAGATGATCGACGTAATACGGATAGGTATAAAACGTTGCAAACATATTTTTCTGGTCAAAGCCGTACGTGAGAAGGCCCTCTTTATCCTGATCGCTGTATCCGAGCGGACCGCAGATCTCATCCATACCGTTTTCTTTGCCAAACTCTTCAACGGCGCCGATAAGAGCCTTTGTCACTTCAATATCGTCTATCATATCGATACGGTTAAAACGAACACGCTTTTGACCGTATTTTTCATTTGCGAAGCGACTGATAATCGCGCATATCCTGCCGACAGCCTTGCCGTCCTTATATGCCATCATCAGCTTGAAATCGCAATATGACGACGCCGGATTTTTGCTCGGTGTGAGATTTGCAAGCTCGTCCTCAAAAAGATAAGGCGTGAAATACGGGCAGTCCTTATAAAGCGAAAGAGGGAAGTCTATAAACCTCCTAAGCGCTCTTTTTCCTTTGACCTCTCTGATTTCAATCATGATCATTCTCCTTTCGGCACTGAGCCTACTTTATCAGTATAACTCAAAAGAAGATAATAGTCAAGGATTTAAGGGAATAAAAACAAGCCGCGCTTAGCACGGCTTTTTGGGATTGTTAAATTTTATTTTTCCGTATCAAACTTCTTTTTCAAAGCAAATTCGGTGGGGAAGCACGACGCAATCAGAATGATGCATTGTATTCCGCAGATGATGCCGCCGTAAGTGCCGACCGTTGTGGAGTCTCTGTTCAATGTCAATAGCATAACAACCATTAAGGCGTAAGACAAAAGCAGCATAATCAATCCGATAACAAACCACAGCCTGCCGCAATGCTTATTGGCATACTGCCAGGTTTCCTGATTTCTCATTGACCTTTTTGTCCGGTATCCGAAATACGGATTGATTTCTTTCGGAGCATTTTTACGAAAATATGCACCGAATCCAACCATTAAAAGCGGAATTATTGAAGCGACAAACAACATATAAATCCAGAATCCCATTTTTGCGTCTCCGTTTTTCTGCAAAATTTGTTTTGTTAAAGCATAACCTTGCATAAGTATTATATCAAAAAACAAAGCTCCTGTCAACAAAAGAAAAGCCCCGAAAAATCGGGGCTTTTGAATTTGCTCTGTAAGATAACTTGTTATCTCTTTGAGAACTGGGAAGCACGACGAGCGGCTTTGAGACCGTACTTCTTTCTTTCCTTCATTCTCGGGTCACGAGTGAGGAGACCTTCCTTCTTGAGAAGAGTTCTGTAAGAATCATCAGCGAGGAGAAGGGCTCTGGAAATGCCGTGACGGATAGCGCCTGCCTGACCGGAAATACCGCCGCCTGCAGCTGTGCAAACTACATCGAATTTGCCCTGAGTTGAAGTAACTGCAAAAGGCTGGTTAACGATGAGCTTGAGTGTTTCGAGACCGAAGTAATCGTCTATGTCACGACCGTTGATCGTAACTGTGCCTGTGCCGGGATAAAGACGAACACGTGCAACGGATTTCTTTCTTCTGCCTGTACCGTAGAAATAAGGTTTAGCACTTGTATACATTGTTATTTCTCCTTTCTCTCTCAGTCAACGATGAATTCTTTGGGCTGCTGAGCCTGATGATTGTGCTCTGCGCCTTTGAAAACCTTAAGACGTGTGAGAGCGGTAGCGCCGAGAGTGTTCTTGGGGAGCATTCCCTTGACTGCGAGAGTCATAGCGAGTTCGGGCTTTGTAGCCATAAGCGTCTTGTAGGAAACTTCCTTAAGTCCGCCGATGTAGCCTGAATGATGACGGTAGAATTTCTTTTCGAGCTTCTTACCTGTGAGAACTGCTTTCTCAGCGTTTACAACGATAACGAATTCGCCGCAATCAACGTTGGGTGTGAATTCGGGACGAGTTTTACCTCTGAGAAGATTTGCAGCGGCAACAGCCGTTTTGCCAAGAGGCTTGCCTGCCGCATCAATTACATACCAACCGCGAGAAACGGTTTCTTTTTTTGCCATGTAAGTTGACATTGTATTTCCTCCGTAATGAATTTAAGCCGCGCAAAAAAAGCGCCGCTTTTTATGCAACGGTGAAATTATATCATTATGTTTACGGCTTGTCAAGCGTTTTTGCGAAAATAATTTGTATTTTTTAATTTAGCAGGGCTAAAACTCGCAAAATCTTTCAAAATCGCGCGTTTTCACCCTCTGGCTCGCCCGTAGGATAACAATTTTGCGTGCGACAAAATATCGGCAAATACGCTTGAATTTACAGTATATATGTAGTATAATAAACTGAAATATAAATTTCACGGAGGTAAAAATGCTTGATAAGCTTGCGGAAATAGAGAAAAAGTACGAGGAAACGGAAAGCTTGCTTGCAAGTGCGGAATATATTTCCGATCCCGCAAAGCTGAGAGAAGCTATGAAAGAGCTGAAAAAGCTCGCGCCCGTAGTTGAAAAATTCCGTGAATACAAGGATTGGGTAAAGCGCACAAAAGAGGCGGAGGAGCTTCTTTCGGAGGGCGATGCCGAACTGAAAAAGCTTGCTCAGGAGGAGCTTTCCGAGAGCAAGGAGGCTGTCCGCCGTTGCGAAGAGGAGCTTACGGGACTTTTGATTTCAAAAGATCCGAACGACGAAAAGAACGTTATAGTTGAAATACGCGGCGGTGCCGGCGGAGAAGAAGCGGCACTTTTTGCAGGCTCGCTTTACAGAATGTATTCAATGTACGCGGCGACGCATAAATATAAAACCGAGATAATTTCGTCAAATCCGACGGAGCTTGGCGGCTTTAAGGAAATTTCGTTCTCCGTTGAAGGCGAAGGCGCATATTCGCGATTCAAATACGAATCGGGAGTTCATCGGGTTCAGCGTGTACCCGAAACCGAAGCGCAGGGAAGAATCCACACATCGACCGTGACGGTCGCAGTGCTTACGGAAGCGGAGGATATAGAAATCGAAATAAATCCCGCCGACCTGCAGATCGAAACGTGCAAATCAAGCGGCGCGGGCGGTCAGCACATAAACAAGACCGAATCGGCGATAAGAATAATTCATAAACCGTCGGGACTTGTTGTCGAATGTCAGGAAGAACGCAGTCAGCTCCAGAACAAGGAAAAAGCAATGAAGCTTCTTCGCGCACGACTTTACGATATAGAACGGACAAAGCGTGATTCAGCAATTGCCAGTGAACGCAGGAGTCAGGTCGGAACGGGCGACCGCAGCGAACGGATAAGGACATATAACTTTCCGCAGGGCAGAGTGACAGACCACAGAATAGGACTTACGCTTTATTCCATAGACAGCATTATGGATGGCGGGCTTGACGGACTTATAGACGCGCTTTCGGCAGCCGAAACAGCCGAAAGATTAAAAGGAAGTAACGATAAATGACGACAAAAATCGTAAAAATTGATTTTTCAAAACCGCTTGAAGGGCAGCTTTCCGAAGCGGCTGAAATAATAAAGCGCGGCGGACTTGTGGCTTTTCCTACGGAGACCGTGTACGGACTCGGCGCTTCGGCGCTTGACACCGAGGCGGCAAAAAAGATATATGCGGCTAAGGGACGTCCGTCGGACAATCCGCTTATAATTCACATTGCCGAGTCTTCCGATGCAGAGAAATATTGCTTTGTAAATGATTTTTATAAGAAGATAGCCGAGAAATTTATGCCCGGTCCCATAACCGTGATAATGCCCAAGAAGGATATAATTCCGAAAGAGGTCACGGGCGGACTTGACACGGTCGCGGTAAGATGTCCCAAAGATATTGTGGCGCATACGCTGATAAAGCTGAGCGGCGTACCGATCGCCGCACCGTCGGCAAATATATCGGGCAGACCGAGTCCGACGGAGGCGGATACCGTTATACGCGAAATGACGGGACGTATAGATATGATAATCGACGGCGGAAATTGTGACATAGGGCTTGAATCGACAATAGTCAAAGCCGACGGCGACGGCGTAAAGTTGCTCCGTCCGGGCGGGGTGACGGTTGAAATGCTGCATAATATATGCGGCAGAGTCACGATAGACAAAGCAGTTACGGAAAAGCTGAATGACGGCGAACGTCCCGAAGCGCCGGGAATGAAATATCGTCATTATGCTCCTCAGGCAAGCATGCATCTTATATGTGGCGACGGAGACGATTTCTACATGAGAGCGGCGGAGTTCATAAAATCAAAGCTGAGAGAAAATGCCGATGCGGGCGTGCTTTGTCCCGACGAGACCGCAGATGTGCTTTCGGGAAAATACATAGTCCGTCTCGGAAAAATATCCGATACGGAGGAGCATGCAAGACGTTTGTTTTCGGCACTGCGAAAATTTGACGATATGGGCGTTCAAACGATATACGCCGTTTCCGACGGCGAAAAAGGTATAGGGCTTGCACTCTATAATCGTATGCTGAAAGCGTCCGGATACAGTGTTATAAACATATGAAAGGGGAGTGTCGCGATTTGATAATAGGTCTTACCGGTGCAATAGGCGCAGGCAAAAGCACGGTTTCCGCTATATTTTCGGATATGGGATTTTCCGTCATCGATTGCGACGCCATATCGCACGGGCTTGACGTTCAGCCCGAATATATAAATGCTGTAAGAAAAGAATTCGGTGACGGAGTGATAGATATAAGCTGCGGCACTGCAAGAGTTTCGAGAAAAGAGCTTGCGGAAATAGCTTTTTCCTCCGCAGAAGCGAAGAAGCGACTTGAAGCCATTGCTCATCCCATAATTCTGGGTGTGGTTTACGAAAGAATAAATGCCGCGAAGGCTTTCGGAAGGGATATTGTAATAGACGCTCCGCTTCTTTTTGAAGCGGGACTTGACCGCGCATGCGATGTTACCGTAGGTGTTACGGCAAGCGAGGAAATCCGACGCGAGCGCGCAATCAGACGCGGAGGAATTTCCGCCGAAAATATTGAAAGGCGGATAAGCCTTCAGCCGAAAAGCGATTACTATGTTTCAAAATGCGATTATATAATCAATAACGACGGCTCTGAGAATGAGCTGAAAACAAAAATTTCCGCTTTTATTTCCGAAATGAAAAAAGGAGGCGCCGATGACAAATAAACAGCGGAGCTTGCTTTTGCTTGTTTGCGAAATGCTTGCGCTTGCTTTGGTTTTTGTTTTTATTATGACGTGCGGAAGCTCGGCGTATGTAAAGGAGCTTTTCGACAAAATAGAGTATCCGCGCGATTACGTTGAATATGTAAGAAAATATTCTTACAAATACGGTGTTGACGAAAATATGATTTTTGCTATAATAAAGGCTGAAAGCGGATTTGATAAGGACGCGGAGTCAAGAGTCGGAGCGATAGGCCTTATGCAGATAATGCCGTCAACATACGAAGGCGACCTTAAAGGCGCGCTCGGCTTTGACAATGACGACAAGGATATCTATAAAGACACTTTTACCGCTCTGAAAGATCCGCAGACGAACATAATTTGCGGAACGTATTATTTTTCGCATTGGCACAAATATTTTGAAGACAATGTTTCTGCACTTGCGGCGTATAATGCGGGACCGGGAACAGTTGAAAGATGGCTTTCCGATAAGTCGCTTATAAATGCCGAAGGAAAGCTTGATCCGGAAAAGATTCCTTATAAGGAAACGAAAAAATATGTCCGCAGGGTGCTTTCATATTATGAGCATTACAAAGCCATATACGGCGATAACAAGACTGACGCCGAAGGAAGCATATCACGTGCGGAAGCACTTGAATATGCCAAAAAATACGGCGCTAAATTCAAAGTGGATTACAATTTTATAATGGCTGTTATTGAAACGGAATCAAGTTTCAGATATGCAGTTGTTTCATCATCGGGCGCGATAGGTCTTATGCAGATGAAATCAAGCACTTATTTTGTCGACGTGGCGGCAAACCTCAATCTGCCGCAGGGGGCGGACGAGCTGTTCGAGCCCGAATTCAACGTTATGTGCGGAGCATATTATCTTCATTGGCTTGACTACCGTGTTGACGGAATAAACACAATAGCAGCGGCGTATCACGGCGGAATAGGAACCGTGCGCGGCTGGCTTGCAGACGAGAGTATTTCTCCCGGCGGTGTGCTTGACCCCGAAAAAATACCAGACGCAGCTACAAAACGATACGTAGAAAAGATACGGGGCTTTTACGAGAAATCGGTAGAGCTTGACGGTCCGGACGAAACGTATAGATTTTCATTTTGAAAAATAATTATTTGAAAGGATAAAAGAATATGTCAGAAGAAAAAACACAGGCACAGCAGCTTAAAGAAAAGCTGTTCTATTCTCAGAAGAACGCGTTTGAAACGCTTTCCGAAAACGTGATAAACGACGCATACGCTTATTGCGACGATTACAAGAAATTCCTTAACGGCGGAAAAACCGAGCGCGAATGTGTAAAGGAAGCGATCGTAATGCTTGAAAAAGAAGGCTTTGTGCCTTATGAGTTCGGTACTAAGGTCTCCGCAGGAGAGAAGTATTATTATAACAATCACGGTAAATCTCTTGCCGCATTTGTTATAGGCAGCGAATGCATATGCAAGGGCGTTCGTCTCTCGGCTGCTCATATCGATTCGCCGAGAGTAGACCTGAAGCAGCGTCCGCTTTATGAAGCCGACGGAATGGGCTTCCTCAAAACGCATTACTACGGCGGAATAAAGAAATATCAGTGGACGACAATACCGCTTGCACTTCACGGCACGATAAGCAAGGCAGACGGCACGACGGTCGATATCTGCATAGGCGAGGATGAAAATGATCCCGTATTCTATATAAACGATCTTCTTCCGCACCTTGCGGGCGATCAGATGAGAAAGTCGCTTTCCGAAGGTATAAGCGGAGAACAGCTCAACCTGCTTTCGGGTTCACGCACTTTCGGTAAAGACGTTTCTGAAGGCGTAAAACTCAATATCCTCAGCATACTTAATGAAAAGTACGGCATAACCGAAGCGGATTTTCTTTCCGCGGAGCTTTGCGGTGTTCCCGCATACAAGGCAAGAGATATCGGTCTTGACCGTTCAATGATAGGCTCATACGGTCACGATGACAGAGTTTGCGCCTATCCTTCTCTTACCGCAGTTATGGCTGTAAAAGCGCCCAAACACACAATAATGACGATCCTTGCCGATAAGGAGGAAATCGGAAGCGAGGGAAATACAGGCATGCAGTGCGCCGTTTATTTTGACATAATCGACGATCTTGCAAAGACGGCAGGTGTAAGCGACGCAGTCGTTCGCAGAAATTCAATGTGTCTTTCCGCAGATGTTAACGCCGCATTCGATCCCAACTTCCCCGAAGTTTGCGAAAAACGCAACGCCTGCTTCCTTAATCACGGTGTTGCACTTACCAAATTTACAGGTGCAAGAGGTAAGTCCGGTTCTAATGACGCAAGCGCGGAATATGTAGGATATGTACGCAATCTCTTTGACGCAAACGGCGTTATCTGGCAGACGGCAGAGCTTGGTAAGGTTGACGGCGGTGGCGGCGGCACAGTTGCAAAATTCATTGCACAGCACAATGTCGATACGGTTGATATCGGCGTTCCCGTTATTTCCATGCACGCTCCTTACGAGGTCGTAGCAAAGACGGACGTTTATATGACGCACAAGGCTATAGAGGCATTCTTTGCCGACTGAAAAACGATATAAAGAATATTCCGCCGTATCCGGCGGAATATTTTTTTCGTTTTTGCTTTTTTCGATTGAAAAAATTGTTTGTTTGTGATAATATTACGGTTAACAACTGTTTTCGGAGGAAAAAATGATTGATGTTTTGCTTGATACGCTGCTTGACGCAGCCAAGCTTATACCTTTTTTATATCTGACGTATCTCCTGCTCGAGTTCATTGAGCACAGGGCAAAGGAACAGACAGAGGCTCTGATGAAAAAAGCCGGCAAGTGGGGACCGTTTCTCGGTGGTGCGCTCGGTGCTGTGCCTCAGTGCGGATTTTCGGCGTCTATGTCTAACCTTTACGCGGAAAACATTATAAGCATGGGAACGCTTGTTGCGGTTTTTCTTTCAACATCGGACGAGATGCTGCCGATAATGATTTCCGGAATATCGAGCGGAGACATCCGTGCGTGGAGCGTTGTCAAAATATTGCTTGTGAAAATTCTGCTTGGCGTTGTTGTCGGATTTATAGTTGACGGCGTTGCAAGGCTTTGCAGTAAAAAGGAAAAGAATATAGATATTGAGTCGCTTTGCCATGATGATCATTGCGGTTGCGAAGAGGGAAATATATTTCTTTCCGCCCTTATTCATACGCTTAAAATACTTGCATTTATACTTGTTGTATCGTTCGCGCTCAACACGGTGATATATTTTATCGGCGAGGATGCGCTCGGAAACTTTATCTCGTCGCTTCCCATAGTTGTAGGACCGCTTGCCACCGCGCTTGTGGGACTTGTTCCGAACTGTGCCTCTTCAATTGTGATAACACAGCTTTATATGAGCGGAGTGATAAGTGCGGGTTCAATGCTTGCGGGGCTTCTTTCCGGATCGGGAATCGGACTTCTGATACTTTTCAAAGTCAACAAAAACATGAAATCAAACTTTGCTGTTCTCGGCATAGTTTACGGTTCCGGTGCGGTGATCGGAATAATTTGCGATCTTCTGAAGGTAACGTTCTGAAAGAAAAATAAAAATGGCGATAGAAAAAGTAAGAGAATATCTTAAAAAGTTCGGCGCGGAGGGAAGAATACGCGAATTTGACGTTTCATCCGCAACGGTGGAGCTTGCAGCTCTTGCGACAGAGACAAAGCCTCAGCGCATAGCCAAAACAATGGCATTTGCGGTAGGAGACAAATATGTGCTTATCGTTTGCGCCGGCGATGTGAAGATCGACAACCATAAATACAAAAGCTTTTTCGGGGCGAAAGCAAAAATGCTCACTCCGGAAGAAACGGCTCTGCATATAGGTCACGCCGTAGGCGGAGTTTGTCCTTTTGCCGTGCCGGATGATGTTGAAATCTATCTTGATGAATCGCTGCGCCGATTTGAAACGGTATTTCCCGCATGCGGAAGTTCAAACAGCGCAATTGAGGTGACGATTCCGGAGCTTGAAAAATTTTCTGGCTCGGATAAATGGGTTGACGTTTGCAAGCTGAAAGAAGAAATCCCCGTGTGAAAAAAGCTCCCCGCCCGGGCGGGGAGCTTTTTATGTTTGTAAATTGCGCCGAATGGTAATTGTGTAAATCTATTTATCTTATTTTTATTAAAAATACACAAAAAGGAAAAAATGCCCAGAAACCGTTGACTGCCAAAGCAATTTATGTTATACTTATATCAGGCAGTAATATTCTGCCTGAAATACTAAATGAACGGAGGCGCTTGCAAATGAAAAACTTTTGTAAAATACTCTTATCGCTGATTTTTGCAACCATGTTCTGCCTTGTCTTGCCTTCGTGCAGCAGCAGAGCTGTAATCGAAAGGTCAAAAGTGGGCGAACTGTGGAATGATATGGTTTATGGTGGTAAGTCGGTTACGGCTGTTTATTACAGCATAAGCAATTATGAAGCTAATGTCTGCAGGGGCGATGCTGAAAAGATAGCCGAAATTACGAATTGCCTGAAAGAGCTTGAAAAGCACATCGTTAAAGAAGCGGACGAATCAATCACGGATTCACTTTCGAGAAAGGGACATTTGAATTTACTTGACTTTGAAACCGACCATTCATTTTCATCGTATTCATCAACGCTTCTTTCATTTCCGTCAAAAAGTCACGCTCTTAGTATAGAATTCTATGACGGATATGTCGTGATAGGCGCTTATGCGTCTATTGAAGAATATATAACGGATGAAAACAAAACAACGACTTCGCTGAATGGCGATACTATATGCTTTTCATTGGATAATAAAGCAGAAGAGACAATAAACAATCTTATAGAAATAACAGGAAGGAATTAAACGTCTGTTATATTCCGTAAAGCGACAGCTTGACAAACTTCAAGTGTTGTTATGATAAATAAAAAAACTGTAGTTTTTGCTCAGTATCCCCGCCCAAGCGGGGAATTTTTTATTTATCATTTGAACGTTTCAATCAGATTTTCAACTGTTTTTTGTGCGCTTTTATCAAGCTTGAAGTAAGCGCTTTTGCCAGCGCCGTAGTCGCCCAATACAAGCTGAACATCTGTTACAATGAGAATATCACCGTAGAACCAGAATGTAAGGAGCGTGTTGCCTTCGGGAACTTCAAGTGCGGAAGAGGAAGCTGACCAAAAGCTGTAGTCTGTTTCAAAATCAAGCAGATAAAACTTGCCCATAAATTCTGGAAAACTTGAATCGTCGGGTTTTTCTATCTCTTTTACGACATGCTTTTCAATAATTTTTCAGGCAGTCTGTGGCGGATGTTATTTTGTCTTTGTCAGATGTATTGTTACCTGACATGAATCCATCCGTATATGAAACGAGCATGACGGCTTTGTCCCCATGAACCATGTCGTTCCAGCTTTGACCGATGACTGAATTTTCAATGACGGCTTTTCCGCCGCACGAGGGCAAGACAAGGCAGAATGACGCAGCAAAAGCAACAAGCAAGATTTTTTTGAATAAGTTTTTCACAAGTGAACACCTCCGTATTGTTTTGAAATTTGTCTGAATAGATTATTTTACCTCTATTGTGTATAACAGTTGAAACGTACAGACAGGTTACAAAATTTTTGAAAAAAATTTATTTTTACAGTAAAATCATTTATAAAACCGAAATGATAAGCTTTGGTTGTTCTTTATCGGCGCGATATTGTACTTATCTGTTTTCGGCTTGATTTTTTTGCTTTTGTGAATTATACTTTTAACAGAAACCAAAGTGTGAGAGGTTTATTATGAAAATAAAACAAGGCTCTGTAAAGGTAAATGATCTTATAAATCCGACGCTCGACTCTGCGCCTTATTTTTCGTATCTTATAGATTCGATGGGCGAGACTGAGAGACAAAAAGGTTATGAAATAACGGTTCGTGAACATTTTTCAGGCGACGTAATATGGTCGTCCGGCAAGGTTATCACCGAAAAACGATACGGAATATATATGGACGATTCGCTACTCGAACCGAGAAAAAGATACGATGTCACGGTCAAAGTTACGGGTGACGATGGTGAGGAAAGCTCCGCCGAAACATTTTTCTGCACGGGAAAACGCGGGGAAAAGTGGCTTGGCAATTGGATAACGGGCGGATTCTGCCTTAAAAGAGACGAGGCGCTTGAAGCTCCGTATCTTCGCCGCGATTTTGACGTTTGCGGAAAAGTGCGCAGAGCCACGCTTTACATTTGCGGACTCGGATATTTTGTCTGCACGCTGAACGGTAAAAGAGTAAACAAGGATTTTCTTTCGACTCCGTTTACGGATTATGACAAGCACCTTATGTATCGCAGTTTTGATGTGACCGATGTGCTTTCCGATAAAAATGCGATAGGCGTTGTACTCGGTAACGGGTTTTACAACTGCTTTACGATCGATCCGTGGCAGTCGCGCTTTGCGTCATGGAGAGACGTCCCGAAGATGATATGCGAGCTTCACATAGAGTACGAAAACGGTGATGAGCAGACTGTATGTTCCGATACAGGCTGGCAAAGCTCAAAAGGGCCTATAACCTTCAACGGGATACGTCACGGCGAGCAGTACGATGCAAATCTTGAGATGCCCGGTTGGGATATGCCAGGATACAAGGGCGAAACATTCGGGAAAGTCAGGGTTGTACGTCCGGCAGGCGGAGAGCTTATGTCATATGAGCTTGAACCGATAGTGGTACGCCGCGAATATCCTGCGGTGAAGATGACAAAGCAGGGCGAAAAGACGCTGTTTGATATAGGGCAGAATCAGGCGGGTGTTTGCAGACTTACACTTCGCGGCAAGAAGGGTGATAAAATAACGATACGTTATTGCGACATAATAAACGATAAAGGCGAGCTTGATCAGAGTCCGCTTTCGTGCTTCATAAAAAATTATACTTTCCAGACGGAGATATATACAAAAAAGAGCGACGAGCCTGAGGCATGGCACTCGGAATTTACATATCACGGCTATCAGTATGTTGAAATATCGGGCGGAGATGAAGAAAGGCAGCTTTCGGATGTGGTGGCGCTTGCGCTTTGCAACGGGATAGAGGACAGAGGCTATTTTGTCACAAGCGATGAAACGGTAAATCAGATCCAGCATATGTGCGTTGCAGCTACGACCTCGTGCTGTATGAACACACTTTCAAGCGACGCAGTGAGAGAAAAAACATCGTGGACGGGCGATGCCGGCTTTACAAGCGAGCAGATTGTGATAAACTTCGGTGCTGAGGCATTTATGCGCCGCTGGCTTTACGATTTGCGAGATTCGCAGACTCCGGCAGGCGCCGTTCCGTGCGTTATTCCGAGCGCGGGCTGGGGATATACTTCGCTCAACGGTCCCGATTGGGCAAGCCCCATAGTTGACGCTCCTAAATATCTGTATCTTGCAAGCGGAAACATAAATTACATAAAAGATAATTACGATATGCTTACCCGTCATTGCGCGCTAATGGAGAAAATGGCGACGGATAATATCGTTGATTACGGTCTCGGCGATTGGTGCGCTCCGTTTGAAGGTCCTGCGCTCAGCGTCAATATGGAATCGTTCAAATGCCCCGTTACGGTGACGGACACGGCATATTATCATACAGCGGTCAGAACGCTGGCGTATTGGGCGAAGCTTTTGGGCAGAGATGACGACGAAAAATATTATGCCGTTCTTGCTGACAACATAAAAGCGGCGTTCAGAGAAAAATTCTTTGACAAAAAGACATTTACGGTGAAAGGCAATTGTCAGACATCCACCGCCGTTATGATATATCACGGACTTTGCGAAGCCGACGAAGTTCAGCCGCTTACCGAAAAGCTTTTGCAACAGATAAAAGAACGTGACGGACATTTGGATTTCGGCGTTCTCGGAAATAAAGCCGTAATGAATGTTCTCGGCACGACGGGAAACGCAAAAACAGGACTTATGATGCTCTGCAACCCGACGTATCCTTCCGTAAAGCACTGGATAGATATGGGCGCAAACACATTGTGGGAGTGTTGGAACGGTCTTGGATCGCGCAATCATCATATGTTTTCCGATATGTCTGCTTTTCTTTACAAATATGTCGGCGGTATTTCAGCCGACATGGAAAAACCGGCATATGAGCATATAATTTTCCGTCCGGCGCTTGATGTCGGCATAAAAAATATATCGTGCGGAGTGAACACGCCGTACGGAACGGCAAGAACGGAGATATCCGAAAACGAGAGTGGAGCAAAGCTTACCGTCACCGTTCCGTCGGGTTCGAGCGGAACGCTTTATGTTCCGGTTGGCTACAGTCGCGGCGCGGAGAAATTCTCCGATTGCGGAAACGGGCTTGTGAAAACAGAGCTTTTGTGCGGAGTACATAGCTTTGTGTTTGAAAAATAATCGCGGATCGGCGCACGTAGAAGTGCGCCGATTTTTTATGTTGATTTTATTTTGTGTTTGTGATACAATCTTTACAAGCAATCGGAACGGAGGCTTATTTTTATGTTTATTAAAACCGCAAAAGTAATATCCGAAAAAAGAGAATACCCGAAAGGTGCAAAGCGCATATGCAGAGAAGGCGCCTTTGGCGGAGAGTGGAGCGTTTACCGCTCGTCGTTTGATTGTGCCGCATTGCCTTCAAAAGCCGAAATTTATATGTTCGGCGCGGAGTATTTCAGAGTATACATAGGCGGTAAGTTTTGCACGGAATATTCTATCCGCTCGTATATTTTCCGCCGTGCTTATGAAGTGCTTGATATAACGGAATATATTTCCGAAGGCAAAAACGATATTGTCGTTGTCGCATGCGAAAGCGGAGAAGAAAAACGCTCCGGATTTTCGCTTGAGCTTTCGCTTGACGATGCGGTAGTTGCACTTGATTGGCAGACGAGAAAATATGAGGCGGTCATTCCTCCGATGACGTATATGCTTTCGAATTATATCGAACATTTTGACGCTGCAAAGGATGACGCGCTTGTCGCAAGCGGAACATTTTCGTGGTCGGGCGTAAAAACGCTTGACGCAGTTTCGGAGCCTTTTTCCGAGCTTGTTCAGAGCAGACAGAAAGAACAGACGCGAATAGTTTACAGTCCGCACAAAACAGTTGCGGCAGAAGCGTTTTTCGATGATAAAGGCTATGAAGCGGAGCTGTGCGGCGACGGAAGCTATTCTGTTTTTGCCAGCAATATTCACTGTGACGGGGATATAACGGTCAGAATCTGTCAGTTCGGTGCGACGGAAGTGTGCATAGACGGGGCAAAGGCAGATTGCGACAATGATATTGAGCTTTCTTCGGGAGTACATCTTATAACGGTGCTTTCCGGCGGCAATGTTTCGATAAGGATCTGCGGCGAAGGCTTTGAAGTTTCTTCACCGATAGGCGGAAAGTGGGCTGTTTGCAAAATCCAGAAAGCAAAAACGGGAATGGTTTATCCTTGGAACGAGCCTAAAAGGGTAACTGTTGTTCCGGAAGAGGCAAATTGTATTCTTCACACGAAAAGCTTTGATCTGCTTCCGGAAAACAAGCTTGTGGCTACCGTAGCGCCTATGTCGCTTTTCAGTAAGATAAAAATGAGAAAACATATTTCCTGCTCGGACGGTTTCTGTGATGAAAAGCTCTCGTCCGTATCGCCGAGAGAGGAAAGAACCGATCCTCGCGGCATAACAAATCCGGACGGCGCACATTCCGGAGGAGCTGTTGTGATAGCGCCGTCGAAGCTTGGCGCAGATCTTATACTTGACTACGGTTGCGAGCGCGTCGGTCTTGTCGGATTTGATGTTGAAGCTCCCGAAGGAACCGAAATAGAATTTATGACGTTTGAGATGATAACGGGCAGCGGAATAAGATATATGGGACCGGGATCATGCGGAAATGTAAAGTGCAGAGAGGGAAGAACGAGATTCCTTTCAAACAAAAAGAGAGGATTCCGTTATCTTGCACTGTATTTCCCTCCGTGCGAGGGTGAAATCAAGCTCTGTTCTTCCGATATGATAGAGACTCGGTATCCGGCGGAGGTTGCGGGAGAGTTTGTATCCGATGACAAACGTCTTTGTGATATCTACAAAATTTCAGTAGACACCGCGAAAATCTGTATGATGGATTCCTATGTTGACTGTCCCGGATGCGAGCAGAACGTATGGACTGGCGACGCCGCAGTTACCGCCGAAGTAAATATGACGTGCTTCGGAGAGAAAGAGTTTGACGAGAGATATCTCGATATGATAGGCGATTCTACGGACGACGGAGTAAGAAGAATTTACAGAACGAACAATCCGCGCTTTCTGGCAAAGAAAAATATTGTTTGCGCGTGCTTCCCGACTTTCCCCGAAGGCGGAATTCCGATATGGTCGCTTTCGTGGGCAAATCAGGTTGTGAGCCACTTTATGCATTTCGGAAAGGGCGAAAATACCGAGAAAAATCTGCGCGATCTTGACGAGTGTTTTAACCGATTCTTCATTCAGACAAATGACAGGGGACTTCTTTCGATAGACGGTGCATGGAATCTTATAGAGTGGGCAGACAATGATCTTATGCCCTGCGGAGAGGTTACGGCAAACAACATGATGCTTTCGGGAGTACTTGCGTCAGTTGCGGGTATGCACGAGCTTCTCGGAAACACCGAAAAGGCAGAGTTTTACAGGGGAAAAAGCAAAGCTTATCGTGACGCTGTGAACGCATATTGTTGGGACGAAAATGAACATGCCTATGCAGATACCGTGCGCGACGAATATGCATACAGAGAATACGTCAGGTTCTGTACGGAAAAAGGCAGAGAAGTGCTTTCGATGGACGATTATATGTCGCTTTCGAGAATAAGCGCACAGACAAATACATTTGCGCTTCTTTATGATTGCGCTGATGGCGAGCGGGCTGAATACTGTAAGCAAATACTGCTCGATTCCGTAAAGGACGGAAACTATGTTTCGGGTTCGCCTTCAAGCGTGTTGCCGAATCAGGTGAAAAAACGCGTCGGGATCGGAACGCCGTTCTTCCTTTATTATACGCTCAGAACGCTTTATAAGCTTGGCTATTATGATATTGCGCTCGGAGTTATACGAAGGGATTGGGGTGCAATGATAGACGACGGACTTAAAAACTGCGTTGAAGCGTTCCGTATGAAAAACGGCGAATGGGGCAGAAGCGCGGCGCACGCATGGAGCGCATCGCCTGCGGTATTTATAGCAGAAGAAGTTCTTGGCGTAAAGCCTGTAAAGCCGGGATATACGGAGTTTACCGTTGCGCCTCATGCCTGCGGAGTTTCAAAGGCATACGGCTATGTTCCTACGCCATACGGAAATATTCAGGTAAAATGGACTGTTGGAGATGACGGAAAGACGGAGATAGTATGTCACGCTCCGGCAGAATGTAAGAGAGTTGAAAAATGAAATAAAAAAACTCTTCGGCGTATGCCGAAGAGTTTTTTGTTTTAATGAAATTCCGGTATTTTCCCGCTTATGCGGTCATCAAAATATTTGCCGACTTCGTAAATGAGGCGAAGTGCGGGAATCATAAGCTCCTGCGGCTTGAAAAGCTCGATTACCATATTTGCCGTTTCAAAGCTGAGCGCTCCATTGTAGCCGCATTCTTTTACTCCGGTAATGAATCTTTCCCAACCCACAACGCCGATATAAGGGCAGACGTGCGAATCCTGCGTGCAACTTACGTCATGAATATGGAACGTCACGAGTCTGTCTCCGAGCTGTTCCATTGCGAACGCCGGATCCTGACCGAGAAGATTGAGGTGACCTATATCAAGACAGAATCCGAAAAGCTTTTTGCCTGCGATCTCATTGAGCTTGTCGATATAAACGCAGGCTTCGGGAATATCCGAGCAGATGGCGGTGTATATCTTTTTTGTTATCCAATCCTGTCCCCACATGTTTTCAAGGCAACAGGTCACACCGTATTTTTCAAGCTCGGGAATAAGTGCCGAGTACATATCCATTGACCATTCCCATTCTTCACTGCGTTTGGAGGGATATCTTGCGCTGCCATTGAACGCCGGATGAACGACAAGTATCTTGCATCCCGTTCTGCCGCACATTTCAACGGAAGCTTTCAGTGCTTCAAGAATTGCCTTGTTTGTTTCTGGCTTGTCTTTTATATAAGATGGAAACGGAGCGTGACACTGATGAATTTCAATTCCGTGCTTTTTGCTTGAAGCTATCATCTCTTCTATAAACGCTTCTTTTTTTGCTTCGTCTGTGAAAATATCGGGGATTTTGCATTCAACCATATCTTTGTAAGAACAATATGAGTCGAAATTAAAGTCAACGCCGTCAAAGCCTGCCGCTTTGATCATTTCAAAGCCTTTGTCTATTCCGTAGCGCGGAACCATAGGATTTGTCTGCACACAGATTTTCATTTAAGATTTCTCCTTTGATTATTTGTTTTCGGGGAAGAGCTTGTCACAAACCTCGTCAAGCTCGCCGAGATCCCAAAGAAGTCTTGAACCTATATATTTGTCTCTTATGTCTTTGGTTATAAGGAAAGCGTTTCTTTCCGCTTCTTTAGTTACGTTTATTTCCTCAACCGTTGTGGGAGCACCGGCGATCTTAAGCATCTCTGTAACCGCTTCGGATGACGGGAGCGTATCTATAACGGCAAGGATCTCGTCCCATTTGTCTATTATGACATCAAGGCGTTTTGCGTGAGCGGCAACATCGTATTTATGCTCTTTGGCTTCGTTTGCAACCATTGCGTCCGCACCCTTGCCGAGATTTGCATAAAGGAATTTCTTCCATTCTTCATAGTTGAAATTCTTTGCATATGCAAGTGCTTTTTCCTTGTTCGGTTTGATCTTCTTTATTTCTTCATAAACGCGGAGAGAATTTATTGTTCCTATGCCGCACTGAATTCCGTGAAAATCAAAAGGTGTGCCGAACTCAACGCCGCGCATATCCCAGACGTGGGAGAAGTAGTGTTCCATTCCCGAAACGGGACGTGAAACAAGAGCATAGTTTGCAGCGATGCCCGAAAGCACCATACCCTCCATTATGGAGCTGATAGCCTCTTTGTCGCGGCTCTGAACTCCACCGATGTTCTTTACAACCTTGTCCAAAGCTTCGATTATAAGTCCTGCGATCTCTTCACAGTAATATTCGTTATTTATTATGTGGGAAATGCGCCATTCGCATATGCTGATATATTTTGCTATCATATCGCCTATGCCTGATTGGATCATTCTCATCGGCGCCTTGCAGAGTACATCAAGATCGCCTATAACAACGTCGGGGCAGTGACTGTCAACCGATACCTTGAGATTATCGCGGATGACGGATGACGTTCCGGAGCCGTAGCCGTCCATAGACGGTGCGGTGCCTACAATTATAGACGGTATGTGAGCTGTTTCAGCTATTATCTTGCCTATATCGTTTATAACGCCGCTGCCTATGCAGACAAGCATATTACAGGACGCGTCATAATGCAGAAGAACCGAACCGACTGCGTGCTCGTCCGGCTCTATGCGTTCCTTGCCCATGACGTAAAGCGAGTAGGGAAGTCCGCTTTTCTTTATTTCGGCGATGACCTGCTCGCCTGCCGCTTCATATGTGTTTCCGTCGGCAAGGACGAAAGCCTTTTTGCAGCCGTATTTTTCAAGCATTGCGGGAATATTTGCCATTGCACCGGATGAAATGAATACATCCTTTATTTTTGCATCGTGATGGCGACCGCACTTGCAATCGAAGCTGCCGCGCTCAAGAAGCTCTGTAATTCTTTGCTTTTCCATTAAGTTCTGTTGCCTCCGTGAATTTTTATATTCGCCTACATTATATTACACCAAAAAGATTTTTTCAATATGTTTGTGTAAACAAATATAAAAAAGGCTCCCGTCAAAGGGAGCCTTTCGGTTTACTTGATTGCTTAGTTAAGTTCTGCGAAGTATTTGATTGTACGAACCATCTGGCTTGTGTAGGAGTTCTCGTTGTCGTACCAAGAAACTACCTGAACCTGATATGTGTCGTCGTCGATCTTAGAAACCATTGTCTGTGTAGCATCAAAGAGAGAACCGAATCTCATACCGATAACGTCAGAAGAAACGATAGGATCTTCGTTGTAACCGAAGGAAGCTGAAGAAGCAGCCTTCATAGCGGCGTTGATACCGTCCTTTGTTACGTCTTTGCCCTTAACAACGGCTGTAAGGATTGTTGTGGAGCCTGTCGGAACGGGAACTCTCTGTGCAGAGCCTATGAGCTTGCCGTTGAGTTCAGGGATAACGAGACCGATAGCCTTAGCTGCGCCTGTGGAGTTAGGAACGATGTTTGCAGCACCTGCTCTTGCTCTTCTGAGGTCGCCCTTTCTGTGAGGACCGTCAAGAATCATCTGGTCGCCTGTGTAAGCGTGAATAGTGCTCATGATACCGCTCTGGATGGGAGCATAGTCGTTGAGAGCCTTAGCCATAGGAGCAAGGCAGTTTGTTGTGCAGGAAGCAGCGGAAATGATTGTATCGTCTTTTGTAAGAGTCTTTTCGTTTACGCTGAATACGATTGTGGGAAGGTCGTTGCCTGCGGGAGCGGAAATAACGACTTTCTTTGCGCCTGCGTCGATGTGAGCCTGAGATTTAGCCTTTGAGCAATAGAAGCCCGTGCATTCGAGAACTACGTCAACGTCGAGAGCCTTCCAGGGAAGATCCTGAGCCTTAGGCATAGCGTAGATTGTGATCTCCTTGCCGTCTACCGTGATGGAGCCGGGAGTAACAACCGTCTTGCCGTCTTCAGCAAGAACGGGTTCCTTTGAAGAAATTGTGTGTGTGTTTTCACCGATTCTGCCGCAGTATCCGCCCTGAGCTGTGTCATATTTGAGAAGATGAGCAAGCATTGCGGGGCTTGTAAGGTCGTTGATGGCTACTACTTCGTAACCCTCTGCACCGAACATCTGTCTGAAAGCAAGACGGCCGATTCTGCCGAAACCGTTGATAGCAACTTTTACTGCCATGATAAAAATCCTCCGTAATTATTTAGATTTTTCTGAAAATTGCTGTGGAAATACTTTTCCATACAAGTTTATTTTAACTTAAAACCGCGCGTTTTACAATACCAAATATAAAAATTTTTCAGGATTTTTTAATCTTTACAAAGTAAAAGCACTCACGACGCTTGTTTTTGGCGATATTTTCTGACATTGAGGCATATAATATATAAATGTAACAAGCAATATGATAAAAAATAACATTTGTTCGGAGGTATATATGGGTTGCAGCATAAACAGTTTAAGAGACAAAGAGGTAATAAACGTATGCGACGGGCGCAGGCTCGGCTATATTTTCGATGTTGAAATAAATGCGGCGCTCGGATCTGTGGTGGCGATAGTCGTGCTTTTTGATTGTCGGGTGTTCGGCTTCGGCAAGTGCGAGGAGCTTATAATTCCGTGGGACAAAATACAGTGCTTCGGGGAGGACGCCGTGCTTGTCAGCGTCGGCCCGGAGCTTTACGAAAAATTCGCCTGCAAAAACAAAAAGAAAAAATAAATTTGTTTACGAATAATAAATGTTGCGTATACTGCCGTCGGGACTGTATTCCGTTTTCTTTATATAATGCTCGGCATAGTCTTTGCCCGGATATTCAAGCACATAATCGAGCACACCGGCTTTATAGCGGCGCTCGAACGTTCTGAAACCGTTTTCGTTGTATTCGTATTCGGAAGAACTGCGCTCCGTGCCGTTTCCGTCATAATTTGTTTCTTTTGTTGTTCTACCGCTTGAATTATATTCGCACACGGTGTATGAGCTTATGTTCGTGCCGATATATCTGTATGATACGGAAGATTCGATCTTTTCGCCGGAATATTCCGTTGTGCTCCAAAGGACGCCTTCCCAGCTGTATTCGCTTTCTTTTCTTCCGCCTTCGGTGTATTCGATTACGTAGTATTTTTTCAGCGAGCCGTCCGACAAAATCGTGTTGCGGCGGATGACTCTGCCGCTTTCATCGTATTCATATATCAGGGAAGCGCCGGGAATCGCCGTATCCTTTATCAGTCTGCCGTTTTCGTCATATTCGTATTTATGATGATATGTCTCCTCGCCGTTAAGCGCGTCATAACGGATTTCCTCGGTAAGCGTTGAATCGTTTTCAACGCCCGTGCCGAGATAGGCTCTGTACCTGGATTTTTTGCCGTCCGTATCGTATAGCGTTTCGGAAATTATATATCCGTTTTCGTTGTATTCGTATTCGGAGCTTATGGTTCCGTCGTCTCTGTAATAAACAGCTTTTTTGACATTGCTGCTTTCAATGGGTTCTTTCACAACGGGTGATGTGGTTTCGACATTTTCTTTTGTTGTAGTTTCGGGAGGCTGTTCCTTGCTTGTGCTGCTTATAGTTATTGCGGGCAGTTCGGTATGCTTGTCTTCACAAGCAGTGATAAAAATTACCGCAGAAATCATAAGTGCTGCGAGCAAAAGAGTAAGTAGATTTTTCATATAGCGTTCTCCTTTTCATAAAACGGTTGCGTGTCTGTATTTATTTTACCGTGTTTCGCAGAAAAAGTCAATATAACGTGTCATTTCCTTCGCCGGAGATTTCTTAATTTTAACAAACAGGCAAAAAATATAACGCAAAAAGAAGAAATAAATTCCGATATAGGTGAGAAAACAGTGCTTTTTGTGCGACTGAAGGATAGAGAAGCAAAATGACAAATACTCAAAAAAATTAATGGAGGTGAATTTTAAAGTTTTAATTAATGGAGGTGAATTTTAAATTTTTGTTTCTCAATAAATTTTGTGACGCAGAAAATAGGAGGATTAGAATGAAAAAAATTATCTGTTTTTTGCTTGTGACGGCGGTGCTTCTATGCGCGTTTGTTTCGTGCGGAAAAGAGTCCGCAAGCAAAGAAAGCTCTTCTGTTGTCGAGCCGACAAAAGAAACGGATGAAACCACCGATAAAGCTTTTGTTTTCGCGCCGAAAAGAGAAGAGCATGAAAATCCTGCCTACGCTTCCGTGAAAATAACGACGGGACAAAGCGAATACGGCATTGGCGCAAAGGAGATCGATTTTACGGTAACCTTTGAATCGGACGGCAATACGGAGGGGATATGCTGTCAGCGTTATCTCGGGTTTGAAAAGCTTACGGGCGGTGTCTGGACGCCTGTGGAATTTTCCGAGAAGAGATTTGCGGACGCATATCTCAATTGGGAATCGTATTACGAATTTGTCGTGCCGGAAAACGGAAAGTCGTTTGACAAAACGCTGGAAACGAAGAGGCTTTACCGTCCGCTTGAAGCAGGGAAGTATCGCGCGGTTTTGTATCTCGAAGACGGCTCCGTCAGGTATGCCGAATTTGACGTAAAGTAATCCTGCCTTTTATATCCGTATGGAGAAATCTCCGTGCGGATATTTTTTTGAAAAATATGCCGTGAAAAATGCAAAAAACTCTTGCAATGGGCAAAAATATATGATATAATCAATTGGTTTTCGGAAATATGACTGCCGAAAATCGAACTCACACACGAACGGCAAGCGTCGGTTGCCCGAAAGGGATACGCTGCTGACTGCTTTTCGTGGTGGAATAAACCCAAAATAACAAAGGAGAAAGAAAAAATGTCAGTAATCACACTCAAACAGCTGCTTGAAGCAGGCGTACACTTCGGTCACTTTACAAGAAGATGGAACCCTAAGATGGCTGAGTACATCTTCACGGAAAGAAACGGTATCTATATCATCGACCTTCAGAAGAGCGTTGCAAAGCTTGAAGAAGCTTATGCTTTCGTTAAGGAAACTTCCGCAAACGGCGGAACACTCCTCTTCGTAGGTACAAAGAAACAGGCAGCAGATGCTGTCAAAGAAGAAGCTGAACGTTGCGGAATGTACTATGTAAATACCCGTTGGCTCGGCGGTATGCTCACAAACTACAAAACAATTCAGAAGAGCATCGCTCGTCTTGCAGCGCTTGAAAAAATGCAGGAAGACGGCACATTTGCACTTCTTCCCAAAAAGGAAGTTGCCGCTCTTACAAAAGAGATGGAAGACCTTGAAAGAAACATCGGCGGTATAAAGACCATGCCCGGACTTCCCGCAGCTATATTTATAGTTGACCCCCGCAAGGAACACAACGCTGTTCTTGAAGCTAAGAAGCTCGGTATTCCGGTCGTTGCTATTGTTGATACAAACTGCGACCCCGACGACGCTGATTACGTTATTCCCGGAAACGACGACGCTATCCGCGCTATAAAGCTTATCTCTTCCGTTCTTGCCGATGCTGTTATAGAAGGCAAGCAGGGCGAACAGAACGCTCCCGCTGAAGAAACAGAAGAAAACAAAGACGCTGAATAATTTATACGGAGGAATATAAAATGGCAGTAACTATTTCCGCCGCAATGGTCGGCGAACTCAGAAACAAAACAGGCGCAGGACTTATGGACTGCAAACGCGCCCTTGTTGAAACAAACGGCGATCAGGACGCGGCTATCGTTCTTCTTCGCGAGAAGGGACTTGCCGCTGCCGCTAAAAAGGCAGACAGAATTGCCGCTGACGGCGTTGTCGATATCATGAAAAACGGCGACGAAGTTGCTATGGTTGAAGTAAACTCCGAAACAGACTTCGTTGCTAAAAACGAAAAATTCGTTGAATTCGTTCACGGCGTACTTCGTACAATACTTGCTAACCGTCCCGCTGATATGGAAGCTCTCAACGCTTGCAAGTTCGACGGCACGGACTTCACGGTTGAAGATACCGTTAAAGAACAGATCTCTATAATCAAAGAAAAAATCTCTATCCGTCGTTTCGTTATCGTTGACGGACTTACAAGCACTTACATTCACGGTAAGGGCAACACAGGCGTTATTGTTAAGTTTGAAGCTGACGACGCCGCTAAGAACAATCCCGGATTTGCTGAATTCGCTAAGAATATCGCTCTCCAGGTTGGCGCTTATCCCACTCCTTATCTCAACAAAGAATCCGTTCCCGCTTCCGTTCTCGCAGAAGAGCAGAAGATCGTTGAAGAACAGATCAAAAACGATCCCAAGAACGCTAACAAGCCCGCTAACGTTATTGAAAAAATGGCTATCGGTAAGCTCGGCAAGTTCTATGAACAGAACTGCCTGCTTGAAATGGGCTATGTAAAAGATGACGCTATGTCCGTTGGCAAGTATGTTGAAACAACTGCTAAACAGTTCGGCGGAAAGATTGAAGTTGTTGGCTTTGAGCGTTACGAAAAGGGCGAGGGCATTGCTAAACGCGAGGACAACCTCGATGAAGAAGTTGCCAAAATGCTCGGCAAAAAATAAGCTATCTCTCTAATCAATATTCCATAATCTCCTGAAAAGGCGTATCGATTTTTAATCGGTGCGCCTTTTCACTTTATATAAATAAGGTAAACTTGACGCTTTTTTAATGCCAGACTCCTATATTATGTTACATAACGTACATAAATTTTGAACAAACTATTGACAAATCTATCCGACCGTAGTAAAATATAAATGTTACAAAATGTAACAAAAATGCGCCACTCGGTGCCGAAACTGCCGCATTCAAGTATCCGGATAATGCTTGCCTGCGACACCCGGGGGGGATGCACCCGGCGCGAAAGATTTTTTAATTTTTATAGGAGGATCCACTATGAGAAACAAAAAAGGCTTTACCCTTGTTGAAC